>Ga0179593_1530116_pt1 | contig 11722 bp, 10 predicted proteins | sample CZODoug2_1_08_16_FD_185931 | JGI IMG/M metagenome (GOLD analysis project Ga0179593, IMG submission 185931) | Vadose zone soil fungal communities from Angelo Coast Range Reserve, California, USA - CZODoug2_1_08_16fungal (PacBio error correction) | ecosystem: Environmental > Terrestrial > Soil >... | reverse complement strand
AGATCCAATCCATCTTCTCTTTCTCCCCCCCCCCACCTCTTTTTCTCCCGCCCTCCTACTTCCCTCCCTTGGATTTTGCTGACGCCCTCCCCTTTTTTTTCTTGATCGGAGCCACTTAAATTTATGATTCGATTTTGGATGTGAAGGTATGGCTCTGTCATGGACCGGTGGATTCCGAGCCCCCCTTTTCCCCGTTGACGAGGTCCGCGAGCATTTTCTTCTTCCCCTTCTCCCCCGATCGGACTTCCCTTTAAGATCTAAGTGATCGCACCTTTAGCCTCTTTCAGGCCGTTCCCCCTTCCGGTTTTTCCCCTAATGGAAGTTCGTTCTCCCCCTAGATAAATCGCCCGGTGTACGGAACCTTTCCGGACTCCCCCCCCCCCCCCCCCCCCCCCCCCCCCCATCTGGACCACTCATACCTTTTGCCCTCCGCTTCTCTCAGCCTTTTTGAAGCTTGACTTTTTAAGCGCTTCCCCCACCCCCTATGTGTATGCCTTCCTTTTTTTTTTTGTTTCACCCTTTACCCCCGACACCCTCTTCGCCCCCAACCCCCCATACGTTCGTGACACCATCTCTTGAGGAAGTGACCTCAGCCTCCCTTTTAAGGGCTGTGAATAGCCCGGTGATTCCGACCTTTTCATTCTTTTTTCCTCGGCGCGGGTTTCCCCCCTTTTGATGCTTCCGTCTTCAGACCTTCCTTTTCCCCCCCTTTTTCCCTTCAGCTTTTTTCGGAGAATGGAAAATATTATTGTCCCACATCTGCCCCCCCCCCCCACCTCTGCCATCCCCTCTTTCCATTTCACTTTTTCTTTTCTTTCAAACGTCCCTTTTTCCCTGCACTCCGGATCTTCCCGTCCTTTCGTGTGGGTCGGAGTCTCGTCTTTTTTTGACCAGAGCAAACGTCGATTCCAAGACCGCGACCTCCCTCTGTTTTCCACGAGTTCCTCCCGGTGATCCCCCCTTTTCTTAGCCGTTTCGGGGCGTGTTCCCTCCCCGTCCCGTCAATTCGGGCACGTCCCTCTTTTGTGGATCAGAAGAGAAGTGCACGTTTCTTTGCCTAAAATAGATTTCCGTCTGTTCAGGGTCGCGGTTGAACGCAATGTTTCTGGTTTGAGTTTTATTCCTTTTCAACCGCGTACTTATTTATACTCATTTTTTTCTCGCCCCTCTCCCAGTTTTCTTTTCCTCAGTTCCCCTGTCGAAATTATTCTTGAAAGTAAGTACCTACCCGATCGAACACATAATTACCTCGTCCTTTTCTCACCGTGTTTAACATCTCCAGAAGCGCCTGGTCTTTCTTTAAGCCTTGCCTTTTTTCCTTTCAGTTAGCCTCCCCTCTCACCCCCCTATTCTGTCCGCAGCGGGTTTATTAGCGCCTAATTGCCATCCAGCGTCTAGGTTGTGTTCCCCTTTTCCTTTAGTCTTTGGTTGATTCCTTTGATTCACCCCAGCCTTTTCCTTCGCCTTTCAGACAACCCCATACAATCACTCTCCCTTTTTGGTCCCTGCAGCTTTTTTTCGCTCTGTGGACCCTGCCCTTTCTCTTTTAATCTGCGCCCCCCCCTCCCCCTTCTTGCGTCATATTTAATTTCTCTGTGTTAGCCTCGACCGCTTCCCCTGTTTTGTCTTTGAAGCCAAGCGGATCTTTGTTTTCGCCACGACCCACAAACTCGCTGCGTCTTGGTTGAGGTTCCATCTGCCCCACTTTTTCTCTCACCCATTTAATAGGTCCGCCGAGCAAGCTTTCCATTCATCCCGCTAACCCCCTCCCCCCCCCAGCTAGGTAAGTGCCTTTTCCTAAAAGGAAATCTTCCCTGTTGACGCCCGCTCCCCCCCATTTTTTTTCCACCCAAAATCCGCTAAGAGTTTCCTTCCCTCAGGTCCCTAACCCGAGCTAGCCCCCCCCTTCCTGGTCCGCGGGTAGGTGTCCCCCCCTATCCCCTTGGACCCGAAGACCCCAGTAGATCTAGAGTTGTACGATCCTTCCCGGATTCAACCCCATTCCTCCACTCGTCCAAGTTTTTTCACTTCGATGAAAGTCCCCTTTTTGCTACGAGCAGGCTTGCTTCCTGAAGTTTGCCCGCTCTCTCTGTTTTTTTGAATTCCGCCTACCGCCAAACCCAGTAAGCTACCCTGAGTCTTGGCTTTTTTTTTTTTCCCAGACTGTCTTTTTGAGGCCACTCCCCCTGTCCTTCCTTTCCCCCAAGCGCTCCTTTAAAATTCTTTCCTCACTTTTTTCATAAAGGACATCCAGTCTGAGGAAAGTCTTTTTCGCTTCTTCCCATCTTTTGCACAGTGCCCCCCGTACGTTCCTTTAATTTTCCCTCGTTTTTCTCCCTGCCCAGACTCCTTTCCCTTTTAGCGGAGCCTAATTTATCGGACTGCACGAACAATCAGTGCCCGCCTTCTTTCTTTGCACATTATTTTCCCATAAAGCTTCCCCCCAACCTCGGATGAGCCCATTTCTGTTTGGAAAACCCTCCCAACCCCGCAAAAGCTTCTCCGACATCCTAACCCCTTCTCCTTCTTTACCTCTTCCGGCCCCACGATGAGGTTCTTTTCTTCCTTTATTCGGACTTTCCCTCTAAATTTCCTTCGTACTGATTACTCACGTGTTTTCACCCCAATGTCCGCTTCCCCTGAAGCCTCGCCTCTTGTCCGCTGTAGCAGGACAGAAGAGGAGTGGTTACTCCTTTCACCTTTTGACCTCCCCCCTTTTTTCTTCGGTTGGTGCTTGACCCTTTTTTAGAGGAATCCTCCCCTCTTAGACTATATTTTAGACCGACATTGCGCCGCAGATGCCGGGACATCCTGCCTTCACAAATCCCTTCCGTGTCGACCTTCCCCCCCCCCACCCCCCCACATCAGGAGATTTGAATGGAAGATTGATACGAAGTCCCTTGAATCGGAACATGCCCCTTCCCCTGTAGGTTTTGAATCTTTCTTCCGGTCCTCTGGACCCGGTCGATCAGTTACATCTGTGTTCTATCTATAGCCTCAGGCTATTAACTTCACTCAGCTGATTCTGTCCTTTTAGTTTCTTAATTCCCGGAGGAAAAATCGTCATTAAAGACCTTTTCCCCCCCCTTTCCAGTATTTCCCCTTCCTCTGTTCTTGTTCATATATACCCCTGACCCTTTATGATACCGTCCTCTTCTCGCCCCATCAACGAAGAAGTCTCTGTCCCACGGGAGCTTATTGACCAGGTTCTCCCCCCCCGCCCCTCTACCCTTGGAGGTTTTCCCCCCCAGCTACCCTAAATCCCGCCTCCGCCCCGAACTCTGTTTAAATTTGATGGAAGTTTTTAAAGAGTAGGGCTTTTTTTCGCCGTACCCCAGCTTTCCCTTTTCGCTCCTTGAGCTCCCCCCCGCGGAGGAGATATATTTCCCGAAATGTTTTCTCGCCGTCCTAAGCCATAGGACCGCCACCTCATCTTTTTTTCAGGAAGATAAGTCACCCCTTCGTTGATTCTTCTTTTTCTTAGATCTTTTACGGTTCTGTTGGAAACTCCCTCTGTTTTTTTGTCGTACGAGGTGCAAGCTTCAGGACGATCGCTTTTCTCTGTCCTTCTCCTACCCGGATACCGACTGGTGAGGAGGTGTTGCTTTCCCGTCGTTCGCCGTCCTCTCTATTAAGTCTAGTTTCACCCTGATTAGCTGTCCTCCCTCCTTTCTCGGCTGTATTCCCTTTATCTTTTTTACTAGCGGACTATTTGTTTACGCGAATTCCGACCTTCAGCCTTCCCCCGATGGCCTTTATCGTTTTCGTTTAGGTTCCCCCCCTGCCCGTGGACCTCCTCGCTCCCGACCCCCCCGAACCTTTCCGCCTATTCTTTGAACCATCTCCTTACTCTTTTTTGACCAACCGCACAGCGCTGACCAAGCATGTCCTGCTTTTTTTTTGGGCTGTCTCCCGAGAAAACCTCCTTTTCTGCCCCGTTTTCCTCCCTCCTTCTGCTTTTATCGCACCCAGTATTTCAGGGACTCTCTCTCCGATTGGACTCTTTGCTTGTTTTCTGTGGAATGGTGTCAACTGGGGTTCCTCCAAAATCCTATTCCTTTGACGAGCAGCCTCTCTCCTGTGTTTTCGAGGAGGGTCCGTGGCCACTAAGTTAAGACTCCTTGGCCGGTCGTTCCGGACCCTGACACGATCACTCGGTATTTCCGGTTGCGTGTTGCCTAGTTTTTTTTCCCCCTTTTTTCCCCCCCTCTTCATTTTAGGAAAAAAAAATTTGTGTGGCCGTAATTTGTTTTTTCATGTTCTCGAGACTGGTCGAGGTTACCGATTGCCCTCTTTACGGTCGGTGCGGACTATGCTGGTTTTCCCTCCCTGCCATTTCCTTTTCAGTCCACACAGACATCCCCCTCTTGGATTTTAGGGAGAAACCTCGCGGCGGGATGAAGAACAAAGTGCTATTTTCTGCTTCTCTCCATCTTCGAGACTACTCCTTTCTAGGATCCCCTCTCCTTTTTCTTCGATCCACGCCGTGCCTGTTTCCCCCTTTTTAGGTTCGACGAACCTCTTTCTCTTTTTTTCTAGAAAAAGACTGCTATCTTTTCTGTTTTTTTTTTCCCTTTAGTTAAAAAGCTCATCCCAAGTTTTCCCCCTTTTACCCAAAAAGTTTTCCCCTCCCCTGCTCCAGTTCGACACCCAAAGTATAATTGGTCAGTGAATTCGAGCGTAGTCTCCAGTCCCCCTCTTCTGCCATCGACGGTATTTGGGATGCCTTTTTCTCCCCCCCGCATTTCGGAACCCTTTAGTCCAGTAAGAAATCCTCTTTATTAGCGCTTCACACTTTGGCGACCAAGACACTCCCTCTCCCTATTGTTCTTCGGGTGATCTATATCCCCCTATTATTCTTACTGTCTTTACAAGATTTAGAGGCCCTTTCCTTGCTCTCGGCAATTGATGCGGGTTTCCTGCCTCCCTCCTGCTTTCTTGACGTCAATAAAACCGGTGCCACATACCTTGCATTGCGTTTAACCGACGGGCTTACCTAGATCGGTCTCCGGATGGCAACCCCCTACAAGTTGTCGAGAGAGTGCTCAACCCCAAACAAGTACTCTACTTTTTCGGGGTGTATTGAATTAAAGCCCCCTTGAGATTTTCGCGACCACCTCATCCCGGAACTTGAACCTCTCCCCCGTGTACCCCCCCCCAACACCCTCCCCTTAAATTAGGTTACGCATATAGGGTTGTCCTCTGAAGGTTTCAATCGGGCTTATCGGTACCCCGTTCCCCCAACCCATCTTTCATCCCCATAAGATGTAAAAGAGGGTTCTTTTGGTGAACGTGCCAAAAACGTTCTTGGACAGCTTGGGTTGTCCTTTTCAGTCTTAGATTTTCCTCTCCTGATACCCCCTAACTCCTCTGTTCTGGACCCAAGTGGTTCCGGCTAATTTAGATTACGACTGGCCTGCTGCTGGCCACTCACCCGCTCCTACTAACCTATTACGCTTAAGCCCCTCCCCCGTGTTGACCACCTCCTTTCATACCTCCCTTTACTTCCTAGAATTAGAGTTGACCTAATAGTTTTTGTTTAACAGTACTGTGTGTTAGCTATTTTTCTCTCCCCCTCAGCAAGATGTGCACCAGCCCACCAAGTGAGTCCCGGACTCTACTCCCGCTCAGCACCGTTTACCATTCCTGCCCACCTTTGCTCTCCTTCCAGGATCTCTTTTCCATGCGTTCATCTTGGACTATTTTTTCTTCCCCAAATTAGTAAAAAGCAGCTTTTTTTCTCCCGAGAGAATTGACCCGTCAGGTTTCAGTACACGGCTTATCCCCTGTTGCATCCCATCATCATCGGCGAGAAGTCAGGCCCCCCGTCCTTTCCTTGACTTTTTAATACTTTCTCTCTTTTTCCCTCTCCCTGACCCGGTCGGCCGTGGCGGGCATGGCCCCCCTTTACGATCAGACCGCCCCTTCCCCCTTGTAGTTTGCTGATTGGATCGTCTTCCTCCACGTCCCCCTCCCTGACGGAGTTGTCTTTCCCCTTACACCCCCCCTCTTGTTGCGCATCGTCCGACTGATCAGATGATGATTCTTGATACTTCTTCTTCTTTTCTTCTAACCTTTTTTTTAGACCTCTAATCTCAGCGCCCACTTTTTTTCCCCTCCCTCCCTCCTCTCCTAAGTTTCTTTTAGACCAATTTTTTTTTTTTCTTTTGATGATCGGAGGCCACCTACCTTCTTTCCTTTTTTGGGCTGATCCCGATGGAGTAGGATAAGATTTGCTGTGACATGAAGACCATGCCTTTCCTTCCCCTGAGCTTTCAGAGATGTCACCTCGCGAGGCATCTGTCCGCGAGATCATTTGAAGAAACCTCTAGACCCGAACAGCCGTTCCTTCCGATCCTTCATCCTGGCGTTTTCTCCTATTCCTAAAAATAGCTTTTTTGTTTAGTGGTCGTCCTCCATTCTGGTGAATAAGGGTCCCCCGCACTCCCATCCCCTCCGATAGCGCAGACTGTGCTGGTCATGTCCCCCGCCCCATACAACACCTTCTTCTTCTCTTTTCATCTGAAAACATTAGTTGTGGGTGATATTCGCATCTGATGGTAGGCGCCCAGAACTCCCCACCCCACCGTTTTGCCCAACTGAACGCTCTCCTAAGTCCTTGATTTTTTTGATCTTTGATTTGTAAAAAAGGCTTTTTGTTACGAAGTAAATTTTCGGGTTGGCCCAATGCCCGCCAATCCACGTCGCCAACGGACTACCCCATTCTTTCCCCCTTTTCACATGCTTTCTTTTGACTGATCCGACAAAACTTCCGGAAGTAGAGTCTGCCACGAGAGTTAGGTTCCCTCGGTTTGGTTCACCACACTTTCATAGAGGCCCTCCTTTCCTTCTGCCTTTCGTGGTTTGGCTTTTTTGATCTTTGTGACCCACAGTTCTCAACACATCCCTGACCGAACTCCCTTTGCCTTTTCCCCCCCGTTTCCCTTTCCCCTTTTTTGTTTCCTGGTCCGATAACAGGAGGGGAGTTTTTTTAATGAAGAAACTTCCTTGTTTGGGACCGAGCAAGCACTTTCGTTCTTTTTTCCCCATCCCCCCACCAGAAGAAGACGCGACGTAAGAGGTCCTTTGTCCTTCCGGCGGTCTCCCGTGCTGATCCGGTTTGCCCCGCCACAAGTCCTTTCTGATATTCTCCCCCTCTAGCCCTTTATTTTCCTCGTCCCTCCCAGGTATTTATTGCAAAGACAAGATCTCACCCTCTCCAAAGCAGTCCGTCCCCCGGTTTCGCTGTTTCTCCACGATGTTTAACAGCTGCCCGAAGGCCTTCGGTATTCTTCTTCCAAGAAGCTGAAGGGTCGTTTCTTTACCGGCAAAAGTCGTTGCATAAAATATGCGCTTTATAGAGGATTTTGACATTCTGCCTCGATCCCCCCCCGTACCATACTTCGGATCACTTCTTTTTAGTTGCTTTGCATGTACGTGACCGTATCTTTCTGCCACCCCTACCGCCGCTTCCTTTGCGCGCAAGTGGTAGTACCTCCCACCTCTCACCCCCCCCTTTCCCAAGGTCACTTGCAGGTTTAATCCTCTGCCCGCTTAAGGAGGAGCCAAATTCTGAAAGCCTAGTCTAAGTTTGCGAGAGCGAACTTTTCGCCATCTTTTTCGGCAGCCACGCCGGCCTGTTCTCATAACCACAATCGCCGGTGCTATCTGTAAAGCATCGCGGTCCCCCCTTTGATAGGTCCGCACCCTTCCCTTGGTTCAAGATTAACCTATGAACGCATTCCTTATCAATTTCCAAAGCCGGGCCCCCCCCATTTGTTCTTGAGTTTTCCTCTGCCCCCTTTCGAGCATTTCCACAACTCCTCGTAAGTAGAGTTGATACTTCGACTTTCTTTCGATCGCTCACCGCGTATAGCCAGAGGCCTCTTCTTCCTCCCCCCCCCAATCCTGTTATGAGACAGCCGTCTCTTTCTCCCTCTTATTTTAGCGGCCCCCTTCTCCCCCCCTTCCGTCCAAAGCAGCGCCACTCCATCGCAATAAGAAAGCAAGTTTCGGTAGTGTGAGTGCAGTTTTCGTGAGCTTCATGCGAGTTTCTTGTCTTACCCTCCAGCACCACGTCGTCACGAAATTTTCTCCCCTGGCCCCCCACCTTGTTTTTTTTCAATCCTTCCCTTTCCGTCTCTTCTTTTTTTGCCACCCTCCCGGCGGAAAGAGGAACCCGCGGCGATGTACACTAGGCACGCTTGCACTTCCTACAGTCTCGGGCTGCGTCGTCTCGGACCAGATTCAAAGGACCCCCTTCCCTCTCCTCGCATCGCGGCCCCTCGTAGGGCTCGTATCCCGCACCTAAGAGATCAATTAGTAATCCAGGTACTCCTCCTCCACGGGAGGGTAGCAGGGGTGTTCTCGAGGTCACACAATCGATGCGCGGATTCCCCCCATGATTTCCCTCGGCTGTAAACCATCTACTTTTCTTCCCCACTTTAAAGACACGCGTCTTCACCAATATAGGATCTGTCCTTTACGGCCGGACCACCGATGTGTTTCTTGTCCGTTGGACCGAACAGGTCGCATTTCTCTATCCCTTAGGTTTTCCTCTTTCCCCCCCCCTTGACTTCCCATCTACTCGCCTCCGAAACACATCTCTTCATTGAAAGAGGAATTACAAGTCTGTAGTTCTTCTGCGGGTCCTCATCGTTCTTGGGTTAGGTGGGAACTGCGCCCATCTATATTTCATCGACTTTACGATCTCCTCGACATGTTTCGCCTAATTATCAAGGTCTCCCACCTACTCAATGTGAACAGCTGCCATCCGCGGTCTACCCGTCTCTATTTAATGTAGCGGGGTGCGAAGAATACGGTCCTCTCCCCCTGGAGGTGGCCAAGTTCCTTTGCTTTATATTCTTTTTCTTTCTCTGGTTTTCGATATTTATCCTCATAACTTGGAGAGATCCTGGCCTCATCGAATTCCCGTCCCCTACGCCTTTCATGCTATGCCTTGATAATTGTCACAAGAGTACACCCCTTTCCCCCATGACAATTCCGGCTTTCTTTCTAGGATGATGAGATGGGTTCACATGGATTCTCCACAATTCTTTATCCTGTCAACTGTAGATTCGACACTCAACACCTCTCTGACCATTCTGGTGAGTAGTCTCTTCAGCAGGTCCCCTCCCCCCCAAGATACACCTCTTGGCGTTCCCCACTTAACTCTTCCTCCATTAGAAGTAGGAAATCCGGGTTTTCCGGATGAGGTTTCAGTCTGAACCCGGTTTTTCGGGATATCTTCCCTCTCCAGTTGCGCTTGCCCAAAGAGGAGTGAAGACCCAGGAGAATGTGGCCGTTTTTCAAGATCCTGCCTCTTTTTCCTTCGCGGCCCCCTCTCGACTCTGGTATTTTATCTGGCGGAGACGTGGTTACGTTGTTCCGAATTTTCGTCCGGTGCCGCCGTGGATCTTCATCCGATCTCCTCCTTACCTCCGGTTTTACTTCCCCTTCTTCCCCTCTTGCGGACGTCCGGAAGGCTGCGTCCTGTGATCCGTCGTAGCTCTCCCCCGAGTTGCCCGCTGTCTTTCTCGGCCTTTTTATTTTCCTTTTTCCCCTCTTTCCTCATTTTTTGGTAAGAGAAGAATTCTTAGCTCATAGGTCGGCGGCGTGCCCCGTCGTGGATCACCTTCGCTCCGAAGATGGCTCCCTCTTTTAAGAACCTCCTCCCCGGTCCGCGTGTGAAAACCAGAAAAGACAGATTCAAGAATGTAGTGGTCTATTTGGTTGCGGACCCCCCCCTCTTTGCCCGTCCTGTGCGCATTTGCTGGATCCCAACTAGGCTGGCTTCCTTTCCCCCTTCGCGTTCTCGTGGCGCTGCTTTTTTTTTTAATGGGTGGAGAATCCTGGTCAGATAATGCGTATGATTACCCGCATTGATCGAGTTTTGTCTCTTCTTTGTCCCCTTTTATTCCCCCGCCCTTCTTGCGTGAAGAGGACCCCCTTCCTCCCCCCTCCTTTTCCCACGTGATCCAGCTTATGTGACTTTTTTTTGGCGGGAATGGTGGACTCGCCCTGATGTTCAAAAGCAAGTTTCGTTCCTGCACATTGGACTCTTTCGTAGGTTCCTACTGTACTTGATCGAGTTCTTTAAGAACTCTCTTTCTTCGCGGTTGCTGCGATGTGGGGGTCGCGAAACCCTGTTATGGACGGACCTTCACCCCGCACGAGGACGAGGTTTTTCCCCGGGCTCCCCCTGGCTATACCGGCTAGCCCAGTATGCGGTGAGACCTCCCTTAAGGACTTCTCTTTTTGAATGTAAGATGGGTTGCCGACTGTGAAATCCTTCCCGCCCCTGCCCCTGTCCCTGCGCTAACGCTGCGCGCTTCACTACGTCGAATATTTCTTTTTTCACGCGATGGAACCTTCTGGGAGAAAGGGTCATGTTTACAACCTTCCAACCCTCCCTTACCTATCCACCCCCCCCCTGAATTCGCCTCAATTTTCCTCGTCCTTTCCCCCTGATTTTTTCCCCCTTTTCTGACAGCTCCCCTGTTGTATGAGAGAGCTTCACCTAGAACTAGTACTCGGATTTCGCCCTACTTCTCTGTCACCTTTGCCTCCCCGCGCAATCAGAAGTTGCGGATCGATTTTTTCCCTCGATTATTTCGGTCGGGCACCAAGTCGGATCAAACTCTTTTATCGTTCCGCGCCTTCTTTTGCTGTTGTGCTGAACCGCCCTGCACCCCCCCCTTTGGGCAGCCCCTCCTCCTTGTTGGTGCAACCTTAAGCGTAACTGTCGGTCGTTTTCCGTCGAGGTGGGTTGTGTTAAACGAGAAAAAGTGGCGGCTCCTTCTCTTATTTTCCGTGCATCCCTCCCGCCCGCGACCGCCTGAAAATTCACATGACGGTCCCCCTCCCTCAAAAACCTCTCCCTTCCCCCGTCCGCGGTTATAGTTGCTGCATCTCTTACTTTTTGTCGACTGCCCCACCTACCTTGCTTCGACTCCCTTCGTTGCACCGAGGGTTTCGAGTTGGAAAGAACAAATCACCTTGTCCTCTTTGCTTCTCGTACATACCGCTTGTTTCTTCCCCTCCTTCCTCCCCCCAGCGTCGTTTCCACATTTTTCCATAGGTCCTTTAGGAGAAGGTGAATGTGAATGTGTTGTCCAAGAACGCCGCCGATGTCCTTTCGGACGCCGCCTTTTTTCACATCAGCACCCCGCCGCCCCTGACTCGCCCGGTGCACGTCCTTCACTCTCTTTGTTGCACTAAACCGTATGGGGTGCTTTCCCTATAGGGGGTAGAGTTTCCCGCCGCCATTTCTCTCTCCTGTGCCACAAGCGAAGCTCCGGAAACTGGTGACCCCCCCGTCTTCCCACTTTTTCGCGAATAGTGATAGTGAAGAGGCAATGTGCCTGACCGCTTGAGGCTACCATCTACAACCCCCTCTTTTTCTTACCTTGACTCTTTCGCCAGGATCTGTGGTGATCTAGGAAAAAGGCTGTTCAGAAGTGGAGGCCAAAGATCTGGCACCTGATGCTCCCCGTATCGCCGTTGGTCATCTGCTATCGTTCTCCCTCCCGACCTCGGTTTAGACCCAATTTTCGATTCTCCGTGTTTCTTAGGACCACGACTCCAGACAGTATCCGCCCCCGAATTTTAGGTGGATAATGGATCCTCATCGGGAGTCAGAGTCACTATGAGGAGCAGTGCTTCTTTCCCTGGAAAAAAGTTGCTCCCTCCTCCCCCCCTCTTTGCTTCTTTTTTCTTTCTG
>Ga0179593_1331272_pt1 | contig 11722 bp, 17 predicted proteins | sample CZODoug2_1_08_16_FD_185931 | JGI IMG/M metagenome (GOLD analysis project Ga0179593, IMG submission 185931) | Vadose zone soil fungal communities from Angelo Coast Range Reserve, California, USA - CZODoug2_1_08_16fungal (PacBio error correction) | ecosystem: Environmental > Terrestrial > Soil >... | reverse complement strand
CCCCTTTTCCTCCTTCCCCACCGTCGCTTTCATGATCCTTTTTTTTCGTCTGCCGAACTTAACAGTGGACTTCAATTCCCCTTTTTCGAATACGCGAGTGATGCCTTTATCCTTCCCTCTACGCCTCGATTAATTTCCGTTGACAACCAATGTAGTCGATGAGGAACGAGAATCTCTTTCTTTTTTTTTTTTTGTGTTATCTCCCCCCCAGGTGGTCGTTTCCTGTCGCCACTACTTCTCACAGGATTACCCCGAACCAGTATAGTTACTAGGGAAAGTTTGTTTTAAGGATCCATGCTGCGCTACGTGTCCTCTCACCCCCTCGATCTTTTCCCTTGACCTGGTGACTCCGGTGCCCCAAATATTTCAATGATCGGGCTTGTGTTTAGGTTTATTTCTTACGCTTGCCGTACGTGTATTAGGATTAGCAGCTTAGCGTAGCTCCCAAAGCCCCCCCAAGTGCTCTTCCTTTTTGAACCAGCCCATCTACCTCACTAAAGCCCACTCCCCTCCATGGAGACATTTCAAACCCCCCTCACCGGGTCTTCATCATCCTAACGATAGGATACAACGCGAGTTTAAACCGTCATCAACTTCTGAACGGAAAAATCATGCCCGAAAGGAGAATCGCTGATAAAACCCACGAAATTGTCTACTTTTGGCCCCTCAGATTTAGGGACCTTACTCCCCCATAGTTGAAAAAACTTCTTCAAAAAGTTACCTTTCGTTTCTTTCCCCCCCCCGCTGTGGTAGCTTTACATTTCCCCTACTTTGCTTGAATCCCCGTCCAAGAACGCCCTTGCCCACCGGCCCCCACAATTTCCTCCATTTCTGGCGATTTTTAGCGGAAGATGTTTGTGCGCTGGGAGTTCATTCCCTCTTCACTTCGTTTGACCTCCAAACACCCCTTGGGACGTTCTACAGATTTGGTCACCCACATTGCTTCTCTCTCCTTTCGCCCTGGGTGTTCCACATTTAATTGTTTTCTTCGGTAGTTCGCTTGTGAGTTCCCCCTTCTCGCTTTTTTTGTCTGGCTCCGTGACCTTGTCCTCCAACGGCGCCCTTTTTGCCCCCCATACTCCCAATTTAACAACCAAGTGCTATGTGCTGTTCTTCCCCCCAACTATTCCGGTAACCAGTTTTCCTGAAAATTACCTTTCGTCCCTTTTGGATGGACTCCCTCCGGTTAGTCCGGTGGTTTTGGTGGTTTCCGTTTTTCCCACTTTCCATCGCAAACCTGCCGGCTGTTGCCAGCCTTTAGTTTGAGTTTGAAGGGTTGGCACCACTGAACTCGGTGGGATTATGGAATCCCCATATTTCTTCTTTGTACCACGTTTATGGCCAAGGACGGATACTGTCAAGTACACTTTGTTTCCCCGGTTTTGTTCTTCGTTCCTGTTGACGGCACTCGACGCTCCCCCTCGGTGCGCAGTTTCCGTTTTGTTATGCTGTGGACTGTTCCGCCTTTTTCAGGACACCGACCCACAATCGTTTTCCCTGGGCCTTTTGGCGTGGCCCCCAATTTCCATCTGAACTTTTTTGGCAATCCTGGGTAAAGTCTGGCCTTTTGGGATAAAAAGTTGCGGTGTTGGACTTTTGTGAAACTGTTCAAAGTCTTTTAGTACACAATTTGTCAAGTATGATGTCTGTCCACTGAAATTCCACGCGGTTAACCCCAACCAGCTAGACTTGGGGCCTTCTGGCCAGCATTTGCGAGCAACAGAATTTTTAAATGTTAACGTCTGATTGAGACAATACCGTGTTTTTTTTAGAGATTTCCTTTTTAGATTGGAAAACCAGGTGTAAACGGTGGGCTGGGGGGCTGGCTCAGCATGTCCACCCCCCCCCCCCCAATGTAGATGTTGGGTGCTACGTGTATTTCCATGCCTCTAGCTCTACCACGATTCCTCCAGGGGCGCACGACCAATCCCCCCCCGGTTGTCCTCTCATGCGGGGGCCATTCACAGGTACTTGCTTTGTTTCCCCGGGAGTGTGGTCCAGACAGGGACCTGTCCATCACGGCGGGTCCCTTTGGCGTTGCCGGTCCCTGAAAACACTAGTTTCCCACCTTTCCCGAAGCCACCCCACCTTTTCTGGTCTCCCCCCCCCCCCGGTTCGGTGTTGTCCCCCGGACACCCCCCCCCCGAGTTGAACCTCGCCACATGCCCCTTTTCTTTATGATTGGAAGTAACGGGTTTTGAGATTAAGCCCTTTTTTAACCCCCCAACAATTCCCATTTTTTTAAACGTGATTTCCTATCTCCGGACGGAAATCGGCTAAGTCAGCTACCCCCCCTGCCGCATGAGAATTGCCTTTTTTTATCCTACTTTGTGAATTTTTCGGTTGTTTTTGGGCACGTGTGGTCCGCTGTGACCGATTTCATAGATTTACAAATTAATAGCGGTTCCCCTTTGCCTCATCCTTTTTTGGTGCTCTTCCCCGCTTTTTTTTGTTTTATGCACCAGACGAGATGTTTGTTTTTTCTGCTCAATGGGTCTCGCGCGGGTCGACCATTTCAATAAACCCCTTGACGTCAGGCCTCCTGCAGGAAGAGACCACTTTTCCCTGTTCTCCGGACCCCCCCCATCCCCCTTAGGTAATCCTGCCGAACCCTGCGGCACGAACGTTTTTTTTCAGCCTCCGTTTGTGTCCCGTTTCCCCATTTTCAAGCACACTTTTTTTGAACCGAAAACGACACAAACCCCCCTCCCACAGATCTATGTTTTTTAGCTTTCACCCGCACAAGTTGCTGGATGTTTTCCTGGCCTTCTTTTTTCTCTTTTACCCATCTCTCCGTTGTTTTTTTTTATTCTCGCCTTTATGTCCTAGTAAGGGTGTCTTTTTCCATGCCCCCCCCCCCAGTAGTTGTCTTCGGTAAGTGACCATCAACAATACGAGCCCCCTTTTTATGAATGGTTTTGTGTTGGTGTGCCGTTCTGTGTGCTTGTTATGCTTTTTTTTATGTGTTAATTCCCCCCCTGGGACTGCACACCCTTTTTTCCCTTCTTTGCAAACCTTCTCTGGATTCGGTGTGCTTTGGCAGTTTTGTATTTTTTCCCCGAGAAACAGGGCCCCTTGGCCTTTTTTTTGTGGGAGTTGTCTTGCCTCTGTTATGCTTTAGTGGTTCCCCAGCATAGTTTTTTTGTTTTTGTCTCCTACCCACCTGCGTCCCCCTGCACTTTTCCCTTTTTTGTCGGTGAGTTTTCCATTTACCTCCCATTTCACAAACACCCAATTCTGTCAGACAGAGGTGGTTTCTGGGGAAGGTTCAGTCTGTTTTTCCTCCCCCTAGGGGATTCTGTGATCGATTGACTTTTTTATTGACGGCTTCCCCTTGGCGTTACACCGGGGACCACCACATGAATACTTAGTCCCAAGGCTTTTTTTCAGAGTCTGAGTTTTAGATAGCATTCTTCCGCATTGGCCGTTTTTCACCCTTTGTGGGGAAACCCTTCATGGTTTTTTTCAGGACTTTTACCTTAAATAAGAGCAGGGGGCACCCCCTTATTCCCCTAGGGACCGTTCTTGAGTTGGGGTCTTTTCCCCAGCACCAGAACATGGTGCTTTGTGCTCGTTTTTTGCTTCCATTTTTCGATTTTATGTTTCCGGTGTAGGCCATTCCAAAAGCCCCCGGCAGACTGTGCCGAAAGCAGTTTTTTTTTTTTTTTTTTTTTTTCTTCTTTGGGTGGAAAGGCACCAATCATTGGCTGGGAACGACAAGACTTCCAACACCCTCTCTATTATTGGTTCTGCAAATGGTACTCTTTTGCCCTCAGGCTGAAAATGTAGGCAACATGACCGCGCAGAGGTCGTGCCTAACTACACCCTCGCCAGGTAAACTAAATAAGACACAGCTGGAACAGCTCGATGGCGACCTCCTTTCAACCTTGCACTCCTACTTTTTTTACAGACCCTCCGGAACTTCGCTTTTATTTTTCCCCCCTCTCTTATGACGGGACTGGTGACGCTCCACCTTTCTGAATGCTTCTTCCGGCCTTACCCCCACCCGTCCCCCACTCTCATCGGTGTTTTTGGTTGTACCCCCCCTCGTCTTGCTAACCTCGTTCGTCCCCATGTTTTTCTCATTTGTCCCCGCTTTTGTTTGTTTTGAAAACACCGCTGTTTCTGGGCACTTGGACAAAACCGTGGCCACCCTACCAGTTCCCCGCGGTTTAGCAAGTACCATTGCTTTTTCTTTTTTTTTTAGGTCCTGGCCTTCATAGGTTTTGCTTACTCCCCACATGCCCAAAAAACACCGACCCTGGAGTCCGGCGTGCTTTTCAGGGACAGGTGGTTGTCCTTTCCCCTCAACCCCCTTCTTGTTTGCCGGACAAGACCGACTGTTTTTGGCCATTCGCCCTTGCCCCCTTGCAAGGATGTTTCTGGTCCCGGTGCCCCCAACACTACTTTACCCATTCTTCTTACTGCGGTTCTATGACCGCACGCTGCCCCTGAGCTTGTTGTTGCCAAAAAAGGTCCACCAAAACCGACAACCCCCACCGAAGACCCATTTCGACCCTGCTGCCTATCGTTTCTTATTTCAATGACCCTTTTTTTGCCCGGTGTGAATGCCTCATGGGAACCCTGACGGCTCCTGGTCAGTTTTTTTTTCCACCTGACCCCTTGCTTATTTTTTCGACCCGTCTCAACTTCAAGGATCCCGTCCCCCCCTCGCTCTAACTGGGGACCTCACTTACGGCCTCTTAGGCCGTAAATTTTTTTCAACCCGGCGGACACCCCCCAAGGCGCCCGCATCCCAAATTGGTTGATCTTTTCGGGCGCCTTCATGATTTTCGGGCCCCCCCCCTCTTTACCCCTTCCCTTTTCTAGCCGTTTCATTCACGCCCCGTTTTTATTCCGCCTTGAGTCACTTGTTTTTTCCCCTTTTTTTCTTTTTTTTTCGCTTCGAGTTGCCCTCCCCCTTTTATTTTTTCCTCCCCCCCCCCTCCAAAAAAAGTCGTGGCTGATCAGACACGCCTTCCTCTTGCAGGTTTCCGACTGCCCGTTGCACCCTTTGTTACGCTTGGCGTAACTGTTTTTTGTCCTCCCTCATATGCGGCCCCCTTGTAGCACATTAGTTTCTTCATCCTCTCCTTTTTCTGTTTTTCTTCGGTGGACTATTTTTTCCGAGACCAGAGTTTCCCCTGGGAAAACCCGTCAGGAGGATGTCATGCGTATCTTTTTCTTTTTCTTCTTGATTCCTATTTTTTTTGAGTATTATTGCTTTTTTCCTCCCATTGTTTTTTTTTTGGCAACCGTATATGTTTTATCAACCCCCCCTCCGTTTTCACTCCCTCCCCCTTTGTTTTGCCCCATGGTGGAACCGTCTCCCGTTTTCCATTATAGTTGCCGGGCCTTTTTCCCCCTCATTTTCCGGCCTGCAACAAACGTCGTTCTTGACGTGGTGATTTCCCCATTTGTTCCCACATTGGCGACTCACCTTCTTTTCCCCCTCTTTTTTCACTTTTGTTCCCCTCACCATAAGGGCCTTACCGGCAACCCCTCTGTGTATTCTCCCCCTTGTGCGTTTTTGTTGCTTCCCTGTTATTGGCTTTCCAGCATTCTGCGTTTTTCTGGTTTTTTCGTCCGTATCTCTTCTGAAACCCCATTCTTCGACCAGTCCACCCGCCCGTTTAGTCTACCTTGGCCTTCGTACCGAATACTGGCCCCCAGCGTATACAACTGGTTTGCCGGCCATCCCACGTCTGGTGTACACGTTTGTGGCTTTCTCTCACTTTTGCTGGATTCCTTCTTGGCCTGGACAACTTCCTCCACGGGGTTCGGCGCCTGATTTCTCCTGGTTTTCCCTTACCTGCTCCGTCGCATTCTTGAGTTTTTTTGTTTCTTACAACCCATCCTTCACACCCCCCCCGGAAGTTGCCTGCTGGGTATTTCCCGCCCGACATTCGGGTCTTGCCTCTTTTTGTTTTTTCCCACTTCTTCCCCCAAGTGAATGTCGTGCCGCTCACCGTTCTCCCGCCCTTTTCTCCCGTGCGGTTTTTTCCTTGTGAAAGCGTTGCTCTTTCAAGGTCCCGCACGTTCCTTGGACCCCTGGTTCCCAGTAAGCATTCCTTTTCTTTTTTTCTGACATTTTTTTCCTTCTACTTTTTTTCAAATCCCCCTTTGTTTTTTTTCGGGAGAATATGGCTTCATCCGTATGCTGATGAGAACCGTCTTTTTTCCCCTTTTTTTTTTGTTCCCTTGGCCATCGCAGGGCTTCGGGAACCCGCCCACTCCACGGCTCTATCCTCTGTTTGAGGATTGCCCACGACCTTTTTCGTCTTGTGACCACAGCGGTTGCTGATTGTCGCGTCTTGCAGGTGAATTCTCCCCCCTCCTGGTCCAGTTTGTCTCCCTTTTTGGGACTCTTTTCACGCGAGGCTTTTTTTCTTCCTTTATGGGTTTTTCAATTTCAGGTTTCCCTTTGTTTGACCTTTCGTCCATTTTTGCTTTTTTCCCGTGCATGAGGCCAGCCTTGCATTACAGACCACACACGTTTCCTTCGTACCAGCCAATTTGCGCGCGGCCACCACGTGTTGGCGCTTCCCCCGCTTTTTTGTCTGGTCCCTTTTAACCCCACTGCCCCTCGCAAACTGGGCGTGAATTCGTACGCGCGCCTTTTTCTTTTTTTGGGGGGAGGGCAGAATGGCCTTTTTTTTTCTTCTCTGACCACTTGGTTTTCTCCCATCCTTCCTGCTTTGCTCGCTATTTTACTCTGGTCCCCCTTTTTAGAACAGCTTGTTTTTTCGTTTGTTAAACGTTTCACTGATTCTTCAACATTGACGATGGCTTGTCACTTGAATTCTCCTTCCCCTTCCCCCATTATCAACCCCAGCAGCGAACTGTGGGTCTCCCGGCCGGTATCCGATATCTATTTCCCCTCCGTACATTTCAGTCTCCCCCCCGGTTCATTTTGCGTTTTGAGGGTAGTAACCGTGGGTGATAGTAACCATCCCGTCCCACAACCACCTTTCCCCCGTCCCTTTCAAATAATAATGCCTCCCCAATATCATAAACCCCCTACGACTGTCCACTAATCTAACGGTTTTTTGGCTCTCTCTTTTTTTTCACCCCCGTTTCTTTTCAAAAATATGAAACAGGGGTTTTTTTTGTTTGGGGTGTACCCCCCCGGCCTCCCCAAACCCTCACGTGCCACTGTTGGCGATTTTGGGCGTTGGCCATTTTTCCCGCCCCCCTCTTTTTTGACACCCCCCCCCGTTTCTAATGCTCGTCGCCAGCTTCCAGTCTTTCTTTTGATCTGCGCAACCCTCCTCTTTTTCCCCCCCCCCTCGCAATTACTCATGGCTCTGGCGTTTTAATAGGCTGCGTGTTGACTCTTTTTTGCCCTTTTCCCTTTTTGCTTCTTTTCTTTTGACGAAAACATTCAGGATTGCTCCCCCCCGATTCCCTCCTTTTCGTGATTTGTTCTCCTTTTCTTTTCCTACTTTCCGTTGAGGCCCTGCTTCCGCATGAGGTTTCCCATTTCCGCTCTTCTTGTGGAGTGAGACCTGGTCGCGCTGCCCATTTCCCTGACCCCCCCAGCTGGACGATTTCCCGGGTTCACTTTCCCCTTCGCCCTTTTCATTGAAATCTCGCAAGGATGCGTCACGTTGCGGGAGTTTTTGGTTTTCCGGTTTGCCTTTTTCCCCCCAGCTCGATTGTCGTTCTAAGCACTTGAATTCGAATATTTTTTTTTTTATTATAATTGGCTTCCCGTCTCCTGTTCCCCGCGTTCTTGTCCTTTCGGCCTGTTCTTTTTCCTTTCCCCGTCCGCTTGCCTTCCCCCAACTTTTGACGTTCTTTTTTGTGACGTTTTCGGGCCGCCTTTCCTTTTGTACCCCCGAAACCCTCCCCCAATTGTTGGCGAACCCGTTTGCCCACTTTGGCCATTTGCTGTTCCCCTCCTTTTCTCCAATTGGTTTTTTTTTGCCTTCAAATTCTGGGGACTATTTTCCAATTTTCCGGTTGGTTTCCCCCCCGTCTATCCTTTGAGGGCCTTCTGAAGGCTTTTTCCCTATTTTTTGTCCGCTCCCAGTTCCTGACTTTTTTCCTCGATTTACCTATCTGTTTACACTATATGTTTCCCTATAGGTCGGCATTTTTTTCGGGCTCTCCGCTGATTTTTTCTACCGAGTCGCCCCCTTGGTTCGTCCCTCTCAGTTTTCCGTTTTAACACCATCCAGTTCTTCTTCTTTTCCCCCCCACCTGCTGGGTTCAATTCTTTTTTTTTTTAAGACCAGGGTCCCTTTTCAAGACCCCTTTTTTCGGCCTTTCCTGTGAGCTCAGACGCCTTGGCCGCCACGAGGTGCCCCCCGGGCTGGTTTTTTTTTTTTACACCCGCCACAATCGTCGGCCTTGTCTTCCCTGGGCCGTTCTGCACGACCCCTCACTAGCCCAACCTGCCCCTTCCCCACTTTTGTGACCTTGTTGGGCCAGAGCTCACACTGCCCCTCTTGAACTGCCTTTTCCTCCCCCTTCCGGGGTTGCATGTGGTCGTTTCCCTTCCCTTCACAACAATCCCCGATCCAAAACCTCTGTCCGAAGCTCTCGGGTTCTTGCCCCTTTTTTTTTTTCTGGATTTTCCCTCCGTCATGAGATGCTGCGTCTGGGATCTCCTTAGGTCGACCCCATCCTCACATATTTTTTTTTTCACATGCCCCGGCCCGGCACGCCTTTATGTTTCTCGTCCACCACATCCCTTGGCTCTCCACGTCTTGCCGTCTCCAATGAGCGATGTCCCTTTGAGACCTCCTGTTTCCATACCCAATAACCCCTAAAGACCCCCCTTTCCCAGAAACCACCCCACAATTCCGCCCAGCGCTATTGGAGGTTCCGCCCTCCCCTCCCCTGTTGATGTTGTCTTTGGTTTTTTTGCCTGAACGGCCTATCTCTCTCTTTCCTTCTTAAGTTGTTGTTTTTTTCTCAGTCTTCACTTTTGCTGTCTCTATGCACTCTTGATTGCGTTCCTCCAATAGCGCTTTCTTTTTTTCTTTTTTTTTTTTTTGGATTTTTGATTTTTTGTTCTTGCTTTGAGGTGTTCCGGCGTGGTCGCCATTTTTTCTTCGATGCAATTTTTGAGGTCTCTTGCCGCCGGTGGGTTTTCCCCGAGATGAACCTTGTTGCCAACTTGGCTAGGTCCTTTGTCTCGGTCTTCGATTATTGCTTTCTTGAACCAGAATAGATTGCCTTCCCCCCATTCTTCTCAATCTCGTTTTCTCCCCGCAAAACAGCCTGTTCAGTACCCGACTAGTTTTTTAGGGTTTTGCCGTTTTATTCCGTGATTTTTTTTTCCCCCCCCGCGCCTGGTGCTTGACAAAGACCCACCCCTCCAGAAGCTTCTTCCAACAGCTTGGTGCTGGGTAGTCTTCCCCGCCGTAGATCTTCCCCCTCCCACCGGGTCACACCCCTTTTTTTTCCTGTCGGCCCCCCTTTTCTCTAAAGCTCCAGTTCCCCCCTCCTTAACTTTGACTGATTTCGATTTGGGTGGCCCCTGTTTTTTTTTTCCCCGCACTTTGGGCTCGTGGGGTCATAGCGATTTCGTTATGTTCCGGTTTTCCAAAGCCCTTTCAGGTTTATTGCCCTGCCGTCTTCTCCCCCCGTCCTTGCTCGCCTCCCGGGGATGGTTTTCTCGTCCAGTGGATTTCTTACTCGTTTTTAGCCACACTACTCTCTTGAGGACTGAGGGTAACTTATGTCGATCCTGAATTCTTGTTATTTTCCCCAATTCGTTGCCGGGACTCCGCTATGTGAATGCTTCATCCTTTCACGTCCACTGTCTATGCTGTGGTATTTTGTACCGTTATTGTTACTTCTCCCCCCGATGTAAGTTTCCCTCTTTTTTTTTACAGCCGGAAAACACGCCAGTTCTCACCTTTTTGTTTCACCCCAGTAAATGGGCCCACAATACAGAGACCAGCCCTTCGCAAATTCGATCTTTTGTTCCATTTCCTTCTGTCCACCCTTCCCAACGCGGTTTCCAAAAACCCTACCCTGCTTCCGCTGTGTGTTTTTTCCCCATCCATGCGCGGGGCCTTTACCCCCTCCGTCCATTTCCACGACCGCTGCTTTGCCGTGGACCTCCCGGCTGTTGGCCACAACTATTCGGACTTCTTTTTTCCAGATTTTTTCTACTGCACCCGTGCCACGGTCCCCGTTGTCTTCCCCCCCCCCCCCTTTGGCCCTTTCCCCACCAACCGACCACCCCCAAGAGACCCTTCCATTCTTTTGTCCTACTTTCTCCCCAGGGAGACCTTTCCATTTATTTTATTTTGCACCGCCCCCGCGTGTCTTTTCTCTTGGTTTCAAGAACATTGGCGTCATTTCCTCTTCGTGCCACTTCCAAAGATCACTTGATCCTAGAAACTGGTGTCCTCAGATCTTTGTTCCCCCTCTCGTTCTTTTTTTTTCTGAAATGGTGGTCGACCTAACGGGCTGGTTGCCCGACCCCAATTGGTTACTTCCCTCGATTTCACAATGATTCACGTCCCCCCCGAAAGTTTGAGCCTTTTACCTTCTGCGGGTCCTCACCTGACCTCTTCAGAGTCATTGAGTCCCCCCCATTTGATCAGGTGATCGAGGCCTTTTCGCTCAGCAACAATTTTTTTTCACCTTCACTTTGCTCTGTATTCGACAGATCTTTTTCTCGGACGACGACCTTTTGCACCGGTTTTTTGGTTGACCATCGGGTCTCCCCCCATTTGAGCCCCTTTAAGGTTATCACTCCTGCATTTTCTCCTTTTTTTTCCCTTTTTTTTCCCCCTTTCCGGGTTATGAGAGGGCCGAACAGGACAAACACGTTAGGGAGTCTTTTTCCCTTTGAGTAGGTTTGTTTTATTGTTTCCTGAATTCCTATTAGTATTGACCATGTCTCTTATTTTTTTGTGCAACTTCTGGGTCCTTCCACCCCCGGTTGACTAACCGCCACTTCCTTTTTCGCGTTGTGGAACCGTCGTCCTTCCTATCCGTCTACTTTCAAAGTGCTGCTTCAGTGAGAGACAAAACCCCCCGGATCCAGTTTTTTTTGTGAGATAATTGGCCCCGCATGGCTAACCCGTTCGTCCATAGTGTTTCTTTGTACCCCCCCTTGACCCCCCCCTTTTTGGCAAACCCCCCTTTTCCGTTTATGTTTGAACCCCCCTTGATGTCCTTGCTTTTTCTCTTTCTTCCCCTTTTTGATTTTTGTGCAATGCCTTTTGGCTTTCTTCTGAAAAAACATTCTTCTTCCCCTCCCTTGCGCGAAGTTGTTCGTTTCTTACTAATTTTTCCTCTTCCAACCTTTTCCTTTTTAAATGGATTTTGACCTTCCTACCCAAAGGATGCTCCCTGCCCAGGCCTCATCCCCTTACATTGGGCTTGAGTCTTCATTTTTTGCTGGGACCGTTTTCAGGGGGTCATTCAGTTTTCTGCCCATTATCGGATGGACCCCCCCCCCCCCAACCCCCCCCCCCCCCCCCCCCCCCCCCCCCCCCCCCTTCTCCTTCCGTATGGAAATTTTTTTTGAGAGGGATTGCCCCACTGGCCCGCGGTTTTTTACCCCCCCTAACTCCGCAAATTGAGGTGCCCTCTTTTTTTCAAGGCGGCAAGTCCCCATTGTTACTTTTCCCTTCTAACACCTTTCTCGTCGAATCGTGCGCTGTGTTCCCCTGACAGATGCTTCGATTCCACTTCCACTCCCTCGGACAATCCAGGTCCTTCCTGGTACTTACACGTACTTTTCCTCTTT
>Ga0179593_1314495_pt1 | contig 11722 bp, 11 predicted proteins | sample CZODoug2_1_08_16_FD_185931 | JGI IMG/M metagenome (GOLD analysis project Ga0179593, IMG submission 185931) | Vadose zone soil fungal communities from Angelo Coast Range Reserve, California, USA - CZODoug2_1_08_16fungal (PacBio error correction) | ecosystem: Environmental > Terrestrial > Soil >... | reverse complement strand
ACTCTAGTCTCTTGACTCTTCTCTCCTTCCCCCTCCTCCCCCAGGTACCAGCCCCCCTCTTTCTCTACAACCGTTCCCTTTCTTTCCCCTTGCGGTGCACTAACCCCGACGAGTTTCGCCCTTGTTTAGTTCACTTTTCACCCGGAAGTCGTCAGTGGCCCCCCCCCATCTTTCTGGCCCATTACCCCATACATTTTTTTGCGCCTTCAGCTAAATGTTCCTTTCACCAACGTCCCCTTTTCTACCAACCACCGGCCCGTCGGCGAGACCGCAATCGTTGTAGAAGAGTGCTTGCTGGGCGACTCTCATCCGCAGGTAGCCAGCTTGCCTCCGCGTTTCAAGTCCCGCCAGGGCGTGGACAGTTCCCCGCCGCTACGGTTTGCTGTGGTTCCTCTTAAAGGAATGAGAAATTCTCGGGCCTCAGTTGGCCGGTTCCCGTGAACACTTTTTATTGGTTTTTTTTTTGAGATTCACTGCGACCAACCCCCGTTCTTCTAAAGAACGTCGGGGAACAGGATCGGCGGCCCTACCAACAGCTTTCCGGTTTGCATTTGTTGTCCTTGTAAAGGTCCCTGATTTTCACTCGGAGGCCCGTTTGCCTTTGTTCCCGCTTGCAAGAGCTTATAAGGGTCCGAAAGCCGCTTACGTATATTTTTCTATCTTCCCTCTCCTTCATGTTTACCCCCTGTGCCGTTTTCACCCACTGTCTTTTTTGCCTTCTGGACCAGATATGATAAGCCCCAACTTTATTTCCCGCCCGCCTTGATTCCCCTCTTTCCTTTTCCCTTCAGGCCAGTTGGTCTCCTCAGTTTCGTTCTTTCTTTTAGCCCGCAAGGTCCCTAGCCCTCCCGTCTATAAATTTTTCGGGGAGACGATGTGTCTTTCGTCTCTACTAGCTCCCCCCTCCCCCCTGTAGGCCTCTTGTTTTTGAACATCCTTGTGCCACCCTGACCGGTTTCCCGCCACCTGCACATTCCCACCCCTCCTAATTTAGAAACATTGCCTTTGGCCATTTCCTGACTCTTTCCAACGCGTTTTCGGCCTCCGCTTTAAAGGACCTTTCCCGCCACTTACTAGCACGACAAAAATGCTTCTGACAGCCGCCAGCACTTGATTCCCTTTTTCCCCTGATTTTGTTGAGGGACACCCTTGGTTCAATATCTCGACTCGCTTCTTCTGCACTTCTGCCGTCACTGAACAAGGACCCCTCCGCGGTCTGTGTTTAGGTCTCTCCCCCGGGGTAATTGCTTTTTTTTTGGAGATAAAACCCTCAACGGCTGTTTACACACCTCGTATTTACCCGCGTTTCAAACCGGTATCACGAACTTCCTGCAGGGTTATGGTGTTCCTTGCTACCAGTTCTGGTGTATTTTTTCCAAGAATTCTTGGACTCGAAATGGATTTTTTTAGAGAAAAGACGATTGACCCTTGGGTTGACGCTTGACCCTTTTTACGGAATCTTTTTGATGTAATGGTCGGTCTCCCATTGGCCTGGTTCTCGACTTTCCGATTTCGGCTTAAGCAGCGCCTGGAGACTCTCTCATTTTTTCCTCGATTTCCCCACTACCAGCCTGTCTGACTTCCTTCTCAAGGTACTTCCCACTACTTACTCCCAATCTCCCCCTACCCGGACCCAGAAGAAGGAGATGCCCTCCTTTTGTATCCTTCTTTCCCCCTCCCCAAGCAACAAGTGTTCTGGCAGATAACTGTCTATTGCAAATGTGGAGAATTTTTGGCTACTGAACTCCCTCTGCTTTCTTTAAGCTAACGGTAGGAATCCGTGCATGATCTCCCCACCCCACCCCCTCAATGTCTTGGAAGTTATCGGCTTCCTCCTTTGCCCTTACTCCTTTTTAGGGTAGTGAGAAGGAATATATGTATTTGAGTTATTCTCCACCCCTTCTGGTGCAAGACTTCGGAGGTTTACTTTCCTCGCACGGACCACTAACCTTTCACGTCGCGGTTTCTACGCTTGCCCTGCAGTGCCAAGAACATCTTCCTCGGCTTCTTATGGCCGCCGGCACCTCTCATTCCAACGTAGGACCGCCTATGCTCTTCTCTTTAATTTTACCAGGTGTACCGAGACCTTCGGTATCGTCAAGCGGGGTCCCCGCAATTCATCAGTCGTTTTTCGAGCTTTTAATCTTGCATGAAGTTATGCTCTACGACTTCAACGGCCCCGTCTGTCAAGCTAAAGAACCCATAGGAAAAGCCGGAAATTGCGGTCCGGTCCCCCGATCTCGACACACAACTTTTGATCGCAATTAAGTGGCGTACTTCCGTTAGCCAGCTGAGATACCATATCCTTCCTCTCCGTTGTTGTTGAGATTTAGAGTCGCGTCCAGGAGTCCGCCCACACCGTGTCGGTGCCCCGTTGAATTTCGCTCTTACCTTCACTAATGACTCTCAGATCTTGGACAGTTGCCTTAGATCTTCACCCCGTGCTATTTGAGGTTTTGTTGGTAGTTCTGTCTGCAATTGGATGTGCATTTTCCGGTGATTCGTCAACCCCCGCGATCCGATTCGTATTGCTCATCTCCGTTCCCTAATTTCCTTTGCCAGCACTTACAAGGGCCTGATTGCGCCGATTTAGGCTCTCCTCTATTTCGGTCCCGGTCAAGACGCGAACTAAACCGATGTTGTACTGAAAAGGTATCTTACGTCCTCCTTCAAGTGAAGGTCGACCTCTTTTTCCCTTGTGAGAATGTCATCATCCTTTTGCCTTTTCCGTCCCAACCAACAACCCCACACCCCTCTAGGTGGACCCCCCTTTCTCTTTCGTGGCTTTCATTACGGCTGTCCCTACCCTTTGCCCAGACTATCCCGAAACTCCCTGTTTTGCCCCCTATCAGGCCGCGATCAACCTTGAGTCGTCGTCGACTCCTGAAGGTCACCTTTCCGTTGCCACCCACTTCCCGCCACTCCGGAGTGATAGACCTTTCTTTCGGAGGGCTTTGGTCTATGAAGATCATTCTCCGCCCAGGACACCCCGTCGTCTCCCTCATCCGACCTGCGTTGTATGTCTCTTCTGAAGGTAGGTTTTCCAGTCGTCAGTCGTATTGAACTTTTTTCAAGAATTGTCACGCCGGTTCTCTCAGGTACTCGGATATGACGCCGTGCGTGTTATTAGGTATTTTATCCAGACCACATCCGGCGCGACCCCCCCCCTAAAGTGGAAGAATGGTTTGTTTTCCCCTAGCCAACGATTACACTCAACCCCCCAAATTCTAAGGTCCTATCACGAATTGCTCTGTCCAAGGTGTCCTTCAGCCAGAAAGTAAGTTGTGACCGTCGAACCTTTCTCGGAGCCTTTAGTATATCCATCTAATTTTTTTTGACTTGCCCCTTACCTCTTTGGTTTGTAAGTATCGTTGCTTTTTTGTGTTTTTTTTCGTTTTATTCTTCGTCCCCCCACCACACTTCTGGTGATCAGCGTCCTCCACGAGACCCGAGCCTGTTCATTTCAGGGAAGAGTAGGACGGTCCATCCGATCCCAGTAGGACTCTCGTCCGGGGCCTCTGGAATCTCGTACGCTTCAAGGTAATAACATGGTTGGAGTTTCTTCCCTTCATTTTGTATTTCTGTAGGTTCGTACCTACATGAGGACGGCCGCTTTCTACCCCCTCCCTGGAGGCCAGGGCAACCGGGTCAGTTGAGGTTTGCGTCCCCCACCAGTAGGGATTATTCATGCCTGGCTTTTTTTCTTTTGCTTGTTTTAAACCCTTTAAGGTTAACTGGAGTTCCCCCGGTTCCCTTACTGATCTGCCGTATTCTTTCTTGACTCTTTTTAAGCCCCTTTCGAAATCGAGTCCCAGCGATTCTAAGACCGTTTTGAGGTTCTCCTTGAGAGAAATGAAAGGCGAGCCGGTCTCCCCTTTCCCTGATTTCTTTGAACGAGTAAATTTGGCCCCCCTCTCATGGAGTGCAAAACCCCACCAGGGTGGGACAGTGCACCTTGAAAGTTTCACGTGTATCCATCGCCCACCACATTAAAGGCCTCGACGATTCGGACCCTGACCGAATCCGGGGGTTCGAGTCACAGTTGCTTTCTCCATGACTGATTACCTCTGTCTCAGCGCAGTTCCCTTTCCGCGTTCAACACCTCGTCACTGCACGTTTTCCCATTTCCAGATTTCTCAGGTTTCTTCCCGGGTCCCCCCCGCTCCGTTTTTGCCATTTTATGGCCGTTTTTAACTTCTCCCTTGATTCGGCCGCGTGTTCGCGGAGTTGACCTATCCTTTGTAATAATATGGTTAGTTTGTTTCGCTCTTTTTCCTTCGGCCCCCCACAAATGTCCCACGGATCATGCAATTTACCGGCCCCTTTTTTCTCAATGCCCAAAGTTGCTTCTCCCTTCCCCTAGCGGCGGGCCCACATTTTCCTTTACATTTTTAGGGTCCTGAACCTTGCTTTCCCCTGCTCTGGCTTCCCAACCCAAGGAGGGGCACTTCCGTCGACCGAGCCCTCTCCTCTCGCCGTTTTGTTACCGGATGCTTTCTTTCCCTTCCTCGAGTTTATGTGATTGCATGCGGAAGTTGGACCCGTGCTTTTCTTCTCACTACGTCCCCCCCCCCGTCTACCCCGATAGTCTGAGGGCCACTCATTCCCTTTTTCCCCTTTCCGGTCTTCTTTTGTCCCCTGACCGTCCTTTTCCCAGCCACTCCGATACGTAGACCTTCCCGCTTTGCTTCGAACTTTTTTGACCTTGCCTGGGAGTCTCAGAAATTTCGCGACGGGGTGTTTCAGAGATAAGTCCTGCCTCCTCTTATCGGACCGATCCTCCTTGCCCTTGAGGCCCCGCGTTTTTCCCCCCACGTCTACGGAATTTTCTTCACCCTCACTGCCTTTGCCCTTTCCTCAAGTTGTCCTCCATTGGAGGATTTTGTCCGCCTGAATTCTTCGACTGCCGTCCCCACTGCTTTCACCCCCGAGGTCCTCCGCCCCCGATCAACTGTTTTCCCTTTTTCTTTTGTTCGAAGGCCCCCCTTTAACTCTCGCCTTGACTCTGAGTCCTAGCCTCGGTCCCTGTCAAGAATCCCGTTTGGTCTGTTGAGCGCTTATCCCACGGAATCAGGGTTTGGAATTGGGACCCACCCCCTCAAACCCCCCTCGGGTCCACCTTCGTTGACCCGTTTCAACCACTCTCTTCTTCAGACGACTTTCGGTACGGTGTTCTCGTGTAACCCCTCGTCTCGTTCCTTTTTGGAGAGTATTCCACCTTTTACAATCGCCGGGTCTTTGCTTCCCCGGTGGCGTTTCCGGTAAGGGGATTTTTTTTTTCGAGGGCACGGCCTTCCCCGAGACTTTTCGGTTCCAGGCTCCTGTTCTTCAGCCCTACGATGGACGCCCGCGCTCATTCCCTTTCTATCGCCTTTCAACTGCTTCCAGTGTTCTTTGGACGACTTACGCCAAGCCCGGGATTGTAAGCCCAGTTTTCGGTCCCAAATGACACTGCAGGCTTTCTCTTCCTTTTTCTTCCGTCTGTGATGACATTCGCGCTGAGACTTGCTCTCCCTCGAACCGCAGGCCTTGAATCGAGGAGAAGACTAGGAACTTGGCTGGCACGTTTTTTGCTCTAAGCCCGTCTGCTCTCCCCTCCTCGCCCCGGTGCCCTCTGTTCCGTCCCCCTTAAAAAGATTCTTCTTTTCTCTGCGGACTGTCGGCTTTCTTGGATAAGGAAGAAAGCTCATCGTCGACCCCTTCCGTTTTTGTTTCTCCTTCGGGTTTCGTTTCTGACGATCTCCTTCACTTCCACTAAAATTTCGAACGTGTTCTGCGACCTCCGTTTGTCCTAAGTGGTTACCAAAGTGGCGCTTTCTGGCCCGACAGCCCCCTCTTAATCCAGGAGCCCTCCCCGCCCCCGGTATTCCTCCTGCCGTGGGAATTTTACTGAGGACGGGAGGGTGAGTGCCCGCAATTCCCGGTCTTGTTTCCTCGCCCCCTTCTACCTTCTGCAATCGCCTTCCACTCGCGCACCATGACTCTCCTCCCCGTACTCTTAGTTGAAATTAGGAAGACCGACTCGAAATGCAGCTTTTGATCGTCAACCTTAAAGGTCGTCCCGCCCCCCTAGACTCTTATATCTTGTTCCCCAAATAATGAATTTTGTTTTGAGTTTTCTTTTTTTCGTCCGCTCTGAGTTCTCGTACTCCCGTTCTTTCTCCCCAGGGCATCCTCGTACCCTGGTCAGCCGTCCGTCCCTGTAGGCGCGGCTTGGAGCTCATAGTAGTCGTTTATTTTAGGCGTGGATGGATTCTTTTTTTTAGCCTTTCTCAGTCCTTCCCCAAGGCCTAGATGAGATGCGGTAACCCGCTCGTCCCCCGACTTTTTTACCAAAACCTTCAATCCGGGGCTGTCTCCTCCCCGATAGTTTCCCCCTTTTCTTTCTGTCTGCTTGCTTCACAGCAATCTTTTATTTGACCCGTAGCGGGACGACTTCGGCCGTCCCTAAAAGGAGAAATTGAGTTCCTTGCCGTCATACTGCTCCGCCTCCGTTTTCCGGAGGTTTTCCTATTTCCTTCTTCGGCCTCGCGTCGCCTGACCTGACCGCCCCCCCCTATCCAGAAAAAATTGGGTTAAGCTGCCCGCTTTTTCCCCCGCGTTCTTTTGTCTGTATTTCTCTGAAGGGTCAGTTAATTTATACCACCCCCCTTTACGCCACCCAGCGTTCTTTGCTAAGACATCGCTGGTCGTGAGTGCTGGGTTCGCGATGCGTAACGTTTTCCACCGTCAGACTGGCATCCCCCTTCGTTCTCGTGTAACGTTAACACGAGTCTTTTGAGGTAGGGTAACCCTTTTTCTGCGCCGGGGTCATCGTGGGAAATAAGTTTTTTATCCAGGTCTTTTCGGCATTATCTTTTCCTATCTTCCTGGTAGAGTCCTAAACATATTCCATGGTTGCCGGCCCGCACCCGGTTAATTCAGCCCCAGGAAGGTAATTTAGCCCCCGCCACCCAGTCCATCATACACTCTCGGTCCTCGTCCCCGACCCCTTGCATGGCCGGTGTACTAGTAAAGCGCCCCCTGCAGTCGAAGATTGACAGTCGAACCCTTTCACCGGGCCCCGTAGTAGTAGAATCCTTTTTGACCTTCCCCTGTCCTGGTCTTCGTTGTTTTTCCCCAGTCTGGGTTTGGATTCCCGCCTTCCCAATTCAAGTGGTGCTCAGCGCCTCACGCGACATCTCGTTTAGTTTCCTTTCCTGGAATTGGACGGAACTCCTCGCTTTTTCGGCGTTTCCCTCTTTCAAACTTTTACGGCTGTCAGTGAACACACCGGCGGTATGATTTTCATTAACTTTCCTTTTTTTCCTCTTGATTCTTTTTTGGCAGGGCATGTACAAGTCAAGTTCGCGAAGCTCCGCTCGAAAAGTCATATTTCCGCTTGATACCTGGTAGGAGTTTTCGCCACGACAGTCTTTTGTTTGATTTTGAGGATGCTTGACCCCTGTCCAAGTTGCTATTAGTTACAGAGTTACTTGCCGTCTCCTATTCTACTCTTTTTCCTCTGTGACCTCCAGATTCCTACATCTCGTGATAGGTCCCCCCTCGAATTTCTCCACCTTTCTTTCGTATTTTTTTCTACTTCCGGTTCCGATCTTTTTCGAACCCTTTCTTCAACAGGAAAGCGTAATGATACATGGACTTAGTAGTGCCACCTTAGAGGGAGGGTTCCTGGTTCCGTAGCCTCCTTCCCTTAGGAAAATGTACGTTCACTATCGTGTGGTGGGGGCCAACCACGGCCTCTAGGCTCCTAAACTGAATCGGGTCTCTGAGCTAACCGGGATTGTCGAAATCGCTCCTTTGCCCCGCGTCCTCCCCAGCGTGATGACCCCGCCTTTCCATTCAACCCCTTTACGTTTTGTACTTTGTTTTTCCCGCCGCTCTTGGGAAAGGTGAGGGGTCAGGTCCACCATGTGTTTAACTTGTTGTTATGAGTTTTCGTCCTTTTATCTATCCCCTCCTCTTTTTGTGTTTGTTCTTGGCTTCCATGCCTCACACAACTCCGGAACACGTTTTTTCCCCCTTGACTTTCCCGTTTCAAGGCACACCGGATCCGGTCGTGTCTCGAGTTTGGGGCACCTTTCTGCGCAGAGGGATGATGCAGCGCTTGCACGGGCGTGTGCAGATTGTCAGATCTTTCCTTCATTTTCTTTACATAGCAGGCTAGAGATTTCTGGATCTCCCCGTTCCTGCTCTTAATGTGGTGTTCCAGACGTTCAATTTAATTGGGGATGACCCAGTTCCTTTACCAACCTTCTTCCCGTCCGTCCACTTAAGTAAGGTTAATTTGGGTGGGTCCTGTTATGCATGACAGCTCTTCCCTTTCGTTCTCCCACCGCCAGTTCTTACGAAGAACACTTACTTTTGAGAAAATTCGTTTGGCGATTTTTTCTTCTTTTGCTATAGGCAAGAGACCTATCTCGAGAAGGCATATCGTATGCGTGACCTACCTTCGCCCTTCCCTGGCGGTTCCCCGCCTCCGCATGACCCCCCCCCCTACTCGGTAGACTCACTTGTAAGGTGGAAAGGGCGCCATCTTTCCCTCCTTGCCTCGTGTTTGGCCTAAACTGGTTCCTTCCGCCAGAACCGGATTCACGTCCCCCACAACTTCGATGACAGTCGCCTCCTCCAGTTCTTCCCCGTCGTAGTCACCCGAAGGACCTCACCCAGCTCGCCGACGCGATTCCTCTGCCGTCCTCGTACCCTGGCCCAATGTCCCCCTCCCTCGCGTGTCCGCGTGCTGTCCTTTGATCACCTGGTATTGTGGTTGTTTCCTGGCGCCCACAAAAGCCAAAAAGATAGGCCAGGGCACGACGTTTAATTTTGCTCCCTACGGATTTGCACCTGTTTCGACGGGCTATCATGCTTTGTTTTCCCCTTTTACCCTGCCGTAACATCCGTAAGTGGGAGTGGAAGATCCCTTACGAGCTTGTTTACATTACGGGTTTAGTCGTCTTCGCCGTCCCTCCCTTATCATATGACCGGTTTGCCCTGGAAACGGGAATGCTTTTAGGAGTCCAGCAGGAGAAGACCTCTTTCTCCGGCGCCGATCTCCCTGGTTGTGCCCTCCGGCTGCGCCATATGTCCAATTCCCAAACTGTCTGACGGCAATTCCACCCCCGGTCCTCCCCTTCTGTTCTTCCCTTTTAGCCTTAATGCTTTACATCTTCTCCCCCCCGCACCAGAGGTCTCCGCGTCGAAGCTGGGTTACCTGTGGCGGCCGTTTGGCGCCGGACCCTGCCCCCCCGTATGTTCTAGACGTAAGCACCCTTTGCCCCACGCGGGCCTTCTCAACTTGACCTTTCCTGTCTTTGCTTTTTCCTGTCTTTGACCGAGTCATCCCGTCAATCTTCTTTCTAAAAATACCTGCGGGTTAGCTCATACTTCCTTTGCCCTATACGGAAATTGAAAACCACGTTCTACTTCTGCTTGTACGCTGTCCCCAGAAAGTGGACAACTACCCATTTGGAGATTTTTTTGACAGCACTCCCCGAGCTCCCGTTTACCCCACAGCTACCCGAGTATCTAGCCACCGTTCCTGATGGTCCGATGGAAGTTCGAGGGTGGAAATACACCTTCCTCTAGTGCGCGGGGGTCCGTCTGCTGCCTCCCCCTGCAGTCATTCCAACGATATCCGCCCGCAACTAAGAATCCACCACTTCCTCTGGCCTTTCCTGGCGGACTTCTAGACTACAGTATCTCCCTTTGGACGAGATCAAGAAGATGCTATCCTCTTTTCCTCCTCCCCCCCCTTCTTTTCGACACCTTAATCCTTCTTATGCTAGTCTCCCAGGTAGCGTTCGAGAAAGGGCATGTTTCTCCTTGTTTCTTTTCCTAAGAGGAAGCGTCTTTTTTTCTGTTATCTTTGGTTTCAGGTCTCTTTGTCTGATCCAGCCTAAGGGGTTAAGGTACCTGGCGGCCCACTCAATCTCTTTCCAGGCCCACCCCTCATTCCTCGAGGTCTTCCCCTATGACCAACCGGCTAGAAGCCGATCGGTATTTAACTGGATCTCTTTTTGCGTTCCAGCCCCTCCAGGCAAAAGAGTCTTGGCACTATTTTCAAGATTAGTCCTCTCACCCCAGTTCTTAATTTGTTGTCCCCTGTCGGAGTGAATGAGCCTAAGCAAGTCCTGGCGACCATGGTGATGTGTCGATCTTTCTGTTCTGGCACTTTCAAGCGGGAGTCATTCCTACGTAAAAAGACACTTTCTAACGCCTTTCCTTCCCTTCCCTCTTTATCCTTACCCCCCGTTTCCGTACTCGCCGCCTTTTATGCCACACGTTTGGCCACCATGGTCCCGTATTCGCTCCAGCCTCCTCAATGCGTGAGTGTGGTTCTTATCCAGTTATCCCGGCACATGGCAGTTTCTTATCTTCTTTACTTCCTTCTAATTGGTTGCGCGGTTTTCGGGGCCCATGGTAAGCTTGGAGTTAACTCTGTCCTCCGGAGTTCCTCAGAATTGAGATCATGCCACCTCACGGCACGCACCTCTGCTCTCGGGGCGTAGATCAGTTACGCTTACAGTACCCCCTCTTCTCCTAATATACTTTCCCCTCTTCTTCTCCCTAACCCTTCCCTTCCTAACTCTACTCCCTCCCTCATTGCCACTGTCTCCCAACTGAACCCTTCTTACAACTATCCTCCCCATACTCCAGACCCATTTCCCTGGCCCTCATTCCCACTGAGTCTACCTTGCTCTTCCTTTCCACTTTAGTGATAAAATTCCCTTCACCTCATCTGGCCGTCAGTTTGATGTTCCCCCTGTTCAATGCTGTTCACGCCCCAGTCTAGTCAGAAGCGGTTGTCAAGTTCCTAACGTCACTTCCGTATTTTCTCCGCCATGGATTTTTTGTTTCTATTTTGTTTTTAGGTCCGGAGGTTTATTGGTCTTTTATTATTATAAAAGGCACCCCCCCAAAATTTTCCCCTTTTTTCCAGTTTTGCCCCCTCCCCCCGCACTGGCCATCGATTAGTTTCCTTTTCCCTTTCCCATACGTCTCTTACTTTATCCCCCAGAAGGGATCGATATGTTTGCTGACTTACCCTTCACTTCCTCTTAGTGTGACTGTAATCAATGGGTTTCGGTTTTACTTCACTTTTTTTCTCCTTTTTGTACTTTGCTCGCTGGAGGGAGTCCCTTCCAGTCTTCAGGCATCTACTCGTATGAGGATTCCCCATGTCCGGACGGGTCTGAGTTTCCCAATCAGTTCTTGTGTCTATGCATAAGGAGTTTGAAACCCTGTAAGGGCTGATGAGTCCTCTACTAGTTCATGACCCTATTTTCGATTTACTTCTATTAGATTGAAGGACATCTGTTCCAAAGAATTTTCTTCTAAAATTTTCAGGTACTTCGTAGTTCCCTGGAGTTTGGCTAAGAAGTATGGTAGCATCCTTCCTTACCAGTTTAACAGTCTCTTATTTTTCTACCTATTGGGTGATTTTCCTTGTGATCTATCGGATTTCAATTTCCGGTAATAACCTTTCACAAATTCAATTTTAACGGACTTGCTACCCTACGACTCAGGTGGTTATCTGCGTATGGAACGCTCATTCTTGAAGCCATCAAACTTCCCCCGCTCCCTTTCCATTCCCGAGGTAGACTCACAATTTTCCAAAGGACAAATCCCCCTCCTCACCGGTTCTTTCCCGCCTCAGGTTTCGTGGATAACGGTCTGTTAAATGGAGACGTGATAGTTGGAGATGGTTTGCGGACCATTGCCA
>Ga0179593_1731883_pt1 | contig 11723 bp, 17 predicted proteins | sample CZODoug2_1_08_16_FD_185931 | JGI IMG/M metagenome (GOLD analysis project Ga0179593, IMG submission 185931) | Vadose zone soil fungal communities from Angelo Coast Range Reserve, California, USA - CZODoug2_1_08_16fungal (PacBio error correction) | ecosystem: Environmental > Terrestrial > Soil >... | reverse complement strand
AGGTCCATCCTGAAATCCCCATCCCCCAAGGTTCGAGCTGAAAAGAAGACTGCGTCCTTTTGACAAGAGATCGCGGGCATTCTTTTCCGACCTCTGCACGCCCCACTTCCTATCTCTTCCTAGTAATTGTCCATGTAGCTGCTTTGTTCCACCTCTAGGACTCTCCCCGGTTGTAGAACCGCTCCTCTTCTTGAGCGTGAGCTTTCTAAACGTCCCAAAAATCCCATACGAGGCCCTTTCATTCCCCCGGTCTTCTTACAATTCTTTCCTCTGACGGCTTTTCCTGGGAAATCTTTTTTTCTCTCGGGATTTAGTGTAATTTCCTGTTACTCGCGTCCTTATTTTCTCTCCCGCCTCCTGAGCTGAATCCCTCTTTGCGAAAGGGCTGAACTTGTGTAAGAATAACTTCCCCTTTTTTTCTTCTTTCCAGGGCCGTATCAAGCTCCCCTTCTTTCCCCCATCTTCCATCTGCTCCTCTTCCCTTCGACGCCCAGGAGAACATTCCCCCCTCCCAGATCAAACGATTTGGGGTTTTTTTTTGGGGGGGTTGTTTGTTGGGGGCTGTGCTTCGTCTTCCTATTTTCCTCAGACTAACTGTGGTTGTGTTTTGAGAGTCTCCAAGCGGTTCTAATTCTTGAAGCCTTGACTCCTAGTTCGCTCCCCCAGCCCTTCTTTTCTTGCCTCCAGGGCCGTATGACCGCCGACGGTCTTGCTGTTTCCTGACTATTTTCCCTTTTTTGATCGCCCCTTTCTTGACTCCGCCCCTTTTTTTCTTTTCCGAACACTCCTGCAGGGAAAGAAAAAGCTCTCTCCGTCGATCCCTTGCAGTCCTCAGCCGATCCCCCCCCCCCCCCCTTACCTACGAATCTCTCCCCCGCCGCGCTCTAGAAAGAAAGAAAAATTTTTTAGTGGTCAAGCCCTTTTGTGCGGCCGTTCTTCTTTTCCGAACGCTATAACTAGCGATTGAGACCCCCAATCTTTACTATAATGACTTGAAGTGTGTTTCCACTTTTCTTTTGACTGGGTGAGTTCATCGCACTGGCTTTGAGACCCCCCCCTATAATACCTTCTTCATTGACCCTGCCCGGCCGTCCGATGGCTTGCTCCAAGTCCTGGTTCAAACCTTTCGCTCGGTTTGGCCTTGACCTGAAAAACGCCCAAGGAACCCGTCTGTAAGTGATTTTTCTCGAGTTTTCCGGTACGCCGGATTGGGCTTTTGAGCAATCCGTTTTGACGTTCAGAGGCGGGGAGGGTTTTTTCCTGGATTCTTTTCCCTCCAGACTCGTCTCCTGGGGCCCAGTTTCAGCAAAAGCACAGCCTCATCAAGTTTGCATTCCCGGTTCCCTCTCTTTTTTTGAAGACAACGCCTTTCCATATACGCGTTCCTTGGTGCCCTCGTTCCTCCCTTTTACCAATTTCTCATGGTTTGAAAGATCTCATCGATCTGCTGAACGCCCCCTTCAATTTCAGCCGCTATTCATCCACTAACTCCTCTTTCCTTAGAATTTTTTTTTTTTTCAGTGCCGGACGTCTTTCATTCCTCCTGTGCTCCCCTTCCCCATACGTCCTCACGGCTGCGTGTTTGGAAGAGAGCCGCACTTAACTGCCATCTTTGAGGCTTCGCGGTCCCCCTATTTAGTTTCTGTAGAAGGAGCCTATCTAAGCCACGTGCTTCTGGTGAAGGCGTCGTTTTTTTTGTTGCGGTTTCCGAATTGCATATTTTTTCTTTTTGGTTAATCCCGATGTTTTTCACGAGACGTGAAGAGAAACCCCAACCAGTCCTTTCCGAGTATGTCGTTGATCGCCTGGTATTTAGTGCATGCTCTGTCAACTCCCTTCTCATGTGTAGCGAGGCATGCGCAGCCCTCCACATGGAGGTCCTTTTTTGCTCAAACGACGCCGCAGATGGATCATCCTTTAGGGAGTAAATTTGAGCTAGGGCTGCGATTCCCTCTGAATTTTGTCCATGACAGGATATATCCCTGAGCAGTAGAAATTCGACTTCGACAGGGTTCCTCTTTTAATGAAGTAGAGGTCTACGTTTTTTTTCTTCCCCTCCAAGCAGAGTGGGTTCAATATGTGAGGGCGGAAGTCCTGAAACCTGTCGTTAAGGATAGCTGAATTTTAGGCTCCTATTGAAGACCTGTCGGGGTTGATTTTTTTTTTTGTTTTTGGGATTCGATACCGCCAACCCAATTTTTACCTTTTTTCCTGTCATTTCCGCCGTTTTTTTACTCGCAGCTGTTGGACGTTCTTTTTCCTTGATTCCAATGGCTTTCCCCTCCTCCGTGTTGGGGGATTCATGGCCCAAGCTGTGTTCCGCAGTCCCTTTTGAAGCCACTTTTTCCTGAGTTTTTTGCGTCCTCCCCCCCGCTTTGTGTCCCAGTGCGCCATCGACAGGCAGCCGCCCGATTTTTTCTATACTGAGTCTTTTTTCTTTTTTTTGATATCGCCCCCCCACCCTTTTCCGATTTTGGTTTGTTGAATACGCGACTTATCTCACCTTGTTGTCGTCGGGTTGTTTTTTAAGTGCTTCAGTTTTTAGCCGAGTAGACCCCCTTCACCGCTGCTCCTTCCAGATGTGGCCATGCGTCGTCGCCGTTCCTTTTACTTCTTGCCTGTCCGTTCAATGACCTGACATGTTTACCCCCCCGGTACTTTTTTGCCGGCGTCTTTTTTTAGTTGTAAGTAACGCCCCCCCTTTTTTCTTGACCCTTTTTTCATGTCACAACTTTTTTTCTTCCTTCTGAGGACTAGAAATCCGCTTGTTTGTTTTCCGTGCATTGAACTTTCACCGCCAAGCCTTTCCCCTTTCGCCACGCCCCCAACGCTTTTTCCCCCCCGCACAAGCGCCTCAGTTTACGACAGTTATTTTTGTCCTCCTGACCGTTTCTTTTTACGCCATTTTCCTTAGATAATGACATCCCCCTGCCTTATTCCTTGCCTCAAGTTTCCTTTTCTTTTTCTTGCTCCCTGTATTTCGAGGTTGTACCTCTCCCATCGTTACGTTAGTGACCTTTCGCATCGCTTGATTTTTTCTTTTCCTCTTTCCTTTGTATGAATCTTTTGCGTTGTGTTGATCTTTTTTTTCCAGACCCGCTTCCCTCTGAACCCGTTTGTTTTTGATTTGGACCCAAATCTCCTTATGCTACCGCTAGACCCCTTAATTTTTTAACGGTCCAGCTTTCTTTTTTTCATTTGATCTCTTCAGTACGCTGCCCTCTCTACTTGTGCCTTCCTGAAGCACTTCCTCTCTTATGATCTAAAGACGTGTCCCTAGGACTGCGTTACGGTCCTTCCATACTTCTTAACCTTCCTATCGGGTCTCCTTATTTCCTTTCCCAGAGGTCTCCTCTCATGTCTCTCTGCTAGTTCCCCCCCCCCGAATCCGCGCTCTTTCCCCTAATCCGTTTTTTGTTTTTGTGACCTCCCCACTAGAATCTCCTTTGTCTTTAGCCCTCCTCACAGGCCACCAACCCTTTTTTATTGAGACCTTGTCTTTTGAGTTGCCGCTGCAATATCGATGCTTGTAAACCCTGAGCCGCCCTCAGTTTTCTCTCTTGTATCATCAGCTCCGTTCGCTGTCCTTCTTTTATCGCTACTTTTTATGTCCCCCCCCTCCTTGTAAGCCGCTTTTACCGTAGTATTTGATATATGTTCTCGCTGTCGAGAGATCCCTGTCTTCGGATCATTTTAATCATGCAGAACCTTTTGACGCATGTTCGGAGGCCAGCCCAACTTCCAACGCCCCCCCCTTTATGACCTCGCTTCCAGACCGCTTGCCGGCTTACCAAATAACTTGAGAGCTAGCTTGTGTGAGTGTCTTTCGCTTACGCTCCTCTTTCAGCCCCCCCTGCCGACTACCCTTTCTCGCCTTTGGCTGAGACGCGCCCATCATCCAAGTCAGAGAGTATCTTTCCCCCACGGCTTTTTTTCCATCACGCCCCTTCCTCGTAGATCCTTGTTTCCTCCCTTTGAACGACCCACCACATCCCGCTTCTTACTAGAAGTGTTTCAGCTTCCCCCGTGGTACACCGCCCATACCTCCTCTCATCTTTCTCACGAAAATAGAGTTTTCATTGCACCCTCTTTCCCCACACCTTTTCTTCGTGGCCACCTTGCACCCTTTCCCTGGCTTCCCACAGATCCCCCATTGATCGGTGCACCCCCTCTTCTTGTAATTCTTGCCGCAACCGGAATCCGGACAAGCCCGCTTCCTTCCCCTGCGCGCGACTGCACAGAAGCAGCGAAATGTGTTTTTTTATTCATTTTGTTCCCCAGCGCCGGCCTTCAACCTTTCCCTCTTTTTCATTCTCCTACGTCGAATTTTCAACAAGTTTGGTACTTCCCACATTTAGAGGCAGTTTTGTTCGCGGCCCTTTTTTTTAGACTTCTGCCAATCCCTTGCAACAGTTGAAAAAGGATTTTTACCCCCATCCCCCCCCCCCCACTCCTCGAATTCTTTTTTCAATGCCGGCGTCTTTTTGCCCCTTCCCTTTTTTAAACGCTGTGCGAACTGCACCCAGCAGACGCTGAGAGAGTCGACCACAGTAAATGTCCGTTTTTTCAAAAGATCCCTCCACCTCCAGATGCCGGCATCTTCGATTGCTTTTTTTTACACTTACTTTCCACCCCCCCGAGTTTACCGTTACTTGACCCAGACTTTCCCAGGAACCCCCCCTTTTTTTTTTATGCAACCGTTCTAGAACAAGCGTCTCAACAGGAAGAATGGTCTTTTTACCTAACGTGGCTTTACGACCCTGACTAATGAGCATGTGGTACGCCCGGAAATGACCTTCGTACCCCCTTAGCCATCACCCGCCCCGTTCCCCTCTTTTTTTTTGAAAGCCTCTGCCATTTCTCCTCAAGAACGTCGTCTCCGGCTTCCCCCAGAACGATGCCGGGTTTCCTCGATATACGCTTGTCTTTGCCATCTCCTGACCCCACCCACCCCCCCAATTCTTAGAGTATAGAGTCTGGAAAGAGAGGCCGTTCCTCGCTTCCATCCTTTTGCCCCCCCCCCCGTTACGCCTCACCCCTCCCTTTATTGACCAGTCCCCTTTTTTCAATTGCGCAACTGACGAAGCTGACTCGAACTTCGGCCTTTTTAGAAGTTTGGAGACTAGCAACTCTCCTCGCCGTCCTTTTTTTTACACCCTCCCCCCCCCCAATGGCGACCTGCTCCTTTTTTGCCGAAGCATCCTTTTCGTCAGTAGTTCAAGTCGGGATGATTCCCCTCCTAAGAACTCATCTTTGCAATCGTCTGTTTCCCTGCAAAAAGGTATCTTTGCAAGTCTCTTTTATTTTTTTTTTTCCCCACGTTCAGGAATACTCTGAGATCCTGCCAAAACCCCTTTTTTTTCAGCACGCCATCGCGTCCCTAAAGCCCTTTCCTTTGAATCCATGTTAGCTTTTGAAGAATTGGTTTTCCCCGGGCACCCAAGTCCCCCTCCCAGCCGCCTTTTTTCCCCCCACTGCCATTTTTCTTTCTAGGCCTTGATCTTTCCTACCGTTAGCAACACTGCTTTTTCAGATCAGTGGAGGTAGCGACACCGCCCACATCGGCTCTCTGCTCTCCTGAAGCAGGGCCTTCTAGCTCGTTCCTCGTCATGCCTAGCGCAAGCCTGTCCGAAAGTTGAACATCCTTCTTCCATATCCTGACCTTCTTCTGGATCTTTTTTTTACATAACCGTCCTGAACTTCTTTTCTCATAGCCCCCGTCAGACAAACCCAAGAAAAGCGTCAGCAATCATTGCCTTTTCCTCCGATTCTTTTTCTGGACTCGCTATTTTGAACGAATGAAATTCCGAAGAAAACTCTCCGCATGACCCTCCCATAATGTCTTTTTCTTTTATAGATCTTTTGCAGGATTATACTCTTCTCCGCATTCATCGTCCCATATGGACTCTGTAGAATTTTTTCGCCATGTCTTTCACTTCGTGTTCCCCATCAATCTTTTTCCTTCTCTCCGGCAGCCTGGGTGTCAGTGGAACGACTGCGTTGCTCTTTTTCTCTGCGCTCGCCTTTCTGCTGTCTTCTTTTTCGCTTTTCCCCCCCCTTCCGCGCTGGTGGAGCAGCCGCAGGCCTTCTCGGCCCCTCTTATGATCTTCCTGACCCTTATTCCTTCCTGCGCCTTCACAAAAAGCGCCCCAGACACCCGTTTCTAATACCCCCTCTGAATCGATGACTTCGACTCGTTTTCCTCCCTTTTTTTTCACAGTTCGTTCGCAATCTTTCTCGTCTCGAAGAGAGAGCGCGTTCCGTTTTTTTTTCGTGAACGTTTCTGGCCTGACTGCCCTCTGTGAAGACAATGCGCTTTACATAGACAAACTTTCCCCTGGGCCGACGCCTCATTACTGTACATCCTTTGTTCTTTTTTCCGCGTTCCGGCTTCTCTTGAAGCGAACAATGAAGCCAGAGCTGCAAACCAAGTGATTCTTACCCCTAGAGGTTTTCCAGGTATTCTCTTTTTTCTCTCTTCGACACGTGTCTCATTAATAGCGTCAGACAATTCGGCTCCAACGCACCTTAATGCTTGCCTTCCTTCCCTCTACGCCCTGTCTCCCATGTGTGTCCCCAAGGAAGTTACCCTTTGCACACGCCCAGTTAATACAGAAGACTCTAATCATTCGCACCAGTCAACTTCCCCCCCCCCCCCCCCCCCCCCCTTGAAGGCCTCCGTTGAGAAATAGGCCTTTTAGATCTGATTTTTTCTTGTCTTTATATTTCATAGCTTTTTTTTCCGGCGACCGCCCCCCCCCCCTCTCCAAAAAACTACCCCTCTAGGCACAGTGCTTTATTAGGAGAAAGGTCATTCTTTTCCCCAGGACCTTTAATATGAGCTTTTTTGACTAAAGCTACTGTTCAACGGACTCTCTTCCCCCCCAAGGGGTTCCTTTCCCCGAGAGACAGTGACCTGAGAATGCCTTGAGGCATAGTTTTTTTCAATACTTGGCTTTCTCTCTAGTGTACGCATCCTTAACCCCCCCCCCCCCCCCCCCCCCATCACCGTTTTGTTGGCCTTCCCGTTTTTTGCTTACGCACTTCGTTTTTTTCCTTCCAGAATAGCGAACTTTTAAGTGGCAAGATTTGTGCTCTGACAAACACACTTTTTTTGATTCTAAAATAAATTCCCCCCTCCGCAAAAAATCCCCCCCCCACCCTTCCCAACTTTTGTTTTGTTGTAGTTTTCATTTTGAACATTTTTTTTTTCTCGCCTTTCTTTTTCTCCTTGACCTTTTCTCTTCGCTCCTAGGTGTAATTCGAGAATGTTTTCCGCGCCGACTTCCTCCTTTGCGGATTTTCTCTAATCTGACTGCTGTCCATCCCCACGGGTAATTACGGTTGCGTCTTCCTTATGTTTTCCCCCCGACCGCTACTTGCCCCCTTTCCCAGTCGCCTACTTCCGCTTTGTAGACCGATTAGCAAGCACGACTCAGCCGATGCCTTGACCCCCACGTACCGCACCCTCCGTGGCGAATCCCGGCTCCGACGTGCACCGTGCACTGAAGAGCATTTTCTATCATACCTGAACTTTCCCTTTACAGCCTTCAGTGCACGCCCGTCGGTTGGTGGCTCTCAGTTTCTCTTGTTCAAGCAAAGGATTTTCTTATATTAAACATCCTTTCACCCCACCTTGCCCCCCCCTCTTTTTCTTTTTTCCAGTGGCACGACACCCCCACCCCCCCACCCCCCCTTTTCCATTTTAGCAGCATGCGTGTTTCACGGCAGCATCGTTCTTTTGACTTTTTGCTTTTCCATTTCTGCTCCTTTCCTTTCTGCCCGCGCCTTTGAGAAGCCGACCGGAGCCAGGCTTTTAGTCTCCGTATTCGTCTCGCCCTCTTGTCAGAGGATTTGGTATTTTTACTTTCCTTTGCTCTTGCCCGAAACCCCATGCATCCTTTTCCGTGGAGCCCGATGTTTTTTTTGGGAACCCCACCTCCTTTTTCAATACGGCCTCCTTAGCCGTCCGATCGACCCCAGTGCGTGTTGTCCCCTCCCTTCCTTGTGGGGGGTATCCCTCAACTTTCCCTCCCTGTCCTTTTCCTCGAGCTTTCCCCCGAGAAAGAGCCCCTTCACGCCCCGAGCTACACCTCGTTTTCTCGGTTTGAAGCATCTGGTCCTCCTTTGTCGTCCTCTTTTTTGAAGCGAGGTTGGCCATTGGGTGATAACTTTTTTTTCCTTGGGCGTTTTTCCTCCCTAGGCCCCCCCCTTTTAAGGGCAGCACGCCTTTTTGAGTTGTTCGTGACCCCTGAACGTTTCCCTCCCTCCCTCTCACCCGGCAGTTTCCACTAAAGCGGAGATCGTTTCTCATTCTTTATGCTACAACGGATCGAAATAGTTTTCTTGAAGCCATAGTGGTGCTGAGTTTTACCCCTCTTTCTTTTTTTTTCTATCTTCTTTTTTTTTTCTCTTTTTTTTTTTTTTTTTTTTCTTTTTTTTTTTTTTTTTTTTCTCTTCCTTTCTTTTTTTTTTTTTTTTGTTTTTTTTTTTTTTTTTTTTCTTTGTTTTTTTTTTTTTTTTTTTTTTTTTTTTTCTCTTTTTTTTTTTTTTTTTTTTTTTTTTTCGATGCTTCTGCGCCCAAGTTTTTGACATCCTTTTTGATTCCCCCGCCCTCCCGCCCCCAGCCCCCAGGCGTTGACCCTTTTAGTTCCCTCTTCCGGCGGTTTTCAAACTCTTTCTCTCACCCCCTATGTGCCTGTATCTGCGCTGAGGTTCGAACCACCCCATTAGCGCGCTCACTTCTCCTAATTGAGCTTTTTCCAGATATCTCCTTCACAGTTGTTGGCCCCTTGAATTGCTCTCTTCTGCTTTGCCGGCACGCATGCCGAGCAGGTTTGACAATGGCGGTTTTTGTTTTTTGTTGTTGTTTTTCTTCCTTCCGCGAGCAGCAACTTCACATAGCCCCCTTTTGTGATCCCTATTCTCTGCCGCGGACTTTGTGTAAAAAAACGCTTCCGAAACCGACTTAGTTTCTCGAGGAAGTTTTTCGCTTCGCGTAGTCCACCCTGTCTTTTTTTTTCCGTCGTGCGCTGGTCCCGGAGTCGTTCGGACGCAAAGACATCATTAGGATCTACCGTTTTCCTAGATGTTCGCATTTTTTCCTCGTGATGTCTGCTACTTGTAAGGTATGTCAAAGAACCTATGAATTAGGTTCGGAGTCCCTTAAATCCCCCACCCCCCTTCCAACGGCAGCCAACTTCCTGGCGCACCCCTGAACAGACGCCCCCTTCCTTGCCCAGATGTCCTGCCAAGCCCCCTGAAACGGAGTTAGTTTGCAGTTTCGGTTAGACCCCTCGCGTTAAACACTAGTCCCTTTTCTGCTGAAATATGTTCCCTTTTCGTTTCCCACGCTTTTGATTCTTTTTTTTTTTCACTCCTCATCCTTCCCGCCCAGACGCGCCGTCCCCCGATATTGATAAGGAAGTTTCTTATCTTCCCCCCTCCCCAAGCATCCTTCTTTATGTTTTCGGTCGTCTTCCTTTTTTGACCTTGAGGTTTTTTTTGTGGAGAACCAAAAATCTCAACACGAGTGCAAGTGACTCTGGGCGCCACTCCATCTCTCCCCTTCGGCCTTCTCCCTAGAGAAAACGCCCCCGAGACTGACTGGAACAAGACCCTTTTTTTTTCGTCCGCCCTCCATGAGCTTCCGCTTTTCCCCCCCTTACTCCCCCCCCCCCCCCGTGATTGACGGTATAAGGACATTCCCCCTTGACCTAGTTGACCCTCCTTTCCACAGCTGAATCCGCCCCCACGCGTTTCTTTTTCTTTGCATCAGACATGTCTTCGTGTAGACGCGGCTTCTCCACGGGACCAATCGGTTCACCCCCTTTTTTCCTGACGCGTGCTCCGCCTCTTCGTACGATTCCCGGGCGTGCTTCATCAGGCCTTTTATGCCCTCCCAGTCTTCCCCTTTTTTCTGGAATCAATTCACATTAGATAAGCACGCGATGCATTATGCCCCTCTCAGACGACGCCCAAGCCCCCGGCCCCCGATGAGCTTCCCCCACCATGGGGTGCCCACCGGGAAGTCCTTTTCCATACAGTGTACAGGTCAGGGGGGTTTTTCGGGTGACCCCCCCTTTTTTTTTTTTTTTTTATTCCATCTTTTTTTTTTTTTTTTGCCCCCGGTTTTGGGAGCGCTTTTTACGAAGCCCCTCATACTACTCGGGTCCCTTCTGTGCAGCTCTTTGAAGATGCGTCTTACGAGGTTCCTATGCTTCCAGGTTCGTGTTAGTCCTTAGCATGGATGGGGGCGGGGGACTAGTCGCACTCCCTTCCCGCGTTTTTGTTTTTACGCTCCCTTCTTTTTCACCGTGATTTTTCCTTTTTTTTTTTTTTACCCCACGCGCGCCAGACTGGCGTGTCTTAACCGCCCGTTTTTTTTTGATTTGCCCACCCCCGTTTCTTGCCTTTTTTTTTTTTTTTTTACGGCCCCCCCTTTCACCCGCGTCACCGACGATGCGCAATTTTAGGATTTTTTTCCTGCATTCCTTTCCACTTGCCTCTCCCACCCGCCACCCTGGATGACGTTACATGACATTCTTTCAAGGAACCTAACAGCTCTTCCCCCGACCGCCACTTTCCCACTACCCTTTCCCCCCCCTTCGAGGTTATGTCCTTGTTCCTGAGGGGATGGGAGGTATGCCCCATAGTTAGTGCATCTTGCATTTCCCCCCCTCCTTTTGCACAGACCTATTGCCTCCGCTAATTTTACTCCCCCCCCTTCTCTATGGACCCCAGAATAGCCATTTTTTTCTCCCCGCCTTTTCTCCCCTCAGGTCTTCTTCCCCCCCTCGCCTCCGGCGCCCCCCGGCCCTATGTCGCCAGATCGCCGTTTCCCCCTTCATCAGTTTCGAATCGTCCGGCCTTGCTCCGAACGTTGACCCCCCCAGTGGTGGAAAGATCGACTCTTCGTGACCCTTCCCTCGTAAAAGTACCTCCATTTCCAAGACCCTTACTGAGCACGCATTGCCTGAGGACCCACCTTCATTTAAAACAGTCCTGATTTCCCTCCCCACCCCCCACACAGGTGAGTCCCTATTTGTGCGACGGTTTAGTTTCTGCCGCCTCCTTTTGCCTACGCGTAAGAAGTCATGAGTTAAAGAACCCTAAGAATCCCCTTTTCGGCCCCACGTCTTCTGAGTTCATTTGGAAATATGATTTCGGCTCTCGACAAGTCCAACCAGGGACCCTAGAATCCTTTCAACAGAATCAGAAATCGACTCTTCAAGTAGACATGTTAAATCTCAAACTTCCCTATCTTTTTTCTTTTTTGCCCGTAGACACAGATATAATAAGGACAGTCGTGTGCTTTCGGCCTTCCCACCCCCCCCCCCCTTGCCCCGACCCCCCCCCCCCACCCACCCCCATAACTTTTCCCCTCCAAATGCCTGTGCCCTCTTGTTCGCAGGGGCGCAACCTCCCCCCGATGTCGTCTCAAGGGGTCTTATTTTCATTCCTCCAGAATTCCCCTATAGCCGTTTTTTTGATCCCGCCCCTCGAAGTAGCGACCGCAGAGAGCAAGACTCCCAGCCCACAGTCCTCTTTTAAGTCCGACTTTCCCCAATCCTTACATCTCCGTACATTCAAAGAACCTTCGGCCTTTCTGCCCTCCAGCTTCCTCCAACGCCCCTCTTTTTTTACGCACCCCCGCCATGGGAAAAGATGACATCCTTTTTTTCGACCAAATGTTTCAGCCTTGAATTTTCCGGCCTTCCTTC
>Ga0179593_1514055_pt1 | contig 11723 bp, 11 predicted proteins | sample CZODoug2_1_08_16_FD_185931 | JGI IMG/M metagenome (GOLD analysis project Ga0179593, IMG submission 185931) | Vadose zone soil fungal communities from Angelo Coast Range Reserve, California, USA - CZODoug2_1_08_16fungal (PacBio error correction) | ecosystem: Environmental > Terrestrial > Soil >... | reverse complement strand
GCGTCCCGTTTCCCCTTACATAGATGAACGGATCTCGGTAATGGTTTTTCTTTTTTTCTCGTTCTTCCTGTCTATTGCCGGCGTACTCCTTCTCTAGCAAGGCATTTTTCCGTTCCTTGACGCGATTCCAACAATCACTCTCACGACCAGCTCCGAGTCGTGGTCTGTTTCGTTGTTTCCTGGTAAGGATTTCTTTCCCCTGCCCCCCCCCCCCCCTCTCCCGAGCAGCGGTTTGGTTTGCGAAATTTCGGTCAGATTTTTTGCGATCCATTCTCCCTCCGGTTCTCCCCCTCCCGCTGAAGATAAATTCGTTCGTTTTTCACGAAATGCAGGATAGCGCTCGTGTTCTTCCATTCCCCTTTGGCGCAGTCGACCGACTACCTCTTATCCCTTTACCCTCGAGACGATTCCTTTTTCCTGCGCCTCAACTCTTTTCACTCATGCTCTCCGGGCGAAGGTGGGTTTTTCAGCCGACTTAAAGTCCCCCCGAAAAAGATCTTCCTTACACCTCCCCTCTTTTGCACACTTAGTAGTGGCCCGAAGACTAGTCTTGGTTCCTTTTTCAGTACGTCGATACGCGCGTGATTTTTAATCACAAAAGTTGACCAGCCTTCCCGACGATTTTCCTCTCTCCTCCTTTTTGTCTTCCGCCGAATCTTCCTTCCTTTTCTTTCCTGGGCCTGTTCTGCGAGTATGAAGTATGATGGCTTGGTGATCTTATGCGGGGACGCCTGCAGGCTCCTTATTTTGCTCGCCGCCTCTATTCTTTCGCTAGTCCCATTTAGGCTTGTTTTGTGTTGCCCGATTATTTTTGAAGATGCGGCAGATATTTAGGCCCCGAGTCACTGGGTTAGCCTTGAGTTGGATCTTTCGGCTGGATGAGACTTTGATTGATACTGAGCCGAGGGGCAGCTATTGGTCCGCCTCCCGATCACGCGGCTATCCTCTCGATACAGGCATCGGTCCCCTATTTGTTTTCGTTCGCGCGAAATCCCCTCTTTGGTTTAGCCTATTCCCGGAGCCATTTACTTCCTTTTCCCTTCGTTTGGGAGGTAGTTTAACCTAAGTGTCAGTGGAATGAAAAGATCCTCTGATTTATGACATTTTTTATCCCATGTATAATTGATCGTTCGATGAACTGCCGAGCCTTTTTTCAACTTCAGGTCGTATGTTTTTTTCTTCGTTATGGTCCGATGAGAATTCTTTCCCGAAGGTTTTTTCGTCTTATATTCCGATTGGTATCTCGATATTTCATCGCTTGGCGGTTTCACTCTGTGCTATTTTTTTAGATCTCCACCTCCTTTCCTCGTGCCGAACCGCGCGCCGGCCCCACTCTTTCCCTTAGTCCTTCCCCCTGCAACGGTGCTTAACCTGAGCGAGAGAGGCCACCCAGTTTTCATGGGGGACGAAGTTCCCCCCCTCTTCGCTGCAGTTGGGAGAGCCTTTCCTTGCTTCCGTCCTTAAAGCTTCTCAAAGCCATCCCCTCCCGCTTTAAAGCGGCTGAATTAGGGCTGGTTGACCGTCCCTTCCCCTGTCCACCGAAAGCGGGTGCGAACACCTGACTTCGTTTTTACATTGTATTCTTTCGTAACGGTCACTCCGTTCTGTTCGCCGTGCTTACGCAAGAATACGTTTTCTAAGTCGGAGGAATTTTTTTGGGCACTAAATGAAACCGTTCCGGTTGGTCCCCTTTACCCCTTCCCACGATAATCCTTTGCCCCTCCACTCTGATTCACCCCCCTTCCTCCTGAGCAGATCAACCCGGTAAAGTTATTTTCCTCCCCATTCCAACTTTTGCATTGGATTGGGCGGGAGTGCATACTGTCATTTTGACCCTTTCGCGAACCATTTTTACCCCGGAAGCCGCGCCCTGGCGTGTTTTCCCTGATATCCGTGGCTCGGGGGCATCACTACAGACGCCTTGATTTCCTGACTCTCCCTTTTTCTGAAAAGAGACGGGTCCCTCTCTTCTCATTTTTCTCTTGATAATTTGGCATTCGGTACGCGCGGGAGAAATTTTATTTCGTGGCCTCGCGCCCCCCTAACTGCGACGTTAAAAACACTTTTCCCCTTTTCTTCCCCACTCCTCATTGGCTTTCTCTGTCGAAATTTTTTCTAATCAAGCCGCAGTTCAGTAATCCCCCTGCACCCTCCCTTTTTTATATCTCGATAGATTCCTTTTCGTCCGAAGGGCGATGTCAAGTGTGGGTTTCCACGTCATTTATCGCTTTCGGACTGATGCCCCCTTTTCACCTCCCCCATTTCCGTAGTTTGTGTTTCTGTACGCGCCCCTTAACTTCCGGCGAACAAAAGGTCTGTTCCCCCCAATCGCGCAACCTACTCAACCCACATCCTCGGCCCTCCCCCCATACTTCTGTAACAAGACATGATTTTTTTGCCAACCCCTCCCGCCCAAGTATCTCTCTCAGTCCCCGGCTAATCTATCCTTGTTCGTTCTTTTGGATCCCGCGCTCTTTCTTTCCGGTTGATTGCCAAACCCCGGGATCCAAAACACTGCGCGAGTCCAGCGAGCACTTTGACCTTGCCGATACTGGCTTTTCCCTGTGGATGGTTCTTCCGAGCTGAACGGCCCTGCCCACTCCTTCCATTGCGATTATTCATTCAAGAGCAAGGCTTCCGAAACTTTGTATAGACCACTTCCGTGCCCCCCCCTTCCGCACCACATCCCCCACCCTTCCAAAGTTCAGACACGCCCCTGCATTTTCCCCCCTTCTTCTTGGGCCTGTTTCCTTGCCGGCCCCAATTGACCGAAACTGAGTAAGAATCGTCGGCTCTACCTCTTTTTTATTTTTTCTGAATAACGTCTTTCTCCCAATTAGATCCTTTCCTACCCCCCCTCCTGTGTGGTTTTGAGCTAGCCGGATTGATGTGCTACCCCTCCCGTTATTTGTTAACAACCAAACATCCTCGAGCATTCCTGACTCCTTCGTCCCTAGTATAGTCACGGTAACTGCTATACAAGCCGCCCCCCTAAGGGGGCCCGTTCGTCTTCCGTTCGATTGGTCCCCTCAGGTTTTACCCCATGCAGAAAGGGTTTTTGACTTTTTCCCTTCTCTTTCCGTCGCTTTCCTGCCTTCCCTCTCTCCGAAGCTTAATTCCTGAATCCAATTGAGCCCCAGGCGCATATTTTCCTTACCTTGTCCCCCTTTATGCTACCTTTTTTTTTTTCCTTATGTTGTGCGAATCAATTTTCCCTATTCCCCTCTTCTCAGAGACGTTCGAATTAATCACACACCGCCCTCGACACATAATGCTGAGTTTTTTCCCTCGCGGTTTTTGATAGTCCAAACTCTTTGTCTTTGTCCGATTTTTTAGTTTCTCAGAGTGGAGATTTGGTGTGCGAGTTCTCCCGTTGTTGCTTTCCGTGGCCTCCAAGAATTTTTTCGCCCAAGTTCAAACGGTATGCGTTTCACAAGAACATCTTGAATCGGACGCCAATCTCTTACGAGCGCGACTATAGTCCACCCATCTTGCCCCCTTGCTTGCGTCTTCCACGTGCATACTTCGCCTTAAAAAATGCGTGTTTCCGGTGTTTTGGTACGCGTAGGAGAACCTTGCTTTATAGCAATTAGCACATGGGCGCATTCCCCCTCTCCTCTAGATTCCTCCACGGGCCCCGTTTTGTGGTGACGTTCCAATTAGTTTGCTCCCTCGGACCCCCAGACACACCTTTCTCTTACCCTGTTCGAGATACAATTTCAAGCTTTTCTGCATCATTCTTCGGTCGGGTTAACACCACGTTCCAGTCCCTCTCCTTTTTCAGCGAAAAAGCGCCTTTACCCTTCAAGGCCCAAGATCGATCACCATAGTATTCCCCGCCCATCCTGTCGCTTACACCTGAATGAGGTGCGGGTGGGTTTCCTAAATCACACACACTATTGTTTTCCACGAAAGCCTACATGCCACCTCGCCCCCCACGGCAAGTTGGGTCCTCACCACAAGTTGGCTCCCTACCTTGAACGTTTCCAACTGCTTTCTCTAGGGTGTTCCGGTCGATCATCTAAAGTCTTTTAGTTGCAAGGCATTGGTTGTTTTTCCACCCCGTTGTTGCTCGTCCGCGACCCAGGTTCACTTTCAGTGCCCTTCCCTCCCCCGTTCCGATTACAATCGAAAAACTCCTAGCGTAAGTGATAACCTGCGCCCCCGAGCTGCTTGCCGTTGACTCATATTGAATTTAAGCCCTCCAATGTGCTTTTCACGTCTTCTGTAAGATGTTCATTATCCCAAGACCTAATTGACGGACTCTACCTCGTAGGGGTTCAAGTTTCGTTCCCTGCCCGAGAGATCACCTCCCCTCCTGAGGAGCTTGTGAGAACATTAGACCCCCCCCCAGGCCCTTCGTGGCCTTCTCTCTTTTGGTTCAACCCAGGAAGAGCCCTGACTCTTTTTTCGGCTTCATTTTAACCTGAAATCCACGCTGCGATTCGGCTTCCGGCTTAGCGCGTCCTCATGTTCGTCTGGGTGAGATGGCAAACCAGGAGTGGCCCCCCCCCCAGCTCGCGACGTTCACCAAGGACTCGCAAGTTTCAGGTTCCCTTCCCCGGAGCTACCGAATACCGTACACCCCCCTCTGACACCCCATCTACAGGCAGACCCTCCCCCCTTTAAGACCAGACGCTGGACCGGAGACACTGAATCCTTTCAGGTTCATCTTGAATTCGAAATAGTATGCAACGTTTAAGAAAGTTCCTCCTCTTCTAAGTCAAAGGTCCCTTCTTCATGTGTCCCCCCCCTCCCCCAACTCCTTTGGAAACTCTGCCCCCTTTTTAATTGGTTTAGTTTAATTATGGAAACCAAACGTTCTGGTAGGTCCGACGCGATGATACTTTTCCCCGATGCTGAAAGATGATCTTCTGAGGTACTTATAGGGGAATGGCGGTAGACTCGCTACCCTCGGGCTCCTTATAGGCTCCTTCCTCGCGACGTTCGACCTCCTCCCCAAACTTTTTCGTCCCATCTTTATCTGCCAAGATACGGAAAATAAACTTTCTCCCTCGGGCCACCCCAACCTCCAGCATGGTTTCATCTGATCCAATATTTAGTTCTTTAACCTTTCCCTGTGAATCTCTGCCCTTTCTCCCTCCTGAAAATCACCCCCCGAACTCCCTCTTCCAGAGGATACTCTTCTTCCTTCATTATCAACGATTTTCAGCTTCAAGTACCTGCACCGTACCCCCCCAAGCTTCGACCCCCCAAGTAGGGTAATGTCTGTGGCCTTCCTTTGACCAAATTCCTCCAGCGCTCGGCATAGTACGCCGCCCTCCCGCAACCCCATACTTTTTTTACACTCTACTCTTACCCTTTTCCTTTGTTTTTCTTGTTGGAACCCTTTCGGCAGTCAGTAGCTCCGTCTCCCCCCAGCTTTTGCACTGCCACGCGAGAGTTTCAAGCGTTCTTTTTTTCCGGACCGCCTCAGGAACCTGTCTTTTCCCGCTTGGAGTTCAGGGTTTTCTTCAGCGACCCGTATCTCCCTGTGGGACTAGAGAATTTAGTCTGAGCGGAGTTTTCGGTTCTTTTTCCCCGGAACGTCCTTTTTCCTGGTTTCCGAAGGATTACCCGGATCGCAAAGCTTGACCCTCCCGTCACGTTCCGCCACACCCTTTTTTTTTTGTCGTCTCGGAGGCTTTTCTCACCTTCCCTTTCCCGTGCACAACATTTTTTTCCAATCCAGAAGTCCTTGACGTCGTCGTCTTCGCGCGTTTTGTTTTTTTGGGGTAGTCGAAGTGCATTTTTGAGGACAGACCCAGGTTGCGTTTTCATGGATTGATTTCTTCGCCCGGAATCGACCCCACTCCGAAAGCGAGACCCTAACTTCATGAATTTTCCTCATAGGAATGTAGTGTGGAGTACGACCCGGTCGTCGTCCGAGGCAATTTTCATCCCTTCCCATAACCAGGGGGGTTGGGGTCCCTTTTTACTCCCCCCGGGTGAGGTTGAATCTTCCTCTTTTTCAACGATTACGATCCTTCTTTTTTCTCGCTTGGATTGTTTATCCAAAAGACTGCTGGACGGTTTTAAGCATACACCAGCCCCCCCCCTTTTTATTGAGAGGTGGAAAATTAAGATCTTGCACTCATCTTCCCCTCGCCTTGCAAACGTCGGTGATCGCAAGGCTCTTTCCCTTTTAACCCTGGTGAGCTGGGCTTGACCCGGCCTGCTGTATTCGGGCGTAGTTACGTTTCGGTTCGGGACACCTCACAGCACCTCGGTGAGCCCAGAAAAAGGCTGGCTTGCTCTAATCCACAAGGCTCTCTCCTGTAACGACAATGACACCGCATTCCTGCAGGGTCTACCGCGGCTCAACAAGTCTTTCAGCCCTCCCCCCCACCATTTGTTCATGAATAGGTCAAGTGATCGCTTTCCCCAGGTCCTTCCTTTTCACAGCCTTTGAAGGACCTTACTCTCCTCGGCTGCCGGACCAAGGATCAAGCAGCTATTAATCCGAGGTGCTGATCGAGACACGAATACAACATATTTTTTGCCCTAAAGAAAACCTGATGGGGTGTCCCGCCTTTATTTTTCTCCCCCTGTTTTTGTGTTAGCCTTCGACACATATTATAGTCCGGTGCACTGTTTTGCCCTTTTTTCTTCGCATGGCCGTAATTGGTTATCCTCGTCCCCCCCTATCCTCCTGCCGGACCAGCCTTCGCAAGGCCACCATCGGCGACGTTACTCACAGGACCGCGCGGAGGAACGAAGCACTCTGGCCCCTACTTGATTGCAGATCAAAACTCGCGGGAGATCGATCAATTCCTCTTCCAAGCCGCTGAGCTTTATGGTTCGACCATTAGTAAGGACTCCCGTATCTCGCTTTCCTTCTACCCCGTCTTCATAATTGCGTTTTTTTCCCAAGGGGTAAGACACAGTCCGTTCTCCGTTCAATGTTTTCCCTTTCGGTGTCCCGAGAAGCCGACTTAATTGAATAAAATTTGTGTCATCGGTGTCGACTCTTGAGGGCGTCTAAGATTGTATGTACGGCCTGCCGAAGGAGCTCTCTTTCTGATGGGTCTTGCCGGACACCAGTGTCGACGCCCGGCGAGGGTAGTCGGCCGTCCTTCCGGCTTAGCTTCGACGTTCGTGTTGTAGAGGCATTGCTTCCGCCTCTTTCCGTTTCCGTGGGCGGATCCCGGTCCCGTTCCCGCGGAAGCTGGGACGTAATGGGTCCCACGCGTCGGTTGTGGCCCTGGGTCTGTGGCGCCCCCGTGCTATGTCTCTTCCCCCTTTTAGAAGAGATGAAGTCGTTGTGCCCCTCCGACGAGGTAGCGCGTCCCCGGTTTCCCGGTCTCAGGCGGGCCGCTTTCTAGCGGGGTTCTCCTCCCATGTTTCGCCAGTAGCGTTGTCGCAGGACTTTTTCCCCGCGAAGCTCGACCTCCTTTCTCTCTCCTAATCCTCCTTTTTTTGTTTTTTTCGCTCTATGATTGCCAGCTTCGCTTTGGGAAACAGAATCATTTGCCGCGTTGCCAACGCTAATGTTAGTCCTTGTCCCCGAAAAAACCTTCGGAACTCGACTTTTTCTCCCCTTCGGCGGGGACCGACTTGTCCAGTTCGACGCTTACCTCGTCGTTTTCTGGGAACTCACCGTCCCCCTCCCTTTCCTTACTTACGTTTGCACAGAAGCTGACCCGAACGGGGTCGTCACAGTGAGTGCCACCACACCGGTGTTTTGACACCCGGGGTTGTCGCATTTCGGTGTGACCCCGACTACACTCCAGCCCGGGGAAATAGGTGACCCCTGCAAGGCCCTCGACCAACCTAGGACCGTCTGCCAGAATCCCCGGGCATGGCAGGCCAGCTCTGACCCCCGACTGTGGCACGGGTGTTGTCCGGCAATCACAGTTCACGATTCCGGCAGACGTACACGGAGTGACAGACATTGATCTGTAGTCAATTAAGTCGCCACTCGGCCTGTTTTCCCATCCGTGGTCGTGTCGCGATGCAACCGACCATCATTCCCGCCCGTTTTGACGGTCGTTTTTTTACACTGAGTGAGAAGATGTTTTTTTTTTTTGAATGGGAAACTGATTTTGAGTCACTCCTCGGTCCTCCGGCTCCCCACCTTTATTCTCAGCGGTTTCCGCTTTAGTTCTTGACGATTTGCTACGTTTTGAGAGATCCCCCCTCCCGTGCGAGAGCCAGAGTTTGCTCTCAGCTTCCCCTTTTTGCGGGGGTTTCTGACCCCCCCCTTTTTAGGCTTGACACGCCTCCTGGTGTTCTTCGATCGGTAAGGCAGGTATGTCCCACTCCGTATGTTGCGGAGATAACGGAATTGCTAGCTACCTCCCAGGGCCCCCGTGCGATTTTAATCATGCGTTTTACCTCACGGAACGCCCTTCCCCGGAGCCTTTTCGGGCCCCATACCTGTTTTGAGGAAAGATAAATCGCTCTGCGAGGCTCCCTTTCCTCATGGTCGCTGAGCTTTTTACCCCCGTTGTCCGGCATCCTTGTCTATTTTTCGTCCTGGTCACAGGAGGATTTTGCTTTGCAGTAATTCAGGGGATAGCCTTCCCACCGGCCCAGATGGACCACCCTTGGGGAGTGCCACTCTTTGTTGCTTTGGATTCCCGTCGTTTGCTCCCTATGCCCTCAAGTGAGTGGTATGGTATTTCTAGTATTTGACGTTGTGAGCTTCCTGAAGCAGCCTGTTGTTCTTGGTTTGCTCACCGGTTGCTTTGCCGGCCAAAAAGCCCAGGACGACGTTCAAAGCAACTTTGCGGACTGCAAGCCAATCACCTGACAATGCCCGCCGTTCTCGTCCTACGAAGTGAAGCCCGCGATTTCCCTTAGATGACCCACGTTTTCAGCAGATCCATCATCCTGAGGGTGTTCCCTTTTCCGATGTCTTGCCTTCTTTTCACATCCGCCGCCGCGCACCACCGCCTATATTTTTTTCTATCCACCTCACCCCTTTTCCTTTCCCCCAGTATGGGATGAGTTTTGGGGCTGGATTGCATAATACCCGTCCCTACTGAGAGTTGACCTATGAGACGGTTCATCTTTAGGTCTTGAGCCTTACTGTCGAGGAAGGATTGGCCTTGCTCTTCAGGCCACTTCACATGGGCGTCTTTTTTTTGGACAATGTCAACTTTCACCGACCCCAAGCGATGATCTTACTCGTCGTTTTGAACTTTCTGGTTCGCGTTTTTTCGTATTTCATACCCCACCCTCACTCTTTAACTCACGCGGTTTGGGTGGCTCACTGTGCGGTGGGTCGCTCCTTCCTGGATTTGGACAGGTCGCCCCCCTTTGGCGGACAACCGAGTTACGCTAACCTTATGGGTCCCTCTTGAAACTAACTGCCGAGGTCCTTTTCGTTTCGTTTTCCTCTTATGGCGAAGTAGCCTCTCCACTGGAACCATTGACGAATCGAGAGTCCTTGTGTCCCGGCTAAGGCGGAGCCCTCCTGGACAAATCAGATTCGACGTGTGGCAGCGAGAAGAGCTACGGACCCCTAACCCCCCAACCGAAACCTCGTTATGCTCCGAGTGTTTCGCGACGACGAGGCGTTGGCTCTGATGCTTAGCAGTTTTTCCGTTCCGCGGCTCGTTTTCTCACAAGAGTTTCGATACTTTTGTCGGTCTGTCTGCATGATCCTCCATAGTCGAGGCGGAAGATCGTGTTTCGATTTTTTGGTGATGAGCAGTCTTGCGAGGACGCCTTCCACGGCTTTCCTTCCTTGTCCTGGTGTCACCCCGGGAAGTTTCGATTGTGAACAAGGAGTGCTTGTGGGGGGGACCGAAGGGCGCCTTCGAAGCTGCGGCCGATCTTTGAGGCCCCCTCCCTCCGTGGGTCCGCAGTGTAGATGTATACCCCCAGGTCGCGATGTCTCCTTGGATCCGGGGTGGACCCAGCTTCGAAAGAATAACGACTCTTCATAGGCCCTCGAGCTTTTCTCACCGGAACGTTCCCCCTAAGCCCGCGTCGTCGCACCTCCCCTAAGGTATCCATAGATTTAACCCTTAGAACCCACCAGACCCCTCTTATCTTCAGTTCCAAGGCGGGGAGGTAGGTGACAACGCATGTCAGTTGAACTATGATCCGAAGTTTTCTCCATCAGTTTTACTCTTCTGAGAATTCGATGAAGACTCTTTTCTAATTGCGCTGCTGGTCGCCTCTTTTTCGGCGTGCCTTGTCGCTGGCGCACCTATCACTTTTTTCCGGTATCTCGATGTTTCCCCTCCCTGGCGAGTGATATATCTTACTGCGTTGGGTGAGCGAGGTGTCTTCTATCCCCCCCCGATACCGGACTGCGCCCCCCGCGGACAGAGCCCAGCCCAAGCTCGACATCTTCTTTAACACTTAGCCTTGAACCCTGACCCGCTGTTTCATTTGGACAATTAGGCCACGCTTACTGTGCCTGGAATGGGGGGACGAATCGTAGTCGACCGCAGTTGGCGATTTCATCTCTAGGGATTTCAGTTTCCTCCTAACAACCCTTTCCCCTTATTTTTCCTAGCTTTCTTCGGCCATCCTAACTTCCGTTAAGGACATCGAACCGCGGGTGACCATTTTTTTCGTACCCTTCCTCTGTGCGGCGGAAATCAGCTCTGGGCCAGGGTTTGATTTTCCGTTTAAAGAACTCCGAGGTGTTCCCTAGGACGCCTTGTGGCCTTCGGCACTATTTTTCGTTAGCGTGGACCAACGGTTGGCCCCCCCCACTCCGAAAACAAGTCCCCCGTCCCACGATCTCTAATGGCTTATCTCCCTTAACCATTCACGGACCTTACAAAGTATTTTCTGCCCGAGTTGGTTGAGGGATCCGTTTTCTGGTTGAGATTGGCATGGTCCCTTCGATGTGGATTCCAGCGCAGTTTGGAAGTTGACAAGGAACAGAGCCAGCCGATATGTCGGTGGCGTCCCTACCGCACGCGGGGCATAAGGACTGGTGCGATCGTGTCCCTTTAGTTTGGCGAAATTTATTTTTTTAAAGTGCCTCAGATCCCTCGTCTGATGCTCCCGCCCTGATTATCTCTCTTAGAGGGTTCCCTCCTTTCGTAGAAGAGCACGATTGGCCTCCTAGACCTTCGCCAGCCTGGGCCGTTTATCTCCTTGGCGTCCTAGAGCGGGTTCGCCCTCACGCCACAGATCGACCGGCATTTTTTATACGTCCCTTTTGACGCACGTCCACGTCGCCTCCACTTTTGAGGATCCCAGATTTTTTTTTTTTTTTTAAAACGTTACTAGTTCCTTTGGCGTTCCGGAATCGAGTTGGCGTCTTTATTTTTCCCCCTCGGTGAAACGGCCGGGCAAAACATTCTTCCAGAGCTCCCCCCGCGCACCTCCCGCACCCAAATATTCTCCAAGAGCTATAGGAGCCCCCAGATGAAACTCGCTCGCCCGCCAGATCTCGAGTCCATTTTGTGAAATTTGCTTTATCCCTTTGGTTTTATGCTTCCGCGTTTCCGATTTACGAACTTTTGATTAGAACAACCAAACCTCCCAACATTCTAGTTAACGGCGCACAGTTACACAGGTGGTCCTGCGCTTTTTCGCCCCGTTGCTGTTCCTAGCGCGAAAATTAGCATTCTTAATTAGGAAAGAGTCCGGCGCTCCCCCTTTCTCGCATTTTCGGAAACCTGCGTGGGACCCGCGAACCGACTGGCCTCCTGCGTATGGTTCCGCTGAAGGCAAAATGCAAGTCCGCCCGTAATTATCCCTGAATTTGGTTTATCGCGGTTTATTTGTGTGGAGGGAAAACCCTTGCT
>Ga0179593_1482904_pt1 | contig 11723 bp, 9 predicted proteins | sample CZODoug2_1_08_16_FD_185931 | JGI IMG/M metagenome (GOLD analysis project Ga0179593, IMG submission 185931) | Vadose zone soil fungal communities from Angelo Coast Range Reserve, California, USA - CZODoug2_1_08_16fungal (PacBio error correction) | ecosystem: Environmental > Terrestrial > Soil >... | reverse complement strand
TGTGCACGTTATTTCAGTGCCCCCTCCCCCAACTCGATTTTGTTTCTTTTATCTTTATCTTCTGTAATTGTCTCGGGTCCTGTGGTCGCATTGGTTTTTGAACGGTTGCGTGTGCCCCTTTTTCTCGTCCTCAGTTACACTTTTCTACACAGGCACACCCCGTGCGTGATTACGTTGATTCTTTTTCACTCCCCCAATAAGACCGGAACAGATGACCAAGTAGGGGTCCGTGTGTGTCAGCTAACCCCCCGTTTGGAGTTTCCCCGTCCACCAACCGTAGTAGCGTTGCCGTCCCTTGCTCTGTTGGTTCTCCCTATTTTTTTCACCACCCATTGGCGTCCTTCGGATTGGCGGGCCCGCCCTTTTAACCGCTTTTTGACGACCCTTAAAAAAACACTCCTGGTCCAGGCCGTAGTTTCCTTCACACTGTTTGCTTGTTCCGTTTTTTTGTGGGGGGTTCGGCTGTCCCTCATGAGACATTTTTCATCTCTTCTTTTCCCGTGTTTGGGGTTGATTTCTTGGTTTATTCTTCCACTCCTCCGATTTTTTTTCTTCCCTTTGACAATTTATTCTCTTCCCCGAGTTTGGCAAATTTTTTTGTCGGATCATCCCGTTGGCGCCATGCGGCCCTTGGCGGCGTTGCCCCACGAACCCCTATGCTGCCAACCCTCATGGACTCCTTTTGTGCCGGGGCCTATCCGAGGTTTCCTTTGAGCTTACTCACTTACAAACTCTGCTGTTCGGGCTCGGCGGGGCTTAGTTCGTGCATCAGCTCCTTTTTTCTTGTTCCTGCCCCCGGTTGGATTGATGAAAAGCCTTTTTTCCCGTCTCGGCCCCGTTGTTTTTTTTTTTCCACAGGTCTCGATTTTCTTTTTAAAGGGCTTTCCGTTCGTGGTTTTATTTGGCGGGGATGCAGCGGTAGCGTCCGGCTTTACCCCATTTAACCTTAGTCTCTTCCAACTTCCGCTTTGCCCCTTGGTTTCCCGTGGTAGCGCGGTTCGTTCTCTCTAGCTCTGATTTACAACTGGCTCCTTTTTCCCTCTTCACCGAGTTTCTTCCCAATTCGGGTTTTTCAGCGCTCTAGGCTTACAGCGGTGCCGGGCAATCGGTTATATTGCACCAATTTCCTTTGCCTTGTGGCTGCCCCTTCCTGGCTTTTCATGTCCGTTCCGGCGGTCGCGGGTCCGCGAGAGTCGCCAGGGTACTACGACTGGGTTTTTTTGACAACCCCTCTCCTTTTCCGTTTTGTGACCCCTTCTGCCCTTTGCCCCATTGGCTCTAAAACTCGTGCGCGCTCTCACCTTCAAGCTCCCAACCCGCCCTCCGATCGTCTTTTTTTTTCCTGTCCCCCACTCCCCTCTTGTGTGCAGGTTCGATTTATCAGCCCCTCCTAAGTTTTTTCGATGTTTCTTTCTTTGATCAGTTATCTTCCCGAGGTTGGTCGGAGTGCAGGGCGCCGGTCGCGCTGAAGTCGTCCTTATGGGCCTTTCTTTCGATTTCCTTGGCTTTATTACCCGTTGAGTTTTGCCTTACGTTTTCACCCTTCACGATCCCGTTCCGTGACCTTGCCGTCCACGATGTACCTTCTTTCGTCAGTTCTCTTTGATTATCAAATTTTTTTCAAGATTTTTTCTTTTCTACGCTTTAGGACGCCGTTCTTAGGCCGTCCAAGCTTTTTTTTCCTTTGTTTTTAGCTCCCCCCCCCCCCTCCCCTTCCCCCATAGAAATGTCCTTTTTCCTCGGTCTTTGTTTATCGTCCGCGTCATCGCGGATCTTCCTACCCGTCTTTTTTTCGTAGCCGTCTATTTTCCCCTCGGTCCCTGCTAGTCGGGGTCCCCCCCCCCTTTGTGTTTTTTTGCTGGCCGTCCGATGTGCAGGACGTTTCTGGTCGCAGTGGTTCTCCCCGAGAGGACCTTCGTTCTTTGATTACCTTTTTTGTTATTTTCCCCCCCGCTGTGTATCGGGCCGGCGTGAGTCTGGTTGCCGAGACCGGTTTCCCGTTGCTCTCCCCGCATTTCGGTAGACACTGTTATCCCCCTGTCCCTTTGTCTGACGTTCTCCTCCGCCACCCCTGTCCCGGAAGAGGGTGTTCTTCAGTGCTTTCCGGCACGACGTCCCCCGGACGCTTTTTGGTTTCCCCCCACGGGGGTTTTTCCACCGTTGGTGGCCTCTGGCTGGCGTGTTGCCTGTCCCCCTTTTTGGTTTTCTCTGCTCCCCTCGGAAGGTTCGTTTCAGTGTGCTCCGGCTTTTTCCGTGCGTCTTGATTTTTTTTTTCTTCCACCTGATCATGGCCCTGTCTTTCCTTTTAGTTGTGGAATTTTGTAGCTTTTTTTGTTTTCTTTTTTTAGTAGCCGTTTGATCGCTCCCTCCTTCGACCATCGAAGGCGGTCAGTGTGAAGTTTTTTTTTGTCTTTTTCCGCAGGGTTCTCTCTTTCCTCCTCCCCACCCCTCATTATTGACTTATCTGATCAAGGTTTGGTCAACCTCGGCAGGATTTTCTCCCCCCGTGACTCCTCCTCAACCAGAGTCACTCTTTTTTCCCCGTTTCCTCTCGCATGGCTCCTTATCGAGTATTTACGGGCTTCAGCGTGGACGGCCTTTTTTCCTTTCACTCCTCCTGTGTTTCTTTCTCACCTCCCCCTTCTATTGTACCTCGCGTGGCGTAGAACCTCGGGGTCGTGGCGGCGCCCCGATCCGGTGGTAGGACTGGAGTGTAGATTTTTTTTTTTTTTTTTTTTTTCCAGTAACGTAGTTCTTTTTAGAATGTTTTTTGCCCCGGTTTCGTTTTTTTCTCAGACTTTCCCTTTTTACACCAAGTGCAGTTACAAGGTGTGGGTGTTTCGCGTCTCCCCTGTGATTTTTTTTTTTATTCCTTCTCTTATTGAGTTGTCTTCCTCCTCCTCAGTAGCCCCAATCCCACCTTTCGTTACCCCTCGGGTCTCTCGGTTTTAGTTCGCCTGTGGTGCTTGCCCTCCAAGTGTTGCTTCTCTCCTAGTCCTTTTTTTTCTCCCCCCCCGCCCCCCCCACCCCCCTCGTTGCGGGCTGTTGTCGCTTTCGGTCCCCCCGGAGCCAAGGATAAATTTGGCCTTTTCCAGGTGCACGGGTCCCTCGTTTTTCCCCGGTCAAAGCCAGGTTTTTCCCTTTCTCTCTTTTCAGACGCCCCGTACTTCCAGGTCGTCTCGGAACCCTGCAGGCAGTCCCTTTGTCGTGTGTTAAGTTCTTTTTGGGGTTCACGAAGTTTTCCGTTTTAGTTTTTGTCCGAGTTTCTTTTTTGTTCTGTCTGCAAGGGCGCCGTACCTTGCCCGATCCCACAGATTTCCACTGCTTTTCAAAGATGTCTTGGTTTTCTTCTTTTTCCTTTTTTGACATTTTTTTCCAAGGGCTTTTACCCCGGGTTCCGCCGCCGAGGCCGTGGCTCCGGTGGTAACGAGGTTCGCTCAGGTGCTGCCTTCTTGTTCTTCCGGCCAGCTCTCTTTGGCCCCTTTTTCTTTGATTGCTTGGGTTGCCCCCCTCTGACAGTTGTTATCGCCGCTTGAGGCGAAACCGGTTTGTGAACCCGGTCCCCATGGTTAGTCCATTTTTCTGTTAAAGCCGGAGTAGAATACTTTTCCCTCCCCCCCTCCTAAATTGGCGAGAGTCCCCCCCGCCCTCGGGATAGGCCGCACCCGCCGGTTCGAGATCTTGTTTCCGGGGACTTTTTTTTCTTTGATTGATCCTTCCCACTACCTTTTAGTTTCGTTAATTTCAGTGGGTTTCCCACCTGCGTGCATAACCCCTTCCCTGTTTTTTGGACCTTTCCCCGTTGGATGCCCCCGCTGAAAATTTTATATTTTCCTACTCTTTTTGCCCCCTGAGTATCCACCGGTTTTCGAACTGCGGCTCCCGAGTGTCCGCGGCTGTGTCCCCCCCCGAATGGGTCAGCATTCTGCGTTAGCTTTTCTCCCCCCCTTGGACCGGGATGCTGCTTTTGGGTCCCTCCCCTTTTTTCTTAGTTATGTTTGTTTCGCCAAAACAGTCCTCCTTTTTGGTCCCCTTGGGACCCGTCGTGCGGGTTTATGCCCCCGGTCCTTTGGTTTAGCGTTTTTCCAGTGACACGATACCCCTCGCCCTCTTTTCGTAGAGGGAACCCAACGTCTCGCTCATCGTTTGTTTCAGCTTGAATTTTATCTTTCTAAACCGTCTTTGTCCCTGACTTCTGGAGATCAACGCGGGCGGGTCTTTTTCACGCGAGGGTACGGCAAGAGTGCAGAAGATCTTTAGCCTGTGGTTGTGTTTTCGCGTCGAGTGTCTTGCTATTGGCCAAGTTCATCTATTTTTGATCCCCCCCGTAGCTGTTTGACCTCTTGTCTCCCCGGAGGGTTCCTTTCCCCTCGTCTCCCCGTGATGTCACTTGATGACCACCAGCTCGCTTTTTTTTTCGTGGGTTTTTTTCTTTCCTCGGTCTCTGCGCTTCCTTTATATTTTTTTTCCTCCGCCCTGCCCCCCTCTTTTAGGGACTTTTCCTCTGTTGCCGCGTCGCTGGCCCGGGGGGCGTTCTTTTTTTTTTTTTCTTGGGGCTGTTGGCTCCGTTTTTGACTCTTAGGTCCTCACCCCCCCGTATTGTTTGACTTACACCTTTTCCTGTCTTGTGGCTGAGCCATCGGCCGGCTTTGCTGCCCTTTTTTGTTACCGTTTGGGCAGGACCTCGGTCCGTGACTTTTTCCGTCTCTGTCGTGACGTGGGCCGGTTGGTCGCGTGGGTCCTTCTCTCCTCCTTTCGTTTCGGTCGTTGCTTCCTCCCCCCGTCGATCCGTTTTTGGATTTTTTTTTTTTTTTTTTATTTTTTCTTTGGGATTTATGATGCGTTGCCCGCGTTGGAAAACCCAGGTTTCGTGTACCCTCTTCCCCTTCGTTTTTACACTCTAAGCCCCCAAGCTCTTACCCCCCCTTTCAGTGCCGGGCGGATTCTTTTCTTCCTCTGTTGTACGCTTTCCTTCCTTTGGATTTTAGGGGGTCTTTTCATGCCCGTTGCTTCGGTTTGTGCTCGGTTAGTTTTTCCCCCCTGTCTTGTGTTTAGTTGCGGTTGCCTCCGTTTAGGGGACACCCGTTGGGCGTGTGCAAAACGGCGGTTTAGACCCTTTCGTCATCTCCCACCTTGTTTGGGGTCCCCCATCGCTCGGCGCTCGAAGGTTTTTTCAGATGGTTGCTCCAGCCTACTTCGAGGTTTTATTCCCTTGTCCCTGGTTGACTTTTTCCCTTGGGCTTTGCCCCGTGACCCCGGCTGTTTACGGTCCCGTTTTTTTTTAGGGTTCGCCAACTTTTTTTTTCTCCGTTGGCTTCCCCCTGGTTTTCTCTTTGTTTCCTCTTTCGGGGGGCGGTTACGTTCTTGACTTGACAGCAATTTTTTTTTTAACCTTGGTTCGTTACGGTCCCCCTTCTCCTCAAACCACTTAACTTCCCCGCCCCCGGGTTCTTTTGAAGTCCGGCGCATGCACGAGAACTTTTTATGATCTTCCCCCCCCCTTCTTGAAGTTCCGCCTGCGACGCGACTGAGCCCCTTCCGACGCTCCTTTTTTCCAACTTCGTTGCATTTTGATTCCCCGGGCGTCGTTTTACCACGCTTGCTCCTTTCAAGGTTTATTTTTTGTTTACGTCGACGTGGGACCTGGATCCGGGGTTGTTTTTTCGATCATCATGCTGTCTTTTTTCCACCCGCTACTCCGTCCATAAGAGTTTTGGTCGCGATGTTCGGCTTCTACCATTCACCGGCTTGCCAAGCGTTTTTACGGCGTGTTGAACACTCCCGGGTTGTTTTAGACCGTCCTTTTCCGTTACAATGGGGGGTGGGGCTCGTTTTATTTTGATCCACAATAGTTTCGCTGAGGTTTCCCTTGCCTTTCCCCTGTTGGTATTTTTTTAGAGACTTGTCCCTTGCCCACACCCCCCCCCATCGGACTTTTGGCAACTATGTCAGTTTTCCCCTTTTTCCTTCCCACCTCAGCGACGTCAGTTTCAGGTCTGGGCCAACATACCCTGATGTGGAACATTCCAACGTTGCCATTCCCCCTCTCCTCCCTTTTGATTTTTTTCCCCTCCCTTACCAGCCTTTTTATCGGCGTGGGGCCCTGTTTGTCTGCGGGTAGAGTGTTTTTTTTTTCCTTCCTCCCATTTTTTTTTTTTCTTTCCCGGTTTATCTCGTTCGGCTGGCTGACCGATTTTCCCGCCGCGCTGACCCGGTTTTTTGCCCCACCCCCCCCCCAACCCTTTTTCCCCACCTCTTTTTGTCCCTTTGAGTTTTACCCCACTCCGATCCTGCGCAAAAGGACCCGTGAGCTAGATGCTTTGTTCTCTTGGTCCCCCTTGAAAATTTTTTTCTTCCCCCTTTCCCCCCGCACAGTTTTTTTTTTCGTGTATCTGATGATTTTTGCCCCTTTACCTGCTCTGTGGGTCCGACCCTACTGACTGCGCCGTCTTTGTGACCTTTTCCCGAAACCTTTTTAACCCCTCCCTTTTTACCTTTCCTGTCGCACGAGGGGAACGGGTGAGTAAGCCACGGCTTTTCCGCCCCAATGTTTTTTTAGGCTTCTTTTTCAGACAACGCTCCCTTGGTCCACAGGTTCGGTTTTGGCAAAACGCTCCCGTCAGCAAGCGGAGTTTTGGGCGGGTCGTGTCTCCCTTCCCAGGTTACAATGTTCGAGTCTCTTCAAGATGCCTGGTTTTTGGTTTTTTTTTGCACGATCACGCATGCTCAAAAGGCGTTACCCCGCGGGTTCCTAAGATTCAGTCATTGCTTCCTCCTTTGCCCAACCTTTTCCGGTCGGGGAACCAGAGGTGCTGACTACAACGTACTCCGGGACCGGCTCGGAGCTCTGGGTTTGAAAAAGAGATTTTCGAACGGTCTTTGCCGCGAGTAAGCTGTCCAGGTCGTTGTGGACGCCACCTTGCCCCTTGAAACGGTTGTGTTCTTTCCCCCCAAGGAACGCCCAGTGCCTCTCACACGCGGTGGGTGAATGTTGAAAGACAACCCCAGTTTCCTTCCGCAGGCTTCTGGTCCCTCTTTTTAACACCAGGCGCCCCGACGTTCCCCCCTTTCAGTTTTTGATGCATGGCCCCCACCCTTTGACTTCATTTTCTTCTCATTTTTTTTGTAAATGAGTGGGCCCGTCACCCTACGATTTTTACCGTCTTGAGATGACCCGACCCTGAGCACCCCCTCCGAGCCCTCCGGGATATGGCGGGCTTGTTCTTTTCGCCGCCCCCAAAACGGTTTTTGCCCACGAAACCGGCGCGGCCCTTTTTTCCGGTTTTTTTCTTTCGCTTCTTCGAAGTGTTCCTCGGCGTACGCCCCGCATACTTTAACCAAAGCTCGCTGGCCCTCGACCCGGCGTTTACTCACCCGCTCGCTGGAGGTTTCACATTCACCCTGGACTTGGAAGGCGTCGTTCCCGTGTGTTTTTGGCTTTTTGTGACCTTTGCCCACGACCGGGCCACGCACGTGATCCCGCCACTTTCCGCGGTGCCTGCCCACCTTTTTCCCCTGGGGGGCCCTCTTCGTAGACAGTTTTTCCCTTCCGGTCACTTTTTTCCCTGCACTCCACTTTCGGGGCGGTGGAAACGACGGGGACTGCTCGGTTACCTTCCCGGGTCACATCTTTTCGCTTTTGGGCCGGGCTGAAGGGCCGGGCATGCGAGGAAATAGGTTCGTTTTTGTTATCTTCTATCGGCCTCGATCCTGGGCCTGCTGGGGAGTTCGGCGGAGTTTTGTCTTTTTGGTTCACCCAGGTCCTTTCGATTTTTTAGACTTTTTTTTTTTATTGTCCCGACTGTCCCAAGGCTCTTTTTTATGAGCCTGAAGGTTTTCCCTTCCTAACTCTGTTGGGTCGCGCCTTTGGGCCAGGGCGCGCCAAAGTTGCGGAGTAAGTGACCCTGGTCCCTTGGAAGCCTTTCCTCTTCCTTCCCTTTCGAGAAGTCCGGGATTCTTATTTTTACCGCTCCCCCAGAGTTAGCCAGGCGGAGTTGTCCGTCACGCGGATGATCCGCGAGTTTTTTTAACCCTTCTTTTTCTCATCTTTCTTTCCCACCCCCTCCTTTTTCTTCCCAATGATAGAACCTTTTCCCCGTTACTCTTTAGTGTTTCGTGGTGGGAGCGGGGGGGTCCAGCTCATGGGAGGGCGTCTTTTTGATTTTTCTATAAAACCCCAGCGGCCCCTGCGGGCTGGCCTTCTCCCCTTTTCTTCCCGCTTGGACGGTCCTTTTTTTTTTGGCCGCGGCCATGGCCGTGGGGATGGATCCGCTGCCATAGTGGAGCAAGTTTAACCGACCGAATCTCGATTTTTCCTGATGATTGAATTTCCCCCTTTTTTGGTTCTTTTATGTTTTGAAGTTTTTCGACTGAGTGGAACCCAGTATAGCTTCTCATTCCACGGGCGGAGAGAACACGCCCTGATGAATTTCGGGTTGCTTCAGTTTACCCACCAAGCCTCTCCCCTCCCCCGACCTTCTTTTTAAGATGTTTTTCAGTCTAACCTTCCGCGAGGCGGCCCGCCGCCAGTCGTCGTCTGCGGAGGGTCGGGTTCTCAGGTGACCCACTTTCCCTTGCCTCGGAATTTCCCGCTTCCCTTTCCTGCTGAGCGATCCCCTCCACCCCCTTCAAAATTCCAGCCGTGGAGGGCTATAGGTGGCGACGGGGCTCTCCCCAGCGATCCAGAGCGATCCACCTCTCTTTTCCTCTTTTTTTTTAATTTTTCGTTGGTTTTTTTGATCGGAGTGGCTCCGCGCTTTTTTTCGTGGGGGGCGGCGAGCGCCCCGTCGGCAGCGGGGGACTCTTTTTGGTCTTGTGCGTTGTTCTGATCAGAGTTGGCTTGGGCGTCAGCCGAGGCCAGCGTTTTCTTTTTTCTCTCCCCCCGCCCCCGTCCCCCGGCTTACTGATGGTCCGTGGCTTCGCGGGGAGTGTAGCGGACAAACTACCGGTGAACCTAACCGTTCGGTTTTGCCCGGCTTGGTATGAGCCCGATCTCACGCTCCCGGTCAGTCTTTTGCTTTCTGTCTTGAATTTTTCCTACTTTTTCCCCCGCTTTTCCTCCTGCAACCCGCAGCCCGAGGGTGCCCTTATCTGGGCATCTTTTGGGGGTGTACCACGTTCTTTTTCCCCTTTTCTGCCAGCGTATCACATCTTGTGCCGGCTCTGGCGACTGTTCCTTTTCAATCACCTTCTACGGGGCGCTGGCTGGGTCTCTGGCGTTATCCCGCGCGCTCGCTTCCTGGCCCGGATTTTTTTTTCGATTTGCCTCTTAGTCTTGTCCCATTCCTGAGTTGCAGCCTTTTTTCTGTTTCTGTTTTCCCCCCCCCTATCTACAGTTGCGCCGGTCGTTTAAACTTCCTTGGTATTTCGGCACGGGGGCCCTCTTTTTTTTCTGTTTTTCGTTGAATTTGGAAGATGTTTGTGTCGCCGTTTCGTCCCCCGTTTTTTTTTTTTTTTCTTTTTTTTTTTTTATTTTTTTGGGTCCGCGGAAGCGGGGCCGCCCTTTTTAAACCGAGTCCATTTTTGTACCTAAGGCCCGCTTCTTTTCCCCAGGCGTGTCTTTCTTTGGCCTTGCCCCGGTTGCTTCGACCACCGTTTTTGACGGCGCTTTGCTTAGAACGGGCCGTTTTTTACTTCTGCCTACAACGAGCCTGCGCTTCTCTCTCTTGGCTCCCGTCCTTTTTTCCGCTCCGCTCCCACCGGACCCTCGCCGGAAGGTTCGTCTCTCGCCTTCAGACGCTCGGCCCTCGATTTTTAGTTTTTTCTACTGCGGACGTCCCCTTGACTCCGCCCGAGTGGCGTTGCAATTGTCCCCCCCGTCCGACGGTCCGCTGATCTGCCTTCTTTCCAGTTTGAGTGTCAAAGTTTTTTCTTCACTTTCTTGGGGGTCCCTCCCCTTTCGTTGTGCAACCGTTCTCCCTGACCCTCAACTGTCTCTTGTGCCTGAGTCCCCAGTCCCACGAGGGTTGAACTCAGCTTCGCTGTAGTCGAGGGTGGTTTCGCCCCCGTGTCCTTTTCTTCCCCGATTTTTGCGTGATTCCTGCCCGACGCCGTTCAAGCGCGTGACGGACCACGCAGCCCGTTCTGAAAACGTGGTCGCGGTTTCCCCACCTCAGCCCCCTGCAATTTAAGTTGTTCGCGTCGGTCCGTCGGCAATCTCGTCTTTTCGATACTCTTCCCCCTCGAACTGTAACGTTGCTCCCTTTTTTTCTTCGCATCGTTCTTCCCACACCCTTTTGTGCTGTGCGGCTTGGGAACGTCTTGCCGGGGGTTGCCTAAAGGAATTCTCTCGTGGCTGCAAAGGGGTTGTGCGCCTTCCAAGCGTTTCTTAGTCCCGTGTTGTTATCTGGTGATCTCAAAAACCTTGTTCCCGTCGGTCCACGGTCCGCGTGACGCGCCGCCGGGGGCCCCCTTTTCCTCCTCCCTCAAAGGTAACCCTGGCTTTTTTTCTTCTTTTACCTATTTTTTTTCCCTTCCACCCTGAAATTCACTTGGTCCCGCGGCGCGGCGCTTGTATTTTTTTTTTTTTTTTTTTTTTACCCTTTGTCATTCTTTCACCTGTTGTCCCTTCCTTTCTTTTTGTGTGGCGGTTCCCGGTTCGCGCATCGGTCGCGCTTCCCCGCGATTACTTGTGCTGAACCATTTTTTGTAATAAAGTACGTTGCCTCTCGTACTGCGTTCTTGGATCGGTCTTTGGCCGTCCCCGGTTTTACCCCCCCCTCCATGGTGTCCCTTTTGTATCGGTGTGGCTGGTCTCTTTTTTTTTCAGGCGCTGTGTTCTTATCAGCCCCTTCCTTTTTTTTTTTTTTTTTTCTCCCCGGTCTGCCGTCTTTCCAAACTCTAAAGCGGTCCAGTGTCCGGTCCCCTTAAGGTGTTGTCTCCGTTATTTTTAGCGGTTGGCCCTTTTTTTTAATTCTCCCCCCGATTCCAGGTTTGCTACCCCTTGTCACGCCGTTTTTGGGGCCAGATCCTTTTTTCTTTTTTTTCGATCCTGAGCCCCCCTGAGCATCTTCCGGGTTCACTCCGTCCTGGCTTGCAGGATCGGGAGTTTTTTTTTTTCTTTTTGTTCTTCTTTTCACCACCAGTTCCCGCGGCGGCACCTGGCTCAGCCGCTTCTTATCTGTCCTCCCCTCCCAAGAGGTCCTTTACCCCCTGTTGAGCGGCTTTCTCTCTGTAAACCAACCCGACCTCCCCCGCGGGTAGGGAGGCTTTTGTTGACTTTTGCCCTTTCCCCTTCTGTTTCTGGCCTGGTTCGTATTAAATGGTCTCGAGGCAGTGTTGGTTGTTGTTTTTCGTTTTCTTTTGTCCCTCCCGCTTGACGTCCCTCTCTTTTCTTTTACTTCTGTTTTTGACTTTTCCCCCAGCGATCCCGGCGATGTCGTGCACCAGCTTCTTTTATATCGGGTTGATTTTTTTTTCTTTTTTCGCCAGGAGAGCGCGCCGTAACGAGCACCATGCCCCCCCCTGGTTTTACCTGTTCTTTTTCTGCACGCTGCCCTTTCTTCTTTTTGCCCGCCAGGTGCTATCGCCGATTCTCTCGCCCTTTTTAGGGCTTTTTCCCCCTCCTTTCTACGTCACCTTGTCTTTATAAAGTGACCCCCACTCGTTTAACGGTCCCCACCTTTTTCCCCCCTGGCCCGGAGCATTTGCGGACGCCGGGTCCCGTTAGTTTTTATTTTTCAGTTTTCTCTTTGAGTTTCTAGTTTCTCTTTAGCCCCCGCTAC
>Ga0179593_1475679_pt1 | contig 11723 bp, 21 predicted proteins | sample CZODoug2_1_08_16_FD_185931 | JGI IMG/M metagenome (GOLD analysis project Ga0179593, IMG submission 185931) | Vadose zone soil fungal communities from Angelo Coast Range Reserve, California, USA - CZODoug2_1_08_16fungal (PacBio error correction) | ecosystem: Environmental > Terrestrial > Soil >... | reverse complement strand
AGGACCGATGAACGGCACAATGTAGTTAACCGCATTTGTGCTTACCACCCGCAGATGGGAGGCATGTACTGATTTTGGGGATTCCCGCTTTTCATTTGGGCTTTTGGTACATCAAAATAATTGTTACAATGGGAGGTGAGATGGGGCCGAATCTCGTGGGGATAGGCGGCATCGGGTTTGGCGGTAGTGACAGGTGGGGTTTCTTCCGAAACGTATCCAAGGCCAAAAGAGTGTGCAAACGTTGCCCTGTTGGGAGTCTTAGATTTGGGATATCAGGTTATTGTGAATGGGGTGGAAAAAAAAAAAACTAATGATAAAAAGGAAAAAAAGCAAAAAAGAAAATAAAAAAAAGGGCCGTTCAGGCCTCCGCAGTCAAAAAAGAAAGAAGAAGTGCAACCTTTTACACGGATTGGTATATTGGGTTCAGAACTCTAAGTTTTTTATTTTGTAGCACCCATGATCCTGTTTGTCTGTCAGGGTTGTTTTTTTTTTTTTACGGTCTCCGTTTTTTGCTTTACCCTGTTTTTTTTTTTTTCCCGAAAGGCGACGGGCGGGAGGTATGTGCGAGATTCATCGGGAGGACATTAGTAAGAGGGGAAAAGACAAAAAAGAGATACAGAGGAGGAAAAGTGCTGGGGCTCAGGGGAGGGTATTAAGAGAACCCCTTGTGTATGACAACGAGACTTATTGAGGCGGCATCAGCATGTAAGAAACCCCGAAGGGAGCAAAAGAGTAGCCCCTGCGGATTGGAAGGACGAAGAAGGGGGAGGAACTCGGGGGGACGAAGGCGATAAATAGGACGAGGAGAAGGACGCCTCAAGGACGAAGGAAGTGCAGGAGGATCAACCAAACGCAGGACACACACGAACAGGCATTGGAGACAAAAAAGGAAGGACCCCTCTTCAGGCCGAAAACAGGATTCTAAGGGAGACGAAACCGGAGAGGAGAAGACAGAACAACAAAAACCAGCCATCAAAGAGGCCTCACTGCATGACGTCTGTGGCGATCCTTCCTTTAAACAAACTGGAGTGGGCTAGGTGCAGAAACAATGTGAACGGGTGGGAGCGAATGGGAAAAGGCGGGCGCAAGAGACAGAAAAGAAAACAATAGGCACACGCGACGGAGCGGACGCTCAACGGAGAAGAGAAGCAACAAGCAGAAAGGAGGCATAAAAGAGAAATATAGAGGGAACACAGATAGAAAGGGAAAAGACGGACAAAACAAGAGGCAAAGGGTGAGGGTCAACAAGGCCTGAAGAAGGCAGGAGGGAATTGACCGCGGGCAAGGTGGGAACACGAGAAGAGGGGAAAGGAGGGGGACACAAAGACAAGGGGGGAAGAGGGCGGGGGAACCACGAAAGACAGAAAAACAATCAGACGTTGTCCGTGGGGACAGTAAAGAGGGAGAGGAGAAACGGAACGGCAGGAAGGCTGAGGCGGGCGGAAGGGGGAAAGGGGGGGGGGGGGGGGAAGAAGGGGAGTTGGAGAGGGATAGGGAGAAGAGGGGGAGAAAGAAGACAGAGCGTGTGGGGGATGGAGGAAAATGAGGAAGCGAAGTATAGTTACGACCCAACAAACAGGGACGAAGACGGAGGCATGTATTTGGGTAGTACAGCAGACAAACAATCGGAAAAGGCGAACGGGGGATAATAAGGACGTAACGCCAGAAAGAACCCCAAAGGGCGGAAAGGCAGAGAGAGAGATAAATGGCAGGACCGGCAATAGCGCGAACGAGAAAAATATCGGGGTGGACGAGAAATAAAGAGCGTGTAAGTCACCCAGTAGTAGGCCTAAGCATGGCAAAAGAAGGAACGAATGGATAGAACAGGCAGAGACGAGTCAAAAACGGTGGGCGTAAGGGAAAACAAAATTACGTTCGGAACAATGAGGGAGACGCCAGGGTATTTCGGGGTGACGGGTTTCGTCGTTGGTGTTGGCCAGGTTTCCGACGCAAGGGCGGATCTAGGGTGTACGGAGTTAGAGAACAAATTAATGTAGGATGGAAAGCGGTTTGAGATAGGTAAGAACGTCGGTATGGGGAGCGACAAGAAGAGATTCATGTGGTCAAGAGTGAAAAATGCAAGTGTTCAAGGGTGATCTGTGTGGTGGGAAAATTATTGGGGTGGGCGTGACCAGTTTGGAGCATGGAGCCAGCGACATGGAAATAGGACGACCAGTAAGACCCGGAAACGCGTTTCACGATAAAGAGAGTGCCATATCGAGGAAGTAGAGGAAACACGAGGGATTAGGAAGACGTAAAAGAGAGATCACGCGGGCAGGAAAGGTGAAGGTTTGGAAAGGCGAAGAAAGACGAAACACAGGAGGGCAAGAAAAAAAGGGAGGAGTGGGGGGGTGCCGTACGATTTTTGAACAAAGAAGAGCAACAGGAGAGTCCTTAAGAAGATGGGGGGGCACAGTGGAGGGGGGTCGAGAAGAACGGGGGTGAAAAGCAAAGCAAAGGAGAGCGGAAAGGAGAAGGGAGAACAGAGGGAGGAGCGACACAAAGACAGTGGGGTAAAGGGGAACAGCGAAGCCATGGAAAACCCGGCAGTTGTGAGTCATGCGACCGGGACAAAGTGGGTGGCAAAGGCAGAGGCGCGCGGGACAGGGAGAGGGCTGCGTAAAGAAGGAGAGAATTGTGCGGTACAAAGGGAAGGAGAATAAGAAAAAGTAGTTTGAGAGAGAGAAAAAAAAGGGACGGAGATAGGATAAAAGGAAAAAGCGGTGTAAAAAAAGAAATAAGCGTTAAGTTGTGTAATTTGGTAAAAATAGACAGGTAAGAAGGTGTAAGAGAGAAGGAAAAGGTCTACGGGATGCGCAAATGAAGGACCTAAAGAGCCCAGATGGAGGCAATTGTGGAAAGGGAGAGCGGGAGAATCTAAAAGCTGTTCACCACTGCCCACGATGTAAGAAGGGTGGGCCGACACTAATCAAGCAGAGGGGGAAGAGGGATAGGAGAGCAAGGAACATACGCAAGATAGCCAAACGCGGAGAGTAGCAGAAGGATCGGAAGTAATAATACCAGTTAAGACGCAAGTAAGAGGTGGTTAGGGACTGAGGTACCAAAACGATATTGACAAGAGGGGGGAAGACTCAATTCAGGGGCCTCGGAGGAGGGAGGGGGATGTGGTCCGATTTATCGCCAGTCCCTTTGTTTTACATCCCAAACGGTCATTTGTGGACCCGGCACGTCATGGACCCTACACTTTTGGACATGTCCTCCTCGAGGACGCCCAAAGAAGGTTGTAGTGTTCCCCGGCTCTCCGAACAGCGAAGGTCGCATGGAAGGCCCTACGGAGGGTATTACGGGGTTCTTAACGCCGCGGGTGGCACAGTCAAATTCCATCGGGCGTTATAGGGATGTTGAGATGCTTCTTCAAAGGGGTACTCCGGTGTATGGCGGGTAGTCGGAAGGGGGTAAATTGTGAGTTGGTCTGGCGGAAACAAGCAGCCGCGAAGTGAGACCGCAAGGAGAAAGACACACAACAGATCTCTGATGTGCCCGGAATGGGAGCTAAAGAAAGATGGAGGGAGGAGATGGCAAAAAAGAGGAGTGGATTGAGGTCGGGGGCCGGAAACCGGCTCCGGAAAAACGGGAGAATAACCAGAAAACCCACAACTGAGCTTCCATCTGGAGAGGGGCTTTTCTCTCCGGCTGTCCCCATGTCACAGTTCGTAAGACATAATAGCAGAGAACAGAGGGGAGGAAAATAGGTGTAAGATCCGGACTGGAACCGCTCATTAGTGAAAAAGTGGGATGAGTGGGAAAATGACGCCGCAAACACGATTTGCGTGTTTTTGTTTGTTTGCAGGTTGGAAAGGACTTGATTTTGGCAGGGGCTTTCGGTTGAGCACAAAATTCTAACAAAAGACCCCGCAGCCGCGTGCGATACAATTCCTCGGAAGGTCATTCACATCCGGTCTTGGGCATTGCCACAATCATCTTCGCAATGGCGGGTCCTTGAAAGGTCCCGCGATGTTATTATCTAATCCCAGGCCCTTCTGGAAATGTCATGAGATCTGGAGGACACCAACCGACGCAGAAACACTGGAAATAAGCCATCAGAGAATGGTTACGAGGGCCTGCCCTTCCTCGGAAACAGCTCCTGATGAACTGGTTTCGAATTTGTGATAATGCATCCACTGACACATTACCGGCCCCATAGGGTTAAAGATAGTACCGTTGCATCGATGATGTCCCAAGGTTTGGTATTGGACGAGCGAGGCCACCGTCGCTTAATTTCTCTTTCGGGACAGAATGTGGACGTGAATAGAAGAAGATAGGATGGAAGTCCAACCACTCAAAAAATCCTTTTCAAGAAAACGGGCAAAAAAGCCAGACGGGAAAAGAGAGAACAGAAGAGAAAGGGGGAAAAGAGGAAAAAAAAAAAAGAGAAAAAGGAAAGCAGAAGGAAAAAAAGAACAAAGAAAGAAGAAGAAAAGGAAGGGAAAGAAAAAAGAAGAACCGGACGAAGCAATAGAAGAGAGAAAAAAGAAGAGAGAAGGAAAAAGACAAAGAGGGAAGAGAGCGGAAGACAAAAGAAAAAAGAGAAAGAGAAAAGAAAAGAGAACAGAGAAAAGCGAAAAAGAGAAGAAAAGAGGAGAAGAAAAGGAGAAATAGGAACGAAAGGAAAGAAGAAAAACCGTAACGGATTTGCGTGATTTTACAATTTAGGAGGAATGCGGGTGGTTTATTTTTTTTTTTTTTTTGAGTACGAGTAGAAAGCGTTCGGAGGGCCGCACGTTCCACGGACTTCATATGGGATAGGGGCGGACAGGCCGGCCCAGTGAATGAAAAAAGTGATGGATTGTGAAATCTATGGGCCTAGGTCATCCCGGGGGAAAAAAGGGGGGGATATGGAGCGAAAAAAATTCATTGAATTGACTCTCACAACAGGGAGATTTGTGTAGCATGCCGGCAAGTGTTGAGGTGAAGGGCCCGGGCCCTTTGGGCCTTTGAGAACGGGGTCTATCAGTCATTCAACAAGTAGTCGGTTAGGAGGTGAAGGTTACCGGTTTTTATTTTTGTTTTTTTTTTTTGGTTTTGGTTTTTGTTTTCAGTTCACCGAGTGATGGCCGCTAAAGGACATGGGCGGGACCTCTGGGCGGGGTGGCTGGGCTTTTTTGTTTTGTTTTTGTGGTGTTTGGAAGCGGTTAATCGTAGGGGTGGTGCAAGTGAATCAGGGGTGGTCCGGAAGGTTCCTGAGGGTGTGCTGGGCTCTGCTCCGGGGGATCGAGTTAGGTAACCGTTTTGCAGGGGCAAACGTGAGGATATGGGTCGAGGGGGGTGTTTTTGTTTTTGGGTGTTTTTGTTGTGCAACCCTAGATCGTTTCCTCGCCTTAGAGGGTGGACTCGAAAGCCATTTGAGGATAAGCATTACGGTCATTCGGGCGTGGCTTCGGAGGGTCCATTGGGGAAACTCTCCCGGGCTCATTTTCGGAATTTCCGGGCATTTTTTTTATTTTCTTTTTTATTCCTTTTTTTTACTTATAACTCTTTTAGAAGACTTTTTCAATTTTTAGCCTTTCTTTTTATCTGTCTGTTTACGTTATTCTAATTAAGACTTATTTTTATTAGAAGGGGAGCAAGCAGGGGGGTGGGTGTTGTTGGTGACAGTTGGTGACTAAAGAATATAATAGTATAGGGGGGGAGAAGACGGAAGAGGACGGAAGAGGGAAAAAAGGATGACAGGAAGAGAGAAGAGATCGATGTTGGGGAAAGATCGAGGAAGATGATGCAGATTAGGAGAGGGGGGAACGAGGGGAAGATGGAAGGAGAAGGAAAGGATGAAAAGGGAAAAGAGGGGCAAAGATGAGCTCTCCGAAAAGTGCTCTTGTTCAGTTCAAATGGCAACTGGTTTTTTGCAGATGACAGATGCAACAAACTTCCCTAGTCGTCGGAACGGGGGGGAGGAGTATAGTAAAAAGAAGAGAAGAAGGAGAGTCGAGAGTTATTCGACTTGTAAGGGGGCAACCCTACAATGCTGGAAGGTAATCAACTTCGCTAAGCCTAAAGGAGGGGGGACGAGGATCCCAAAAGTGGATGAATAATTTAAGTGGTATTGTATATATAATGTAATTTGTATTTATTTATAATACAAATTAGGAAACGTGTGTGAAATAACTGACCCTAAGGCAAGGGGGGGGGAGGGAGGATTGGAGCGGATCCAACAAGCGAAAATACTGCTAAGGAAAACCCTGCTAGGGATGACACTTATGTAAGGTTAGGTATGGTCTTGAGAAATGACTTGTTACAGTTAGGTAATAAGGCGCGAAGTAAGCTTTAACTTCGCCCTCTTTCCTTTAACTTAACTTATGTTTGTGTTATAATAAAGGTAAGAAGCTACAATGGTTGATGCAGACAAACGGGATGTGGCTGACGATATTGAGGGAGGTGATCTCGTGTGATAACAGATGAGATGTAGATGATTATGTTACTGGATCTATTACGGAGGGATACATTAGGGTAGTTTATAGAATGGGAGTCGGGAGTTTCGCGCAACATGGGCCACGGCCCCGGGAGTTGGAATGGGGTTCCGTGGGGGGGGGGGGGGGGATGGACCAGTGGATGTGACAGGTTCTGGTTCTACTATTGGTTACTGTTTGTTTTTTCTGGTATGCCCCACGCGTCTTTTAGGTTTTTTTTGTGCTGTTCGCTTTTATTGTTGTCTTGTCCTTTTTGGTTTTCTTGTGTTGGGCGCCCAGGCCATAATGGCCAGGAAGTTGGCTACTCGTGACGGAAGTCGGAGCCTCTTTGTTTGCACTTTGGTAGTTGTTGGAAAAAACACAAAAATGGAAAAATGGACGGTTCCCCCTTCAGAACCTGATGTTTATGACACAGGAAGAATATTTAGGATTCGTTATCCGGCCCAAAACCTGGTATGGCACTTTGGAGAAAACCATGAGATGAATTTTGGGGCCAAAATCTATTGGCCCCCAAAAAACTGTATTTGTATGGACATTGGATAGGTTATCAGATCCACGGCCAAACCCTTGTTATGGGCACGAGAGCAATGAATTTGGGGCAAAGCTGCATTTGGTCCACAACCGGGTTTATGACAACGGGGCGGATTAGGGAGGGATCGGATCAATGGGGCCAACACCCGTCTGTTTATTATTTATGGCATGGGAGAAAGAACAGGAAAAGAAAACCGGAGAAAAAAATGATTTGGGGCCAACTGCAACTTGGAAGACCTGTTTATGACCTGCATAGGTATATCGCTCGGCCCCAACGACCAACCCTGTAATTGGCACAGAAGGCAACATTTAATGATTTTTGGGGGCCTAAAAGGTTGCATGCAAAAAAAATTATCAATTACAGGATTAGCGGACAACCTGTCCTTGTATTGGACCGGATAAGGTGGACTCGCGAATACGGCCAAAACCCTGTATGGGCACGGAGGAGAACGAAAAGGAGCAAAGAAATGAGAAAACCAGAGAGGAGACATAACTTGAGAGGGGGGGGGGAGAAGAAGAAAGAATGAATGCGGAAAATGATTTAAGAAAAGGGAGAAAAAAAAAAAGAAATGATTTTAAGAAGAAATAAGAAAAAAAATAAAGAGGACCGGAAAGAAGGAGGCAAGAGGGATAAAGGCATGAAACAAGGAAAACAAAAAAAAAACGGAAAATTGAAGAAGGAAATTGATGGGAACATGATAGACCACATCAACGGATATTACAAAAGACAAAAGAAAGGGGAAGGAAGACGGAAAAGGGGTGAGAAAAAGAACCTAAGGAAGATAAGAACAAATAAAAAAAGGGGGGAAATTCAACAAAGAATAATAAGAAGAAAAGAGAAATGGAAAAGAAAATGATAAAAAATAAAGAACATAGAAAATGAAGACCGACCGGGCGGAGGAAACAGCAAGGGTAAGGTCAAGACATGATAAGGAAGAGAAAGGGGAGAAGCCAAGAGGCCAGCAGAATGAAAAAGATAATGAGAATAAGAGAGAACAAAGAAATGAAATGATTTTAAGAAGAAAGATAGGAAATGAGAACAAGGAAATGATTTGGGCCAACTGGCATTTTAATTATTTCAGCCGGAACCTGTATTGCCAAACAAGAGGGATTAGGGAAATCATTTATTCCGGCCAACCAGTTATTATGGCCACGGAGCCCAAAGGAGAGCAATGGATGTTGATGATTGGGCGCCGATAGCCAAACTTTTCTGGTCGACCCTGGTATGGAACACGGATAGGTGTTAAATTTTTCAGAGATCAAAATGGGCCGCAACCTGTTATTGGCCCCGGGAGAAGCCATAGCAAATGATTTGTTTTTGGGGCCAAGTGCACAACATTTATTGGCCAAACCTGTGTTTATTGGAACACAGGATAGGATCAGATCAACCAGAATAAAGAATTCGGGATTCCTGCCAAACCTGTTATGGCACGGAGCAATGGATTTGGGCAAACTTTGGTGGGATTGGCACGAAAAATCATATCGTGATTGTTTCATAATGACGAAGGGGTGGTTTGATTGTTGTGGGTTGGTTGTTGAGAGGAGCATGTCGGGCCAATGCAGTTGGCCCAAATCATTGGCTCGTGGCCCATGACGGTTTGGCAGGGAATTTCCGATTCCTAGCTGTGTCATACAGGGTTGGGCCAAATGCCACTGGGCCCAAATCATTGCTTCAGTGGCCATACAGGTGGCGGGATCTTGATACCATCCGTGTTTTCATAAAGTGTTCGCCCCAATTAAAGTTGGACCAAATCATTGCTCCGTGCGCACATAACTGGTTTGGCGGCTATGATCCTATTGCTGTGTCATACGGTCGGCTAAATTTGCAGTTGGCCCAAATGTTCATTTCTCCGTGCATACAGCCGTTTGGCCGGAATTCCGATTTTTTCCCTATCCGTGTCATAAACACGGTCGGCTAATGGGCACTTTGGCTCACAATATTTCATTGATATGTGCCATACAAGGTTGGCCGGATCCGATACTTAGCCATGTCTTTCCTACAGGTGGCCCACTTGCAGTTGGGCCAAAATCATTTTCTCCATGCCAATAAAGGTTGCCGGTCCGATCCCTATCCGTGTGTTCCAAAAAACTACAGGTTGGGGCCAATGCACTTGCCCAAAATCATTGCTCCGTGGCCATTACAGGGTGGCCGGGGAATCTGATTTAAACCCTACTCCATGTCATAACCAGGGTTTGGCCCAATAGAGTTGGGGCCCAAATCATTGCTCCCATGCCATTACCAGGTTGGCCGGATAAGAATTTTCCCTTAAGTCTGTTCATACAGGTTGTAAGGGGGACCGTCCATTTCCAACACCGGACTCCGTCTCACGGGAGTAGCCAACCTCAGGGCCCCATGGGGCTGCGCAAAACACCGGAAGCCATTCAACGGACATGCAACTCGCCGGCCGTGGTGGGGGGCTGCGCAACTTCCGACTCCATCTAGGAATTCACCTCCTCATCGTCCGGCCTTCGTTTGCGCTCACTATAGCTTTACCTAACTGTACCAGTCATTTTTTACTAACGCATTGACCTCACATACCATAGTTGTTTCAATCCCCTATGCAGGGTTTTCCTTAAGAGTACTTCTCTTGGATCCCCCCTTGCCGGTCAGTATTTCACATCTTATATGTATTATAACCCACCTTAAAATTCATCACTTTGGATCCCCCTTGCCTAAGCTGAAGTGATGTAACCGTCAGCATTCTGTAGGGTTGCCCTTACAGTAGACATACCTCCCCCCTCCGGGGGATGGGAAGTTGTTGTGCAATCTGCAACCATTGCAAAAGAAAAACAGGCGGACTTTCGGAGAGATCAATCTTCTCCCCTATACAACTGGAAACCCAAAAACAAACCCCTCCTCTTCTAAAAAGCGGAGATTCCGAAGAAAAACCCCGGAGAAGGTTTCCAATGGACTCCGAGCCCGAAGGGACCGTATTCTCCAAGGCTCCGAGTTTCCGATAACTCTCCGAGCGGGGAAAGGGAACGATCTGGGGTTTGCCAACAAAAAAACACCCTCGACCTTTATCCTCACGTTGCTGCAACGGTTTACCGATCCCCGAGCAAGAGGGGCAGGGGCAACCTCAGGGACTCGGGCCCCCTGGCTCCCACTTGCACCAAGAATTCCGCGCTCCAACACGCCCCCCGGCCATCCGTGAGTCATCAGCGGACTGGAAAAACCGGCAACTTCAACGGACTTTGACGGGAGGGGAAGTTCTTCAAGGGCCCGGGGCCTTCTCAAACACACTGGCCGGCTCTTACATCGCCTGGGTGTCGGAGAGTCAATTTTTCCGGGATGGACCAAGCCCTGATTTCCACCGGGGGCCATGTTTCCTTACCATGAAGTCCGGACGTGCGGGCCCTCTACCTCCAAAACCCGCATCCTCGAAGGGAAGCATCGGGAGGGTTCTCCGGCTTTTCGTTTCTTGGGAAGGGGTGATTTTGGAAAGTTGGGGGACTTCATATCCCAAAAATTCTGTCCGAAGAATGGGAAGCGACGGTTGCCCCTCAACCCAAACTGGAGAATCCCGGCCCAACGGTATACCAGGGGGCCCGGAAGGTCAGTGGGAATGATTAATTGACGAGAGTTGCTCGGGGCTGGTCTGAGGGGGGAGGGGCAGCGGCTACTTCTGATGGCGGGCTTGGTTCCAATCGTCCTGCAACAATTTCCAGAAGGGGGGGGCCTGTGGAACCGGGGTCACTTTTTCAGGGGGGGGACCGCATTTGCAGAAGGATTGGTGCAAGGGGCAGGCGGGGGAACCGGATGATGATGACCCAGAGGAAATGGTACGCAGCGGCGCGGGGGTGGGTTAGATGCCAAACCGGAGCTGCAAAAAATCAGGGCATTCCACGGGGCACGGCCAGCGTTGTGGTCGGCATGTCACCTACCGGACCTCGACGGGAACACCGGTTTCACGTTGCGACTCTCAGGCCACGGGGAAGGCTCGGGCCCGACCCTTCATTCCATTCCCCACCATTCTCGGCAAACCACCACTTCCCAGAACATCAACAATACCCCGGAGTACTGCACGAAGCATCCAACAATTTCCCTACGGGCCCATGGAAGATTGACGCCAGCGCGGAGTTATAGAAAACCCGACCCCGATGCTCTGCAGACGCTTGCGGAGGGGGATGAAGCCGGGACACTTGGCGAGGGGGAACATGTCCAAAAGGGTTCTGAACGTGCGGTTTCCTACGTTGGATGGAAAAGGACAGGGACTGGGAATCGAACATCTCCTCTCCCGAGGGCCGATTCGTCGCGGTGACACGACACTCCGAACTCCGGACTCGGCGGACCGTGGAAAAGGTCCCACCAACCGTGGAGTCGATGGCAAAGCCGGAGGGGGGGAGGATTTTAACGTCTCGCAGGCGGGGGGGAATCGTACGGGCCCCGCTTGTCAACTAGCAATCGTTTCGATGTCTTTAAGCAGTGTCTTTCCGTCAGGTCGCCCGGGCCCCCTTTTCCCCACCAGCACCTGCTGGCCGGCCCTGACCTGCTCCCCAAAGACGTTGCAACCCAAACCCCCGCGGGAAAATCTGCCAACCCCGGAAGACCTCATCCGGGACTTGACCAGTCCGCGTTTTGAAAACGTTGGGAAAAGACGGCTTGTCCACGGAAGGAAGTATGTGGTCGCTTGCCCACCCCCATTGAAAAAAAACTCCCTGGAAGACATCAAGGGGTTCCGAGATTTCGTCTGACAACCGACACCCAAAGAGACCAATGCCGTGAAGGACTTCTTGACTGCTGAAAGGCTGACGGGAATTGTTGTT
>Ga0179593_1809708_pt1 | contig 11724 bp, 9 predicted proteins | sample CZODoug2_1_08_16_FD_185931 | JGI IMG/M metagenome (GOLD analysis project Ga0179593, IMG submission 185931) | Vadose zone soil fungal communities from Angelo Coast Range Reserve, California, USA - CZODoug2_1_08_16fungal (PacBio error correction) | ecosystem: Environmental > Terrestrial > Soil >... | reverse complement strand
TTTTTTAAGCTCCCACCTTCACTGGTGAGATATCAGCGCCTTAGTTCACCGTTATCGTTTTTTCCCTCAAGGTTTGGAGCTTCCAACGGAACGACCCGTTTGCACCTGTCATTCGCGACACCGAACAGCCGGTCACCTACGTCGCAGTGCCAGGTTCCTTCCCGGCTTTAACGGCACGCTGTTAGTACCTCGCTCTTTTCAGCGTCAGAGTGCCGATTTTCCGTTCGGCCACAGTCACTGGTCCTAATGTCGCGCATAGGCGGTACTGGCAACGGGTTCGTTTGGTCAGCTTGGCCCCCTCCGGACTCGTAGCGGCCTTTCCTCCTTTTCGCGGTCCCGACCAATAGCGTTTGGTCCGACCACGTGACAGGACCGCGGTTAGTGCACGTCGGCGTAGCACGGTCCGTGAATTTCTTCCCGCCCCCCCAGGAGCAACCGCCGCATCGCGAGGCTTCTTTACCGATTCGTACCCACATACCTGATGCACCCGATTACCTGTTGCGGGCCCCATAGGTTTAGTTGTACACTTCTGGGCCCGCTACTCTCAGCAATACATGTTCGGGCTGGCACTTCCTATTAAGACGGCCAGACCCATCCGCTCCTTCTATCGATAGTAGCCCTGACAGGCCTTTGGACGTGGGCCGTGTCGCTAATTTTCGATCCCTTTTGCAAACCACCGGTCCGAAATTTCTCGGCCCTGACCCCTGCCCCTTGCATTTTTGTCTCCCGTGTTCTCATTTTCTTCTCCGTCAGGGGGTGTCCTGTCCCCCGCACCGCCGCTCGTTTCCTTTTTTTTTCTCGATCAAAGACGGGGACGCTCCTTTTTGACCGTGTAGGTAATTGTCGGGCTGCATCGAATGCGGTTCCCGCGACCGTCAGTGACTTCCCACTAATCATTTTAACTGCCGAGGGAGCCAGTGCCGACACAACAAAAAGTGAGTTCCGTTTGTGGCACATTGTGTCGTGTTGTATGCCCGGATTGATCGGACCCCGGTTTTGGGATCCCGGCGATGTCTTGCACTTTTTTCGCGAAGCCGCGTCCCCTGCTAATTTGGCGGGGGCACCCCCCTTTGTATCAGCCAGCTGTGATGCACACTCCCCGTCCCCTTGACATGTCTCAAGCATCTACGCCTGGGTCCCGACCCGCCCTGGATCGTATCAGGGGTGCACTTATTTGGCGTTCGCAATGACAATTCCGGCCGAGCGTCTTTTTTTGACCTGGGAAGCCGCTGAACCTATTTTAATGGCGTAAGCTTTCTCAAACGTTGTTCCGGGCGCGGGTTGCCGCTTAGTCCGCAACTCGCCCCGTCCGGACCGAAGTATCCTTGAACAGCAGAGTTTTTCTCGACGAAGTTTCGTACCGAGGCCTCTTTCAGATGACCCCCACTTCTGCGGGGTGGGAATCCCTCAGTCGTTTTTTTATTCCCCAGCGTAAGAAGCGTGCATCCTTTTTTCGTGTGACGATCCGTCCGCTCTCGATGTTACTCCCCCTGTCGAGAACCCATCTTTCCATCCGGGTTTTGACGCGCGTTACCGAAATGCGAGGATTCCCCCCACCACCCCATTCCCCCGCTGACCACCTAAATATACTCCCGATGCGCTGGGTCCTTTTGCTTTCCTGCCTGCCCCATCAGCCGACCCTTAGCGTTCTCTTTCAGAGGCTGTCATGACTTTCTTCTGAGGTACCCTTCTTTTTTTTTTCGCGGCTCTGTCGCGGGCGGACTGCCAACCAAGACACCACTTCCCGTTAACTTTGACGATGCCACCGGAAATCCTCCCGGTTCCTTCCCCTGACCGCGCGAAGTGTTTGGTTATACTCCTCCCTGTTCCCCCCCCCGCGACGGCAATTCGAAGTGTGGCTTCTTGAACTTTTCGCGTCTTTATCCGCTACCTAGCCAATCTCCCCCTTTCCCGTTTTAATCTTCCCAACGGCAAACCTTATTGAGGGGAACGCGTCGACAGGCGGTGTACTTGAATTTTTTGCTGCTTTTTTTCATCTTCGAAAATCCGCCCTCCTCCTTCTACCCTCCCCCCCCCCTGGTCTGTGACGTTCCTGACAATCCTTTGTAATAGGGAGGCGCCGAGGCGCCCTTCCACTTTCAATGTCTTTCCCCAAAAGCGGTGAGGGACTTTCTTTCTCTTTCTCCTGTTGTTTTTTTTTCGAGAGTTCTCCTTCACACCTCTTTTTTTGCTGTCATTTGCGTTTAGAATTCGAAGTCTGCCTACCCATCGACGTCTTCGCCCCCACGATGCGTGGTTTGGCAGGAGCTATTGCATTAGTGCCCTGCCCGTATTGCCGTCACCTGCTGTCCAACATCCCACTTCCCCCCCCCGTGCCTCTTTCTTCCGCGTCACTTAGGCCATCACCTTTGAGTTTGGGATAGTTTGTCCAACATTTTTCTTCCCCTGTCGCATCTTTTGCGCCCACGCGCCTTGGTCAGCTGCATCGTAATCCCACCTCTCCCGTCGCTTTTGGCCCGTGTGCCACCCTTTCCCCCCCCCCACCCCTTGCGTTCTTAAGCCTTCACGACCCCCCCCCCTGCCACATCGGAGAAAGACCATTTTGGTTCTTTGGATTGTATTGTTCGCAGTCCGGCCCGTAGAAAAGGCCGACCAGCAACCCCAGCCCTAGAGACGTTTCATGCGCCACCCCCACCTCTCCTCGCCTGACGTCCCGTACTAAGGCCTTCTTTCTTGGCGGATTCCTACGTTCAAAGGTCCCCCCTCGTTTTTATAGTTAGTCAAGCTTTTGTTTCTTTCGGTCGTTTGGTTGGTGGGAATAGCCCCCCTAGCGGTACCGCCTGAGCGGTTTTACAGCTCATTCCCCAATGGGGATCTTCCTAATAGGATGTTTCTCCCCGTTTTCCCCCCCCCCATTTCTTTTACATCAGCCCCCCCCTTCTTCTGGCGCTGTCATCCTTTCGTCAATCCACCCTTGCACTCCCCTGGGTTCCTCTGGTAGTCGCTTGCATTCGCATCGCCTTGTTACTTTTTTACTCCGTCCTCAGCCCCACCTTCTGGTCAGTTGCGCAATTTCTCTCCCTCTAACCTGGGAAACAATGGCTTTTTTTCTACAGCGCGGCCTTACACCCGCTTGCGACATTTTTTTTGGCCCTGCTAAACAAAATCGCGGACTCCGCGGAATTGATCTTCTGATCCCCCACTCCAACGCTTTTCCCCGTGATCTCCATGAGCCACGTCGGGCCTGTCATCGGTCGGTGCAGTCTGCATCGCTTCTATCCCCGGCAGCTGAATGCGTTTTATCCCACGTAGGCTTACCCTGTAACACACCCCAGAACTGTTTTTGCACTCCTGCTTCCGGCGTCGCGAAAAAAAGTCAATACATCCAACGGGTTCCAACGTATCGTATATTCGATACCACGCCAATGATGCTTCCGCCACCCGACCCAACTGAATCCCTCTGCAAACTTCCCGCTCTCCTTTCCCCCCACACCTTGATTTGTTCATCACGCTGAACTTTTCGGCTTGGCCCCGAAAGTTCTTGACGAACTCACTCTCTTACCTTGACGTCAACCCATTTTCGCTTCCTTTCCTGCACATCTTCAGTATTCCATCCCCTTGCTTGGGTCAGGTACCCTTAAGCCCAAATAGAGAATGTCACGGGGTCCCTTTTCCCCGGATACCAACGGCTCCATTTTCTTTTTGGCACGGTTAAATTATCAGATTAGCGGCTCCGGGTTTTTGTGTTTGTCCTTCTTCAGCTTAAATTGATTCACGGACTTTCCTTGCTGTTCCCTCCCCGCGACATGGTATCGGAGAATTGCGTTACGCCGTTACCACCTGAATGCTAAACCGTTTCACCAACAGGATCGTGCCGATCCATGTCTCTCGAGGGCATTCCCGCCGGAAGCCCAGCGCGAGGCAGCTGCGCATGTTTGGTTGATTGGTTAATGAACCACGTGTCGGGCCGTTCCCCCACTATTTCTGGTTTACACCGCCGGTCACCCGGTTTGTAGTTCCCCTACCCTCCCCCCTGCGTTTTCCCGTTGGAACGCTCGCCGACTGTACTGCTCACCCCCCGTCTAATACCCCTCCCCGATGCCAATAACCTCAGTAGTCACCCATTTCGGCCGCCTGATTTTGATGCTCCCCCTCGGGCCCCCGTGTCCTCCCCGTGTAGCCCGGCGGTTCCTCCCCGCGGTTCCCGTAACGAAACGGACGTTTAGACTTTGTGATATATCATTGTCCTTCAGTAATGTCCGGCTGGATTCGGTTACTTTTTTTTTTGGTAGGCCCTCGTGATTTGACTATCCCTGCTCCACGTTCCCCGCCGTTTTAGTCCCCTTTACTGGACTGCTATCGCCACCTTTTCGTGGTCGCAGAAAAAACCTTCTCTTCATCCTCCTCAGTTGTGTGAGAGTTTCTACTTCCAGGTCATTCGATAGTCCCCTCCCGCACCCGTAATCTCAACTACTTTCAAACCCCCGGCGTCCGTTGGAAGCGTTTTTCTTAGTCCCCCCCCCCTGAAGAGCCCCGTTAATCAGCTACACTCCCGATCCCCCCACAGGTACATTATGCTACTTCGAACTATAGCACAAGTCTGTCTGCATTCGTTCCCTACGCTGTTATTCCGGCCGTCTTGTTTCGCTTGTGCGTCAACCCTTTACTGCTTCACGGCGTTCGTAACATTTTTCCCTCTCTGTGTTAATCCCCCTCCCATGTTGCCTCTTGGATTCCTTTCGCATTACTTCGTTCATAGTACGACCCCCCCCCAAACTCGTAGAGGGCGGTCACAGACCCAAGTGACCCTTCGCTGTCCCCGAACCATTTCACGGAACTATTTCCCTCTTCCTGACCAACACGGCCGCATCCCCCCTTAGAATCGATAGGTGACTTCAGGCGTTAATGCACGTTGACCCCACTAATACACGATGTCTCCCCTGTTACACTTTCGTCCTGTTGATAGCGGGGGTACGTTACATTCAGCAAGAACAATTTTATGGCGCGCCAACCGGACGTTGCCGAAGTATTTCCTACAGTCTCCTATCCTCATTTTAGTCATGGCTTGAAACGGCCACCCACACCGGTCTGTCGTCTATTTTTCTATTCTCACCGGTACGTGACTCAGGTGGGCCACTGCGAAATCTTCCTCCCCTGAATTTCCCCACCTCAATATCATTTTTGGTTTACCCCCGATGCCGTTCTTAACTGCCCTTAAACGAGCACGGGCATGCTTGAATTAGAACATGTTTTTTTTTTTATGCAAATTCGGGACTGGTGACGTGACTCTAGGGGCGTTCATACTCAGTGCCCCTTTCTCACGACAGCTTTCCAGCACTAGTTCCCGCGTTCATTCACCTACGTGCAAATTGCCGGCTGGCTCCGTAGAAAGGTGTGTGATTAGTCGCTTTGTGTTTCGTTTTATGCTCCCGTTGTTCTGTCTCCTGACGGCCCACGGTTGGTTTGACTCCCGTTGTGCGATCTTCACTTTTTAGCAGCAGCGGGACCGCGAATCCTGTGGCTTGTGACCCAACTGGGCGGCCGTCACTCCTAATGGTGCTCCGCCTCCGCTTTTTTACCTTGGTCCCGCAGAGCAATGACTGGCCCAGCATTCTCCGCCTTCGGATCCCTCTCTTGGTTTTGGAGCATCCCCCGAAACCCGTTCGTGCGCGGCGATTTTGTTCCGCCGGCCCCTGCGCAGACAATATCGCGTAGTCTGCTTCCAATGGCCGCGCATGTAGACTCCTTTGTTCCGTTTGCGTTATGATGCTTCTGAGAGGCGAAACTTGGTTCCAGACGTTTTGCTTTGACTTTAATTTCGACCCTCTTTTGCGCGATCCTAAGGCCGTAAAGCGTATGTTCTTTCTGAACAGAGACACCCGGAGGAAGGGTGGGTCCGGCGTCTGTAAGAGCCCTCGTCTGAACTTTGATTTAGTGGCAAGCACTTTAGCTGATCCTCTGGTCTACGCACCAGGGAGAATCCCCTCCCGCTTTAACTCCGGTCGCGTTGCTCCCCTGCTCGACCTTGTGTACTTTTCCCCAAGGACTGTCCGGGTATCATGAAAACTCATACTTTTTTTTTCTCTGTTTCGGGGAAGCCCCAATCCCGCAGCCCCCTTCTTTTCTTCTGATGAGTTCTCGGTAATGCCCGTCGCTTCTTGAGTCTGTCTTTTTTCTTGAGTACTTTCTCTTTGCCCCCCCACTCCCCATCCAAACTGGTGCGCACTTTTTTCTGCCGGAGACAAGGGTACTGGTGAATACCCCGATTGACTGCCCGAGCCTCAAGGTTTTTATGCTGCGCAATTTTTTGCAGGAGCCAAGGAGCCGGCAAAGGTGGTGGACTTTGATAAGCTTCCTCTTCTTACGTCAACCCCCGAGACAGAGAGACATTGACCTTTTTAATTAATTTTAATCTCAACAACCAGGAAAAGGAACTGGAAGAAGGTTTCCACAGACTTAAAGGGGTCTTGATTTGTTCTTTCATTTTGCAACACCCACACAACACCCCCCCATAAGGGAGAGGCTACCAAATCGTGGTCCTCTCTTCAACCCGGAGGCTGGGCCGCTTTTTTGACCCATGGGACCTATTGACGCCGCGCGATCGCACCCTTATTAATTCCTTTCCCAAAGTAAGGATGTTCTTCTCTCTTTACTCCCCTTCTTTTTTTTTTTTTTTTTTGGAAGATCTACAACAGACTTTTTTTGTATCCTGCACAAGTTCACTCCTTTTTTGAGACTGTTCCCCCGTAAATACACAGGAAAAGCGTTTTTTCTTCCGACTCCCCCTTGTGAGTTTTTTTTCAGGGCTTGGGAAGGAGTCGCGAAGATGATTTTTTTAGAAGCAGACCTTAGACACCCCCGCCAAATTACAACTCCAATTACACGCAGCCTAAGTCGCGTTAAACCTGGAACTAAACATTTGTGGTGACTTCCGTAACAATTACTCGCATTTTTTTCCCCCTTGGATTAGTATTCGGGGCCGATCCAATCTCGCATGCTTCCCGACTTCACATGACAAAATAGCTTTTTCCTTAAACTTTTTTTAAGTGGCCAAAGTCACAAACACCTTTGCTCCTCCCCCCCGCAAGTCCTGGTTTTTTCCGGATTTACCCGGGAATCCCCTTATTCAGTCCCCTTTAATCGGTCGCTTTGTTTGTGCGGCGTCTGACCCTGCTTACCCCTTCACAAAAAAACTTTTCCTTCCCAGCCCCGAGAAGTTCTTTCCCGCTACTCATCATCTTTTCCCGCCTTGACTTTTTTTAGAACTAAGGTTCCCCCGGTTGGATTTGTGCGTTTCCACCCTCCCACCAACCTCCTGTCCTGGAAAGTATATTATTGTAGGCTTTGCCCTCGTGTGGGTTGCCCCCATACACGTTCCTTCGAAGCGCGTTCGTCCCATCGCTTCTGTAACGCGTGAATGTTCTTTTTTTTTTTTTTTTTTTTTTCCCCCGCGTAGCCATCTGATTTCCCCTAATCGTTGCTTTGGGCTCGATTGACACGACCAAAGATAAATTACTTTTTGCTTTCAGGAGAGTAAGACACCCCCTTATTCCCAAACCAAATGATTGTGGTATTACCTTCGGAATTCATCAGGGCATTTCGCTCAAACTCTGTTTTCTTAAACCTCTGTCCAGCGACACCCCTTATGGTCCTTTTGTTTGCGCACTCCCGAAGACAGTACCTTTAAAGCAATACCGCACTCACGCGACAACCATCCCCCCCCAATGTCTACGCTTCTTCCGCCGGACAATTCGAGGGCTTTCCTGGATCACAAACCCCCCCCAATGCCGGCTCCGCGGATTGTTCTTCCCCCCAACGCTTACCTCCTTATTTCGCAAGAGCCTGTATGAGATCGACCCAGCGCCCTGCTCTGCACTCGGCCCACCGCTTTGTCGTTTTTTCTGCTCACAATCCTAGTTTGACCGGCCAATTAACCCCACCCTGTCCCCGCCGCCCCCATTTCTTACGTCCGTTACGCTGATCGCGAAAATTTCAATCCTCGCCTGGTTCCCCCCACCGTACATCCTTCATACCCGAAACCCGCCATGTCTTTTTTAACATAACAACCCGCGACACTTTAAGAACACTTTTGCACTGAAAGCTCACTTCCCTTTGAACCTTATTCGTGTCCCTTCACACCCAAGTTTTTTTTCCATTTCTGGGAAAAGCATTCGTGTTGAAATGATAAGGTTAGTTGCCCCTATAGAGGCCTTCAACATTGGTTCTTTGTCTTCTATGCCCCTTCAGTTAGGAATCCCCCCCCCAAGTTACCCGAAGTGAGTTGGTCAGGCTACCTCCTGTAACGGCTACGGCCAACTCGATTTCCACGGGCCAGTTCAAATTTTAACTTTAGCTGGGGCGACATACCTCCGGGTACTGCAACCACCCTCTCAAATCGAAAACTCGTATAGCACTCCCGCGCGTTTTTACGGGTTTGTGGGCCGTTTTTCAACATCATCTTCATGTTCTTTTTTTACGACTGCTGTGCTTCCGGCTTATCCCCAGCTCGTGTCCTTTTCTTTTGAGAAGGTTTTTACCAAACTCTTTACAACGACCGAACAGTGTTAAAACGTTTCAAAAGTCCATAGTTTCACATTCTCCCTGGTCGAATAGTTAATTAAAGAAGGCAGCCATAGCGACTTCTTTCGAATTTTCTTTGTCCTGTCCTTGAATGCAAAGTCGTAGCCGTGTGACGCCCCCCTGTCTTTTCCCCCCGCCGTTCACTGTCCGGTTTCTTGTCTACCTCCCCGTTACTCCTATTTTGGGACAACGTTCGGAGCGAACCCAGTCCTTGGAAATGGACCAAGCTCCCCCCCCCCGACCCCGTTTGACCTCGTAAACCTCTCCCGTTTTCGACCTTATTCTCTGTTTACTTTCTGGCCCCGTTTGGATGGACCCTTTTTCAAACCGCTGGCAGACGGCGTGCCTAACAGCGCGTAACGACTTCTTTTGTGCTTCTCCTTCCTTTTTCTAGCATTAGACTGGTGCAATGGTTTTTTTCCTTCCCCTTTCCTTTTGCTAATCCGTTTTCCTGTCTCTTGATCGTCCTTTTTGAAATCCAATCCAAGATTTCACCTTTCGGTTGATTGTCCCGATCCTGGACCATGCTTTTGCCTATCGCAAACCCGTGGTGGGAGCTAGTAGGAAAATTATTTTACTACCTATACTGTGGTTTTTTGCTCCAACACTGTCTGTGTATTCCCCCGACTCCCCTCACAGGATTGTCCCTCGGAAACTCACCCTGCCAGGTTTGGGGGGGGAATTGCCTTGGGCTGATTGGAGCTTTCCCCCCGTTAACGCCATCCAACCGTTTCTAAGCGGCGGTCCGTCCTCCGGTACCCCATTTTCAAGCTCCTTCTACGGCTTATCCAAGTTTGTATTTATAGTCCTCAGGCTCTGTAAGTTCTCCGAGTTAGCCAAAGGTAACCCGCTCGGTAGTCACGGTTTTCTTGGTTCCATCATTCTTCCTTGGTCAGGGGTCAAGGTTAGGGGGTGGAGCTGCAGACGGATTTCATCCACGAGCGTTTTATTTCCCCTTCGCTCTCGCTGTCCCCCAAATCGTTTCGGGAGGGTTTTTCCCCGACCCCCCGTAAGTGACCGCCATATTTTTCCTGCACTATTCAGGCGGCTAACTCACTTCCCCCAACCCTTGATCCGGCGCACATCTCTCTTTCCTTCATTCCTTGAAGGCCTGTCCACACATCTCTGGCACGATTCCCTGTTGCGGTTTACCAATAGGTTTCTATTTTTGTTAAACGGCGGGCAGAAATATTCAGCAATAACCCCATGTTCTGGGTTGATCTTGGTCTCCGCCTACAGACCATAGGGCTCTCCCATCCTTCCCGCTTTTATTATCACACGGAATTCCCCGGAGGCGCGCGGCCTGTTCGCTCATCTTTCCCTATTTCTATATTTTTGCACACCTGGCCCCTTTCCTCCCCTTTAAATCCTGGTCCGTGATCCTTTCCAACATGCCTCTCGGTCTTCCCGGGCACCCCTGTCCAGGTTCACCGCCGCAGGCCTCAGGTGTGATTACCCGCCCCATTTGCAGAGGAAGATCCCCCTGGTTTGACGTTTCTTAGGACGGTGGCAACCCTTATCAAGTGAATCACCCAATTTGGTTCACTTCACGTAAGAGGAATTAAAGTCATCAGGTGCAATGAGATGAGGCTTTTAACCCCACAACACCCCCCCCCCCCCCCCCCCTGCAACCCCCCCCCCCCCCCCAAACCCACCCCAACCCCCCCCCCCCCCAACCCCCCACCCCCACCACACCCCCCCCCCCCCCCCAAACCCCCCCCTCCACCACACCCCCAACCACCCCCCCCCCCCCCCCCCCCACCCCCCCCCAGAACTGGTGAGAAGTTGACAGGGTCTGCTGTTGTCTCTCATTCTTTTCCAGTGGTTCGGATGCCCCTCTCGTACGGTCCCCCCTTTTTTGGACTCCTGGCGTGATTTTCGCTGTCGTATGCCCTGTAAGCTCGGGAGGTGAAAATGTTGGGGTTTTTTGTTATGTGATTTCCGCTAAGTCTTGTCTCCCTAACTTCACTTCCATGTGGTCCCGGCTTCCCCTGGCCGAGCATAAGCTCCTCGTTCCCTAGAGCATGTGCGGAGGTCGTCCCCTTAGGTTCCATCCTCCATGGTGGGGCACGTCCTCTGACATTAGCAGATTTGGTTTTGCCTAAGTCCTCGACCCCCCCCCCACATTAAGGCTCCCTTCTTGGAGTAGGAAGCATTTCGTCATCGTTGTTCCGGCCGGGAGCTTTTTTCTATATTGTGTCCAACATACCCTGCTGTTGGTGCGGGAACCAGGAAGTCCCCCCATATACTAGTTTGCCAAGCGGATCGGCCGTACCTCAGAATAGCTTAAAAGCTGGCCCAACCTGATTCCGGGGGCGTTCTATTTTTTTTCTCCCGCCAGTTCTCCGCGTCTTTTAGGATCCCCCTTTTTTTTCGGTTTTTTTTTCTCGCACATCCGATCCCCCCCATCCTATTTTCTACCTCCTGCTCTCCTCCCTCTCCCCAGCCGGTGTCCGCCGCCGTACGCGCGTTATTTTTCCCAAAACAACCACGGGAAATACCATCCCACTAACCCCCAAACCACTAATTTCCTTTTGTCCTTTGGGTTTCTTTTGACTTACCCGCTATTCGTTTCGCGATTCTAGGAGGTGGTTGCAACGTTATCTTCTGATTTCAATGTGTTTTGTTTCTGTGTGTGGTCTAGTTTTTGATGCGGTCCCACCCACCCCCCCCCAAAAGGCCCCAAAAGCGGACGATTACCCCAACCTGTCTGACGCTGTCTTTGAAAAAAGGTCCCTTTTCCCCCCAGCCCTTCTTGTATTGCTAAGGAGCGCACACAGTGTTTTGTTCTTCCTTCGTGACATGTACACGGAGACAGGCGACTTCACAGCGTCATTTTTTTTCGTCGTATTTGACCCCCTGTGGAGTTCCCCCCCTCTAAGTCTAGCCCCCCCATTGTGACAGGTGTCATGTAACCCCCAAAGGCAAAACATAGGAAAAATTTTTGTCCGAAGTTAAAGCGTGTTGGAAAATGCGCTGTGACCTTGTGAATTTTTTCTGCTGCCGTGTCCACCCGGGCTGAGTCGAACAAAAAATCCCGCGCTTCCCTGACCTACGTCAACCCCCTTGCCCTGCCCCCACCATCGTCCTGTGCTTTTTTTTCCTCCCCTTCCATTGTGAATAGGGCATGTGGCCTTGCCACATTTATGCCACGTGCAGGACGTCAAAGAGTTTTATTTTTTG
>Ga0179593_1494555_pt1 | contig 11724 bp, 15 predicted proteins | sample CZODoug2_1_08_16_FD_185931 | JGI IMG/M metagenome (GOLD analysis project Ga0179593, IMG submission 185931) | Vadose zone soil fungal communities from Angelo Coast Range Reserve, California, USA - CZODoug2_1_08_16fungal (PacBio error correction) | ecosystem: Environmental > Terrestrial > Soil >... | reverse complement strand
CTTATTTGTCTAGAGATTTTTTTTCTGAGAAGAAAGAAGAATGTTTTTTTTCTGTGGTCATAGAGGGATCGCGCCCAACTGGTATTCTTCCAGATCTAGGCCGCTCACCGAGCTTTGCTGGAAACATTTAGTCTCTCCCTCTTCTGACGGCTAGGCGCGAGTAAGATCGAGCGGTCCCACTCAAACCGACAGAATTCCCGTTCCCGATGCTCCCGCCCCCGACTTCCAGCGGATCCGGACATGCGCTCCTTTCTTTGGACTGGATTTTTCGTTCCGGAAAGGTATCAGCATGTTGGTTACTTCTGCATGAGTGTCCTGGTCTATGGGAACTTTCGATTTCCTGGATTTTCCCCGATCCAGGCGACGTCGATGTGCCCGTCCTCTTGGAGAGCCCCCGGTTTATTCCATGTTATGGATTCTGCCGACCTTTTGTCCCGAAACCTTTTCGATTCGTTTTCTTTCTTTTTCCCCGTTTCCATTTGAGAGGTCCCCCCCCAAATCTTTCCGTACTTTAAGCACGACGGACTATGTCCAAACCCCATTTCTTTTTATGTTTTTTTTCTCCCAGGTCCTTCACGTTCGGCACCGGACGTGTTACGACGTTTACTATGGCACAGACCTTTTACCCCCCCCCCTTCCGCGTCTCTCCCTTTTTTCCCCCCTCAGCCCGGCTTGTGGAGAGCATATCTCATTTCCGCACGTCCCCTCCTCCCTCCCTCACTTTGATACGCGATCTCGGGGAAATCGTGGCGAGTTTGCAGATCAGGCGTTTTTTTGTTAACTTTTTTTCCGATCATATCTCTGCCCGCTTTTTTTCCCCGGCCCAGGTTTCATCCCGTCCTATTTTGTTGGCCTGGTCCTTTCCCCATACCTAAACGTCGCCTGTTGCTTTCTATTCCCGGGGATGTTTGCGGGGTCTCCCGTTCTGCTCTTCTTTTTCCCTCCAACCCCGGCGGCGATGCCCCAAACCTTCGCGGGACGCAAGTTGTATTTGAGACAGTTTTTCAACGTGGGCTACTCCTCTGAGTTATCCAACGGCCACCTTCTTTTGATCGCCGGTTTGCCTTCCTTTCCCCTCCCCCCTGTCGAGCCACGTTGGCGAGGGTTTTTACCCTTTTCAAGTACGATCGGCCCCCAAATAACCGTGTGCCGTTTCTCGATCCATTTGATATTTGCTTTTTTTCGAGCGCGGACTTGTGTTCCCCGGAGTATACGGAAACTTCTTCTCTTTTAGGGCGATGATTGTTCAATCAGTCCTCCCCGATGCGGGGAGACTATCACCGGCATCTCTGAGATGGTGGGTGGCGTTTTCCCCCCTTGCCGGTTACCACTTCCTGCCAAGACTTTTCTCAGTTTTCATCGGCTGCCCGCGATCCCCCCTTTTTTTCCGAAAAGTCAACCCCGTGCCTTTGGTCCGGTTCGGGTTCATCCTAGAGATTAAGTAGTCTTCCGATAGCGTTGCCGATGTATTGAGTTTGGTGATATCTTTATATCAACCGAATTCCTTTGCGGGTGATCGATTTTTCCCCCCCGATAAGACAGAGGTGCATTTTTTGAGAGACTTTCTTACCGCGACATATCCGATTTCGTAGTGTACTTTCCCCCCTTCGTTGCGCGCTTTCCCCAGAAGACCGCGAGTACTCAGGTAGCCTTCGAGGCCCGCCCTAACTCGCTTTCCTGTGACTACCCTTCCCCCCACAACGAACCGGGCAAGATCGCCTTTCTTCTCCCCCAATTTTTTCCTTTTAAGCCTCCAAGCGTTTTTTTTCTGCCCTCCTTCCGCCACGATTCCAAAATGGATAGCCAACATTTAGAATTGACCGTATTTTCCGTTGCTGCTCTTGTTTTCCACACCGTAGATGCCAGGCCTTTCTCTCACGCACGTCAACCTCCGGGTCTTGGGCGGTAGATAATTTCCGCTTTAGGCTGCATTCCCTACTATTTCCTTCTCAGCGGTTGCGTTCATGGGCATCTAGTTTTCTTTTTCTGCACGAAAGGGGCTACCGGGTGTTTTTCATGTTTATTTTCCCCTAACGGGATCGCGCCCTGTTGTTTCGGTCTCGACCAGTTTCAGTCCTGGTTCCAACGATGAAAACCAGTTCCGTTCATTTTTTTTTTCATGTTCGTGTCCCCTCGCGCCAGGTAGTCGCTCGGCGATTGGCTCTCCCATATAATAAGATCCGCTTATGACCTTCCCTCCAACGCCCCCCCCCGACTCTCTGGAAATTATATATCCTTTTATCGTTGTTTGTTTGGCTCTCTCTGTCCCGTAGAAGATACTTTGGTTGGGTTGTCTTTTCTGCAGGTTATTCCCATATTTCTCCTTTTTTGTTCAGAGAACATGTTGCGAGAGGTAGACCGGTCCTCCCTCCTGTGCAAGACTTTAGTGCCGGATCCCGTTTTTTTTTTTCCCCAGGCGCTCCCTTTCCGAAACGACACCTGTGGCTCTCTTCCCCGGTAATCACTCCGTTCACCGGGCCCTTCTTGACACCTCCCTGCTGCCCCATGAACGACGTTTCGCACTCGCGTCGCTGGGTGTCCCTTCCTCCTTTTTTCTTAGGCTAGCCCCTCGCCCTGACGGCTGCTTGCTTGTTTTTCTGGGGAACTTTCTCTGTTTTTCCCCCCCCAGCATACCATGGAAAGGTCGCGTCTTTTTTTGATTTGCCCTCTACAGTGGGCGCGGCATTTCTTTCTTGTCCATACCGCTCCGGCTAGTTGATTTTCACGGAGTTACCCTCTTTGGATTTCGTTTTGAACTTTTTTCCGTTTTTTTTTTCTGCGCCTCGGCGACCGGTCTTCGGAGGATCAAGGCGACACCTTGTTACGCAAGTCGTTCGACATCTTCTTGGTTTTAATCGCCAGTACAACTCCCCGGTCCTTTTTCTTTGACCCCTCGATTCCTGACCTTAGTGAACTTCCTGGATCTTCCTCTACGTGCGTGCCCTCACCCCCGCGTACTTGCTATGGATTATGCACTCTCTCGTCATTCCCCCCCCTTCCCAGCGCCGGATGTCCTTTGATTTTTTTCCCCCCTGAACTTTCGTTAGTGCAGGAGCTCGGCCATTCGCAAGGTTTCTGCAAGTGCGTCTCCGATACTCCCCTCCTCTGAGTTTAGATATTCCCACTGTTCGGATCCTTGATGTCCCCTCCTCAGAAACCCATAGATAAGTTTCTCTACCGTTGGATCACCCCCCGGCTTCTGAGTCTTTTAGCAAATCCTCCCCAGTTGAGAGCGCGGAACGGTTGTGGATTTTTTGCCTTTCTTCCAGGGTCGTTCTGTGAACTGCGACCCCCGTTCGCGCCCGTTGCTTGCCTTTTTTTGCGATCCCCCGTTTCCGTGATCTTTTCTCCCCCCTTTCTTCCGATTGCCCGTGAGGAAACGTTCGTCCGACCCCCTTTTTTTTAATTGCGGAAGGTTGCAGCTGCCGCCGGTTTGTTGCTTCTACAGATCTCAGAGCCTCCCGTCCCTCCATCCTGTCCTAGAGGCCGCAGGCAGGTGTTTTTCGATGCCTTTCCTATCTCCCAAAACCTAGTGAGTATCGGACGATCCGGTCCGTTGCCGCTTGGGCGTTTTCTGCGCGTAGTCTGTTCCCCCCCCCCCCCAGAACATTTAGCTTTCACAGAATCCTGATCCGAAGGCCCCCCGGCCCTCTTTTCCACTGCCATGCGATAGTTGCGTCGTCTTGGTTTGTCTTGATTGTGAACTTTTTAGTCAAGTTCGTTTTGTTTTTTTCTCTTCTTTACGCAAAGTATTTTGTACTTTATGTTAGTTTTAAAGGTAAGATAGGCAGCTTCCTTTCCCCCCTGTCTGAGTTCCATCACTTTGATACACACATCACCTCCATTTGGATTTGCGTCGGTCAAGTCTTTCTTTTCCCCGTCATTAGTTTTCCTTCCTTGCACCTGATAGAGGCCTTCGTAACGTTTTCGACCCAAAGTCGTTTGCCTCTCAGCAGTCCCTTTTCAGCCGGACACGCTGGTTCTCTTTTTCGTGGAGGGATCCTTTTTTTTTTCCTCCCGCATTCCTTCCATCCCATTGCCTTGTCCGTTGTCAATGCTCGTCCCAGGAATTCGCTTCTCCCTTAATTCTGAAGGCCGGTGGAAGGTCCTGAGCTCGGAATTGTGTGATTCGGTCCCTTGGGTTGTTTTTGATGCCGTATCACCGGGAAATTTTTTTCAGCGGCGGTGCTCTTTCTCTCTCTCTCTTTTCGACTATCTATGTTAAATAATCCGGGGGTGTGGGGGCTGTGCGGGGTGATCGTTGGGCCTGGTGATCGGTTTTTGTTTTTTTCTTGGTGCTGGGAGTGGTGGGCTGGTATCTTTTGTGTGGCGCGGCCAGGCTGTTGTCCCACTCCCTACCCCGAGACTGGTACCCCACCCAGTACTTTTGGTTCCTTCGGGTTTTCCCGCAGTATGGTCTCCCCTGTCGTTGGTCGCGCCCGACGCCAGCGGGGGTTTGGGTTTCCTACGGGCTCTCGGTGTGTGGTGCCTACCCCTACCCCACCCCCCCACTCTCTCTCTTCCTCCCTGCTCGTCGACCTACTTCCTAACCCTCCCCGACCGTCCACTCTACTATCTCGCTCCCCCCCTCGCCCCCTTTTGGCCCGCCGACCCTCTCCCCCCCACACTAACACCCTCCCATCCCCGTCCCTTCGTAGTCCCTCCACCGAATCGCCACCCCGGTCAACCCCGCCTCCGCCTTTTGCCCCGACTACCCCCTCACTCCCTCCCCGCGCGCTTCCCCCCGATCCCGTGTCTCTCATCCCGCGATCTCGCTGCCCCCCCGTCTCGATGGAGTCACTCCCAACATTCACGCCGGCTTTCTGTTGGCCTCAGATCCGGTGGGCTCCGTGCCTTGTGAGGGTCGTGCTGGGTGTCGCAAAGATATGCGTTGTTGGCTGAGCCATCCCTCCTGCTTCCCCTTTCCAATTTTTCAGTACGATCGGACACCCCCCCGACGACTTTTTTTACCCTCTGTTATCCCGAAGGATCTGTTTTGGCTTAGAGCCCCGAATTTCCTGGACGAGTCTTGGACCCGCGGTTTGGCTCTATTGTAGTGTCGGCGTATGTTCCGCTCGATCCTTTCTGGCCTCCCTTTTCGGATTTTTCTTTGATGATTGCACGGCCCAGTGGCGGAGCACCCTTTTTTTCCACAATTTCCTTCCCCCTCTGCTCCCCGCAACTTTGGTCGAACCTGTTTTACTTCTTGCCCCCGCTGATCTTGGCCTTATTCAATATGGCGGGCATACCCCCCCCCCCCCCCCCTTCTCCTTTTTAGAAGATTTTATGTCAAAACTGGTTTCTGTGGGGGTGTCGCGTCTGGAACGTTCGGCACCGGGGCCGATCCTTATCTGAAACTGCGTGAACCCCCTCCCCTGGCCCAAAAATAATTTGCGTTCTATTCCGTTTCAAGACCAGGAACAACTGGAGGTTTTTTAATACTTTCCCCCCTACGCACTCCTCCCCTCTCCAGCTATGACTCGGGAATGTGGCGCTTGTTCCTTCATTATCATGTGGTTATTCCCCCTTCCTTTCCTTTTTTTCTGTCAGGTCCCGCGCCCTTGAGGGTTTCAGCCAGGACGGATCGTCCGCTTTTTGGACCCTCTCATCTGACATCGGATAAAACACCTTCCCTTTGCCCCCCCCCCCCTTGCCTCTGATTACTTTTGTCTTTCCTGGGATCCTGTCGCCCCTTTGTTATATTCCCGAAGCAAAAAGCTTTCCCACCGGCTTATGCCGGAGACGAACCGTTTTTGCTAACAGTTTAAACGGGCGCTTTGAATTTCCGGCCTATTTCCCCAGTAAAAGTGTTTTTTGACCTGGCGGTCCGTTCCCGGAAAAGTTTTTCGATTGGAGGTCCCCCCTTTTTTTCCTTGCCCCCTACCCTATCGGAAACCAAGCACCCGGTTGCCCGCTCTCCTCCTATCTGTCTTGAGTTTGTCGTAGCGCGGGACTCCTTGGGGTTCATTCCAGCCTTGATCTTTCCCCCCTATCTTGAGGCGGCTTTATTGTTCAAGCAGGCGGCCCGTGGGCAGATTGGCCATTTTAAGTGTTGGAGTTATTGTCTTTACAGGACCACTTCCTCCAACTCCTGGTTAGATGACATCGTCCTGCCCGAGCTACCTTTCTTTTCCACTCGGCCATTGGTCCGGTTTTTTCATTAGCGCTTTCATGCGTCCTTGCTGATCGAGCTCTTCTGAGAAGAACAGATATGATATACCCAACGACCTGGCACTCCGCGTGGTTATCGCTTTACCAAGTAAGACGTTTTTGGCTGCGATTCCTCCCTTCCCAGTCCACTGATATTATCCTCGTTCGGGGCCCCCCAGCAGTGGCGATTTCCTCGCCGCGCACTCCTTCTGGCGCAGGTCCCCTGCTCATACCCCGTTTAAACGCCCTCCGTCCTCTCGCTGTTATTCCTACCCAATCGAATGCCTCCTTTTTCTTTATTGCCTCTCCTCCCTGCCCTCGTTCCCAAATTGGATCTTCCCTTCCCGTTGACTCCGCCCTTCGTTTGTTTCTGTGTTCACCGACGTATCGGCGCCCTTCCTCATTCTACGCCCTGCAATCAGCCTGGTATGTTGCTTGGATCCCGGACTCTGTTTAACAAAGATTTTTTTTTCGCTTTTTCGTTCATGTTTTTCTTCCTTTTCTGCTTTAAACGTCTCACGGTTCCCCGTAGTGTTTGCCCGCTTAGGGAAACCTCCGTACCTACCTTTTCTTTTGATCCCTTGAAGGCGCCTGGTTCCCACCGGATTTCCAAAATTCGAACGAAATGACAACCTTTTTCAGGCCCGCGGCGCCAGTTTTCCGCCTGTCCAAAATCCCTAAGACTATGTGCAAGATCGCGTCTACGATCCAAAAGGCTACGCCAAATCAAAACCTGCTTACATTGGAACTCTTTCCTTTTCCCTCTCCCCCTCCCCTTTTTTTGTTGTTGGGATGTATTTCTTTGGAAGTATCGGTGGGTTGTCTCCCTGGTGAGAGTACTTGCGCTATCTGAAAACAATCTAATTCGTATATATGTTTGTCTATCAAGGGGAGCAACTCTTTGTCGACCTTCGTCGCTTTGACACAGCCTTTGTTTGTTCCCCCCTTTTTTTTCGGTTAATTCCGCAGTTCCTTTGATTCAACATACCCCTGTCGAAGATCCTTAGGGTAAAGGCAAACTCCAACCCCAGTTCCTTTGCGCGTTTGAAAACGCACCCCCAATCGTGCACCCATGAACGTCTACCCCGAGATGACAGACGCGTCGGGGTCCTCCAATCGTCGGTATTCGTGCCGGCCAGACTGCTTAGGCATTTTCGTCGATTCGTTTCTTGCCCCCCCTCGAATTTCCTGTACACACAGCATCAACGTCCTTTTTTCGATTTAGACCCTGGATGGGTGATCAGGTGGGGTCGGCTTTTATCTCCCCCTTTTCCCTCTCCCCGGTTACGCTCCAGTCTTCTGATTGAGTTTTTCATAAATCGATCCTTGGTTTTGATGTCGTTTTTCACTCGTTGTTCTTTCCTGATCGCGGATCTGCTCAGCGCCTTCCTCAGAGTCTGCGCGGCTGCGCTCACTGCGTCCCTGTTGGCTTTTTTGACAATCGTCGATTTGATCGGCGAGAACGATCATCCCCTCCTATCCGTTAGATTTGTTAACCTGACGACGAGCGGTTTCCTTCCTGTAACTCTCTCTATATCGTGCCTGGGCAACCATTATATTCCCGGCATCGCGCCGCTCTCGAGCTTTGTACTCCAAAGAACGTTTTGGAACGTGTTTTTTTCCCCTTTCCCCATGTTTCGCTGACAGGACGTTTGTTCCCCCCATGCTCCCGGTACGGTTTCCCTGCAGGTTCTGACCCCGATGAACCTTCCCCCTCCTTCTTCCGGAGCTTCCCCCCGGTTTCGGCTCCCCTGATTGTCACAAGTCCGCCTCCCCCTCCTGCTGTGCTATCCGGGATAACCCTTCTTCGTCTCCCTCTCCCCCCATAGCCCAGCAGCGTCGAGATGAAGCGGGACCTGTGGTCTTATTTGAGATCGGCTTTGGGTCTTTTGTTCCCCGTTTCATTGGTTTGTCCTTGGAATCCCCTTTGCCCCGGCTTAAGCGTTGCCTTTGATTTGCCCCGCAATTTCTTCCTCTTCCCCGGTGAAAGTTGCCATAAACCTGCGTCCCCTTCCTGCTATTTTCAGGCAGCCCCTGTGGCTGTGGACAATTTGAAGGCGACGTATGCCCCCACTTGCCTCCAATCCTGTCATACGGAATCCCACGGGTTTTTCTCGATTTTCCCCCCCATGATCGCCACAACCAATATACGGTAGGAATCCTTCGTGCGCCTTTAGCTGAGCGTAGTCGAACCACAGAATTAGCGTGTCAGACGCCCCTGCTTCATGCAGCGCGCCAAGATTCCTTCCTTCTTTACTCTTTTCTTACCCCCAGGCGGACGTCCTTTGGACTGATGCTCTATGATAGTAGTGTTGCTTTCCTTTTTTCTCCTTTCTCACGACCCTGTTTTCTTTTGTCCCACGGTATTCCCTTTTCCCTTTCGTCCCTGTGCTCCACCCCCCTCCAATCAGTTTTTGTTTGATTGACATAATCCCGTTTCTTTCTCACTCCTTTAGATTTCTTTAGATCCATAGGTGATCCGGACCTTCCCCTTTTCTCTTCTCCCTCCTCCATGTTTTCAGTCTGCATTTCTAACAGTTCCTCAACCCCGTTGCGCACCCATCACGCGGCGTTGACTCACGCTTCTGATCCCTTACCGGTGGAACAGTCGAAGCTTTTAAATACTTCTCCACGAACGCGCATCATTCCTCTGAGTTTTCGCTTGAAGATTGACATTCGATCGCCTCCCTTGCTGATCAGCGGGGGTAAGGCTATTGCGCACGGGAATTGTAATTCGTTCTTGGTGTTTCACGTCCCTGCCGACAGCAGATTTTTGCCACCTTGGTGTTTATTCGGGTGCTGAAAGAATATAGTGATAATACTTTTCCCTTCCTCCCCCTCCTTTGTTGTTGTTTTTTTTTTTTTATTAATTTTCTTTGTTTTTTTTTTCTATTTCTCTTTTTGTTTTGTCTTTGTGCTTTTTTTTTGGTTTGTGCGATTTCCTGGGGGGACTTCGGGCTCCGTGTATGGTTGGCGTCTTCTGTCACTCTTGAGGCTCGGGCGACAGTGGGGAGCTTGTATTTGGTGTTTTCGGATTTTTTTTTTTCGTTTTTTTTGGGTCGCCCACTCACCTCTTCCGCCACTCCCGCGCGCGCGCCCAGCCAATCTGGAGACCCGTCTCATACGGCTCCCGCCACCTCTCTTTGGTCCGACTTTCCCCTCCCAACCGTTCATCACCCGACGCAACCCTCGCAGGAGAGCCGGGCTTCCCCCCCCTATTGGAGTCGGCACCCCCTCTGCTTTCTTCCCCCCCCCCCCCCCCATCTCTCACTCCCCATGACGACGAGTCCCTTGACGCCCGGACCCTGACGGCGTCCAATCATCCCCCCGAGTGACCGAGGCTGTCTTGTGATAACGAGAGATAGGTGCCCCGTTTCTTCTTGTTCCTGTCTTCCCCGTTGATGAGCGCGCCCACACCTACGGCGCGACAGGTGGGCAGCGCTGTTTTGTGGCGCGGTTGTCAGACATAGGAGTTTTTGGTATTCGGCTGCGGGCCTTGTGTGACCGTTTTTCCGTTTGTTGTTTTGGTTCCCGTTTGTGGTGGGTGATGATGTCTCATGGTTTAGGTTTTATATAGACCTCTTCTTTCCTTGACCAGCGCTCAGCCGCAGCCAGAATTGCCAGATCGTCGGCATATCGAGGTCTTGACTCCCCCCCCAGACCGAATTCAATTCGTGCCTTATACTCGGGGAAGGTTTCTCTCTCCTCTTGAGGCCCTCTTTCACCGTCTTGCCTGCGCGTGCGGGGTCCCTTTTGACTCGGCGCTCATTTGATGGATCTGTCGATGAGCAGTCCGATGCTGCACGGCCGTTTTTTCGTCGACCCCGGTTTCTCAATTTTTCTTTGAAAGACTTGGTCCCCCTGTCCTGCGGCTTCTTTTTCTTTTGATGATATTATCGGACTCCCTTTTCTTCCTTGAGACGACGGAGATATCAATCCCCCCCAACACTTCTTTTTCTTTTTTTTGGGAGCCCCGGGTGAACCGTCAACGGGACCCGTGCCCTCTTTTCCAGATATTTCAGTTTAAACAATATTGACGTCGTATCCGCGGCAACCAATGACAGCCGGCAACTTGCTCCGCTCTATCTTCTAAGTCCGTCACAGTCAGCCAGAAGAATTTTAGCGATTTAGGGTCCATAGGGGAGCTGGGTTGCCTGATCTTGGACCTTAAGTTATATGCGCGGCACTTTTTGCCCCCCCCCCCCGTTTTTTTCTCACAGGAGGTTCGTACTACCTCCCCCCCCCCATAAACAACCACCCCCCCACCTCCACAAGTTTTTTTGGCGTCTCCCTTGGACCCTCGATAAACACCTCTGGATTTGCCCCGATTAAAGGGTGGAGGCACCCCCGGGTCTCCGTAGATTATTCAGATTCGCCATCCCCTCCCCACTTCGTCTTTCAGGCTAAGTTGCCTTGCAAGTTTTCTTTCCTACCGGTCACCGGGCGCTTTTTCCGAACTGGTTAGATCCCCCGTCCCACGTCGGGCTCGACTAGGAAGTTACGGCACCCTCACCCCTTCTCTCCCGGGGTTCAACTTCTTCGGCACAAACCCTTCCCCTTGCCCGGCTCTAGTTTGATGACTGCTTTGATCCGCTCTGTTGCAAAGCGGGGGTACCAGAGAGATATACACTGCTCCTCTTCTTGCGGGCGGATTATTGCCTTTTCAACTCTTACTCTACCTCGGACTCTCTTGAAGGGGTGGAGTTCCCTCGTCGGTCAGTACCCCTTCAGCGATTTTTGCCATTCACCATCTTCCTTCCCTCCCCCTACTACCTCTTTGTCGACGGGTCATAAATGACTTTGTGCCTTGGTTGTTATCCTGGCATTGAAGAGCATCTTTCGTCAGTTAGTTCGTTTTTTTTTTTTGTAGAGTATGAGTGCCCCCCCCCTTCCCCCCTATAGCTTTGCTTTGGGATCCCCTCTTTAACTCTGTAAAGAGATGTATTCTCGCGAGTTTCTCACCGCTCCATCCGAAGCTTTCGAGATTAATTTAAACATTTTTGAGCCTCTTTTCCTCCTCTCCCCTTCGTTGTTTCGCCTGCTGATTTTTCGCATTCCCCCTGTCTATACCCCCGTTTTACATCCATTTATTCCGAGGTATTATCCAACTCTCCCTCTAAGCTCCGCCGGACGATGGCCGGTCCTCTTCCCCTGAACAGATACCCCACCGGTCTCGCCCTCCTTTTTAATCGATGGTAGTGATGCTTGTTTTTTTTCGTTGAACGGTATTCACTGCCCCATTTCCTCCGGGTTCTGGAAGGGTCCCTTATCCGTACGAGTCTGGCTCCCCTCTACCTCCGGCTGCTTGCGATCGATTGGCATGCTTGTCCCTTCTTTTTTTTCCCTCCTCCATCATGTGGACACGTCGGACCGCCGCTCCTCTCCTGGTTCGTTTCGTATCAAGGAAGGCGGTTTTCAAACGGATGAACCGGGGTCCTCAAGAAAGGCTGTGCCCAACTGTGACTTACGTTCTAGGCGCCCAGTGGCGCCTCCCCATATTCTTAATTTTGACGATCGCGCTCTTTCTCACACGGATCCCCGACAAACGCCAACAATGAGCGTCTCTGCGAAAAT
>Ga0179593_1447536_pt1 | contig 11724 bp, 11 predicted proteins | sample CZODoug2_1_08_16_FD_185931 | JGI IMG/M metagenome (GOLD analysis project Ga0179593, IMG submission 185931) | Vadose zone soil fungal communities from Angelo Coast Range Reserve, California, USA - CZODoug2_1_08_16fungal (PacBio error correction) | ecosystem: Environmental > Terrestrial > Soil >... | reverse complement strand
CTTTCCTTTTGAACGTTCGTGCCCCCATCTTTTTTCCCTTACCTCTTTTCAAGTCAAGCCTTGGTTGTGCGTCCCGTGAAGGCCTGGTGAGATGCCTTACAACCTTGGGATATTTCATGTTTTTTCATGCAAGTGTGGACAGGTCAATTTGCGCATTTTAGATTCTCTGAATATCTACGCGTTTTTTCACCCAGTCCGTGATCCCCCTTTTTTAGATTGTTTCTTCTCAATTTGTGATGGAGATGCTCGCTTTTTTTTTATTGTCCCCCCAGAACTATTTAAGACTTGATATTTGTTGTGAAGCGTTTCATCTCTCGCTCTCCCCTGAGTCCCAACCCGCGGAATATTTCCAAGGCTTTTGTCTGTTCATACAATTAGGAGGGAAATTTTTAGTGGCGCGCCTTGCGAATCTTTCTACTGACCTCTTCAGTTTTATGCGATATGGTTTCTAAGAACTTTCCAGAAGATAGCATTGCTGATCGCCAGGAAATGGTTTCCCAACTCTGACCGTTCTCCCTCCCTTTCCAGAGACAACACCCCGGATGTTGCAGATTTCCCTAAAAATTTTATGCCTTCCCCCCCGATTTTCCCTCCCTGTGTCACTCCCCGCCCGACTGTTTTTTTTCCTACGTCTCCCTACCCTCAAGTTTCTCCTTTCCCCTTCTTTATTCTTCCAATCTTTGTTATTAGGATTCGCCCCCGCTTTGATTCTTTCCCTAAGTTTTTTTTTCGTGACGCTCGACGTGAAAGCTTGGCACTCTTTTAAGGAAAGTTACATTCCCCTCATCCCTCTATCCTTCCTGGCCAGGAAGCTCCCCCAATCCGGACCTTCTTCCATGGCCCCCCCTTATCAAACGGCCAGTTGAGCACTCGTAGAATGTATCGCAGTTTCCCATGTTCCACTCCTTTCCTCTTGTCCTCTCCGAACTCGTTAAACGTTTTTCTTCACGCTAAGCACTACCGGGCGGTTGCCCCCCGGTAACACCACTTGACGGGGAATATTCCCTCGTTGTCAGTGACCCTTCGGATTTCGGTCCATTCTAGAAAAGAGAGACTCCAGGGGTTAGAAAACCGATCCCTCTCCCATCGTCCAATCTCCCTGTTAATTTTCCAAGTTGCTTTTTTACTGGCACCCACTTATCCCTCCTGGTTTGAACTTATTCCGTTATTGCAAGCAATTCCTGCTCCTGCGACTACCTCTACCCTTTGTTATTCCCATATTTTTTCCTTTTATTTTTCACCATTTCATGCACCCATCCGTGCACTTGATGGATGTAAATTTCCCCCAGACCATCCCCCCCCTTTCAAGAGCCTATATTCAACTTTTTTTGAGTTTATCTCTTCCACTTTCCTATTCCTCCAAATGATTTTTCCGCAACCCTATAGTATCTCGCGACCCCCTCTGGCCAATCCCCCCTCGGGTTCCCCTTTCCCCATCTCCTTTTGTGCTATCGTCAGAAATAGTATGTAGGCCCTATTTTTATCTTTCCTATATCTAGTTGTTATGTCCTTCATCTCTTTCGGTCCCTTCTTGTCGAGCACCTCATCCTTCCGCACGCCTTCCACGTTAAAGCTCCATTTTTGTTGGTTATTTCATTGGTTGCTTTTCGCCAGTTGCCCTGATTTCACCTCAGCTCCCCCCTCCTCCCACTTGTATTAACTGCGTTTACCGGTCTCTCTGCACGTTTTGCAGTAAACCTGCGGCGACTTCTTCACGATGTACCGTTAATTCAAAGTTTCCCTCCTTCTGACCCAGTGGGAATTCACCATCACCTGAGTTAATTTCCCCGGTTAATCGAATTGTTTTTTTTTTCCCTTTTTTTTCTTCCCCCCTGGTCTTTTTTTTTGGCGGTGCGGCGGACTTCTTGTCTCGTTCGCACCGGGTTTTTTACCCTTGTAACCCGATGCGCCCTTCCCTTTGTTTTTACCATTAATTGATCAGGCCGTTTCGTGCTCTTCCTTAGTATAACGAGTTTTCCTGCTCAGTACCCGAAATCTTCAATTGCCCGCTTCAGCTCCTTTTTCGCGACTGAATTCTCTCTCCTTTGGGTTTGCCTTTTTTCTCCATTTTTTGATTTGATCGGAAACGATCTGCTTTTTCAAGTTACACTTGGTCCCTTTTCCTTAAGTTAAGAGTTCCCCCCCCCGAATCAATTTGCCCGTCCTTTGCCTTCGCGCTGTCCCCCCCCCCTCTTCAGCAATAATTTCCAGCAGGCGGCCTTCCTCCGGACCTCTTCCACTTCGTCTAAAGAAATTGATGGTTAGATGCTTTACCTTTATCGTGTCCCAAAGTCTTTCTTTCCCGATTGTTCCCCCGCCGCCCTAGATTAAAAATTCTTTGATGGCCCAATAATATAGGTCAAATCGCCCAACCAGCCCCTTTTTTTTTGCCTCTTTTATTGAGGTTCTCCACAAACCCCCCTGTTCAAAAATTTTTTGCGATTCCGCTTGTCCGATTTTTAGTATTACGTCTTAATGCAACCAATAAATTGTCGGGTTCATCTTCGCCATTTTTTCAGTTCTTAAGGAGAGAAAACATAATACCACTTCCGGCCCGCCCCTTTTTCTGCCCCATCTTACCCACTCTCTCCCCCTTTCTTAACTTGTCGTTCCTCCCTTCGTACCGAACCCCCCTTGACCAAGGTTGATTTTCCCTGTGCGAGTCTTCCCTAGACGCAGTCCTATCAACAACGATACCAAGAAGCTTCTGACAAGAATTGGATTCTCTACAAACGCGGTCCGTCCCGTCCCCTCCTAGCTCCCCCCTCTATTGCAATGAAATGAACACCCCACCATTCTATCTTCCCCTCGACCCCCCCCTGGCCTCACTTGACCCTCGTCCCCGACTTCAACACACGCCTTTTCTTATACACCACACAGCCGCCTTCCCGCCCTGTGATCCCTTAAAGATTCCCCTTTTTTACGTTGCCTTTATCCCCTCAATGAGGGCGCAAGCTAGTCGTTCTGTCAATCTTTCCGATTAGGGCCTCTCTATTTTTTTCGCGCCCATCCAACCCTAAGGGTCGGCCACAACCTCCCTCCATTACAAAGCCTTCCCAGGATTTTCTGGCAACCTCCCCAGCACAACTGCCTTCCCCTAAGAGAATGGTTTCCCCCTTTTTAATGTCTACACGCCATTTGAGTCCTTAGTTTCACTCCGGCTTTGTCTCCTCGCACTGTCCCATATGCTTCTGCCGACTTCTCTCAACTTTTATTCGGATATGATTCCCTCTCCTCCTCTTCTCGTTGTATAAGCGTCGCTCTTTGTTCGGGAATGTTAGGCTGATTTCCCGAGGCGCAGTGTTGCCCCCAAGTTGACTGTCCTCCCTCTGCGTTCTCTATTGTACGGTCCCATCTGATGTTGACGTCCAGTCGCCCTTTCTCCCCGATGCTGCGTCCTGGACGCCGCCGTAGTAATCCTCCCCCCCCTTTTGCTTCGTCCTCTCCCCTCTTCGTTTTTCGTATTTCGCCGCGCCAAGAATTGTACGTCCCAGAGCCGACGAAATGTGGAAATCCAGATTCCCCTCGCTGCGTTCTTTGTTTGTGGTTGCTTTTTTCCCACCGCGAAGCGATTCTTAGTCATCTTGTTTCTCTTCTCTCTTTTTTGGTTGCCTCTGGCGGAAGGACAGAAATATGCCTTACTAAAGAATTCGCCCCCGCCCCTATCTCTTCTTTACCCGTGTTGGCAGGATTTTTCAACCCAAATCTCCCCCTCTTTTCATTCCTCGTCGTAACATCCTCTTCAATCCTCCCCCCCCCTACTTGGGAACCCTCCTCCCTCAATCGTTTTGACATTGACTTCAGGTCTACACTGCGGCGCTTTAAACAGCCCTCACTGAACCAACTGATTACATCGACTTCTGACATCGCATTTTCCTTTCTTACCGTTGGCGTCTCCTCCCTTCTGCAGGCTTTTTCTTCCTTTTCCTCTCCCCCCTCGAGCCAGATAGCCGAGTGTAGCTTCATTTCCCATTTTTCAACACAGGTTAAGTCTTAGGCTGCTTGTTCGGTGCCAGTAAATAATTGTCCCCCCCCCCTTTTAACTCTTCCTTTTTTGCGCGCAGACTTTTTCAACGATTTCGAGACAACCTAGACTTTTTTCCAAATCCGTAGATCCACGCGTCCTGCACTCTTACGGTTCTCTTCCGACTACAATCTCACGTTCGTTTCCCCCCCTCTTTCGTTTTTCTTCTAGATGCCCTCCCTTTTTTGAGTCGTCAACACGGGCTGTTGAGGGTCTAATTGGAGTCTTCGTTGAAGGCCGGTTCCTCCGTCGCTGTCCCCCCCAAAAGTGGTAGCGGTGTCCAGACTGACAGGGCACTGCGCCTCTTTCCCTCCTTGATCGGTTAGCTTTTTTCCACTTTCAAGCTCCGGCCGATCCCTCTTGCTGATGCGGAGCGGTTTTCCTCCCCTTTGTGATGGAGATTAAGTCCCCGCTTTTCTTCTGATTTTATGTCCGATGGGAACGTCATTGTGATTTTTTTTTACTCTTTTTCTCGGAGAGTCCTTCCCCCCTCCTTTGATTCACCTAAGATGGGGCCTTCGCGGCCAGGTATTAGTTTCTGAGCTTTGTCGGCAGAGTGTGACACGACCGCACAGGTCTTTTTTGCATTCTCCTGTTCGACGCTCGTCCGGAGCTTTCTCCACAAGTTTTCCCCCTCGACCTGTTTTGAGACCAAGCCGATGAGCACTATGGTTGCCCTCTCCTAACATTGATTAAGATCAATGATTCAGCTATTGGCCGGCGGTTTAGCACACCTAGCAAGAACGACGTTTGAAATCTCTGCCTTCCCCATTCCTCCTTTCATAATTTCCCCCCGTTTCTTTAGGAGAAAATCTCCCTGGTTACCTTTTTGTTCTTCCTCTGTTTGAGTTGCATTCCCCTCCGGTTACCTTCCGTGTTCCCCCTTCTTTCTTCATTTTTTCCAACCGCCCCCCTTTTCCCCCCTTCTACCAGGCGATCTTTCACTTCCGCTGCATCACTCTGACTACATGGGAATGCGAGTCCAATTGTTCACGGATTATCCCCTATTTCAGCTGCCTGGCCTCCTTGCGCGGTACCATTGACGCTTCCATCCTATTCTCTAACCCCTGTTAACTCTTCGAACCTGTATGCCCCTCCTGCTGGGATAACTTGGGACCACCCCTTTGAACTCACTCCTTTTTCTCGTTTTAATCGCCCAGTTATCCCCCTCCCCGCGTACGATACCGTTGTTTTGTGGTTGTTTTTGGTGTTTTTGGTGGGTGGTTTTTTTTTTTTGTTGTGGTTTGGTGTTTTGTTTTTGTGTTTTGTGGGGTTGTTTGTGGGGTTTGTTTTGGTTTTTTTTTTTTGTTTTTTTTTTGGGACCCATCCGTCCTCCGCCCAGACCTGGCCATGGTTCAAGAACAACCGAACACTCCCTCGCTACTGCATCAGGTGGTCACTCGTTATTTTTTTAATTTACCCTTTCCCAATCAGATCACTGGCCTTTTCTTTTTCCACATGCGCCTCCCTTTATTAGCCAATATTGCGCCTTCGAGAAATTTCAAAACGCATTTTCTTACCCGTTGTAGGTCCATGTGAGCTTATTCCGTCCCCTGTCACACACTCTCCAATTGTTTCAATTACGAAGCAAAACCTCCTTCTCCTGGTCAAAAGCTTCAACTGCTGCCTTTGGTTGGCGGCTCTACCAATCCGCCTGTCCGCCATCCTCTCACCAATATAGTATTAGGTCTCTCATCCTGTGCCCGACAGATTTGCTCCATCTGTCCTCAAGCGTCGGAGCTCTCTGCGCAGTGTCTGGAATCTTTTGCGAGAACGAGATTGCTTTTAGAAGATCCAGTTTCTTCTGAATCTTCTTTAGAGCATATTTCGAGAACTTTTTGACATTGGGGGTAACGGTTTCCGATTCACGGCCCCTATGTGCGGGTATTAATCATCCTCCCCTCAGTGAACTATTGAACTTCCCAGTTTCCGAGAGAGTGACACAATGGAATGTTAGCCATTTTAGTCCTGAGGCTGATCATGTGGGCCTTTCGTGCGGTGCCGTCGTGAAGGGATCATTTGTTCCCTCTTTCCACGTCCAATTTCCCTATCGTTGAGTAACTGTAGTTACCCCCCTCACCCTGTCCCGTAACGGCAGCTGATCTGTAGTGTGGTGGTAAGTACCAGGTTGCTCAAATGTTAGACATTGGGTCGAGATCTCCTGAGTCAGTTCCTGATATTCCTTAGTGTCCGCAGACCGGACCCTTGTGGCCACTATCGACAATGGGTGTTCGAAGACGTGTGTGGATACCAATCTCTTTTTGCTTTCCTAAAGATGGTCTTTTTTTGTCCCTTTCTTCTCCCTTAATAGAAATTCGACATGACCTGTTGCTCCTCCCTTTTCGGACCCCTTACATTTTGGAATGATAAATTTGTGTCCGGTTTTATGTTCCCTTTATCATGCTTTCTCTCTTACCTTGCCTTCAATCGATTTTCCAGTAAATTGTCTTGCTTCCGCCTCCCCCCCCCCCTTTAAAGACGCCTGTCGATCCTTTCTCGTTTCCTTCGAGAACCCAGCTTTGCCGCAATCCTTTGATCTCCTCCCACCCAATCTTTACATACTAAGTTTAGCCCTCGGTTTTGACCTTTTACCTGTAGTTGTTTATCTTTTTTTTTTCAACGATTTCCCGAGGTGTGATCCCCCCTTTCCCTGCTTCTGATTCCCCATCCAATCCGTTTGATTCAACCTTCATTCCTTTCGTTACCCTCGCAACCCTCCCCTTTGGCTCTTCTTGTGTGATTGCTCCCCCCCCCCTTCGATTTCCCCATTCCTTGAGAATCCGACTTCCTGATTCTTGTCGAACTTCGTCTCCCCGTCATCACCCAAACCTTCCCCCCGCCGTAAGATGGCTGCAAAATCGCCCAACAGTACTTCCCCTCTTTCCTGGAGTCCAAGCCTTTGCCGCCTCCTATTTATCCCCAATTATTTGAAATAGAGTGCATGTTACCGGCCTCCTTTTTTCTCCAACTCTCTCCTCCCCCCCCCACAAAGGACTTTCCTTTTGCGTTACATTATCATCCCTCACCCTAATCTACCGCACAAAGTCCTCAGCCTCTCACAGAAAAGTTTTGGTTTATTTTTGCAAACGCTCACACAGGATTCCCCCTTCCCCTCAAGATCCCAAACATGCCCTTTTCCAATGCCTTTACCCACATAGATAATCCCACTGTTGTTACAAGTTCCAACCCGGCCCCACTCTTCCCCCCCGGCGACTCAACAAGCCCGTTTTGACGGCCCCCCCACCAAGACTTTCCCTGCGCTGGGCACTCAAGCCCGATCTTCGAAAAATGTCTTCCCCTTTGATACCCTCTCCTTCTCCCTAACGCTTCGATCTTTTTGCTATCGAGGTTGTTGTTCCATCTTTCCCCCTCTTCCGCCCCCTGAAAATACACACTTTCACCCCACCTCCTTCTTTCCACCTACCTCCCATTCTCATCTACCTTTTTTTCCCCATGGTGTAATTCCCTCTGTTCTGGCCCGAGGGTTTCTTTTGTACCAAGTCCTTTTTTCCCTGCTCGCAAAAAGGCCTAAAAGGATAGTTTCCCTCCCGCGTTTTGATCTATTTAGTCGTTTTGGCAATGGTATTTCCCTCTTTTTCGCAGTTTTTGCACAACATCCTGAAGCAATGTTCCCTCTTCCGTCAGGCCGCTTTTCCCTTTTCTGCCTTTTCTTCGACGATTGTACCTACCCTCATGTTCGTTTATCCCCTCCTCGATTCATCATCCAAACCCGACGCTTTCTTTACTCCTGTTTTTGAGCTTCTGCTACCCCAACTTTTCCTTCCCCCCGAGAAGATGTCCTCGTTCTCGATAAATATCCCTCGCAATCGCCCTCCTCCCTTTTGGTTTTTTTTTCGACTGACGGAAGTCTATTTCCTCTCTTCCCGACCCGTCCTCTCTCGTCTTTTCGCGGCGATTGGCGTTTCTTTCCCTTTGCGTTCTCTCCTCCCCACGAATCTGACTATCCTACCCCAGTGTTTTCGCTTCCGGCATTTTTTTCAATCCTCACTGGACGACGGTTTTTAATCTAGTACGGTAAGCTCTTTGATCGCCCATTCCGTTTAGGTTCTTGACCGCGGCTCCGCTTCTCTGCCGACCATTTCCTTGACCCCCTCTAACAGCTTCATCGCACGAGGACCCCTGCCCGATATATGGTTATTCCCCCGGTTTTCGTCTGTGCCTGAGTATCTAATGCATTTCCCGTCCTGGCTCCTATTGGTGTAGCTCCCTTAACACCATTAACCCCTTGTGAATCGTCGAGGTGATTGTATGTGTTGTCAGGAAATAGTTTCAGCGTTTTTTTACTTTTCCTCCATGTTGTTCTTGCTTGACCCCCCTTTCTTTCCTCTGAATTCCGACCCTTATCGGTACCCTTTGACCTTAGATATTAATGATGATCGAAATACTCCTTTCTTTATCTCTTTTTGATTGATGTGCCCCCTTAGTTTTAAGGCCGCATGCGATTTGGGTTTCTCCCTGGATGTGTTTTTCCCCTCGTCTGGTTAAGGAAGGTTCTTGTAGATGTCCACAAACTTTTCGATTTTGTTCATTGCCCCAAGTAGGCCACTGTTTTTTAGCTTAGCCCGAATAAGTTCTCCTTTCCCTCCGTTTGACCTGGGCCGCTTCACATATGGACGTCGTTCTTTTCGCATTGTTGTTAGCGTGTTGTGAGGTTAATTCCTGAAACGGCCATTTTTTTTTCCTGTTTTTTGCTTTCGTTTCCAATCCTTCAGTGACAAAGTTCAGTACATCCCTGTTTCCCCCTTTAGTCAGTGGATTCTGATCCTTTTTCCTGCTCTGCCTTTTTTCCTCAATTTTTTTCCCATTAATTTTCTGGTGCTTCCTTTCCTTTTTCTGGACAGGTTTCTAGGTTTTTCGCCCCCCAAACATAGTAGCAAACTGCGTTGCCGCTTTTCCCCAAATTGCTATCCGAATCTCTGCCCGTTTTCGGTGTTACTTCCCCCTACTTTTACTTGAAAGACGCTTGTTCTCTTGACCGAATCCTTCCTCCTTTCCCCCCCCTAACCAATTTATTATTGCTGCCACTATTTTTTGAATCTTCCTTCTTTCTTTGATTGAAGTGGTCTCTCATTTTTTTACAGTTCCTGATCCGCATTTCACAGGCGTTGCTTTTCTTTCTTTCCCCCCCAGTTCCAAAGTTTTTCAACTTTTCCACAGTCGCATCCCTTCGGACCCAGCGCAATCCTCTTCCTGTAATGTAAACTTTACCAAAGGTTAATACATTAAGTCCTTCTTGCGTTCAGGCATTTACTTTTCCCCGCTAATTCCAAATTACCTCTTTAACGGCCCCTGAAGAACTCCCTGTTTTTTCACCGGTCTCACCACACCAACGGGGACGGTGCCTAATCTGTTTCCCCTTTACCCGACACTCTCTTTTGGTGACTCAGACTTCGCTCCGAGCCCAATCTGATCCAGGGGTAGACAAACCGTCCCCCACTTCCCTCTTCGCTTCGCTAAGCATTACGGAACTTCAGTGATTCCTTGCCCCCCTTCAATTTCCGTTTTTACTTTCCCTTTCAGCCTCCTTTTTAAACCTTTTTTTTCCACCCGACCTTTCCTCCACCGGGGACCACTTGACCTCGACTGTGTTCCCAGGTGGATCGCCCCCCTCTATCTTTATAAGTGACAGGACCCTTCCGTCTCCCTTGTGGCTCCCAATTGAACCAGCCCCCTCTTCTAACTCGGAAGTTCACCCCTTCAAAGTGATGAATGGTTTCGTGTTTGTCTATAAAATTCCCCACTCTTCCCAGCCCAAATCCGATAGAGAGCCCTTGTCCCCCTCACTTTTTGACTTTTTTTCATCTATCCCCTTTTTGTGTTTGAGCGATGATCCCCTAGTGTGAAGAGGATCTTAGTTAGATCTATTTATGCGGACACAGTGAATCTTCTATAGAGTCTCCACCCCTCTGAAGAAAGTTGGAGTTGTCCATTGTGGAACTGTTTTCGAAGGGTTTTTGCTTTCTTTTCAATTTCCTCTACATCCCCCCCGTGCAGTTTTACATTCCCCTTGTGACAGCCCCTCTTCTCAACCGTTCTTAATGAGTGGTTACACGCGTCCTTTCCCCCTACTCATTCTTACTAGTAGGAGTTTCTTCCCGCTTGTCCCCGAATTTTCCCCGAGAAAAGTGGTGCCCCCCAAAATCCCCGGATTAATTCCCCTTAGATGATAGACATTGTATTTATCTTCCGGGTTCTTTTAAATTGTCGGTGCTTTCTGTCTGAGAATTCCGAGTCTCTATGAGACGTCTGCTCAACGATTGAACCCCCGATGCTTTTTCGTCCCCCGTTTTTCCCCCTGCACGTGATAGTGCTTACTTTAGACTCTTAACCAGGTTCGATCATTAATCTCAATCTCTTCATTTCCATCGCAGCTCTCTTGAGTTTGAACCCTCAGTGCTTTTCCTTCTTGTACGTGGGTATTTCTCCTTTTCCTTCCTGAGTCATATTTCTTAAGTGCCTTTGCAGCTCTTGTCTCCTTGTAAAAGTGGTTAACTTTGCTCCTCCATCTTTGCCTCTTTCAGATCCTTCGCCTTTGCCGCGCTTCTCCCCCCCGCTGAAGAAATTTTTCCACGGGTGATCTCCGACCCCCCCCTTCTTTTTTTCGCAAACTCCCCTTAGCCCGAGGGATTAGATGCGTCTTAGTGCGTAGACCACTGGCGTGTTTCTTCCCCTCGGTGTGATAACACCGAGCCCATAGTCCACCCCCTTTTCGCTTTAAAAATCCTCACTTCTTTTCAATCTTCAACAATGCCTTTGACCTCTGACCTGAGTGATTTGCCCCCCCCCTTCTCAGAGTGCCCCCCCCCCTCCCCTGCGACCGTCATGAAGAGATTAGCAAATTAGGTCCTTCCACAATAACCTCTTCGGATGTAATCTTTTCTCCCTCTCGAATTCCTCACTTTCAAGATTATAACTGAGCGCACTCCTACACTTTTTGCTGGCCACTCCCAGTGGTTACCCCCCCCCCCCTCTTTGCACCGCCCTGACAGGTTTCATTCATTCGTCTGATGCCACGCGTATCAAACCCCGGCCCCCCCCAATCTCTGTTTCCCCATTGAGTTTCCTTTACAGAGACGACATCCTACCCCCCCCCGCTCTACCGCCACCACTTAGCCTCGACTTTTTTCCCTCATCTCCAATTTTCCTTCCTACTTTGCAAACGCTTCCCAGTCTCCTTTCCATATTAAGATAAAAGTTTTCCTCCTTCATGCCTTGCCCACCCCACACTTCTATATCCAATTTCACCCCCCATCTGCCGGCCTCCCTTCCCCGCCCCTCGTGTTTTTGCTCTTTTTTTTTTTTTTTTGCAACCCCCGTTTAGTAGGTGTTTTTTTTTTGTTGTGTTTTTTTATTTTTTTTTGCACCCACCCCACACCACAACCCACCCACAAGCTAATGTCTGAAGCCCCTGCTTCACCTCCGTACGTTCGATTCGCCGAGAAAGTTGAGGGCTTAACCTTAGTACTACGTATCAAATCCCATCTTTTCGGGCCATGAGGTTCCCCATATTTTTCCCCATCGACGCTCGAACAAACCATCCACGTTACCACCCCTGCGACCCCTGGTTTTTTTCCAACGTACCCAGTCAGCCGTACTTCACCTCCTAGTCAATGGTTCCCTGGTTTAATCGTACCACTCCCTCGACTTTTTCCCCCTTAGATGTGTTCCGCCGCCTGTTG
>Ga0179593_1420516_pt1 | contig 11724 bp, 12 predicted proteins | sample CZODoug2_1_08_16_FD_185931 | JGI IMG/M metagenome (GOLD analysis project Ga0179593, IMG submission 185931) | Vadose zone soil fungal communities from Angelo Coast Range Reserve, California, USA - CZODoug2_1_08_16fungal (PacBio error correction) | ecosystem: Environmental > Terrestrial > Soil >... | reverse complement strand
TTAGATTTGTTCCCTCCCCCGCGGCGAGCAAACCCATGAATTCGTAGTTTCTCCTCTATGGGTGTAGTTTTTTTACCTTCTCCGTGTATGTCACCACTGGTCTTGAATGCAGTGTGAACGCAACTCTACGACTTTTTTTGCCTCTCGTCTTTGGTTGGCGGAAAGCGGCCGGTCGTCATCTTTCAGCTAGTCCCTGTTGGGGCCTTTTTTATTGCTTTTCTTTTTTTCGGAATCAAATTCCTTTCTCGCGTTCATACAGGCAGCAACCATTTTTGACAGCCCTGTTGTTCCACCCTCACCCTCCCCCTTCCCCCCCCGTAATTGTGGACCGTGGATCCAGCTTTTTCTTTTTCGTTCCTCCTTTCCCCTTCAAACTTGAGGATCTTCTGAACCTTGCGTAACTTTCGCAATTCTTTTGCGGGGTTTTTTGTCCTAGTCTCACTCTCGTCAAGTCGTTTTGACAGTCTCCTTTTTAATTTTTGGCGTTCGAGCTCTGTTGATCCTTTAAGTAACCCTTCCTCCCCTCCTGTGCCACCAGGGTTGGAGACCTTTTGATTGCTACCCTTCCCACCTCCCATGTCTAATGCCCTTGGGAGACGATTTTTTTCGGTCTCTTTCTCTTTTTTTTTCACTGCCCGCCGGTTGTTGACACCTTGAGACTCAACTTCCGGTTTCAGTGCGGGTTCCTTTTTCTCTTATGCCTGTTCTCCCGGTAGCAACTTAAGTCCCCCATCCCCCCCCGACTCAACTCGTGGAAGGCATTCCGCCCTCTTTCTTTTTTGACTGTGCACTTCTACTCACACCCCAGTTCCCCTTGGCCCTTAAGTCTCACCAATCATGGACCAGCTAAACCTCACAACCCGGCCCTCTTTCCTCTTCGAGATGGGTGAGGTAATGCCACCGGCGTAACCCCGTCCATTTTTTTCCTCCATTCTGACCAAGTTTCCTTAATTGAATGTAAGCTTTTTACTCGGCGGGAGAATCCCTTCCGTGTTCTCGTGTTTTGGACTTGTCACCCATGCCCCAATGCCACAGGGAGTTATTGCAGGGAACATTCTCATTTACGATGCATCCCAATTTCGTTAATCGCTACTTCCCCCTTCCCCTTCCCGTCCTCCTCTGACCGGTTTCTTGGACCGCTTCATTTCCAGTGTTTGCAAAATCCCCTTTTCCCCTGAGTCTGTCTCGATTCCCCCCTTGGATCAGGTACATCCATAGATACCTTATGGAGCTATCTTTTTTTTGACCCCCCTTTTTCCTTTTTCAGCATCTGGACAACCTTCTCAGAACTTTTTTGACCCTTTTTCTTGAAGTCGTGAGCTTTCTCTTTTGGTTTCTCTCAGTTGCATCTTACCTCTAATGGTCGGGGCCTTCACTACATTGCCGGTTCTTTCTAGGTGGCCACATAATCCTACGCCCAATTCAGTAGGGGCCCGACATGTCCCCTGTTTTTTCGCCAGGGATTTGGAACCCGGTCTGGAATTCTTGACCCTTTTGAAGGGGATGTTTACCTAGTAGGCCCTCACCCATTGGCTGTGAGTGAAAGAGAGTCTCCTTGACTTCCCTTGTACTTCTGGGACAAGGAACATTACCTTCCTCCGTTCCCGTCGGCCTTGCAGTAATACTCTTGTGAGAACCTTATCCCTTTCCCTCCCCTCCCGCCGAAGGTCCTACCTTTCATACGTGAAGTGCATCGAGTGTGATTTTTGCGGACCCTTACCTTTGGACAGGAAGAGGACGCTTTAATAGGCTTTTTTTTCCCCAAGTAATTCCTGCCCTCGCCAACTATGAGGACCTTCCCAAGAGAGTCCTCTGGTTTCCAGATTTCATCACCTGCGCCCCTGAGGACCTTGGCTCACGACCCCTCCGCCCTTCGTCCAGGATTAAAACATTCCTTTATACTTGTCAACCCGTAATCATCCCACGTTCCCAGTCCCCCTTTCCGCTCGCCGAATAGATATCTCTGAGCAATGTGACCTAAAACCGTCACCCTTATGTCTTGGTTTCACCACCACTCCGTATCATCTATGTTTCTCGAGCAGAAGCGAGAAATGTCTGCCAGATGTCTTCCTCCTGTTCGGTACACGATGGTCTTGTTACTGCGACCTGAAAGTAATTTTCTGCCCAAGCTCAGTATCTACCGGCCGTTGCCGAATTGTGCTTCGGTAGCGGCCTTGTCCCCCCTCGGGGATTCCGAAATGTTCTTTCCCCCCCCACCGCAAACATGTTCGGCCTGGTTTCCTTCTCACCAGCGATGGCGCGCATGTTTAGTAATAACCGCAAATTTGTTCTGTGGAAGCGCCCTGACCCGCGGCCACGACGCATTGATCATTCCTTCCGCCACGATCGTTCTCTGGGGTTCCCTTTCCCTCAACCCATCATGTTCGAGTTCTCTTCTGGCTCTTGACTTTTGGCGTTTTGGTCTGGGCTCACTGATGCCCTACCCCTCCGATTCGGTGTTTCTTCTTCCCTTATAGCGTTCATGGGACAATAGTTCCATGAGCTTTACCCACGAGTCGTACTTGACTTTCCTTTGGCCGTACCAAGCGAAACGCCCCTTTACCCCCCGATGTCATCAGCTCATGGGTATAAATTCCCCCACCGGCTGCTCCCCAAGTCCTCGGGTAGAAGGACGGTAGGATTCGGCTGCCTTGGAATCACTCCTAAGACCTCACCCCTACCCTCCCTTGCCTTATGACATTTTTGGCGTCCCCTTTCACTTCGTCTAAAGCAGTCCTTTCGAGTTTTAATTGTCTCCCCCTCTTCAGGAAACGCATGCCTCCGCAGGTGTTTTTGCTTGCTGAATAGTCCGCCTTCTGTCCCCCTGCCTGCCTTAGTCCTGAGCTTTTTCGTTTCCAGAAGAACGGCGACCTTTTTGCTTAAAACAAGGGAAAAGAGGGAGTTGTTCACGGAAACTGCCTCCCGACAAGCCCTGTGAGTTCCAACTTCCCCCCACCCCCAGATATTTTTACTTTGTTTGTTGAGATCGATCGTCTCGGTCTTTGTCGCTTCAGGCTCTTACTGGTCTTCTTTCGAAACCTCCCCTTTTTTTCTTTTTTCAGCCACACACGGCCGCCGGTATAGATTCCTACGATTAGTCCGCCGCATCTTTTCCTGCTTGTTTTTCATAAGTCCGTTGTCTTCCTTCAGCAAAGTTGACTGGATTCTTTTTTTTTTCCTTTTCCCCCATGGCCTTTCCCCTTTCACCCCACATTGGGCTCCAAGATCCAGGAGCTCGGACGGCCTGAGTTTTTTTTCCCGTGTGAGTCCTCCTTAACTTTAATTTCTGTTTCTTTTGCGGAGTGCTGCTGCTTTTTGGAAGACTTTAGGGTAGCAATTTCTTTTTTTTCCGTCCCCCTTCGGAGTGCGAGAATCGGTTGAGCCTTTGCATTCGTCTTTCATTTTTTGTCTTTCGTGGACCTTGCCCCCCCCATCAACAAATCATGCCTGCGGTCCAATATCTTACCTACCTCAGACCCCAGTTGTTAATTTCTCCTTCATAAACCGTCAGCCTGACCGAGTACATCGAGATGGAATGCGGTTGATAGGTCCCCCCTACCCAGACAATTTCCTTTTTCCCCTTCCGGAGTGGCTCGAAATTTATGGGGTAGAGGTAGGTTTTGTTGTCGCCTCACTTCCGAAATGCTTTTGATGTCGTCGGCGGCTGGCGCGTCCCCTCATCCCCCCCCCCTTTGCTCTAATCGATAGGTAAAAAGGCGCAATTTTTTGAAGAATTGCTTCGTCCCTTTTTTGCTTGCCAAGGAACTTTATCGGTTTCCAGCGCAGTGCCTTTTTTACCTCCGCACATTCCGTCCCCGTCGTGTCTTGTATTACTTCTCATTTGTCACGACGGGACATTTTTTTCCCCCCATAACCGAGTCTGGTTCCATCGCGTACCCTGCCCCGTTCTGCTCCCCCTCTAAGCTTCTTTGTTAGTTATAGAGAAACTTTAACTCGTGGCCCTTCAGCTTTTCCATAAGATAATTCCTGAAAGGAATCTCCCCCTTTTTTTCGGTGTTCCCCTTTCCAGACAATGTCTCGTTTGGCTCGTTCTTTTGGCAGGAGGCATTTATTTTATTGAAGGGTTTACAAGTCCCCGTCCCCCTTTTTTTGAACCCTAGAAAGTCCTTGCTTTCTCGGTTTCTTTGAGCAGAAGGACGAAGTTTCCCTCCCCTTGCTGATCTCTCCAAAGTACTAGGAGGCGTCCTGTAGGCTATGCGTTCTTCATTTTTCCCTTTCCTATTTCAGCTTTCCCCCAGCCCTTCCAGTGCAGAATGAACGTGGTTAAGAATCGCACAAACTTTTTGACTTCACTCAGACCTGAGAGTCGCGCATCTTTTCCCTGCTATGCTAACCGCCTTTGTCACCTTTTGGGCTTTCCCTTTCCCCGAACTCCCACTTTCGAGTACGGCGTTCAGGACATTCTAATTTTGTCCCTTAAGGTAACATCCTTTCCTTATTAGGAACGGTTGCAACAGACCGACGTTTATGGCTCAGAAAATTCCCGTCCCTTTTCCCTCAGTCCCCCTTTTCCCCTCCCTCCCCTGCGTCGACCCCCTTTCATTCGCAATCCTGTTTCATCATGTGCCGCCCCACCTCTTCAATCTGACAGTCGCGGACACGTTTACGTCCCGAACCATCTGTTTCTTTTTTTTTCCCTCTCACCCAATAGAGCATTATCCGGAACCCTTCCCCAGTCACTTGGGTCCATTTCTTTTCATTGGCAATACCTCTTTTCCAGGGTGGTTAGATCGGCATGCTCCATCGCTTCACTCTCAACTTCTTGTGGCAGTGCAACCGTAAACGTTCCAGACTTTCTTTTTTTTTTTTTTTTTTAACCCTATTTTTGGATGTGTTTTGCCACTGACTGAAAGATACTTCACTCAAAAAATTCTTCCCCTTTATTTCCAGTGTTACGTTGGAATTCGAGAGTTTCTACCGTTTGTGCCGGGACTGCTTATCTTTTCCCCTGCCAACCGCCAATTTTGCATGGCCATTTTTTTTTTCCCGACGACCTTTTTCTTTTCTTCCTTCTATCCAGGTTTGACGCATCGTCCAAGTCCCATCAAAGTTCATTCCCCGATGGAAGACCCCGTTTCCCCTTTCCGCGTTTTCTTTCCTCACCCCTAGTATCTCTTCTGCAAAGCCCTTTTGTGCGTGACTTTAGCCTGTCAATGTGAATTTCCCCTTCCCTTTATTACCCTTTTGTAGATCATTGATCACCGTTAACGAAAATCGGCGCGCCACCCTCTGTGATTCCCCGGTGTTTGTGATGGCTCGCTCACCGCTACACCTCCACTTATCCCCCGCGCTCCCGCCCCCTTCTGACGATCCGCTGCGTGCGTGAGTCGACTGATTTTCCCCGTCGTGCTGAAAATTGAAACCTCCGCCGGAAGCTCTTTTGCTCCACTTGAAATTCTCCTTCTTTTGTTCCTTGTATCAATGGGCCCTTTCCTGCACTTTTCTCCCCTTTCTTGCTCCGGGACTGTAACGTTTTCCTCCACCATCCCAGCTCGAACAGACACAAAATTTTCATTTGGAACTCATAAGATTCTTGGTCAGGATACGTCCCACCCTTCAGTGATTCTTTGAGTCTTTCTTTTTCATTCCTAAGCCAGTGAATACTCACGGTTGAAGTCGTCACTTTAGTCGGAGCAACGATTCCGTCTCAGCTGGCGCCCCCTGTTCATTCAGCGGTCAATTTTTGTGCTCTTTTAGCAGATGCTGCGTACTTCTTTTCCCCGACCCCAACCTCCCACTCCCCCCCTCCTTTTCCACCCCATCCTCAGAATTTTTCCTTAATTTCACCAAACCATAACGCGCAATTGCATTCACAGGAGCATTCCACCAGCACTTTCCTCTTTCCTTCTCCGGTTCTTCCCTCATAAGACCCATACCCTGCTTTTCCTCCATGTGGTGCCCGAGCCTGTCTCGCATTATCATAATCTCGTTTCAATCCCTCCCTTTTGTGGTGATATTCCGCTCCCTTCGCGATCTCCCAACCCAATCATCCGTTTCTTAATTTCTAGTAGTCTTCCTCTTTTTTTTTCCCACCTCTCCGGTAAAGTGACGTGTGAATGCATTACCTTCCCTCTAGGGGATACATTGTGGTGAAAGCTCCTTCGTCCCTTCTCAAGTTTTGTTGCAGGTCTTGTTTCTGTTTTCTTTCCTTTCCCCCCCGCTTTTTTTGTAAAGTGAGAGGCGGAATCAAAATGTTACCACTATGTTCCTTTCAAACAACTCCACCTTTACCGTCCCCCCCTTCTGGAGGCCCTCGACTTTTTTTCCTCCCCTTGAGGGCTTATGGTTTCATCCTCCCACCGGTATAATGGGACGATACCCCCCGAGCAGGTCAGCCGTTTTTCCCCAGGGTTTTTCTGTTCCTTTACACACGGCCCCGTATTTTTTTGCAATATCCGTGGAGGTAGCCTTTTTTATTCACTTAACCGAAGGCTAACTCCTTTGATTCCCCGGGGTCCCCCCCTCTGTTCAGGCTACCTCTCCGGCAAAGGGCTTCACTGTTTCCGTGACGCTTGGAGCCCAGCTTGGCCTGCCTTCGGATGACTTCGAGTTTCCGCCGGGTTTGTGACCAGCTTTCGACTCCCTCTTAGGAGGAAGTTGCTTTTTTTTAGTGCCTGGGTTTCATAATATTTATTTCGCGCGGGTAGTCGCAATCACGCCGAATTTACCAATTTTTTGTGTTCTCGACCGACTTCGCTTTTCCCTGTGCCGCTAGCCCCTCCTTTTTTTCCCCCCAGAGCCCTCATGGACCGTGACCTTCACGTTCAAGTGTCCTTTTCCGAGACTTGATCTAGGGGCTTTTTTCTGCCCCCACCCTTACCCTCCCTTTTTACCTCTCACATGACCAAGTGTGGTCTTATTTACCTCTGTGGCCTGCTATTGCCCATTGTCTCCCCTTTTCTAACCGTTCTCGTTTTTTGTCCCCCCTGCCAATCAACATTGGCGTTCCTGTGCTGTCCTCCCCGAGCTACTTGGCAGCACAACGTCGTAACTTTGACCTTTCCCCCCTTTCCCGGAACCATCCTTCAGACATGTTTCTGTACCGTCCTCTTCTCAGTGGCTGTCCAAACACAGTTGATCGCATTTTTCCTGCAAACTACCTCCCCCCCTTGCTAGTGAACGTTTGTAGTTCTGGCATGAAGGCCTTCCCCCCCTTTCGTTGCCCGGACCGAAGAAGCTTACAACTTTTCTCCACCTTTTCCAAAGGGAGGTTTGCAGTAGATTCCTCTTTGTGGGTGCTTTTTCGCCCCTATAGTCCCCCTTCTTTCTACTGTCATGTCCGCGCCTTGCAAGATCTCACCTCTTCCCAAACTAATCCTCAGTTTCCCCTTCTTTCGAATCCCCTCTTCTCCGGGGGCTCCCCCCTCCCCGTCTGAACCAGTTTTTTCTTTCTTTCTTTGGGTTGCGTCGCATCGCGGGGACGGAAAAACAGTCCGTGAGGACTCCGAGATTCCGTGAAGGCTTTAATTTTCCCCGCCCATGAGATGAACTCACGGGCCGTCGGCGAATTCGGCCTTCTTTGGCTGAGTCCCAATACGCCGTTCGAACCTACCCCATCAGTTGATTCGTTCACTTCTTCTTTCTCGTCTTCATTTTTAAGTCTCTCGAGTTTGTTGTGCGGATCCCTGGACAAGAGTTTTTCCTGCCTGTTTAATAGGCCTGGCCAACAGTTACCCGTGTCCCGCCTAACGATGTTGACTGTTCTACCTTCATTCCTCTGGGGTCTACTCTTTCATTCACCGACGACTCTTCCGCCGACTTTTGATTCCCCCCACTTTTCAGCAAATTGTCTCCCTTTTCACCGCGATTTGTATACGCCCTCCGCCATCAACGTCGCATCCGCTCCCCTTCCCCGCCTCCTTGAAATTTCCTCCCCCCCAACCGTATACTTCCTTATCCTGATGCTGTCTCAACTACTTTTTTAATGGCTTTTCTTACCCCCTCTCTTTAGTTCGCCCCGAAGAACTGATCGTTTTAGTACGAACGTCGAAAGTTACTCTCTTTTAGGCTCCGATCGTTTATGGTGTGACTGCTCTGGACCCCCCCTAGTCTTCCTCCCTTCTTTTCTTGAATTGGGGGATGTGTGGGTTTAAGCGTCTGCCAGGTGACCGACCCTAGCGTCTTCCTTTTTGTAACCACCATGGCTGACTCAGCGATTTTCAACCAGGCTTTTTGCATGTTGCCTCCTATTCTTTCTCCTGAAATTGGTTCCTTCTGCGCATCAGACCTTGCCGACTAATCAGGATATCCCGGAAGACTATTTGTATCTTTCTACAAATCTTCCACATACTGTGTCTTTACCTCCGGAAACGTTCCTTCTCTAATTTGCGGTATTTTTTCTTCTGCCGCTCCCAAATCTCGATTTTGTGACCCTTTTTCTTGGGTTCATGGTCCTCACCATATTTTCATGCAAATTAACCCCCCCCGCTATTGGCGGTTTTTTGCTTTTCTGAGTTTCTTTCGTGCAATCCCTTCCACCGCCTCTGCCACCCAACCACCCTTTTTCATCCTCCTTCACCGTTCTTCTAAACTGAAATGAAGCAAGGGTCCGGCGACCCCTCCTTTGCTTTTTTGACAGGCGCCCCCCTCCGCTAGACAAACAAACTGCCCAAAATTTCCCTAGCCCTTTCTAGCCTGAGGCCCTTCCTGCTTCCAGAGCTACTCCAGCCCTCTCCGAGTGCGAAAGCGCCAGGGGGGGCCTATGGGATCCCTACCCTTAATACTCCTTCTCCGCGTGCACCTGTCTGTGAAGGGACCTTCCCTCAAAAGACAGATGAAAATCCTCAGGAAATCCGTCTTGAAATAAGTGAAGTCGAGCGTTTTGGTCTGCCCAGTTCCCTCTTTGGTCTTTTTTACTTAGAATCCCACCGAGAAAGCTGGGCGAGGACGCCTTTGTGGTTTTACAAGATGACTTGACTCTTCTCCTTCTCTCCGTTTTTTCTCTCTCTCTGTTTTTGGGTCCGTTGAACTCAGTTTCCTGGGTGGCTCTTGTGCTGACATCTTTTTTGTCCCTCCAAAATCTTACCCCCCTCTCTCGCTTTTTTCGCCTGACCGATTATAATTCGTTCCACGCCTTCAGCAATCTTTCTTATTGCGTCATGAGGGGGTTTCAATTCCTTTCCTCCCCCCGGTCTAGATTTATTCTCTCCAATCTATCCTTCTTGTCTTTCCAGGTTTCGCCAAATTTTACCCAATTTCCATTCTTAATTTTCTTTATTTTTAGTAGGATGCGATTTTCCCGCCGGACCTGCTCTACCTTCGTAGACGTACTTCTTCTGTGTCGGAGAAGAGCTTGCACTCGTGTTTCTTCAGTTTTTGCTCTTTCGTTTCCTTGATTGTTTCCCGCAACTCTTCTGCCTGCGTTCCAACGGTCTCCTCTCTTTTTGACCCACTTTTTTTTCTCTTGTCCCTTGAAACTGACCAACAGAATCCCTGACAACTTCACTTACATGAGTGAATGCCATTTCCACCGTCCCCCATCCCTCCAACAATCTTTACGGACCGAGCGAACCACATTAGGTTAGAGTTCTTTTGTACAGATCCTAATCCTTTTTTTTCTTTAACTTCTCAATGATGGTTTCCGGCCGGGCTGATACGTCCCTCAACCCCCTTTTTCTTCCCCCCCGTCCTCCCCATAGAGCTTCCTTTTATCGCTTTTGAAGCACCTGCTCGTTTTTTGACCACCTTTAGATTCTCCTCGTTCTCTCACTTGCCCCCCCTCTACCTACCTTCAGGTCACCCGCCTTGATCTCTTTTTCCCGTTTTTACGATACTGCTAAATACCGCGGTCGCCCCGGCAGCTCTACCGTCACCCTTTCTTTCATCACGCATAGGTCATTTTTGCTGACCTTAATTTTCCCAACCGCGTCAGCCCTCCTTTCACTTCTTTCCCAGCCTCGATCAGGACTTATACGGTTTTGCAAATTGTCCCTCAAATGATCTCTTCTTCTAGCTAGTATACTTTGGAATGCTTTTCGCTTGCCCCACACTCTAATTTCTTCCCCAGTTCGCGACTTCCTGTCGAGGTAGGACAAGGTCGGCGTCACGGACTTCCCCTCCCCTCCCCGTATTACCGTTCCCCCCAAATAAATTTCTTCCGATTCCGTGAGATTTTTTGCCTGGGCTCGTTTTTCACGCGTTAAGAGGCCAGGGCAGCCTGTCCTGGATTAATGCCACCCGCCGACTTCCGTTCTGAAGAAGACCATTTCACGTCATCTAGCCTCTATCGCCCCTTTCCCCCTGTGTTCTGTCAACGAAGCATCCACTTTCTCCTATGCCTTTCTTCCCCTCTAATTTTTCCCCTTAAGTTTACAGTACTTCCTATATATGAACCTGCAATTCGTTAGGGAGCCAGCCATCCTGTTGATCCCTCCCCATTTCCCCTCCTTCCTTGTGAGTTCCCTAACTGCGACCCACCCGTCATTTCGCCTCCTGGTTAATGTGCCTTCTCTGTGTGTCACTCCTTTCCTTTCCTTCAGGTGCCTGAAAAGGGACGGAGACATGTGAAGCTGCTCTCCCCAGCACCCCAGGATCCCTGCACCGTCAGTTGGGTCCATTCTTCGAATGGCCTACGCAAGGGTTTTCCTCTTTCCCCTGTATAGATTTTCACTCTCCCAAGTGGGCGGGCCGTTTTTCCCCTTTCAGACGCCTTATTCCATGCCCCTTCACTGCCCCTCTGCCGGTCCCCTTCCCCATTGCGGTTCTTTTTCCCTTTTTCGGAGTCGAGTACTTCCCCCTTTTGATGCCCCGTTCCCTAGTGAATGCCTGCACGAGAACCCACATATGGCGTGTTAGGTTTTCTCTCACTCCCCTCTTCTTAGTCCCTTCTCTTTTTCCCCGCAGTTCCTCTTCCATTAAAATTAAACTTATTGCTTCTTTTCTCCTTTCCAAACGGCGTTACGCCGGTTGGACCAGTACGTCACCTAGCGCACAATCGCATCGGAATCCTGTGGCGTTTCCCCCCTTCGCTGCCCTGATTTGGTTTCCAGGAATCCTTTTCGTCGAGGCGCATGCTTTCAAAAGTTCGCTTCCTCAACAACGAGTGGAGTCAGGTGCTGTGAGGGCCCCCGCAATTTGACCCTGTACTGAAACGTCCTCCCTCCCCCTCCTAGCTAATTCTCCGTCTAGGTTTTCACACCGCGCTAAATTTCGATGCAGGCTCCCTTTGGACCCTCTTCACGTAGTGATACATGGTATTGTCCCCCTACCGTGCTCCCCCCTTTTTCTCAGTCTTCCCTTTTACGTAACCGGTGTTAAACCTCACTAGCTCCCCCTTTACCACCCGGAATTGCCTATCCAACGTTCACTCGTGAAGTTCTACTTTTGACACAGTATTCCTTTTTCCCCCCCTCCCCCGCTCCTTGCTGAAAGTTTACGCTGAGTGATCATATAACTCTTACCCCTGGCAGTTTCTTCTTGAACTCCGCCGGCAGTTTTACTTTCCCCTATTCCCCCTTTTTTTTTTTAGTTCCCTTCCTTTGACGCCTTGGCTATTTTTTTCGAGACCCCTTTGTTTGTCCTTCCCCTCCCCATAGGCCAGCACTTCCCCACCTTCCCTACGAAGGGAAGAGGCCGAACCCCCCAGCTCCTCTTCAAGGCGGCGGCCTGATTTCATTTAACTAGATCCCTGCCCGTCAACCGTCTGTTCAATCCAGTCCCCTACTCTTCACCTCCTTCCCTTTTTGGAGAGAGTATGCGCATTCG
>Ga0179593_1416142_pt1 | contig 11724 bp, 8 predicted proteins | sample CZODoug2_1_08_16_FD_185931 | JGI IMG/M metagenome (GOLD analysis project Ga0179593, IMG submission 185931) | Vadose zone soil fungal communities from Angelo Coast Range Reserve, California, USA - CZODoug2_1_08_16fungal (PacBio error correction) | ecosystem: Environmental > Terrestrial > Soil >... | reverse complement strand
CCTTGGCGAAGATTCAGTCTTAAGAATTCCTAGTGATTAGACGATTCGAGTCTTCATCCGTTATGGAGCAGTTCTTTTTCCTTCCCCCCCTTCCTTACGTCCCCCCCTATAGGAGGTGGACGCGTTTCTGAGAGTAATCCATTGGTAAATATTTCGGTATGAGATTGAGATTTTCGTCCGGTACCCACTAGTTCCCCCCCCATCCTCCTTCTTATTTCTCCGGGAAGTGTCACCGATCCGCGTTCCAGAAAGTCCCTCTTCCTCCCCCCCCCTCAGTCTGCCGCTCCTTACCTGCATGATAACAGCTACTTTTAGCAGTTTTTGGAGGACTATCCCTCCAAGACGGCACATTCCGAGAAGCGTCCAATCAGCAGTCACGCATCCGCCATCTTCTGTTGACTAGACCGCACCTTGTGTAGACTGCCATTGCTCAACATCTACTATGCCCTGCACTTCGTTTAGCGATAGAGGACGCCCTCTCGTGGGTGTTTTCCCTCCAAGGGGTTGTTGCTTTCCCCAGAAAACATCGTGGTTATGTGCTGCGATCGATGGCATTCTCTCCCTCCTTTTTCCAGCAGTTCAGACTCCATTTGGCTCTGCCCACGACTCCTTACTCCCTACACGCACCTATAGACCCGTTTGGTCCAGGGCATTCCTGATGCAAACCCCCATTGCTTTCAAACTCCAAAGTTACGCAGCCTTAGCCCCCGTCCCCTAGTTCCTTCACCGTCGTCTTGGTGGAGGAGATTAGTTTGTGACTGTATCAGCGTTCAAAAATTTTGACTTCCAGCGGTTCACATTGATCCGATTGCTCCTTCTTCGGGGGAGTTCCTTCGCCCTCCCACTCCCCCCCCCTATCCATTGTCCAATATGAAGCCGCGAATAATGATCTGGTTGACTGATTGTTATTGAGTTATCATAGTTTCCCCCTGAAAGCCCTTTATGGGGTGATTCATGTCTGTTTTTATCTCGTCCCCTTTCTCCCCGGCCCTGCCCCTTTTAAACCTTCACTTTTGGCGCCTCTACGTGGCTTGTCGTAGAAATCAAAACTTCCCGTCAGAACCGCCCTAAAATGTCCCCGCGTCCCCCCTCAAGCACATTTCTTTCCCCTTCTCTTTAACAAGAAAGATAGATCGAACCGTTGCAGGTCGTGAACATCGAATCAGTCACACGTTTTTCTACTTTGTAAAGCGGTCTTACCCCTCCCGTCCCCAAGGCATGAAAGACTACATTCTTGGTCAGAGTAGGTTAGATGGAGTACCTACCTTTGTCACTTTCTTCTGCGGCAGCCTATTTTAGATTCTGGCGGTTTTTTTTCTTTTACCCCCCCATTTTTCATAAGTCGGCCATTAAAGGGAAACAGAAATTCCCGAGATGGCGACTCTGACGCCGGCAAGGTTCAACCCCCTTTCCCCCTTTTCGCCGCGCAATGCTGAAAGAGCTGCAAAATTGATAGCAAGCATCCGTTTTTCCCCTTCAGCTTTGCCTGCTGTCCTTAGAGGTCCCAGTGACAGAGCTTTTCTTTTCGTCCCCCCTCTGAACTTCCGGTCTTCCACAATCAGACCCCCCAGTTCAGTAGGTCTCGCAACAAGTTCCTATCAGACGTCCCGCCACCAATGATTCCCCCATCCCCCCCCCCTCCCATCAACGGAAATGTCAGCGGTTCGTATCGCTAGACCGACAGCAAGTGGATAACAGATCGACCAGGCTTTTTTTCCCGAGTAGTTGATCTTCCTCCCGAACAAGAAACAAAGTGCATCGCAAGGCCCCCTTGCGTTTTTTGTCAAAAGTGATTTTATGGGATTTTAACCTTTGCAGGACCAGCTTATGAGCGCGTGTTCGATGTCTGCGTTTTCTAGGAATACTAACAAGAATTTGCTGCACAAGTTTGGCTCTTAGTCAGCCTCACCCGCTTCTCCACGCTCCATCCGTCCGGTCGGTTGTCGCTTTCTTTACGTTTTTCCGGGAAGGCTGCTTGAAGCACTTTACGGCCTCCGAACTCCCTAGGCGGCAGTCGATCTTCGTTTTTTGCCCCACCGGGCCTTCTAACGTTTTCTTCAATCCAGCATCAGGGTGCAGTTTTTTATTGAACCTTCTCTTCTAATCACCGGGTCCCCCTCTTTCGCTTCCCTTGCTTGAAGGCTTCGTTTGCTGAACACCTTTCTCGAACTACTTTTTTGCGAGCGCCATTGAGTGCCTTTTGTCGTCTGAGCGGAGTTAGAACCTTCCAGTCGGCACCCTTACAGACACTGCCCCCCCCCGCTGTTGCTCTGATGCGCTTCCTTTCATCGCCCCCGCACTGTTCCCCCCTTGGAGTCATTGCATTACTCCCGCTCCCGACTCATTGAAAGAATAGCATTTTTGCAGCCGCGTTTTTTTTCCCTTCCGCTCTCCGTTCAATTCGCGCTGTCTTCTGTTTTTTTTAGTTTTTGACGCCTGCTCGATTTGCCCATCGGCACAATCTTCGTAATACTACTTTTTGTTGAGAGAGCTGATTGCGTCATCGAGGCCTCGGCCGGGACGAGCCTTCTATTGCTCGGAATATCAACGCGCGGCCTCCCCCAAATGCATAGTTTTCGTTCAAGGAGTCTTGCGTTGTAGAGCGATGACTCCTCCTTGCCGCTTGAGGGCTCTCCCTCATAGCTTCAGCCAAGCTCGACACTTTTTTCTCGTAGGCAACTGTAGATTTATCCATAGCTCTGAGACTGAGTCACCAGTCACGTTTCATCTTCGGCCCCATATTTTCTATCAGTTTTCCTCCCAAGGTCAAGCGCAGAAGGAAGCTCCAAAGCGTTTACCGTACATGCGGCGGACTGAAACAGCCTGTCCCCACCTTCTCTCGACGGATTGAATCCGTTATCTCCTTTTCCCCAAAATTTTCCATCCTCCTGCCGCCTAGCGGGCGAGAAGGACCTTTAAAGCAAAGAGCCAACGGAACCCCGTGCATCTTCCCGTCCTTTTTGCCCGGTCCCTCTTGTGGCATTCAGAAAATAGTTCCCAAGGGGATATGATGAAAACCCCCAAATGTTTGGAGTCTTGGATGAGTTCTCTCCCCACCGCTGAGCAGCGTTCCCCCATCCTTCCTTCAAATACGCTGAAAAGGTCGATTCCCCCGAAATCAACTGCACATGGTGGTGCGTCTCCTCTGTTATGTTTTCTCTATCATTTACTCCAATTCCCTTTTTCTCTTTTTCCCCCGTGGAGTAGTTTTCGCTCAATTCGCACGAGTTACTAAGACATTGACATGAGACAGACTTATACCCCTAATTGATTAGGGATACTTGTAATTCGTTCACTTCTCAGGTCAAGCAGGCGATATTTCCTGGTTTTTTGGGAAGACCGGACTTTCATCGGCGCGCACAGCCCGTCACCTCCTTCCTTCACCCCCAAGACAAAGGCAAGCTGATTTTTCGGTACACCCTTTTTTTTTTTTTGCAAGATATTTTCGCATGGCGCGCAGACGGTATTTTTCCCGCCGTCCCGGTACTCCTCGCCCCACTCTTCGGCCCCGTCTTTTCTGGACCCGGCCCCAAATGTTGTCAAAACTCCTTCTAGTCTGCGCAACATACGAGAGTCTCGACTTCCTCCCATGGAAAACCACGGCTTCTCATAATTTTGTCATTCTGTTGTTTGGCGCTTGATGTCCGTCCCTGCCCGCCGTTCTAAATGTATGGATTCAGGGCACGGTTCGCTTCCCCCCTGTGCATCATCATCTTCCGAGCCGTCCTCACTGCTTCGGCTCTTTTCCCCCCCCCTTTTATAAGGATCCCTGTTCTACCTTTTGTGTGGTTGATGGCCGACTCTAAAGCTGAGAAAAATATTTGTGAAAATAGTTCCGGGCGATCGTGCTAATCCCCCCCCCCAGACTTAAACACCCCAGTCCCCCCTTTTTTCCTGCACATCTTCAGACCGCGAAGTAACAAGCCCCCGACCCCCCCGCCAGACTATATTCAATCTTTTCGGCATCCCTGCCCTTCCCTCGGTAGTTTCGCTACCCTTCCCCACCAATCCCCCCCTTTCTTTGGCCTTCGGATTTCGCGGCCCGCTGATGATGTTGTTTTTTAAAGATACGCCCAACGAACTCCCCACTTTAGGTTCCTGTTGAGGCCTCTTTGCTCTTTGCGTCCTTTTCTTTGCTCCTGGGTTGCTCGTCTTAAAGGAAATGAACGCGCCGATCTAACTCTTCATAGTGGTAGCGGGCTGATTGAGCGCCCAAAACTTTAACCTTGGCGGGTTCTCGCGATCATCTATCCCCCTCAACGCTCCCAGATGGGTAGGGCGAACATTCAACAAACCGGCGATGCACCCGGCTGATGGTGTTCCTCGATCGCTTACTCCTGCGGACTAAGGTTTAGTGAGCACTGGCGGGACCAACAACGGGTAGTCAAAATGAGGAGGTGGCCGACGACCTAGTATTGACGCTTATCGCCACTGCCGGGGCCTGCGTCTTTTTGCCGTCCAACTGCCCCCCCTCGCTTTTTAGCAGCCCTGTTAATGCGCGGCGACTTCAGTGGCAGTCCTGAGCTTCCCCTTTCTGTTACAGTTCTTTCGTTTTGACTTCGGACGAACACCAGATGTGGCCAGTGTTTGGGGTGGTGGTCCGCCCCCCCCCCCATTCGTGTTGTGAAAAGGGAATTCACCCAAAACCCCCACCCCCCCATCCGACGAATTCGCCCCCCCCAGCGCTTTGTACCAAGCGGGACCTTCTCCCCTTCCTCCGTCTTCCCCCCATCTAACGCTCAATCGGCCGAAAAAGACATAAATACGTTATGACGCATTTTTCTTCTTCTTTGTCTCCGGCATACATTTGAATTTCTCCCTTTTCTGATCGTCGACAGAATATATATTTTCTACTCGTTGTTTTTTTGTGAGTGGGAGAGATAGCTGCCGATACAGTCACTGCTTCCCGTCCTCCTTCTGCAAAGAGACCGCTGCTTATCCTTCTAGCCCCTTTTTTTTTCCTCCCCACCCGAAAAAGTTAGGTTGTCAAGCTTGAGAGTCCCTTCAAATTACCGTCTTTTCGCTATGCGGGCTTTTTGCTTCAGGTTCACCCCCCAAGGAATCCTCCATTACGGTTATTCTTCCTTCCCCCCCACAACAACGACCCCGCTTTCCCTGAAAGTCACTCTTCCCCCCCTTATTCCCTGTTAGACGGGCTAATACGATTAAGTTATTCGTTGGAAGTTACGTCGCATCCCTTCGGCCCCCCCTTGCTTCGCTCAAGCGTCAATCGCGTCAGCAGCCAGAATGGTCCTCGACCCGCCTTTGGTAGCTCACGCACCCCCTTTGCTCCCCCCGGGCCCTCATGTATTCCTCTTAGTTTCTCTGATCGAGGGACGCCATCGCGGTTTCGTTTTGATCGTAAAGGGTGGTTTCGGTCTCTTCCCAAACACCCTCGGGGCGCTGGTTGCTCCCTATGGCGCGCATCCCGTTCCGTGAGCTTTTGAGAAATAGCCGACTCCATAACGATTCCCTAAGAGCGGCTGTCTTTGTTGTCATGGCCCCCGTCTTTCTTTTCCACCCCCATGCTTCCCTGAAACGGAGCGCTTAGGCCCGCCCATCAACGTAGGCTCCTGGGGCGTTCTTTGCGGTTCCCCTTTTTCCCACCCCTTCCCTTTTTACTCCGCGTTATCCTTCTTTTGCCTATTTTTTCTGGTGAGTGCTTTAGCGTCTCACGATTTAAATTTGCCAGATGAAGACGAAAGATTGGAATACTGCATCTCGTGCTTAGTCTTGTAGTTCCCATAGGTTGCCTAACTCCGGGTTTTTTTTCTTCCTCTGTTTTTTCTTTCCAATGAGCCCCGATCCCGGACCTCTTCAACTAGGTTTGGTTCGCCGCTACTTATGTCGTCGCCATTCCACCACAACGGAGTAATCCCCTCATTCCTTATAAAGGACCGAGTCCTTCCAGAAAGTTCGACGGATCAAGAAAGGGATGCTGTGAAATTTTGGCGCCTCTTTCCCCCTTGACCTCAGCCCCCTTTTCGTCCTTTGCTCCCCCTGACGACCATGCCGCCCCCACCCCTCCCCCCTAACCTTCCCAATATTGAGAAAGCGTTGTTAATCCGTGCTTCCCCTCGGACACGCTGTTATGGCGCAGGCTATCCCCCATGGTTTTGACTTTTAGTCCTTCCCTTTTTCCCCCGGTTCCAGACGCACGTGCCGAGTATGGTTGTTTAAGAAGAGAGTGACCAAATTCCGCCCGCCTGCTAGCAAAACGGCTTCCCCACAATTTCCCTCACCCATGCTTCCTGCTTTAACTGAGGTCCAGTCGTTTTTCAGGCTGTGCGCAGGACTTAGTCTTCCACAAGTAAGCCAATCAGCTAACGCTGTCTGCAAAATCCGATTCAGACGCCGACCCCAATATGATTTGCCGCTTCATTCCTGAAGTGAGTTTGCTTATTCTTTCTCGCCCCCGACTCCACGGGAACCAGATCGGAAGGTTTTTTCATTTTTTGGAGACTGCTCTTGACCATACCACATTGAGCAGCTCAAGGGCCCCCCTTCCTGTTCGGGTGAAGTTTCTTTGTTGCTTGCGACATGTGCCCGTTTGATGTTTGCTTTTTTCTGTCCTTTCTTGATCATCTTTTCTAGTAACTCAATGAGGATGCAAAAGTTTGGCTCAATTAGGAGAATAGAGTTTATCGTCCCAGACTCCTGTCGCGTTCGGCCAGTTGAAGGTGCAGGCAGTCTTTCTCCCTTGAAACGGCCTCTCCTTTCACCCCGGAGGCCCCGAGCCTCCTTTCTTTTGTGGAAAAGGTATAAAGGATTACCTAATCTATTTTCAGGAAGTTTGGTCATTGAACTTTTTTTTCTGCCTTTTTCTCGGTCCCCTGTTAGATTACCCTCTGGGAGAAGAGAACGTCTATCTTGGGAGGGATTGAAACGGGCCTTTTGCTTCCCGTCGCTGTTAGGCGAGTCTTTCGCCGAGTGGAGGGAAACAACTGAGTCCTTTTTAGATTAGCGCTTCCTTCCTCGCCCGTTGCAAGCGAAATGCTGTCTTCACGTTCCTCAAAGTCCAAGACTCTTGAACTAGGAAAGCCTTCGTCCTCTACTATGCATTCGCCGAGTCACTGCGCGTGATTTTCTTCTTCGTACCTTGCCTGCTCGATGAATCAATTTGCAAACTCTCTCTTCTTAAGTGTGTTGTGAGTTGAAGATTTGCACGATACTTTCAATTCCCCTCTTTTCCTCCCTCACGTCCCAGCATCGTTATTGCTCGACCCTTGCTGAAGTCGCCTGCAAATTGCATATGAGTTAAAGCTGCGGGGGTTCGCGCGATTCTCGCTGCTTCATGGTTCGATGACGAATTCGCCTCATGCGCCCCCGCTCGAAGTGGCTCGTGGCCGCACGGAGACGTTCTCTTAACTAGATTACGAGCAACAGGCACTTTTTTTCCATTTAGATACGGCCCGTCCCGCGAGCTCTCACCCTGCCTCAGCATCCTGCAAGGAAGCCGGTAGAGATACCATGTTTCGCGAGCGACCTTTCAGCCGCCCCCACTAGCTTTCTTTCCCGGATTCCTCTTTTACGCCGGTTCGACACAACCTGAAGCCGCTCTGATCTTCGGGGGAGAAGGGGAAGACAGTTCAAGGGACGCATTGCCGTGGTAAAAGTTCCGCTTTTTTCCCTCCCACCTGTCCTTGGGAGCTTATGAGACTATCTTCGGATATGATGAATTTTTTTGCCCTCCCCAATGTGCAGCCCCGGGAACGATGAGCTATGCTTGAGCAGAGAACGAATGAGCTTCCTACGTCTCAACATGTCGCAAGCCTACCCCCCCCCCATGCACCTTTTTCCCCAATTCCTCTGAGCAATTTCGGTTCGAGCTCATCTAACTCTCATTGTCGACTCTGTTCTACGTGATTTTTCCGTAGTACTGCAATGACTCCCTTTGGACTTCCTTCCGATGATTTTTTTTTGCCCCTATCCTTTTTTTCCATGATGGGGACGTTCGAAGTAGAAAATGTGCCGAGGTGGGTCGGAGGGCCGCTTGAATCTTCTTTCGGGTACGGGCCCTGGAAGCCTTCCCCGGCTCACAGCCAGCCACTAGAGTTGCCTGAATATAAGTGGACCCAGCCCAGCTGATGTAAGCGCGGTAAATTGTGGTGCATCTTAGTTTTTTAGTTTCCCTTGCGCGTAGACGGATTGCACGGGGTCACTATGAAAATAGGAACGTGAGTTCGGAAGGACGACTATTAAAATGTGTACAAAACCCCCCCACCCCCATATGTTTGGTGGTTTGTTTTTGGAGACTAATTTCAGAGTTGAGGAGGAAACTTCTAACAACACGATTATACCAGCCTTGTTATGTGTGGGCGCGCCGTTCTGGTAGTTCTCCGACCGTCACCAATGTTGTATTTAAGTTTCAACTCGTGCCCGGTACCGTCCTACCTTTTCTCCGAGACGCATAACGCCTTCCCTTGCCCAGGTTATAAGGATGCGCGTCTGCCGTGAGTGTTTGTGGGATGGCTTTTTCCGACAAGGTACAGCCCTTAAACAACATCTAGTTTGACAATGTCCGGGCGCGACTTGCAAAAACAGACATGATAAACTCCAATACCCGGCGTCTGCAAACCTATGGTGAGCCAAGTCACCACCTCCGCCCGCCCCGAGCCGTATGTATCTAGTGTCTCATGGAAAACTACAATGTGGCGTTTCGCTACCCCGGCACTCCCCCTCCTTGCCCCCTAGCGCCCCTCGGAGCGGTCCGTCCCGATGTGTTGCCACTGATACCGGCCAAGAAAAGCAACAGGAGTGACTTCGCATTGCGGGTACGGGAGAGCTTTTCTTTGGCAGCACTGTTTGCTCGGCCTTTCCGACCTTTCCCCAGACTATAATAGTCTAGTTGTAGGAGGGCTAGAGGCAGAGAACAAACCTTGAGAATGTCAATGGCACTGGTAGACCTTCTCTCCGCAGACCGCCCCTCTTTTTTTCGTGTAGCGACCTACCAACCCCTGCCGATTTCGCCCCCCGGCTGGCTCCCCCCCCCTCCTATCTACCCGAAGGCGGCTACCATGTTCAGTGGGATTTCGGCGGATTTACCGGTCGAGTTCCCCTGAGGCGTCCTGCGACGGCGGCTGCTCTTAAGCCTTTTCTGCCATTGCGGCGAATTCACTTAAATACCTCGCTTGTTACAGTTCTTAATCTGCGCGATTTTGCATTCAGATTTACTCTGTACCCAGAGGATTGTATTTTGTTTGCAATTTACTGAAGAACGAGCTGATGGAGTCCGTTAGTGGTGTGAACGGTCACCTACCCTCCCCTCCATCGATAAACCACGCGAGTGAACAAGAGCCCCTTAGAAAAGGCTCTTTCCCCCTCCCAAATATAAGTGCTGAATCAATGGCTGAAAACACGCCTCCTCCCCTGTCTTGTCCGCAGGGCGCGTCTCTTTTTTTTCCTTTACTTAATATGCCCGTCTGTTAGGCGAAATGATCCTATATTTCTCCCGTTGTTGTTTGATTTAATCTTCCGCTTGCCGCCGTTCTCAGGATAGCTTCAACCGAGAAGAGGACTGCCCTTCCGTTTGACTAGGTGTCATTTTCGGACCATGTCTCGAAACAGTAGCTTTTCAGTACCCCCCGATGAGTAATTTTCCTACGGGACGTTCTTGGGTCAATCGTTCGGGTCTTCGATTTGTGTCGTTGCTTAAGGAAACAAATATCCCCCAATAATCATTATTATTACGTAAAGTGCACCAAACCGGGTACCACTGTTCTTTTTCACCATGGACCGTATCTGACTGCACCCCTTTAGCAGCTGCATTCCGGCCGGTCTTTAAAATTTGAAGAGAAAAAGTTTTATTTGCCGTTGGCTTTTACCATCGAGACAAGCGATTCTTCCTAGAAGCTTTCCTCCGCCTTTCATGGGACCCTTGGTGAAAATCGAATCCCCCCTTTTGGTTCAACAAGTGCCAAATCGATATTTCTGCAAGCCTTTTTTTTCTCGCTCGTTGACGCCCTCTCCGTTTGGCGGATCATTCGGTTGGTTGTCCTTGGCTATAGAACGAAAAATCCCTTTGGGCGCCTGGGTTTCTTCTCGAGATTCCTAAGTCCATCCCGTCAGCCAGTTTCCGGCGCGTTGTCTCACTAGCCATCGCCGCTACTTCCATACCTCTCCCTAGCGCAGGTTCCGGTCAGGTGCAAGTCCGAGCAACCCATTGCTTCCCCCAAGCCGAAAGCGGCAATAGTCCTTCGTGCCCCTGTGGGTTTCCGTTCCGTGTATGACGGTTCACCGGACGCCCCTCTGAATCCGATCGTCTTCTGTCGGAGTGCTTTCGGAACTCCCCGCTTTAACCTTTTCCATGCTGAGCGCTATGTAACTGCCTCTGTGCTTAGTTTTTTTTGCGTTCTCCATTAGGTTTTACCCCCGCCGGGTTGGGGATAGCTCCTTTCTGTTTTGATGCTGCAAGTTCGCTGCCAACTTTGTCACACTTCGTCTGCCGCTGAGCCTTTGCTGTACGGCTGTAGTCTCATCAAAAAAACTCAACGGTAGACCATCCTTATACATTTTGGTCCCCCTGAGTCTATTGATTTATGAAGGATGGAAGAAACGGAGAAAGTTCAGAGATGACAATTTTGAAATCGCCACATGTACCTTTGATAAAAAGCCCAGGAACCGCCTGGCCCAACAACAGAATGACGACCCCTCTGAGAAGCGTGGTGTAATTGTTTTTTCCTTAATATCGTATTGCGCAGCCAGATTGGCGTTTTGAAAACCTTAGTATTCTTTCCAGCGTCCCTGACAAGCACTTTCCGAGCTTTCGCATAGTGACCCCTCCGCGATGCAAAGTATACGATTTCTTTTGAGCAAAAAGAGCAACAATTGTACAGCGATCCCCCATCAGCTTGGCTGATCTCTTCCTTTTCATTAGGTAGTTTGACTTTTTGAGAGCGACTTCCGAGCTCCAACCAGAAGACAATTCATCGGGGTACCTTCTCCCCCCCAGTGCCCCCTACAGGACTCTAACCCTAACATTTCTTTTTTGCTGATCTTACAGCCATCAATTCTTGAAGGTAGGGGGATTCTGTATAGACACCGACTTCCCCCGGGCACAGATCTCCCTCGTCATTGCTTCCTGCTCTCACCGAAAACCCCCGTGAGCCCTCGAATTGCCAAACCATTCCCAATGGTTAGTTCTTTTCGTAGCCTTTTGCACGTATTGATTCGTTCTGTTCTGCTCGAATAGACTTTCTCAATTCCCCTCCAGTTTGGACTCCCTTAATTTTTCTATATTTAGACGATTATAATAGATAAAGAAGTTTACTACTTTTTTCGCGGAAAGTTGTCCGAAGTATCTTGCAGAACATTCCCAACCTCTATTAATTTCTCCCCTCATATTTTTTAGCTTACCTTGTGTGACAATGGAGATCACGGATAACTCCCCACTGGGCGTTGGTTCATGTCCTGGGACTTCGGCAGCCGTTATCGTTTTTTTTCTCAGATCATTCCTGCTGCGGCCCTTAAGATAGCTCTCTTGGCGTACGCATTGGTTTTGAAAAGTATTTGATAGCCTTCGGAGTTATAGACTCTCCCCTAGTTTCCACTGATTCCGCCACTTTCTCTTGTTCTGTTTGTAGTAATCGCCCTCAGATTTCCCGAGGATTGCAGCCGAAAAGAAGCAAAATACTTGACGCCTAGGTTCTTTTGAAGACTTCTTTTCTCCGTTCTAGACGGCGCGCTTCTTCGGGCTCTGTCCCTCCGCTCTGCTTTCAATTACCC
>Ga0179593_1400690_pt1 | contig 11724 bp, 14 predicted proteins | sample CZODoug2_1_08_16_FD_185931 | JGI IMG/M metagenome (GOLD analysis project Ga0179593, IMG submission 185931) | Vadose zone soil fungal communities from Angelo Coast Range Reserve, California, USA - CZODoug2_1_08_16fungal (PacBio error correction) | ecosystem: Environmental > Terrestrial > Soil >... | reverse complement strand
TTCGCCTGGACATTCCGTATCGAGCGGATCTTCTAGTCCAGCGAAGACCTTATTGAGCCTATCCCGCGATAGTGGTTCGTCCCCCTCATTTTGTCTCCTTCGAGGTGGCCTTTTATTATTTAAGGCTTTCCTGCAGTTCTGGCGAGAGGGGTCGACCTCGCCTCACACAGAACGGCCAAGGCCCGGTCTCATCCTTTTCCCCAATCTTTGCTCGGCCTTTTAGCATTCAACGCCTCCCCTCCCCCCTTTTCCCCCCCTTGTTTTACCTCCGGCGATAAACGGTTTGGCCCCCCTTCATGTCCGTTTTTGGTGGGGTATCGGAAGGCTTTTTCAATCTGGGCGTTAGTCCCTCCCCGCCATGGTCGATAACCCCCCAAAACACCTTTGCGCTCGAGTGACAAAAGTTTGTTTTTTTTTGATTTTTCACCCGCGATGGGATCCGCCGTGGTTTTGAGATTCGGACGGGTTTTTGGCGAGGTCCCTGAGATGAGCGAAAGCCGTTCCTAATTGTTTTTTTTTTGAAGCCCTTTCCCGTTACCATCGCGGCATACCCCCTTTTCCCGAGAATGGCCACTGATTTCATTTGTATGAGTCCTCCTTTTCGTGCGAATATCGGATCTATGTTTACACCCTGTTCCTCTCTTTGATATAGAATTCAATCACGGGATCCTTCCTTTCTTGCCACAATCGTTTCCACTGCGCCTATTCGTGACTTTCCCTCAACGCTTCCTTCCGCAACCAGTGTTGATCTGGAAGCTCAGATCGTCTCCCTCTTTCTTTTTTTTTTTTTGATTTTTGTCTTTGTATTTTGATTTGTTTTAACTTTTCTCGGGTTCAGTTGATCCGTAAGCCCTTGTTAATTGCTTCTTTGCGAACAGCGTAGGTGACATGAGAACGAGTTCCTGTTTCTTGAGCTTCACTTTGCACTTTTTTTTTTTGAGTTGCATCACGAGTATTTCGCCGCCCCACCCCCCCATCGACTCTTAGAACCATGTGTTGAAGAAGCTGTCCTGATTCGCGATTATTCACATGGCTTTGGCGCTGCCTTTTCTTGCGTCCCTTCTCTTCCTCGGTTTTTCGGGTTGGATTTGATGGCGTCCATTGAGTCCTGGCCGACAAAAGGGAAATTATTTTTTTCTTCCCCCTTTCGCCTTAGTCTTTCTTCTCCCGTTCCCGGTCCGTTTTTTCTCTCGCCCCTCTGCGCCCAGCAATGTTATATCTTTCCCAGACATTTCCTCAGACTTCGGTCCCATCTTTTTGCCTCCCCCCCCTTATGGGATGCCGATAGAGCTTGCCCTACTTTGTTGAAATGTTCGTTTTTCTCTTCTGGCCCCCGAGATTATTCTTTATGCTCTTTTTTTGTATAAGAGCTTACCCCCATAGCCGTATGCTGTTCCTTCAGGTCGTCGGTTGCGGCCCCCGGCCGCGCCCCCCAGATTCCCTGTTGCTCAGTTGTTTCGGCCCTCACTTTGACCTCTCTGGTAACAGTGAAAAAGCCTTCGACATAGTACATCTGTCACTTGTGGCGCTCCGAACTCTCCTCCCCTCTAATCACCGCGTAATGCTCTTCCCCGGATCTTCCAGGGGAGCCGAGTGTTGATCAGGTGGTGGAGTTGGAGTGCCGCCGTTGGTTGAGGCCGGCTGCCGTGGGCCGCCAGTCGTCCCATATCAGGCGGACCATTTTTTGCAACGGACCTCAAATACGAACCCAGTACACTGAAGGGCTTGCTTCGATGACTCGAATGAATTCATCGCAGTCGTTCTGTTGTTTTTCTTTCCTTTCCTTTCCGCCGGTTGTTTAGAGAGCGTTTCTTGCTTCCTGCGCTCCTCTCATTCTCGCTACGTTTTTGAGGGTCGTAGTTCATCGCTGCGGCGGCGTCTTTGCTCCGCATTCCGCGATGCTAATCCCCCCCTCCAACCTCAGAGAGGCGCCGGGCGTGGACATATCTCTTTCCATCCCTTTTTTTTTTTCTTCTATATTTCAGTTTTTTCTCGTTTCTCTGTTGCTTTCTTTCCCCCTTTCTTCTTTCGTCCGTTCCTCCCTATTCCTGACGCCGAAAAGCTTCTGTACGCCGCGCCCCAAACATTTAGCCCTCCTCTCCCCAGATAGATTGTACAGCTTCCAAGCATAAATATATTTATTGCGCCATCATGAGGACCACCCTTCCCTAGTAACGCTCTTTGCGCTTCTTCTGTTCCCTGAGTTTTTTTCCGGTACTTACAGTGTGAGCGTTTGGTCCCCGTTTTGCGTTGAATTTAGCTGCGGACCCCCCTAAATTTCTCACCAGGCATCGAAAAGACTGTTTCTCCCTCCTACTCTCCTTCCTTTTTTGCGCCCGTCGTTTTCTTTCTCTCCTTCTCTTTTTTGATTTTTCTGGGTTTTCGTTCTGCTTTTGTTACGATGTCGGCATCTTTACTTTCGGAGTCGTTTTGAGCCAATTCCACTTTTTTGAGCCACCACATTTCCTTCTGGCGCCTTCCCTTCGCCATCTTCGAAGAGAGCTGAACGTCAGACGATGGATTCCCCTTTCACCGCGCATTTTCCCCCTTTCCTTCGGTCTCGTTTGAACGTGACAGTTTTTAACCGTTCCAGAGTCCCTTTTTTGCTCCTGCGCGAGCGGTTTCCCCGCGTTGTGGTTCCCGCTTCATGCCGCGCGCTCCCTTTTTCGGTTAAGCTTGTCTCTTTTTCCATGTGGATCGGCGGGCCATCTTCAGCTGCGACCTTTTTCCCCCACATAATCAACTGTGAACTCGCCATTCCGCCACTTGTTACTCCATCGGTCTCCCGAAACAGCACCCCATGTTTTGCGTCCCTGACTTGCCCTTTGCCCCCCCCAGATCGGGAATAATGCAAATCCTTTGTTCTGTCCCGCCAACCTTCTCCCCCCCCCTTTAATGCTCCTGTTCCCCTCGGTTTCATTTTTCATGACCCTGCTTGCTTTTTCAAAGGATCCCTCACCCCCTTCTTCCCAATTGCTGTATCCCAGATCATTCCATAGACTTTTTTACATGCCTCGTTGAGCACATAGTACACTTTGTCACTTCGTTTCCTCCCTCCACCCATCAGTCGTATTCCCCCCGTTTTCCTCCAGAATCCGATTTCTCGACCCTGAACTCAAGTTCCACAGTGAGTCCTGACGCATTGGCTTCCTTGCCCCCTGGAGTTCTTTTCACCTACCGGTGTGGTTGGCTTTCCTGATTTGCTCGTTTTCTTTCTGCAGCGACATTTAGTTTTCCTCGGAGGTACCCTTGATTCTGCGAATATGCCAGGATCAGTCCCCCGTTCCGATACGCAACGTATATCGATAGCTGAACTTAAGTGTCCTTTTTGGTCCCCCCGATGGTTCATTCTTTCCTGAACCCTGTAATCTTTCCCTGTCCCTTTTCCTCCTTGAGCTAAGATCCCGTCATCATCCTTCCTATATTCCCCGCCCTCCCTTCCCCCGAATCTTACCAACGAGAAAAATATCGATACCAATCCCCGTTTGCACGTATATGTTTTCTCAACGAACAAGGTGGTCAAGGTTCCTCGACTACGGACGTGTGGTTTCGCCCGGCTTCTGGAAACCCAGGTGTACTTGTAACCTACCTGGCCGCTCTTCCTCTTAGCCAAACCGTTCTCTTGACCTGAGTTGTGCAACCATTTTCCCCTCTGATGCCGGCGGTTATTATTCCCCTGACCCTCTCTTTTTCCTGAATTCCAGAATGGGCTACCCGTCTTTTCCTTGTTGATATTCTGTTTTTTGGTACAATCATCCTCAGAGTCCGCCGACGCCCTGATTTTCCTATTTCTTTGAAATCCTAACAATGCCTTTCATGCCCGTCTGCCCCCCCCCTGCCGTTTGTGAATACTTCGTCTTTGCTTTTTACATACGGTTCGCTGGTAGTCGTAAGCCCGGCGATCCGACGTTTATCCCCTGCAAAACCCCACTCTTTTCTCCTTTTTGTTTTGTTGCGAGCATTTCTTTCCCTCTCGTAATAGACTTCTCTCCGGATCTTCCAGCCTCCCGTATTGAGAAAGCGCTTGGTCAGAATCATTGAAGTTGCGGTCTCCGCACAGCTGTTCGGATTATAGATTTTCTTGATGAATTCCTTTTCTTCTGTTTTTCCGTCCCGGAGACTGTCTTACTCATCCTCCAAGTCCCCGTTAGCCTGAGCCCCCCGACGTATACGGAGAGCCTTTTTTAGTAATAAACCCTCCGGAGTCCCCAGCCCCAACCAAGTTTCCACCCCCCACTTACCCCCCTGTTCTCTAGGCAGTCTTTACTAGTTCCCCCCATATGAGAACGGCGTCACCTTAAAGCCATGTCGCCCCCCAAGGACGGAGCTCTCGCCGCTTTTTTTTTCGTTTTTTGTCCATGATGACTTTTCCCCCCCGCGATAATAGAGTATTTTATCACTGGTTCAAGGTAGGGGACTTTTTTCTGCTTGAGCTATGTGCCTAGGCCAGTCAGCGTTCCAAACTGCCCCTTTCGAAGCAACAGCCACGGTTCAGCCTTTCCACGAAATATGTGACTCGCCATTCCCCCTTTCCGTTAATTTTTCCCTTCTATTTTTTCTTATTTGCGAATATCTGTTCAAAGTTTGTTCACGTTTAACCGTGATACCTTTCCCTCTTGCCAATTTTTTCCTGCCGCAGCTGCCAGCTGTCGCTATCACATATCTTACCCTCTTTCCACGTCCCCCCAACTTTTTTTGATAACGAGCCTACTTCTAATAGGCTCACAGTTTGTGGTGATTTATTGGTCGGCCCTTTTTTCGGAGTTCCAGAAATGTCTCCTCTGGGTGAGTATGCTCTCCTTCCCTCCTTTCTTTTGACGTCATGGAGAGCTTTATATTTCCTTGATCTGTTCGGAGCTTGCATTTGGCCGTCTCGGTGTTTGCGGTATATTCCCTCCGCCTGGTCATGAGCCGACACCCCCACTTAAATTTTCTCCATGCTAATTTCCTGCTGAACCATGTTTTTGCAGATTTCGGGATTCTCCGATTATTAACGCCTTTTTTTCCATCTGCACGGTCCCTTTTGCTGTCCATTTTTGTAATCAAAGGTTTGTGTGGTGAGGATTCCCGATGGCGTCATGTTTTCTTAAACCCTTTCCATCGTTCTGTTGAACTAGGTAACTTTTTCTCGCTAGTGACTGACCGTTCCCACGTTGAGGATTAAGGACGCAACGGCTCCCTCACCGACCCCCAAGATGTCATCGATTTTCCATCCGGATTCCCATAAGTGAGTTTGCCCTGCTGTTTCCTTTCCTCCAGAACTTTCCCGCCGTTGTCCCCTTTTTTTGCCCGAGGAGGGGTTTCCCAAGAGTTTGTGACTTTCCTTTTGTGAGCGTTGTCTATTTTTCTCCTTTGTTTCCCCCCTTCTCCTCTCAAACAAGAGGAGGAAAGGGATGTGTATGTTCAGTTGGCGCTTTCCCACCACGCTGACCGAAGTGGTTAACGTGTTTTTTCCCATCTGCGCTCTTTTGAGCGAAGATTTGCAGGACCCCCCTGCTCGACGCTAATCCCCCATTCCCCGCTTCGAGCCGACCTCAGTTTATGCTATTGCGATTGAATCGCGGTCGTCGCTGTGTGGTTTTTCCCGTGGGTGGGCGGCTTGCTATCTGGCCGTTTGCCCTTGAAGTATTCGAAAAAGTTGCCAATTTTTGCCGCCAAGGCGCAATCATGCCGTGCTCCTGAGAACTATTCCTCCTTTCAGCTCTGTGTCGAGAATTTTTCAGATTCAGGTATCTCTTTTTCGGCTTCCCCACCCTGACTATCGTATATATCTTTCGATACTTTTTTTCTCGACTCCTTCCTTTGCCCTTCGTTGGGCCTTGTCTGGGCGCGCCTTTCCTCCCCCCTCAACGAAGAGATATTAGTGTCCAACGGGACATTGCTCGCTTTATCTTTTTAGTTCTGTACTTCCCTGACTTCTCCCTATCTCTTGATTTCTTTGCTGTCTTTTCGCAGCGGCCTATCCCCCCTCCCCCCCCCCCCCGCATGTTCAGAGAACAGTTCAGTGGAACGGAAAAACTTAGCTTTCATAGAGGAATTCTTAAAAGTTTCCCGTCTCTATTCGCTTTTCTTAAACCGCAACCCTTTTTTTTAGATGCGATGATTTCAGGACGGGTGAATCAGTTTCGACCTTCCTTTCATTTTCGTTATTTTTTTGACCCGTTGCCAGGGCCGGTCTACCCCCTAATCCTCACCCACCGGAGTCGACGTTCGATTGCTTTTTCCAAGAGCTGTCCAATTTTCGCTTTTTTTTTTTCGTTCTCTTTTAGAAGTGCGCTCGCTTTGAAGAGGCTAGCTGGTTCCTTGCCCTCCTTATCGCTAGGTTCTATGTAGCCCCTGTACCCCTCGGCGGTCAGGTAGTTTGGCCCCGCCCTCCAACGTTACCCCCAGAATTTTGCGTTCCGCCGCCGCCAATCTGAGAATTTCTCATCTCTGCTCATTTGGATCTGTCCCCCTTCATCACCCCTTTCCCCCAGGTATAGGGGTCAAGAGACACGACTTCAGCCTGCGTTCAATTCGGTGGCATGTCACCCCAGCGCGCTTTCGTTCCCAATTTTTTTTCATCCGAGTGTGACGGCGTCGATACATTTTTCTGTTGTTTTTTTCGTCGCTTATCATTAGATCCGCTGGTCCCCCTCTCTCCTCAAGCCCCTTCGGCACAAGAAATTGCCGTTTTCTAATAGACGCACTTTACTCACCATCGAAGCCTCTCCCCCCTCACCACCCTTTATTTCGTCCTGTCCTGCATGCCTTTCCTCTTTCCCCTCTCCTGCCGCCACTCGTGGAATTTCATTCGCGAACATTGATTCTCAGTACTTTCATGGATAAACTTTTCTCCATTTTCTTTATGCCCCCGTGACCAGATGCACACCTCCTTTTTTTTTTGTGCCAAGCTGGACTTTCCTCCAGAATCGCCCTCCCCTTCTCATTATACTCGTTCCCTTTCACCTTGTACTCATCCACCATCTGCGGGGGGCATCAAAGACTCTTTTCCAACCGATGGACTTCCTCCGAATCATCTCCAGGCCCTGGATTTTTTCTCTTCTCTTCTCTTCCCTATTCCGATAATCCAAGTGTGCTTGGAGTCACGATGTTCCCGTCATTCGGACCGCGCCCTTCAGCTATTGAAACGTGCCCCCAGTCAACTTTTCTCGTTAGGCTCTCTCTTAAGAGAGATTTGTCACGTCTCTATTTTCACCTGCCTCTCTTTCATTAATAAAGTTCAGTCCCTTTTGCTGGTATTCCGTCGTCGCGGTGAAAACCTCATCGTTGTTTTTGTCCCCCCCCCCTTCTCTGTTCTCAGTGGCTCCTGAGCGCTCTTCCTCTTCCCAGCCGTCCATCCGAATTCTCCTTGGACAGGGAGACCAATTCTCCCATAGCTTGTTTTTTCCTGCGTCCTCAAAATTTTCGGTCCTCGCCGCTTTGGTGTTTCTCGACTGGTTTTCTGGTTACGCTTGTCGCCAAGGTTATCCTGTCCCTGCTTCCCCCCCCCCCCCCCCCCCCACACCACACCCCCCACCCCCCCCCCCCCCCAACCAACCCCCCTTATTTGATGTTTACACCAGGTTTCCGTTTTCTTCTGTTCTACTATAAGAAACGGTCCAGACTCACTTTCGGCAAATGGCTCTTGGCTATTCTGTTCTGTTTCCCATGCCCCATCCTGCCCTTGTCTCAATGCGGACGATTGATCCAGTTCCTAAAATCCTAAAAATTGCCTGACATCTTCATCTAAATTTCGTTACGGTTACTTTCTTCCCCCTTAACTCTTTTCAGTGATCTTTGTATACCCTTTTTTTTTACTAGGACCCTTCTCTCCGCTCTCTCGCTCCTTAGACCACCCCCTACCCTCTTTCCCCCTTCGTTTTGAGGAGAGATTTTTAGAACTGCGATCGTACCCCCTCTCGTATCTTGTTCTTCCCCTCTGAAGAGTGGAGATCTAGAAGGAGTATCAAGTACCACTGCCTCTTCGGCATTTTAGGATTCACGGGATCCCCATGCGCCTCTTTCTTCGGCTAGTTTTCTTCTTCTTTTTTCTTACCCCTCCTCTCCCTCCCAGGTGCTCATTCGTTCGTGCTGGCAGATCGTATATAAACCCGCCTTTGCAGAGCGCAACGAACCGTGTTGTTCACCAACCCCCGCGCGATAACGGTGCTATCGGTTTTTAGGATCTTCCTCTTTCAATCTTTTCGTCCAGTCCAAGAAGTCTCTTCCCAAAAAGGAGATCTCTCGCCGTGACCCCAAGGGTTTCCGTTGCGGATTGTTTTATTGATTTTTCCCCTCGTGGATGAGATATTTTGGTCCCCCAGAGAGAGTAGGTTGCGGTCTGATCGTCTGGAAATCGTCTCGCCTTCGGTCCCACTGGTTTTCCTCTCCCTTGTGTTCAGATCCGATTCTTTCCCTTAGACGACATCTTTTGCCCCAGAGAAAGGACACTGACGGTTTTTTTCTTTCGATTGGGTTGAAGGACTTATGGGCAACAACGTTCCCTGCGTTGCCTCGACGATCTAACGGTTTGATAAATTCCTTCTTGCCACTCGTTCACTTTTGAAGAGCCGCTACGAACATCGCTCAGCTTCCAACCTCCCCAATTTGTGATTTCCTTTCGCGCCCGAACTAGCTTCCCCTCATCACTGTTGTTTTCTCTTCGCTGTTTTTCCCATTTTTTGGAGTGGCACTTTTGTCGTCTTTTAGTCGTCCGCCAGCTGCGATGGCGTTTACGCGAGATATTTTATTAGACAGTCTCTCTCCTTCATCTTTGGTAGCTTGCACTTTTCCTTCCCCTTGAGTTTCTTTCTCCTACAGAAGGGTGCGGCCGACCAATTGCCCCCGTTTTACTAGGCGAATTTTACTGCTTTAATTTGTTTCAGGCAGATAAGGGTCTTCCTTCTTTCCCACGCTGGGTGCTTTTCACCTGCACTTGAAGGTAAACTTTTGTGAAAGCCCACTGGGTTCTTGTTTTTGTTTGATTTCTCCTTGGCGGCTTGATGGCAAACACCACGGTTTAATTTCTTTGTCCGAGGTATTATCAGCTGCTAAATAGTTTCCGCTTCTACCGGCCGGCCCTCTTCTTCTTCCTTCTTCCTCAATTATCTTCCCCTGACAGACGCTCGTGTCCACCCCGGCTTGAACCAGTCACTCGATCTCGTTTGACTCATTTAACCTTTATTTTGTGAACGCTTGACCCTTCCGTCGAGGTTCACTTACCCCTCTCTTAGCCTGCTTTGCCGTTTGTAGCTTCTATCTATCTCCCTTGCTCTTTCTCTCCGGCTCAGCTGTGTCGGGATCCCCAGCGACAAAACGAGGTTGTGGCGGGCTTTCCTCCCCCAGAGCTAGAGTCCCACCGTGCCCCACTGATTACCTCCTCCTCCCTAGCGACGGTGAGAAGAAACGATGCCTGCTAACCCCCTCTGCTCGCCTGCGGCTAACGCCTCCCCCCTTAACCGGCCCGATTGTTGCGCTGGGAATGATCGGGTGTTCGAGACACTCTTTGTTTGTGGCGCCGCACTTAGAATTTTCGGGCCGGCACTTTTTGCAACTTCCTTGCCACCTCCTCCCTTACCTGTTGCCTTTCTTTCTCGGACTTTCCTTTCAAATGGAAATAGCAGCTAGCGTGTCGAGAATTGTCTTTTCTCCATTACTCCGTTTTAGCGGGGGCTCCCCTCCATCATGTAGACGCTACTCTATATGGTCCCCAACGTTTTGTTTCGTGTAGGTCTTCTCGTCGTGTGACTGGAGGTTTGAATTTTTGGGTCTGGGTTCTAGACTCTTCCTTGGCGATTCTCTAGATCGCTTGTATTCTTCCTCTTTTCCTCCCCCCTCCTTTGTTTGTGTCTTCTCCGCTGGCCGTCACTGACCCGCGCGCGGTCTAGTTTGCTGGACATAAGGTCATCTTTTTCGTTTTTTCAGATTGTCCGCCCGCTCCTGTCTTACAGTGTCCCCCCTCCCCCAAATTTCTTTTTTCCCTCACTAGAGAGTTTCGAGTTTAAGCCGCCTCCCTCTCTCGACCGGCGTCCCTCATTGGTGAGAAAACCAAGCAACACCTTCACCGCTACGAGATTTTCAGTTTTCGATTTTCCGTTCCCCTTTCAGTTTTGAGTTTCTTCCTTTTGAAGAAGTTTTTTTCTCCTTGCCTTCACCGGTTGTGCTCCTTCACACCCGGCGTGATAGCACCGTTCCTAGGTCCAGAGTCTAATGCATCCCTTGATTCACTTCTTCCGCGGGTTATGACCTCCTTCCGATGTTCTTTAGTGGTCGGGTTAGCGATATCTTTTCCGAGTAGGGCCGCGTCCTGGCGGCGTTTTACGCGTTTTGAGGCCGCAACTGTTGACCAGCCCTCTTTTGAGCTTACCTCCCTCCCAGTTGAGCCGATGAGATTAACGGACCTATGTCTTCGGATACACCGAGCGTCCCATCCCTTTAAGGCAGGACCCCGTCCTTCCGGTTTCCTGATCGTTCGCTGACCTCGAGCAGGAGTCCCCCCCCCGCTTTTAGGAAATCCTTCTTTCCCGCGGCCGTATGGTTAGAATTCTTCGCGGCCTATCCTATGCGGATCAGTTCCCTTGTATACGATAAGGCGTCTCTTATTGCCAGTTTACCTCTTCCCAAAATACTCCCTGCCCCGTTTTGTTCCTCCCCCCTTCCCCTCGCCCTTAAGACATAGGAATTCAACGCATGCCGCTCCTTCCCCAGCAAGTGACTTGCCTCTTGCCCGTGACCCCGTGAAATCCCGATCTGTCCCGGTCTCCTTCCTTCTTCTGGTCCAAACTTTCCCTTTTTTTTTCAGGCTCCAACATTCGAGGCTTAATTCGCCAACCCCCATAAGAGAGCGTGCCAAATTCTATCCCGTTCCCCCGGCGAACGGCTAAGGACTATACGGCGTCGCCTATCAATACCCCTTGGATTGTGATCTCCTCTCCAACTCTCTTCCAGTTCGTAACTCCCCCCTCCCCTCCCTATTTACCCTTCCACTAACCTTCTTCACAAGGGTGATTCTCTTCTCTTTTGACCAAGATTACTTTAATCCAACCGTGTTGGTGGAAGCGTAGCGCTTCGGTCGATTTTTCTCTTCAGCTCCCTTTGAAATTCTTTTTTTTGGCAAGTAGTACCTTTTCTTGAGGATCTTCTCCTCTAGAACGTTGTGAAACCCGATCGTTGCCTATATCGTCCTAAGCAAATGACTCAGTTCTGCCTGAGGTTCACCTCGTCGTGCGATAACCCCAAGTATCCTTTTCCCCTTCCCACTTGACTTTCTCTCCCCTCTCCCCCCTCTTGGCTCCTCTTCGATGCACCGCCTCAAGCCGCCCTTCCCCTCTACTTCACGGAGCAAAATCTCCTTTCCTATCAAGTCATCATGTCACGAAAAACCCCCCGGGGCCCGTCGTTTTCCGTGGGTTGGTTTTGACCTTTCTGGGTAGAGACAGTTTCCTTTCCCCTTGCGCCCCCCGTCTTTTAGTCGGAACACTTTTTGTTAAGTGCGCGTTCTTCCCCCGCAAACACGGCATCTCCTCCTTGCCCCTTTTCTGCCCCTTCTCTGCTACCGCCTTGGCACTTTTTTTCCAATGAATTCCGTTCCTACGCCGACGGCATTTCTTCTTCCCGTCCTTGAAATTCCAAAAAGGCCTGAAAGATTCAGTCGACTGAGGCGTTTTTATGTCCCATGTTCTCATCTTTGCCGTGCTTTTCATCCCTTTTTTTCTTTTTACCAGGAGCCCGATCTTTACGATC
>Ga0179593_1385687_pt1 | contig 11725 bp, 15 predicted proteins | sample CZODoug2_1_08_16_FD_185931 | JGI IMG/M metagenome (GOLD analysis project Ga0179593, IMG submission 185931) | Vadose zone soil fungal communities from Angelo Coast Range Reserve, California, USA - CZODoug2_1_08_16fungal (PacBio error correction) | ecosystem: Environmental > Terrestrial > Soil >... | reverse complement strand
TTTTTTCACCTCTCCCTCTCTCGCAGTTGTTATTCCTACACTCCGACTAGATGAATTTTTATCGAGCTTATTTCCTAGTTTTTGCTCCATTTTGCTTTTCCTGACGCTGACTGTTTTTGAGCAGAAGCAGAAGCTACTATCCTCCCCTTCCCACCTCGCTTTTGACCAACCGCCCTTACGTTTATTTTCTTATACTTGCCGCTTTTGTTTTCTCCTCTTCCAGGTATTTTCGGCACCTGGCTTTGTACTCTGTAGCATTTCCTGTTCGGGTGCTGGCCTCCACTCGGGTTTCTCAAGCATTGCCGTAAGTCTGCCCAGAGTAAGAACAAGTAACCCCCCCCCCCAATAATCCGCTCCTTCCTTGTGGGAGCCCCAAACGCGCCCTATTTGCCCTCTTCCCATCCGCGCCCCAAAGTTGCGGTAGCCCTTAACCTCTTTTTAAGAGTTAGACAGCCACCCACCCAGTTCCCTGGTAGCTTGCGGATTTTTCCTTCTTGAGGAAGTAGATCCACGCCTTACCCGCCACTCCCTCGGTTCCTGGATCCTTGACGGACTTTTCCCCCCTCCTCATATCGGTGCACTATTGACGCAGAAGAGGTCCTCTCCTAAGGACAGTCGGTTATATGAAGAAAGTAGTTCCACCCTGCCTAATTCCCTCCGTCTCCCCCCCGTCCCACCCCAGATCCTTCACTCGTTTTCTCTCCATTTTGAATGGTACTTCATATTGATCATTTCAGACTCTTTGAAAGGGAAGGGCCAAGTAAGCGGCGTTGCCTCGCCATTTCCGTGTCTCTTCTTTTCGCGCGTCCCTGGAGGAAGAAGATTCTTAATATTGATTAATGACAGGGGTGTTCCCCTCCTACCTGAACCTTTTCCCCCTTTGATTCCCCCCTTTCCCCTACTTCCCCCCCTCGTCATCGCCTGGATTTTTATCGAGCGGCGTCATCCCTTCGATGTGTTGTCTCACGTCCCTACACCACTATCGTGTAGTCACCCCCTGAGCGAAGATCCCGCTGCACCCTTGGCCCCCAAGTCAAGTTTGTCATCCTTTCCACCCAAACTCAATCCCAAGAGAAAGTGCCGATGACCACCTTCCCTCTTCCAAGGGGCCCCCAGCCGTTTTTATCTATTTGGCATAACATCAAGCCACAATCTTCCCCCCCCTCCCACCTAATGTTATTTTTTTGACACTATGTATCGCCCTCCCAGGAAAGGTTTTCATCTTTTTGAGATGTAAACAAACGCTGGGACATTCTTCTTTTAGCTCCCCTTCTTTTCTGATCCATTGGTTTTCAATTGCGTGGTACGGGCACTTTAATACTTTTCCAGGTTGTAGGTCTTGACAGTTTCCCTGACCGTTTTTCGGTTCTTGACTGGAACCCTCTCCTAGATGATAATTCCTGTTTTTTCTTTCTCTTTCTCGTCAATACCCCCACGTCCCCTCGGACCCTTCCTTCCGTGCCCATTTTCTTTCTTTTTGTCTAGCTTTTCTTTACCCTCCTTGTCCCAGTGTGTGAGAGTGATCTGTTTCTCTTATTACTGATCGGCTGACTTTTTTCCCCACCTTTCCTGTTTCTACATGCGGTTTCTCTCCCGGCCAGTTCGACCGACGTCTCCGGATTCTTTTCTCTTCTCCATTTTGACCCCTGCTCCTCCGGTTGTCCATCTCGGTCTTTTTTTCCCAATCATGTAGATCAACACGGTATACTTCCGCTCTATCGTCGCTGAATCCGCATGCTTTTATGGCTCAAGTTTAAATTTGCTGATCGTATTTCCCCTATTGTTTAATACCCCATCCATGATCGCCCAGAACATTTGTTGACCTCTTTTAAGAATTGCCTTTTTCACCTTTCGTGGCATCCCTTTTGAACCGCCAGCGAGTTTTTTGCCCATCAAAATTGACAGTTGAGGTCGATGCCTGTGAAGGTCACCTTCCTCGTGTCTGTTTCGGCATTTGTTCATCATTACTACATGTCATACTTTTCCTCTACGCCCGTTGACCTGCATCTTTTTTCTTTATGGTCTCGTGCCCCACTTTTTCTTGCTCCGGTGTTACTTTTCATTTTCACCTCCACTTTCTTCTTTGAGAGATTTATGGTTTGCACTTGGCGACGGCATTAGGGCCCCGAGCAATGCCCGCCAGAGTGTTTTTGGCGCTCGAGAGTCCCCGATTCGACTCTTTCGGTCGTGTCCGAGCGGTAAAAAATTATTGGCATCGACGCATAAGTTTTTAAGGATGAGGATCCTCAGCTTTTCCCTCTATTTTTTCCTCACCTTACCCTGAGGTTCCGGTTTTGTTCCCTCCTTTTCAAGCCCGGCGATTCTTGACGTTGAGGTTCTTTTTGCTTCTCCAGCTGGCGTGGCTTTGTACGTCTTTGCACGACTGAAATGTTGGCACCCTAAACATTTTCCCTCCGCTCTTGTCGGGGTAGAAAGGCTTTCCCTTCTTGGATTGGGCTTCAACACTTTTTACCTTTTTTTCGGGAGGTTTTTTTTCCCCCCCTCCTGATTTTGCATTCCGCTTTTCAGGACCACCCCCCGTCTCCTTCCGGATGCCTTTGACATCTCCCGGTCCCCCTTCCGATGGACTAAACTTGTGATATTTACTTCTTAAGGTCTATGCCCGGCATCTTTTGTGTCCCTTTGGGTGAATATTTTAATTCCTCCGATCCAGTAATGCTTTCCCTCTTCTTCTTGTCTCATCCCGTTTTTCTTTCTGGTCTTGTTCCGGACAATTGCATTTCTTTTTTCCCGGCACAACTCCCCTCGGATTAATCTCTCTTAGGCTTCTAAGAGTCCTTTGGTTGTTGAATTTTGGTCGGGATTGTTGGGTCTTCCCCGCAACGTGCACGTTCTTTCTGTCCCCGGTTTTTTTTGTTTTCTCCTTTTTTTTCCCTCATTTTTTTTTTTGCTATGCTCACCTGACAACGCTTTCTTTCCCCGTCAAAAGGGAACTTTTCGGTTGCCTTTGCCCCTTCAACCATCCCGACCTTTTCCCCCCCGGGTCCTTTCTTTTACTTTTATCTGCCGATCGGCTATTCTCCTCCGTTTATGGTTCGCGATTCCCTCCCTCTTCCTTCGCCGTGAAGAAGGTTGACGTTTGCACTCCACAGTTCTCTTTTGAAAGTTCCTTACCTTCATCGAGGATGAAAAGCTTTTCCCCCTGCTGGAAAAGAGACCCGGCCACCCTCCTTTTCCACGCCCTTTTTTGATCTCTTTTTTCTTTGGAGTTTTTGGAAGTGTTCCTTTTATTTTCCCATCTTCACCGACAGTAGATGGGTGATTTTCTCTCCTGGCCCTTTTTTTTCCAAGTCGTTTTTGTTTGAACAAGTCAATACACCTAGGTTTTTGTTCCAGTACGCCCAACTGTTGCGGGGCCGCGGCCGTTCGACCCCCCCCTCTCTCTTCATTTTCCTCAACGTTGAATCAGCCAGTGAAGTTCCTTCTTCCCCAGCCCTTGGTTGGTGGTGGGGGTGTGTTTGTGGTTTTTGGTGGGGGGTGTGGGGGGGTGGGGGTTGTGTTTTTTTGTTGCCTCCGCTGGATCGCATCCTCCCCCCTCCCCCCTTCCTGCGGGAAAAGGGTTTCTCCCCACCCACTTCCCGTTTATTACCTTCTTGCAGCTCATTCCTTTCAGGTTTTTCTCCCTCATCATGAAGATTTTTTTTTTTTTTTGTTTTTTTTTTTTCTTGTTTTTGGTTTTTTTTTTTTTTCGTTGCGTGCGAGTTCCCAGTGTTTAACCTTTCCATCGACCTTTTCCCTCTTCTTCGTCCCTCTTTTCTCTCCTCTTTTGCCCCACGCGTTTTTTTTTGATCTCTGACTAGTCTTTTTTTCTTCTGTCAACCCAAGCTTTCTCCGTTTGACCTTTTCTGTGCCTGACTCCCCCCGGGCGCCACTGTTTTCCGGTTTTGTGCGCCGAGACCATCGTGGGCCGATCGAGGCCGTAACGGCTTCCGTCTACACCCCTTGCACTTTTTTTTTTTCCACCACATACTTTTTCCTACATTTTCCTGTGACTTTTCAAGCACGTCACCCTTATTCCCCCAAAATGGCCCCCAGTGTGGTGGTGCAAAACCTTGTTTAGCTGGGTATGCTGCCGACGTTGATCAATGCGCGTTTTCTTCCCCTCCGAATCCTTTTACCCTACCCTCTTGCTGCGATCGGCGTATTCCCCCATATGGCCCCTGATAAGATCAGCCCTTGACTCCTTTCCCCTGACCTGATTCGCGACGTTTACATAGTCGTTTCCTTTTTTTGTCTACGTGTCTTATTCCTTCCCCAGCCTATGACAGAATTAGTGCTATAATTACCCGATTGCAGCAGCTGAACCCCATGAGTGCGTCCCTGGCCTTTTTAGAGGAATCCCTATTAAAAACCTTCTTTTTTTTTCCCTGCCAGGTTTTGTTTCGACGCTCATGCAAGGGCAGCACCCCCCCCTCTTTTTTCCCCTCTCATGCACCAATGGGCATTTGGTCTAGACCTATCATTCCTTTGAGGCATTAACTCATCAAGAATTCTTTCCACGGATGGGTCAGGGCTTTACGTTGTCTGTAGATTTTTCTCGCACTCACCTTCCCCCCCTTCTAATCGCGATCTTTTGACCCATTCCTCCGTTGACAACACCCACGGCTTCCCCTTTCCCGTTGGGTCCCCAAAACCATGGCCTTCCCCGTTGTCCCTCTCCCCCCGCGCTGGAAAGCCGACCTTGTCAAGTCCCCCCCCTCTCGAGGAGTCAATCCACATCTTCCCCTACTTTTTTCTTATTCTCCTTGTTCCACAAGTACGTCATTTTCTGAATCGCTTTCAACTTGTTTTTCCCAACGCTCGTTGGTGTTGTAGCTTGCGTCTTGCGTTCCTGTTACCCCTTTTCACGTCGGGTCTTTCCTATCTCGGGGTTTCTCCGGGCACGTTTTTCCTTTTTTCTTGCCTGGGTTTTAGTAAACCCCCTGAAGTTCCTTTTGTCTTTGCGTCTCGTGCATTCTTTTTTCTTTTCTCTTTTTCTGTTTCTTTAGAGTTCTCCCCCACCCCAGTCGGTTCATGAAGCCGCGATAGCTCCCTCTCCAGCAGATGACTTCGGTAGCGGCGCCGGTGATCAGCGGTTTTTGGAATGTTCTTTTCCTTCCTTCTTACAATTCCTTTGTTTTCCTTATTTTTAAAGTGCCTTTACTGCCCTTTAGCGTACACCAAATTCCTGTAGCCCCCCGGTTCGTCTCAGCCCCTAGATTCCGTTGAGCCCCTTACTCCCTGCTTCCTTCCGGACCTTATTCCTCCTTGAGACTTACCCAGGTCATTAAGAGAGTAGTCTTTTTTTAGCTTTCGTTATTGTCTGGTGGTTTGTCCTCCATTGGCTTCCTTTCGTTTTCCTTTCTCAGGGTAATTTCTAGCAATGTCGTATCTTCTTTGTATTTCTTGAACGACCGACCTTCTTGTCTTTCAGCTTTTTAGTATCCTCTGTGCTAGGGCTTGGGGTTTTTTTGTTCTTATAATGGATGAGACCCGACTTTCCGCTTCCCCCCAGCCTGTTCTGGTTTCTACCTCTCCCCAAAGTCTTTCCTTTTCTACCGCCCGTTATTCTCCCATCTGTTCTTCTGCTTGCTGAGAGTTGTTCCCTTCTTGTTTCAAGTTTGATTCTGACTTGCACATTAGTGGCCCCACCCGATTTTTTTCTCCCGGTCAGGAATTTTTAATGCTGGTAACATCCATTTCCCGGACTTTTCGGGTCGTCAACTTAGCTTTAACTTCCCCCAGGTACAGTCTCCAGGCCCCGGAAATCGCCAGTACAGGGACGAGTGTGTGTTCACACGCTACCTTTCATGTTTGCCATTCGCTCTCTTTCCCCCTCACTTGTAGCCCTTATTTTACGATTCCCCCCGATAGAAGCGTCCGATTGCGCGAGTCGCCGTCTCTTTCTTTTCTTCGTTCATGAAACAAGCCTCCGGCTTCTGAGTGTTTACCCCCCTATCTTTCCCCCCTCCTCCTTCCTTTTGTGTTTTTGAGTTTAGATAATGACTCGACGCTTGTCCGTTCCCTCCTTTTTTTCCATGATCTTTCCGACGTAGTCTCTCCGGCGCCCTGCTCTCCTTCCAATCTTCGAGAGTTGAAGAAATCTTGCAGACCCCCCCCCTTTCTAGGTGTTGAGCGATGCTTTTTTTTTCATTCTTTCCCCCGGTAGCGGTGACACAGTTGTCCGACTTCCTATTTCTCGCTCGCTTATTACCCTTTCTTTTGTGAAGTCTTCGGGCAACTTGATTTGTCCCCTCATTTAGCAGTATGTCCTTTGACTCCACTCGGTGGTGTCTTTTTCTTTTCCCGTAAGTGAGCAGTCTTCAATCCCCGTACCCCCCCGAATCCGAGGAACTTCCTCCCTCCACACGAGCATATTTGCGCCGCTCCCCCCTCCTCCCTCATAATAAAAGTTTTCCCTTTAGCCAGACAAGTTTTTCCGGTTTGAATAGGGTTGACTTCCCAGACCAGGCCCTGGTTTATCTTCCGTTTGATCGCCCATTCCGCGGACTTACCCCGAGCACCGCCTCCAAGCCCCTCTTCTCCCATTTCTAATCTGTCCGGCTAACATTCGATCGTCCCTTCGACCGCCTTTTTTTTGACCTGATAGCCAGGAACTCGTTCTTTCCCTAACTTTATGTGCAAAGTAGGTCCCCCCCAGCCACCGACTAATAACGCCAGGCGCCCAATCTCATGACTCGACCTTCGCTGGACCCAAGGCATGTTTCCTTTTTTCATCCTTCTTTTTTTCAATTAGCATTTTCAATTCTTTTTCACCAGCCCCGAGTTGATCGTCCGCACCGTGGCCCTCTCGCTTGTGAGCGCTTCAGGCCCCTTTCTGAAGAATTGTGATCCCCCCCTCTCTCCTCCACTTTGTTTTTACTCCGACGAACTCACCATTTTCTGAGCTCAACCTCGTCTCGCTCAGGTAGCTAGGTTCTTAGACCCCCCTCCCTCCCCCCGTTTCTCGATGTGGTGCGTGACGAACAACGATTTCCTTCACACTATTCCCCCTCCCCCCCCGCCCCTTCCATAAAGTCCGGTTGTTGATTGACCCCCCCACCCCTGCATTCCCCGCGAATTTCTGATCCACACCGGCAATAGCTAGGGGCCTTTTCTTCATATCGCCAATTTTGCAGCTCAACCTGCAAGAAACAAGAGCCAAGCCCCCTCACGATTATCTCTTGAACACCCTCGACTCCTCCCGTACCTCCCTTTTGTTTTTTTGTATATGTATCATGTATCCACGCCTTTTTGAAATTTTTATTGAGACTTTCCGTGTCCTTCCCCCCTTTTCTTTTCCCAGCGCGTTATAGGGGACACTGTAATCATTGCCTTGGCACGTGTCCCTTTCTCTGCCCTTGTTTGGGAGTGATTACCCTGATCTTTTCGTCATTTTGATTTTATTACGCTCGACCGAAAACCCTCCTTTTTGCATCCGTCCGTTTCCCCCCGTTTTTGATTGATTGTTCCGCCGGGATTTCCCTTACCAGCGGCCCGGGTGCTTCGCTTTATCTTTTTTTTCTTGTATGTTTTTGCTACAAGGGACGGTTTTTGATTAATGAGGTTTTGCATAGTCGTTTGGAAGTCCGGGACCGTTTTTCTCGGGCTTTTTTAGTATGCTTCTTCTTGTCAGGGATCGACCAGATCCCTAGCCGCTGTAACACTGCGTTTTTAACTTCCGTCGCTACCCCCTTTTACGAGACCCCTTTTTGCGTTTCCCGCATGTCTGTTCCTTTTTTCCCTTTTAAAAATCGATCGTCGCGGACCTCTGGTGACACCATGTCGATTTCCGCCTTTTTAGACGCTTAGTTCAGCCTCGCGCTCCGTCGTTTCCCATTTAGGGTGAAACAGCAGCATATCCCCTGTTTGGCACCCAGCCCGGGTTCATTTTCGGTATTCCTTGATTAATTCAAGTCAGAGTGTATTGCCTTTGTTATCAAGAAGAACTTACATCCTTTTTCTATCGTTTTCCCTGTTCGCTTTTCCCTGTTCCTATTGTTCGGCCACAATGGGCGATGGCTCTGTGTTCCCTTGCGTTTAACCTCCTACTGTTTTTTTCGATCTGGGGTTAGGGAACATGTTTCTCTCTTTTGATAGTAAGAGATGAGCGCCGCAGCTTATGTCTCTTGCTAGCCTCTTCTTTCCTGATCGGTGGCGTCGATTTTCCAAGACCGCGGGTTTAAACCCGTGGGGCAAATGCCCGTTCTTTTCCTGTTCCCTATTTTATTCAAAGCAGGGTCCGTCTCGAGCTCCCTTTTTTCTCTCCCTGAGGGCCGTTTTGGGACAGAACGTTTTCAGCCTTGCGATACTTGCTAGTTTGCGCTTCTATTCTTTCAGATTTGCTGTTTTTTTTTTGGGGTTGTAACCCACTCCTTAACTGGTGACCACACCGGGCGCCTCCTTCAACTTCGGGGTTCTCGAACGGCCTGCATGCACAGGTGGTTTGGGTTTTCCCCCCCTTTCCTTTTTTTCGTCTAGGTTTTTCCCTTGTCCCCCTTTATGCGAGTCCACAAGTCCATTTTTTTTTTTTTTTAATTCCCGGGCAACCCGCCGCAAGTCCCCTCCTTTTCTCTCTGACGGCCACTTTTAGCCGGTCTTTTTTTTCCGGTTCTTGTCCCTCAGGGTTTTTCTCTTTTCCCCCCCTCGATGTCAAGGTCCTTTTATCCCCTTTGGCTTTTCCGTAAGACCTTCTGGTTTTTCCCCCTGGTATGCTCTCGAACACAAGCCTGATTTCCCTCTACTCAGCGTACCTTCACGAACTCCTTTTTTTGTACTTTAGATTTGTCGGGATGTTGAGCTGTCCTGAAACCTCCTCCCGTTTTTATTTCGACCGGTTGTATTTTCCATATTTCCATCCTACGTGTTTTTTTTTGTCGAGAGACCCGAACCCAACAGTTTCGACCCTGCCCAGGTCTCCCTTTTGTTCAGCGGCAGATAAACCCCCGACAGTCTTTCCCCCCCCTTTTTTTCGTTCCGGTACGGCTTTCGTTTCGATTCGCATCCTGTTTGTTTGGTTCTCCCTCATTCCTTTGCATTCTGACCGAGAAGACTGAATATCTATGTTTTCCCCTGGCGACGCTTCCATTTTCTTTTGACCAATCTTCAAACTTACAATAAGTACCGGCCCCCCCTCTTCGGAATACAAGACGTTTGTTGACGTCCTATATCGGCAAGCCCGTATTCTTCGGGTACTGGTTCAGTTTCGATTTTTCCCCAAGACCCCCATCGTCCTGTATCTGGGTCCTTCTTTTTTTCTTCAGGAGGGGAAACAACCCTTCCCCTAATAAGCAAATTTCAATTTTTTACCTCCAAGCCCCACCCTGTTTTTTTTTTTGATCCTTTTAGACAACGCAAGGATTTACGTCTCGCACTTTTTCGTCGCCCGTGCAGTCGTTGGCCTCCAAGAGACCTCCGCTGATCTTTCCAGCAGAACGAACCGCAAGTTTTGTCTGTTTTCTGAAACGGGCGGGTTTTCCCCCCCTGGACTCCTTTTCCGTCGGTCTTGCCTCGATTCCCCCTTCTTTGGGTCTGATGATACTCTTCCTGAAGCTTAGCGTCTTGTGCCACGTTTCCGTTCTAGTTCGCCGATTCTTAGCCTTGTGTCTTCTCTCTCGCAATTAATCTTTCTGGTCGTGGTCGTTGTTTTTATGAGTAGCCGTTCAACCAGATATCCCCCTTCCTGTCGCTTCTGACGCCGGGCGCCCCTCTCAGTTTTTGCCGAGACCATCCTCCTATCGAGCAGTTCCCTTTCAACCCCTGCTCGATCCCATTATTACTTTTCGTTTCCCCCATTTGGCGGTCCCCTAAAAGGACGGTGTCCCTCCTCCGGATCGACCTCAACTTCCCTTTGCTTGTTTGAAACCGGGTCTTGGCGGTTTTCCTGCAGCCCGCCGTGTCTCCCTGCTCCTTTTTTCCAACGAATCAGTTTTCCTAACCTGTGCGATCGGCATGTATTCACCAAGTTTTGCTATTTATGTTTAGCCTCCTTCCTCGTTCTCCCGTCTGAACTAGTTTTTCGGGGTTGTTCTACCGTGGTGTGAGCGACGTGATGTGTTAGGTCAGCTCCTCTTACAGCCTGCTTATTCTCAGATCAAGACCCCTCTTTAGAAGTCTTATCTTTTAAGTCGTCCGCGTTATCTCGTCTGCAAAAACTTTTCCACCCTCCAAGGTTTTTCTTCTCCTCCTGGGGTTTTTTCCATTTCCAAAAGTTTTGTTCAAAACCCCCCTCGATCCCACTCTCGCACCCTGAGGGTGAAACAATGGTTTGGTCGGAGCCCGTATCATTGAGACCTCCACCTAATAAAGAACACCTGGGCCCAGGACTTCTTTTTCCTTCTCAGGGACGTGGGTTTTTTTTTCTCGTTCTCGACAAAACAGTGAGTTAGATCTTGGCCATCATCGACGCCCCAAGTCGCTCTTGCACTGGACCCCCTTTTTTCTTTCCCCCCAACGCCTTTTCCCTCCCTCCCTGCGTTTCAAGGACAAGATCGCTTGAGACAAGAAAGAGTCCCGTAATGTTTATCCCTTCTACTGAGTCACCGTTCATTCTCGTTTTCCCGATTCATTCTTGTTCAAGATTTCTCCCCTTTTTTTTGGCTGGTCGATTGTCTTCTTCTGCCTTCCCAAATTGCGATCGCTTTCCCCTTTCTCGCTTGTGCCGGTGTTTATAATCGGCCTTCACGCGGTCTTGGCGGCGTTTGGTTTTTCGTTCTCCCAAAAAAAAAACCCCAACACCCCACCCCCCCCCCCACCCCCCCCTGACGTTATTTTTCTGGAGCTGCTTTTTCTTTGGGACGGCCTCTCGGGTTTCTCTTTCGAGCACCACACGCGCCCGGTTTCTACTCGAGAGATTGTCCTATCCAGGCGTTTTGTTTGGGTTCTCCGGCGCCGGTGATCCGGTTTCTTTTTTCCGTCCCTTTCTAATTATGTGCGTTCCCTCTCTTTTCTTCTTGCCAGTCTCCGTCCTGACATCTAACAATCGCTTCTTTGCCTTCTGTTTGCTGTAGAATATCCATCCCCCAGTTTTGACACCTTCCCTACAGCCTGTCTTGCGGGCCCGCCCTTCTGATATTAAAAGGCCTTGCGAGAGTTTTGTCCTGGCTTTTTTCTCTTTGGCGGTCTCTTTCTGGCTGTGGTACCACTGCACTTTTTTTCCTTGAAGACCTCGGGCCTGGCCCGAGCATTTAGTAGAGGATGTTCCCTTGACACCTTTAGTTCCCTCCAGGTTTCGCAGTAGCCTTCGGGGGCTTCTTTGATAGACGGCCGCATCTCCCTAATCGGCTGGCTTATACAGTGCTCCCTCCCCGGGCCTGGGTGTTCGACTTCTTCCGGCGCTTTATTGTTCCGCCACGTTTTATGCGGCTGGGTCTTTTTTTTTTTTTCTGGCATGCTCAGATTCTAGTATGAGTTTTTTTCCTTTTGCTTCTCTTGCCTTTGTCCCCACTAGTTGAGCAAACGAGTTTACTATAAGTCTGAAAGGGTACCTGTGGTCAAATCCCTTTGAACGAATCGGCTTCCCTTGATTAAACGGTAATTCAGCCAATTTTTCCGCCCCTTTCCTGGTTTTCCGAACTTTTCCCTTTTCGTGCTTCTGCCTCCAACGTTCGGGTGAATAACTCCTTCCCTGTTCGTCACGCTCGACGATTTCTAAGCCGCGAGTCTCCCTGTAGCGAGGAGATTTTTCTTCCCCAAGCTGCTTCCCTTAAGCTTGGATTTTTTCCCT
>Ga0179593_1367945_pt1 | contig 11725 bp, 18 predicted proteins | sample CZODoug2_1_08_16_FD_185931 | JGI IMG/M metagenome (GOLD analysis project Ga0179593, IMG submission 185931) | Vadose zone soil fungal communities from Angelo Coast Range Reserve, California, USA - CZODoug2_1_08_16fungal (PacBio error correction) | ecosystem: Environmental > Terrestrial > Soil >... | reverse complement strand
CTTCCCCGTCGTTTTTTTTTCTTTCTGTCCCCCCCGCATTGAGGTTTGGCCTCCCTCCAGTTGCCCTGAGCAATCGACGTTGCAATTGGTAGCGTTTCTCGCATTATTATTGTTTTTTCGCCCTCAGTCCCCTTTGTCTTTTTCCAATTCCACCCTATTGGGTTATAGTTTTTTTTCTTTTCGGACAATTTTTTTCATTTGCTTTTATCGGGAGTACCTCTACCCCGGCTCCTCCCTTTTTTGCCCTAATCCGCTTCCGGTCTTTTTGCGTTTTGCCTTGCATGGTGGTCCAACAAATTTTTTCTTTTTTCCTCGTGTCCTTTTTTTGATGCGGGTCCTCCGAATTTTACCCCATTTGACCTGCCTTTTCCCTTCCTGCAAAAAAAGTGGGTTTTTTGCCGCGGACGCGTCGGGTTTAAAATGTGTGGCCTTGCCCTTTTTCAACCATTTTTCTCCCCTCTTTTCCATCCTCCGTTTTTTTTTTTTTCTGTCTCGGCGTTGCGTTGAGAGTCCCCCTTTTCTGCCCCCAACAAACTGGAACGTCCTTGTCCGCTTTCCAAAACCCTTTTTTCTCCGGTAATGCCCTTTGTTTTCCCCTTCTTAAGCCCGCTTAATACCCCAAAAGTGTCCGTTCCGGTGGGCCATCCCTTTTCGAATCTTTAGTTGGCTTCCCCCACCTCCCCCCCTCCGTTACCGTTGAAGGGTTTTCGGGCGGCTTTATTTTTCAGTCAGGTAGGTATATTTTTTAGTCTGCACTAGCCCCCATTTTTTTTTCCCCCCCCAGTCACGATTTGAAAAGGATTTTGACAGCGTCAAACACTGGAAACATTTTTTCATTTCTGAACCCCCGGTCGAACCCCCCCCCCCCCCACATTTCGTTTAGTCTTTTTCTTCGAGTTCCCTCCGCCCACCAGTTTTTTTCCTGTTACCAAGCTTTCACTTGCTGTGCTTCGTGTTTCGAGCTTTGCCCCCGAGAATTTTACTCTTACACCACTTTTTTCCACGACTTTTTAGTGAACTTTCTTTCCTAAATACCCTGCGCCGCTGCATCTTGTTCTGAGGCCTTTCGCTTGTTTTTTTTTTTTTGCGACATCCCTTCCTTTCCTCAATACTGACGGCATTCTTTTCGTGTGCTGTGCCTTTTTACTCCAGTATTTTCTTCGATTTTTCCCCAGTCCTTTTGTCTGTTTTCACCGTCTTTTAAATGGGTTCCCTTTTTCCCCCTTTCATGTGGTCCGGTGTCCTGGTAACGCGGTTAGATTATCTTAGCGGTGGCGCGTAAAAAATTTTTTTCTCGCCGGCTTTTCCTCTGCATGGGTTCCTTTTCCAGAGATGTGTTTTGCGGCGTTTTTTCCCTCTTCTTAAACCCCAATTGATTTTTTTTTCAGCAGAATTCGTGTATTTTTCCCCCCCCACAACTATCTCCCTGATCTTTTTTGTTGATGCTTTGTAACCCATTTTTTCCGCTTTTTTTTTCATGGGAAAAGACCCATTCCTTTGTTCATTCCTCAACCCATTGATCCCGGTTAGTACAATGCCGCGGGAGTTTTTTCACTCCTTTTTAGGTGGCATTTTTTGTATCTCCCCCGTTGCCCCAATGTTCAGACTCCCTAGTTCCCCAACTTGAATTTTCTTTTTTCGGCGCACGTCAACCAATGCGCGTTTCAATATAGCTGGCCCCCTCTTAGTTGCCGGAAAGAGTTTTTTTTCACACCACTCAACCGATTGTATTTCTACACCCCCGTATTTTTCTTTACGTTTCCCTATCCTTGGTCGGCGCGTGACCCGGAACTTTTTTTTTAGGGAGCCTAGGCCAAATTTCCTCAATAGGTTTCAAGTACCGTTTGTTCTGGCAATCTCCTTTTTAGCCCTCCGTTTAAAGTTCTATCCCCCCAAAATTTCGCTTTTTCCGGTACAAACAACCCCTATCTGAGCAGCCCCCTGATGCGAAGGGGGTCAGCTCCCCCCCCTTCCTGTTTCACCTTTGTTGAGAACCACCCCGTTCTTTTCCACATTTACCCCTCTGCATTGTTATTTTTCTTCCTGCGTGCCTTTTCAAAGTTTTTCCCCCTTTTTTTTGGCTTTATTCTTTCCCCGTTTCGTATTCCCACTGTGGAGCCCTCCCCATCGCGAGGTTCTGCGTTGAATCTTTCGCCGGTTGTCTAATTCCCTTATGATACTTTTCCCCCCTTCCGTTGTTTGGATCGCATATGTCTTGCTTTTTTCAAACCGTCGACCCTTTCCTTGTGTGGTTTTTTTTCAGAACCTCGATTGAGGGACTTCTTTTGCCTTCTTTTTTTTTCGCTTTAATTCACACCTACTCCAGGAGGCCCAGCGTTACAGTTTGGTAGCAGAGCCCAACGTTACCCATCCATAAGTTTCCCACTTTTTTCTCTTTTTGTTGCCCCTTGACGTTCCGTTTGGCATTGATGTCTTGTTTTTTTCTTTTTGCGACTTCCACTGTACCTTTTTATACTCTTCGAGTTTTATTTCTCACGGCCTACATTTTTGGGTTACGGATGCCTAGGAGCCCTTCATACCAAAGCGGCCTCCTGCTTGTTTTTTTTCAAGTCCCCTCAGAACTCTTCTTTTTTTTCTGGTGACCGACGTCCTGTTTTTTTGTTTAACCAGTATGGGTTTCATTATGGTCGGACCAAAGAGGGGTTGAGAGGTTTCCAACTTCCCAAGCACCATTGTTTGCGGTGTGAGGCTTGACTGCAACGTCGCCTCCCCCACCGTCTGGTCCTGACCCTTCCTTTTTCTTTGACAACTTCTCCCCCCCGCACAGCCAATTAGTTCTTTTCCCCCATTTGATCTTTGGTTTCTGCACATGGTTGTTTTGTGCACTTAAAACCCTTTGCCGTTCTTTTCCCCTGCACCCCTAGGCCTTAGCCATACTTGAGCATTGTGCTTGCCCCGCCACCCATGCGGTGCTCAGGCTTTTTGCATTTTTTTCCAACCAATCCGTTACCGGCGACCGGGGTTCAACACCCTCTCATTTCTTGTGTACGTAGACACTTTTGCCCCCTTCCTGTCGATTTAACCCCCATTTGATTTTTCATTTCGCGTCACGTTTTTCCGCACCCTCTGGAACTGTGTCCTTTAGGAGCGGCCCTCGTGAGCTCAGGCGTCCCCCCACAGTTGATGCCTCCTTCCCGTCGAGTTTTAGTTTTTTCCCCCCCCGCACTGGGCCGACCCCTCCCCTTTGCGTAAACACAAACCACCTCCCCATGGTGCCAACCCTTACCGCCCCCTTTGAGCTTGCACGATTGCATTGAAAACCTCCCCTGTTTTGTTTTTTTTGCGCCCAAATCTTTCTCCGCCTTCAGCCTGACCGTTCTTTGGCGTCCTTTGCCTCCGCACCACCGCGGCGCCGTTTCTTGTGACCCTTGCAGATTCCTCGTTGCGCTTTTCTTACATCTAAATTTTGCGTTTTTTTCTTTTCACGAGAACTTCCTTTCCTTCTTTTTTCCAGTGCAGGTGGCATCCTCCCTGGGCCTTGTTCATGGTCTCTTTAGCTCTACTGCCACGGTGTTTTGGTTCGCTTTTTTTTTTTTTCCTTTACTTCCTGTATGTAATGTTTTGCCCCCTCCGTGTTTTTTCGTGCTCCTGCCCTTTAAAATTCCCATGTGTTACGTAATAAGTCCTTCCCTTCTCGGTCCTTTTTTATTAAGGTCACTCCGCCACTTTAGATTCTTTTCATCAGAGATTTTTTTTTTCCTCTACATTTCTTGTTTGAACCTCTCCCTGGAGCTTCGGAAAAGTTCTTGATCTTGGTGATTCCCGTGTCATTCGCTCCTAAGAGTTACCCAAATTTTCCTTAACTGCTGGAAAATGTGTGTTTTGTCTCCGGGCTCGTTTTTTCTAATTTGTACGGCGCTCCCATTGCTTTCCTCCGTTTTTTTTTTTTTTTTTTTTACTGGAGATTTTGCGTCGGCCGGGCATTCAACCCCAAACTGAAAAGCTTTCGACAAAACACCTGTTTTTTTCGCCGCTTTTTTTGCCCTGTTTTTGTCCCTCTTTAGGACCTGGTTCATTAATCCAACCGTTCGCGTATGTTTTGCCTTCCGGTCAGATTTGAAATGTTTTTTTTTTTCACCCCCCCCCCCCAAGCTCCCCTCGAAGTGTCTTTCTTGCGCCCGTTGCACTTGGTACCTTTTTAAAAAAACAGAACCATTCTTCCATTTTCCGCTTTTTCAAGTTACGTAACTTGCAAAATTTTCATTGGCTGGAGCCCTTCCTTTCAGCTCGACCCCCCCCATTTTCCTTATTTTATTTTTTTCGTAAAGGTGCTATCCAATGTTAGATGTCTCCCTCTTGCACCTTTTTGAGTTCTCCCTTGACATCTGTCATATTTTTTTTTTTCTTACTCCCCCATGCCCACCCTTTCTGACTTTCCAAGGGAGTCACTAGAAGAGGGTTTTTTTGGTTTATGTTCTTTTCCAGAGTTCTTCGACGAATTTTCCTCTCCCTTGGGCACGTACCTTCATGGACTTCCTTTGGGTTTTCTTTTTTTTCCGGCTGCTCTACATTTTTTCCATTAGTTGCCGTTTTCCCCCAGTTGCGGAGGTGCTTTCGTTTTTCTCTTTTTTTGTGCGGTGTCCCTTCCCTTTTAGGATTCGCTCCCTGTGTCTTGCTGACATTGTATCGAGGAGTCTTCTTTTGTAAGACCGACGCTTGCCCCGACCCCCCTGAACCCCCTCCCACTCCTGTTTTTTCCAAGTGTTCGTAAACCAACTTTCTCAGTTTTCCCCTTTATGTGTTCAACCCAATGGCCTTTTTTTACGCTTGCTGGAATTCCCTTGTTTGCTGTGTAGTGCAGTTCACCCCCCCCAAAATTGCTCGATTTTTTTTTTTTTTGCGCTTCCTTGCCGTTTGAGTTTGTCGCTGTCCCCTGTTTGCTTTTTTATGTGAGGCACAATCTTTAACCCAGTTTTATCTTTCCAATCGGTGCTCTCTTTTCCTTGCTTCTTTTTCAAATGGATTCTGCTTCCGTCGGGCATTTTCCCATCCAAATGGAACCCTTGGTCCTGAGATCTGTTAGATCTATCTATTAATGTCTTTTTTCTCGTGCAGCTTCCAAACTCCTCTTTTTCCCACTTCTGTTGGATTAACGCGTCAAGGTGCCTTGTCTGAATCTTTCCTTCTGTTCCCCACCCTGTCTGATGTTTTTTTTTCCGTTGACAAACCTTCCTTCGGACATCCTTTTCATTGATATTTCCAACACCACGGGTGCCCATTTGTTTTCCCCACACCCCTCTTTCCTTGGACGGACTTTGCCATTGTTTTTCCCTTCTGTTTCTTCCGCTTTTTTGGACTTTCTCCCCAATTTACTGCGGGGCTTTTTTTTTTTTCAATGGTTGTCTCGGTTGATGCCTCCTCCCTATCGGTTCTTGTGCCTCCCCCCCAATCTGTCGCCGTGTTTTTGTCTCATCAACCTATGTCTTCTCTCCTGTTTGTTGGTGGACTTCATTCAGGTACTTTTTTTTCGCACCGTCGTTCCCCTCGGGTGTGCTTCCACGATCCCGCTCTTGACTTGCTCCGTGGTGATATAGTCCTCCTTTTACTCTGCCCGCAGTTAAACTTCTTTTTTGCGTGATTCCCCCCTTCACTTACCCCTTTTCAATCTTTTTTCTCCCATTTCACGCGTGACCTTTGGGCCCAGTCCCCCTTTCTCGTACGCTTTGCTACCCCTGGCCCATTTTTCATAAGGCTTCTCCGCTTATCTTTTTTTGGCCTTTGAATTCCCCCGGTCATGATCTGTCTTCCCGCGCGACCACTGATTCGTTTATTTTGCAACACCCTTTATCCACATCAATTTTTTTAGGAATTTTCGCCGCCATTCGAACTTGTCCTTGCCTGACAACTTTTTGATGTTCGCCGAAGCCTCGTTTCAAGCTTTGCACCATTTTGGGCTCCACTTTTTTTTTTTTTCTCCGCTGTTCAAACGCCTCTCTTTTTCTTCTCTCCTCTTTTGCTGCTCCCACTGCTGTTATTTGGGCTTTATACCATTTCCCCCCCGCCTCACTCCCCCAACCCGTCTCTTTGTGGACACGCCCGACACACACGCTCCCCGAGCAACCCCTTACATCATCCCCCAATTACCCCCTCGCAGCCCCCCTTTTATCCCGGGAATTTTGTTCCGTGTTAATATCATCACACCTCACACGACTTCTCCTTATTGCTCACCCCTTGCCTGAACGTCTTTCCTTCAGTCTTTTTTCAATGTATAATTCGCTTTCCAACGGCAGTTACTTTTTGACTTTTCCCCCATTAAGGTACCCCCTCCCATTTCCGTGGATCCTCTTTTTTTTTCATTCGCCTATTATTCCCCTTTTCTTTTCAGCTTGTCTCATACTCCCTAGATAAGATAGAGCAGAGGTAACGACTAGACATGTCCAAACTAGTACTGTGAAGCAAGAGCGTCAACGTACCTGTCCCCTGTGCCTCCCCCAGTTTTCCGCGTTTTCCGCGGCTTCCCTTTCCCGTCTCCCCCTTCTAAACCTTTTTTGTAATGTGAAACAGTCGTTTTTCTGGAAATGTCCCCCTCCCTTGGTTTTTCCTATTCTTCTTTTGAGTCCCGACGATTGTGTTCTGTTCTCAGAATCACCTTTCCTCTTTCATTGTTCGTCTTTTCGTTTCGGGGTTCTGACCCCTTAGATTTTTTTCCGTCCCTGTTTTCTGACAAATTCTGGTTTGATTTTTTTGGGGATTTTCTCGACCCCCTCCTTTCTTTCCCACAGAACTTCCGGTTTGGGCCTGGTTGAGTGTTTGCTTTTCGCTGTTTTGATGTCTTTTTTACACGTTCTTTATCCGGGCTTCCGTTTCTTCTTTGACGCGCAGTAAGGACTACCCCCTTGCAGTTTGACCTTGTGCTAAAAACATGTGTTTGGCCGGAGCTTTTGTTTTTCTGTGCACTGTTCGGCGACCCGCCCAACTCCTTTTTTTTTTCCCCCCTCCCTTTTGGTTTTGTTGAGATTTGCGAGTGCGTTGACTTTGCCCACCACCAACTAGTGCCAAGTCCCAAGACAGCAGTGGCGAGTCCCTCCACTCTATCGCGCAAGAAAACAGAGCCCGCGGCACGCCCCACAAACAAGACCCCCGAGCAAGAGACTAATCCTATGTTAATTTTTCCTCCCCTTCTTTCCTTTTTTTCTATTTTTCTGCCCCCTGGCAGAATCCTGCTCTTTTTCTTTTGGAGTTTTTGTTTTCCCTTCCCGACCCCCTCCCGGCCCTTCCTTCAAAACACTCCCCGGCTTCCCTTTTACAACGGCGGCTTCTTTTCCGATACCCCCGTTTTTCGTCGAATCTATAATCAAACCGCCACTCTTGAAACCTGTTGACAGAATTTGTGACACTGCTGTTTCCCCCCCCCCCTGCTTCAGAAACACTTCCCCATTTTTTTTATTTATCGAATAACCATTTGTGTGTCTCCTATCTGTTTTTTTTCGTCTTTTTTTGGTTTCCTCTCCGCTTTGGAAAGTTAAGACGGTGCCCTTTTTTTACCGACCACGCACTTTGACCTATCGTTTTTTTGCTGTTTTCGCGCCGCGTTCTTTTGGCGTTATGAAGTTGGTTTTTTCCCCCCCTCTTGTCTTTTTGTTGCCTGCCCTCTTTCAGCTCCAATTACGACCTCCCAGATTTCTTCCCCTTTTTCGTTTTGAAAGCCCGTTCTTTTCAGCGCTTCCCATCTGCGTTCCCAGTCAATCCGTTTTTTGTCCCTTCGGGCGGAGTGGCTCGTCTTTTCCCGCCTTGGGCCATGTGTTCGGGGACTGTGCGGCCTCCTTTTGCGCGGCTCGGACCAATTTTCGCTGAGGCTGTTTCCCCCCCTCCTTTTCAGCCCGTCCGTTGAGTGTTTTTTTTACGAATCAAAATTTGAACTCGCGCTTTTTTTTTTTCAAAGGTTCCCTACCTTCCCGCCAAAACTCTCTGCAGGAGAGGATGGGTCCTTTTCGTTGTCCCCCTTCCAGCCCCGCCATTGGTTTTTCCTTTGCGTCCCCAATGCCTCTGACGGGCTTCTAACATCCAGCGTTTGATTTGTTGGAGTATTCTTTTTTTTATTGACTTGGCCCACAAAGGTAATGTTTTGTTTTTCCCTCCTTTTCCACACCCCCTTCGGAGACCAGTTGCGTTTCAGCTGTCCGTTTTTTATTTCGGAGTTGACTCCGTCCCCACTCACCCACCCTGTTTTTGGTCACTTTTTTAGTCCCTTCCTTAGAGTTTTCGTCCCGCCATGGTTTGGTTTTTGCTCCCCCCGGTCTTCCACTCCTTTTTCCCTTTTCGGTTTTTTTGCTTTTAGTGCGGCAGTTTCTCCATTTTGACCTCCTGCTTCGGATCCGTCGTTTTCTTTCGTTTTTTCCTCAGCCCCCACCTCGGCTCTTTGTTCTGCGTCGAAGACGTACCTTTTCTCTGTCTTCCACATTCCGTTATTCCCTTTTGTGTGAAACCCAAAAGATACCCTCTTTTTCCGGACTTTTATGGTGCTTGGGCTCTGCCCCTCACGCCGCCCTTTACCTTTCGGGCTTCTTTTTCTTTCGCTGTTTTTCCCCGCGAGACCTCTTGTTCTGCACTTCTTCCCGCCGGTTTGCTACCACACTACTCTCTCCCCTCCTCCCCTCCGTGTGTGTTGAGGCTTAACTCTTCTGTCTTTTTATTGTTGCAGGCGAAAGCTTTTTTTGTTTTTTTTGCCTTAACCCTGCGTGAATGAGGGCTCCACGTTTTTGATCACCTCCCTCAGAAGCCGTTGCAGCCCAGTCTTCCCCTGGAGCCCCCAAGTACCCCCTTTTCTCACCTTCCTGTTTTTTTTTTTTTTTTTTTTTTTTTCACATTTATCGCATTTGGCACAGATCCCCCCGGATTTTTTTTTCTCTTGACGTCTTTCGATTTTCTTACCCTTCCCGCATCTTTGGACCCGTATCGACGGCGGTCTCTTCACCCCCCTTGGGGCCTTCTTCTCTTGCCCCAAACCCCTACCAGGTGTGTGCTGAGTTTTTTTTCTGCACGTCCCTCAGGAGAGACTGAGTCGACACACTCCCGATGTTTGTTACCCCACTGGGGTTCCCCATTTGTGGCGCGTTTCCCACTCACATTGACCCTCTGCTGTTTAAACCAACGGCGCAGTCCTTCGCCTCCTGAACCCTCCGGTTTCCCCAGTTGGTGCTGTTTCCATTGTTGGGCTTTCCCCCTTAAAACGTCCCCGATCCGCGTCACCCTTGACGCTGGCAGCTCCCCTCGTAGCTGGTGCTTCCCAAGCAAACCGTGCGGGTCTGTATTTTTCCATTTTATAAGCCAGCCAAGGGGCCCCCCCCCTCCTTACTTTATGCGAGTTTGTGGACGTCGGGGCTTGTACACGGCTTTTCCTTCTTTTCCCTTTTCTAGTGCAAAGTCCTCCCCGTTTTGACCCTTTTTGCTCTTGTGGCCGCGGGCCTCAGACCCAACTTTTTTGCCCCTTAATCTCACCTTCCGTTACCCTGCATTTTACATCACGGGCAAGTCCCTTTCTACCTCCCGGTCCTTTTATACTTCCCCGATTTATGTGTTCCATTCGTTTTCGATGATGTCTGCTTCAAACGATCCGGCCCCGCTTCTTATGCCGTTTTTCGTCTTTTTGATTTGTCAAAGAAAGTTTTTTGGTCTTCTCCCCCCTGTCCTCCTTTCGGTCATATGTTCCGACCCAGTTCAGCGTCTTTGCTGTCGATCCTTTTATATAACTTCCGCCCAGTTCGTGTTTCAGTGGTACGCCTGGAACACCTTTTCTGTTCTTTTTCTTTGTCCCCATTCGTATCGGTCCCCTCAGTTTTTCCTATGCTTTGTCATGGACCTGGGCTTTTCGTCCTCCTAATCCCCACGCTGATAATTGTTGCGGCAGCCTTCCTTTTTTTTCGCCATGAAAAGATTTTTCTGGTGTTCCGCTCATTGGGAACCACTTCTGGTTTATTTTTCCTTCTTTTTTCGATTCCTTGACGCCCCCTTGCTCTTTATCCCCACAGCTCCCGTGCCTCTTCCTGATTCTGTTAGTTTGTTTGATCTTTTTTTCTTCCTTAAGTTCTCCTTCTTCTTCCATGGTTCTTTCTGTCCGTTGCTGTTACGGAATTTTATTCCCCTTCTGACTCGGCCGGAACCCCCTTTTTTTTTTTTCGGACGCGTTCTTTTGTTTTTGCCCCATATTTGTCCTGTCTCCCGCCGTTCCCAAAACCCTCGGGGTCCTTTATCACCCTTTTTTTTTTGATGGACGCCTTTTTGCCGTCGTGCAATTTTTTCTTCCCACCCCACCACACGTCAACACGCTTTTCCGCCTCAAACCATGTTTCTCCTCTTAGCAATGTTTTGTCCATCTTTCCTGTTTCGACTCCCGGCTTTTTCCCCCTGTTTCTTTCCTCACTTTGTCGGGACACTTTTATGTTCCCCTCACCACCACCTCCCCTCCCCCCTGACGAGGCTTCCTTTTTTTCCCTGGATTTAGATTATTTCCATTTGATTATCTCCCTTCCACCTCCCAAACTCACACTGCACATTAGTCTCTGGCCCTTTTCCAGAACCCTTGACCCATCTTTCATTTGTTGACCACTACAGCTGAAAACCCAAATTTACAATTCCTTGTGACTTTCTTCTCGAACTTCTCACCCTTTTTTCTCCCGATGTGCTGTTTTCCCCTAACGCCATACAGGTTCTTTCTTCCTCGAGATTTTGCCCGCATCCAACGGCCCACAGCCCTTTACCACGACCCCATTTCCCACCCTTTCGTATTTCTCTGATCCTGAAAGGGCCTGCCCACCTGCTTTTTTGCAGTTTTACTGGCTTTTCTTGTGTCCCGAGGAGTCGGCTCGAACTTTCCTTTTCCCACCCAGGACGATTGCCCCCCCTTTTGGTTTTTTTTGGCGGAAGGCCTTTTTCCTGCCAGTCTCCCTTGATTGTGATTTGTTTTTTTCCAGAACTTTTCTTTCTTTCGTCCTGCTTGAGTGCAGATTTTCCGTCCTTTGTTGTTTCGTTATTTGTTTGCCCGGTGTAATTCAAGCCGTTCCCCCGTATCGGTTTGAAGCGTTTTGCCCGCGAAACTTCCCTCTGAGTTATACCTCCTTGTGCATTTGCTTTCCTGCTTTATTGTTTTTCGTGCGCGTGCCCCTGACTACAACATTCACCTCTAAGATGGTTCTTTTGCTTCCCCCCCAACCAGGGGGATCCCTTCCTTGCTGTGTTTTCCCCACCATTTTCTGGGTATATTTCCTGTGCCCCCTCCTCTTTCATGCCCTGGTTATTTAGTTTTCTGAACATGATTCTCTTGCGACAAATGCCTGCGTTCGAGTTTCTATCTGATAGGTCCTTTCGTCCTCCTCTTTTTCCCCAACATGTGCCGAACCAACTTTTGAAAAGCCTTCTTCTTCAGACGTACCCCTTCGCCTTTAACATCCCCCACTTTCGCTGGTTGGCCAGTTTTTCCCGTCCTTCCAAATGGACCCTGTGAAGTAGAGTTCTCTCTCGCTTTTTTTTTTTTCCTGCTCAAGTATAACGGCCCGTGTGTGTTGAACTCAGCTTCATTTTGGCCACCGAGTTGTCTTCCAGAGTCCAGTTCCCCCTTCGCGCTATCGATGAGGCTGCCTTACTGGCTCTTCCTTATCTCTCGCCTTATGGGCCCACCTTCTCTCTGCGGGCGCCACCTCCCCTCAGTCTACACATAGCCCCTCAGTTGTCGGTACCCTGTTGCGGGCGCCTACCCTCACCACAAAAT
>Ga0179593_1292382_pt1 | contig 11725 bp, 15 predicted proteins | sample CZODoug2_1_08_16_FD_185931 | JGI IMG/M metagenome (GOLD analysis project Ga0179593, IMG submission 185931) | Vadose zone soil fungal communities from Angelo Coast Range Reserve, California, USA - CZODoug2_1_08_16fungal (PacBio error correction) | ecosystem: Environmental > Terrestrial > Soil >... | reverse complement strand
TCTTAGACCTGGAGCCGTTGACTTCGGAAATTCTTCTTTGGAGATTCTTTTCCCCTTTCTCCCCTGCAGGCGTACTCTTCCCTTATTTATTGAATGATGACTTCCTTCAGGCCCTCCGCTTGTTTTCCTCTCTTGCTGTCTTTTCTTTTTCTCTTGGCCCCAGCCAAAGTTCCGATGAAGAGGACCTGTGAAATCGCGCGGAAATCCTCCCTTGTGTTTCCCTTCGCCACAGGAATTTGTTGCGAATGCTTTCGCGACGCGTCTCTCATCCCCCCCTTCGCCGGCGATTGATTACCCCTGCCTTAAACCCTTTTCCCCGTCATCGCGAGAAGCTTTTTCTTCTGTCGGCCACGAGACCGGCTCTCCTCATGGACGTCCACTTGCCAGTAAAGACTTCCCTCCCCATTCGCCCGGTTCAAAGCGTTCACCCGATTCTAGGAACCCCGCCTTCCTTTTTTCCTCTCCATCCCTGTACATGGCTTGTCTCCGAAAGGTACTTGAAACCCGTCCCCATCAGCGAAGGATCACCCCTCCCCACTTTCCCCCCCCAATATAAAGGTCTATTGCCCCCGAGGGGTGATTCCTTGTTACTTTGCCTTCCCTTTTCCTTCTGGACCACCAAACGAGACATCTAGATGAATCCTGCCGGACATTTGTTTCTTTCCCTGGATTGGTTTCGTCTCTTTCCCTATCGGTGAATTTCCCTCGTTTCCCAGTACTTGTCTCATTTCCCCCTTTCTCTGCTTCTGACCTGGGCGTCAGCAAAGGGCAGTCTGATGGCCGCGTGTCTTTGTTTCCTCTTTTTCGCCCGGGAAGATATCCCTGCTTTTGTCGCAGAACGCTGACTTCAGTAATCTCTTCGCCCGCCTATTCAGGCGGTGGTCCTACAAGAGTCTCGACTGACGCTAAATTTCCATTCACACCGATCTCCCTTCTCGGTTTTCTCGCCTCGTCATTAACTCCCAAGCCCCACTCCCCCGTCCTGCTGCAAGCGGTTCTCAGGACTGTGACGTGCGCTTCTGTGCTCTTCTTTTGCGAACGGATAGACTGACGGGATTCGTCTTCCCTTTTCTCTTTTCCCTTCGTCGACGATGGCGGCCTTTTGAGTGATTCTCTTTCCCCGAGGGATTTTGAATTTTTTCCCCTTGTTGAGAATTCCCGCTAAGACTTGGGAAGTGTTCCCGCCCGGACCTGCGTCTATTCGGAAACTACGCAATAATTTCTTCGGAACTTTTCTTCTGAATGTTGTTTCAAAGGATTTGCCGCAGACGCGCTCCTTTTCCCTATGTCGTCTGGCCTTCCTACCCCTTTTTCCCCAATCGTTGTCCCCATTACATCCTTCCCCCTCTCCCGGCCCCGGCCCCGTTCTTTTTCCTCCAACTGAATGATGTTGCTGGGACTGACGCACTGCTTCGGACACTCCCCCCGTAATCTGAGTACATTCGGGCCATTTTAAGCATTGCACAGAGATAAAAGGTTTTCCTGAGCGACCTCCGCTCCTCCCCTCCCCCCCTTCTCCCCTAAGTCGCCCGCCCTTCCCGACCTGAAACCTTTCTCCAGTTTTTTTTCCTTCATCGGTTGTCCTGATTAGCAGCATATGCATCCTAACACGTCAGATCCTTGTTTCCCCCCCCCCACCATGATGTCACCAGCGTGAATATTCACCCCTCTTCCTTTTGGGGCATTTCTTCTCCACCCTTCCGTGACAGACCACGTTCAACGCTTTTCCCCTCCTGGTTTCTCCGAATTTTTCCACCCCCGCCCCGTCTTCTTTTCTTTCATCTGCACCTCCCTGCGTTTCTAAAGAACGAGCAGATTTAATTTTGGCTATCACATCAGGCCCTTTTTTTCTGGCCGGAATTATCTGAAGTTGATTACTCCAGATTCCACCACTTTCACGTCGTCTCCCTTCCCCCGGCCCGTCCCCTCTTTTTTCCCCCCAGCGTTTTGGTGGTCAGAACAGGTCGGCCAGAACGTTTTCTTTCTGTTTCGATCTCCTCTTTTTTGCTTGCACAGTGTTTTCAGAATCATTTTTTCGGCTAGTCCAGTTTTGGTGAACCTCCGAACTGCGGCTCTTTCTTCGCCGTATTTCCTTGGACAATTTCCTTCCACCCACGAAGGAGCACCCGAAACTTTGAATAATTTTCGTGTCGGTCCCCCCGAACAATACACAAGCTTACGTATTCAATAAAAGGTGCTTTTTGGGCCGGAGCCGAACCTTTTGGTAGTTCTCTTGTTTTCCTACTTTTGCTTAGCAACTTTTCTGGTTTTTCTTTTTCTCCTACCATCGTTTCTCGACCAGCCTCCTTCCGTTCTCTTAGGTGATATGAAGCTGTCCCCCCCCACAATCCCCTGTGCTCTTTTCCCCGCCATCGCAAGGTTAGTCGACAGTCATAATTGAGCTGGTACTGACTGACCCTTCCTGCTCTTCCTCGTTGGTCCATTTTGCATGGCCTGCCCCTCGATTTGGGTGGGGCGACTCTCGCCGCGAATCGAAGAGCCCTTTCTTCCTTCCTCCCTCCCACCTCGTTCCCCACGCCAATCATAAGAGTTGCGACCCCTCCAAACGTGGTCATTTCCCTTCACCTTTCCTTCACTTGCTCCCTCATTTCTTTCCAGAGTCAAGCGGACTCCGTCAGGCGCCGTCACAGCTTGACTGGAATGACCAATGCGCTGGCAACTTTTCCGTTTTTAGCTCTTCCACTTTCTCGATCCTTTTCAAGCGGCAATGAACATCGTAATGGGCTATGACGTTCATTCCTTCCCATTTACTCCGTGATCGATTCCCACCCGATGTGAGGCGGATTGAACAATTCTCGTCGAGTCTGCTGCTTCAGTCCTCCCCCTCCTTGAGGACTGCAGTCCTTTCTTTGCGACCTATCCTAACGTGCAGGAGTTGAGCCCAGTCCCCCCCCCCCAGCGCGTTCCTCTATCCCTCCCCCTCTCCTCATTGGTTTTCTCCGATACTCCATTCATGGGCTCACGACGCAAATGATATAGCTCCCCCTTCCTCTCTCCTTCCCGTCAGAGTTCGTTGAATAGTTTCCTTGTTAAATCCCTCCTGCCCGCAGCCTGAGTACAGACTCCGGCATCTGACGGCAATAATCAAGGCGAAAGATGTGCCGCGGTTTGAGACATCACATTTTCTTCTGGTCTAACCCCGTTTGTCCACCGGTCCTGGGCATGAGCTTGAATACCCCCTCGGTGTCCTCTCGCCTGATGTAGGATTATTTTCCCATTTTTATTACCGTTTTTTTGGAAAGTCCGATCAATGAGCATTATTTAGGCCCTCCTTCTTCCTATCCACGTTGCGTTCGGGAATTTTTACGGTCTTCTTGCATTTCGTTTGTGAGGCCTGCCCGCAGTACTTTCTATTTGTGATTCGCGTGCTTCCCCACCACTCTCCACGGTAGTAAAACCATGTACACCACGAAGTCTCCCCCTGTCCGATTTTTCTCCGCCGGACCGGACGGTGTCCGCTCAACGGGCAGGAGGCTGAGAAAACATCTGTAACAGTTTATTTTTTTAATCCCTCCTCCCAGTCCCCTGGCAGACCCGGATTTCGATTGATCAGCCCTGCTGTTAGTGCACTGGGTGCACCCCCGTCTTTAAAGTTTTGCCTCGCATGCCCACTGCGTAGTTGTTAACCTAATATTCTACCACCCTTCCGGCTCCTCCCCCCCCCCCTTCCACTCACAACTTTATTGCATACCCCTCCCACGTGCAAATCTGGATTGTGAGATCAATCAAACTCGCTTCCCCCCCCCTCTAAGGTGCTGAAGAAGCTGTAATTTTTAACCTCACCTCTCCCGCTTTCGGATTTCCCGCCCCTTTCTATCCTCCAGTTTTGAGGATTTCTGACAAAATTGGGACAAATCCAATCTGTAATACCCAGTTTCAAGAAAACGTTCTTTTCCCCTTCCTTTTCTTGAGTTTTCCCTTACACTATTACTTTTTAATAGCTAGTTCTCCCAGTCGAACCTCCAGGTGGTCTTTTTTTTTTCCCCTCTTGTATCACACCCCCTTCAGTGTCGACGCGCACTCAACCCCCGAAATTCATTTTTATCCCCCGTCGATTTTTTCCTCTGTGGGGCTTTTTTTCTTTAACAACCATGTCGCTTAAGAGACTACTCAATCGCGTCCTTCCCCCGCATGATGTTGACTCTAATGCTGTCGCCCCCTTTTGTTCAGCGGATTGGAACAGGGGTCCCCGTTCCCCGTCGTGTATGCCCCTGCACACGTCTTGTCCGAGGGAACGGGGAAGATTTCGAATTGCGTCAACCCAATATCCTGTTGACTTTTCTTCTTTTTCCCGACCGCCTTTATAGCGGCCTAGTAGGAATAACCTGGCTGGAGCTTTATCAGCCCCCCCCCCCTGACCGTCCCCGGTCTTTTCCTTCTAGAAGTTTTTCGTTCATCGGATGCAGAACTTGTGTGACAATTTCTTTCTCCCTCTTAGCTTTTAAATCGAAGCGTCGGTCAGCTCCCCCCGCCGTCATTCTCCGTTGCCTTTCAAAAGGCCTGAGTTGTTCCCGAATGTCTCTTTTTCTTTCGTCCTTGCCCGCCTACATATCGATAACTTCGGCTGTCTTGGCGCATTTTCCTCCAGCCCTTTTCTAAGTCTTTTTCCTCTCTTCCGTTCATCCTAGACCAGCTGTCCTTTTTCCGTTTTTTATTCTCCCCATTGAGCGAAACTTATCCCCCTCCACTTTCATCCATAGGAATTCTGATCCCCTTCCCCACAATTTCTCCTCCCCCCTTCCCCTCTGGAACCCTAGCCTTGCAGCATAAGATTTCGCCGTTTCCGTAATCCGGGCTCGCGGCCGGCAGAAGCTCTCCCTCCGCCCCCTCTCGCCTTGAAAAAGCTCCCCGCGAGCACTCGAGTTGGCATTTCGTTGTCGTACGCTTGTGATATCAGGACAGTGGGGGTTCTTTTTTCTTTTCCCAGTTTCCGACCTCTTCGTCCGACCTCTTTTTTCCTCTCCCTGCGGGTCAGCTCCTTGACGTGAAAGGCTTGTGGGTCTGGGGGGACCGGCTGCGACCAGGCCCAACTGGGCAGTTGATGCGGTTTAATTGAGAATTTTGAACTCCCCACTTCTCCTCCCAGCCTTGTTTTTCTATTTCCCGTTTCTTTCGACCCAAGAGCGGTCCAGACGTCGTTTTCAGTCTTTCGCCTTATTGAAAGCCTCGACGCGACCACATCGTAGTAACTTTTTTTCGCCCCTTCCCTCAGTTTTATCTTTTGGAGTGTGGGCCACCTTTTTTTAGTCGGGCGGCACGCAACCCCCACAGTATACGGGTCCTCTTCGAGGATCCCCGGTCTAGTGTTCCCGTTGTACTAGGGATAGAGCATGTCTTTCCTCTTCCGGCCTCTTGTAGAAGAGCAAGTACTTAAGGCTGTCGCGCCCTTGCCTTTTCCGAGCCCGATCTGCCAATTCCTCCCGTGCGTGGTTGCGGTATCTGCTTTTTTTTTTACTTATTTTCGCTTATTTTTTTTTTTTATGGAGGCGAGGCTCTCCTTCCGGACCCTTTGGCGATACACCTCCTCCCCTCCTCGCTTTTTCTTATCCGGGATAGACGCAGTATCTAGCCTGATTACGGAATTCTGCTTTTTACTCCTTCGTTTCCCTTCTGTTCCCCTGCAGAAATGCGGCTTGGTCGGACCCAGCGGTCTAACTCGCTATTCCCTCGTTATGGGCACTGGAGTCCAGCTCCAGCTGCCATTTTCCGCCGAAGTAATCACGAATCTTTTCGTACCTTAATATGATGCAGACACAGTCCCCCGACTTTTCCCCCCCTTCTCAGAAGTACGCCGCGCGTTCCAGCAATTCCTCAGTCGAATTCTTTTCTGCCTTTTTTTTTTTCGGCGACAATAGAATCATCCCATTCTCCTCCTCATTTTTTTTTGTTGCGATCTTTTTTTCTTTCTTTGCGCCTTCGCTTCAAGTAGGATCTTTTTGGCTCTGTTCCCCAAATTTCGCCCCGTGGCGTTTCTCTGGCATTATGGTTGTATTGGCCGTTATTTCTTTTCAATTCTCCCCTTCCGTGATTGCGGTTGATTTTCGCCTTCTCTTGTCTCTGGCCGCACCCCCCCGCCCCCCTGAAGAGCGAAATGGCACCAGCGCTCGAATTCAGACTGGTCCCCCTTTCCTTTTTTCTGGGCTCAGACATTTTGCTTTCGCGACGCGGATAATGATTCCTCTCCTGCGACCTTATCCTATGCTCCTTCGGAATCGGCTTGAGACCTGAGGGGGTTTTAGCACGATGGGCTATCTTTCTTTTTCCGCTCCTCCGGCGACACTGCCCTCCGACAGTTGAAACCATCGCTGGACATGCGACCGCTTGCATCTCTTTTTTTTTTTGTGAAAACCTTCGCTCCGACTGATTGATGACACCGAACTAACGATTTCATAGTACACCCTGACCCTTCCGCATGCTCACCTACGTCAATGCAGCCCAACAACGCGCCCGCCTGAATGGAGCCGTGTCTCTTTGGCAGTTGGCGGCCTTTTTCGGTTTTTATTATTGAACAACGCCTCATTTTCATCTGACCCTTCCTTTTCTTTCCCCTTTTTTCACTGTCTTTTGTCTTTTCGTCTGCGTTTAAAGAAGCTGGCGAGCACAGTCCTCTTTTTTGCCCTTTGCCATTTTTTAGACTTCCTTTCGAACCTCACTAGTTCCTTTTCTTTTTGTGTTGTCCTTTCCCCAAGCCCCTAAGATATCACCTTTCCTTTTCTTTCTCGGTGAAACAAAAAGAAGTCACCCCTTTCGACCTCACCGAGCTTGCCGCATGATTTCGGTCCTCCCCCTATTCCTTTCCCTGCTTCCTTTTTTGTCAGCCTAGGAGGATTCTTTCTCACACAACTCTCTCCCCCCGTTTCTCCTCTTCCCCTCGGACGCCACGCGAATGGACAGCTCCTCGTCCCCAGCGTTTTTCTCATGCAGAATTCTGTTGAGGATGGTGCATTGCTCGCCCGCCTAGCCCGCGGATTTACGAAGTTGGAACTTTTTCTTCTCCCCGGATCCGGCAATGGGCCCCCTTTTGGAGCGTCGTCGCGCCCTCTAGTGATCTTTCCTTCCGCGTTTTTTCGTGTAAGGTCGTTGTCGCTCCGATCCCGTTTTCTTCTGCCCCCCGACAGCGTTGGTTTGTCTCCTTAAAAACGAAAGCGAACGCCCTTCCTCCGATCAACTTCTATGCTTCTTTTACATGAGCCGGTGCTAGACCGATTTGTTTTGGAGGATAACAGCGAAAATCCAATTTGCCCCCTTCTGATCCCCCCAGTTTTCGGACTCCCAAACTTCGCCTGATGCTTTTTTGCGTTGAATTTCTCCCGATCGTATAATCGAAGCGGAGTTCTTTTCGTGGCCATCGCCTCCTTTTGCTTCTCCCCCCCCAGTTTTTATCAAGGAGCGCCCCGCGAGAACCAAAATGACCCGAAGGCGCATCCCCGGGCAGTCTTCAGTGGATTTTTCTGCATCGGATCAAGTTCGGTTATTCGACAGCCGATGAAAGGCGAACCTTTTTTCATATCACCCTGAAGAGAGTGTGTTGATCAAATTTGCATATGCTCGTCGGTCCCGCGGGAACACTCCAAACGGCTTCGTCATTTATCAAACGTCAGTTTCCGAACTGTCCAAATCCGCCGTGTTCTGACTTTTTTCACCCATTCCGTCAGTGAAAAGTCCTTCGTGCGGATGGCTTCTTAAATGCCCTCCTCTGCGTTTTCTCCCCCTGAAGCCTTTGCCGCACTGTTCTCACAGAAGTTGTATCTTCTGCTGTGGACTCCGCCGTTTTTCTCTCTCGCTTTTCTCCGCCCCCTTTCTGTACCGGGGATGTACGAGCCACCGGTTGAGTCCTCCCTGCGATTTCGTTCCCCCCCTTTTTTCGGAGGTGTTCCGAAACGGTGCAAGAACGTATGTTTGGTTGATGATCAGCTCAAGCACTTTTTTTTTCCGAAATCCTAAATGGATCTCCCCCCCATTTTCTTTTGTTTTGCAAATCCACTTTCCTGAGACTGAGGCGCAGTATTGAGGCTGAAATTTCGTCCCCAACTTCTAACTGCTGTCTCAATCACTGAGGCCCTGCTGGGACCTCCATCTTCCTGACCCCTCCAAGTCCCTCTGACTTAAGTATTTCCCTCAACATTTTTTACATTTTTTTAGTTTCGACTTTTGGCCCATTGAGTGTTTCAATAAGTCTTTTTCTTTTTCACTTTCATTTTGCAAGACATGTTTTCCGAAATAGGTATGACCCCCCCTCCTAAATGCGTACCCCGCTGGGAATGCTGCCCAAACCCCCACGTTTCCCCCTTTTTTTCCCTCCAATGTTTTTCGATTCATGTTTCCTTTCGCGGCTTTCTTCCTTTCTTAGCTCCTCCAGGCTCTCCTTTGGTAAATTTAGAAGAGACTGTGGGGAGTGGTCGTCCTGCTCTCTCCGCTAATCGACCACTGCGGCCGCCCCCCCTACATACACACGGGAAGCCCTTCATAAGACCGTTTCCCCCTCAGAACTTCCCTGGTTCTTTCGAAGGACCTTACTCCGCACGAATTGATCTGCTGCGCACTGCCTGCCGTTCAAAGCTTGCGGGACATCATCGGGCACCCTTTCCCCCGAGCGCTTCTTTAGGACCTTTTTCGCGAAGTGTTTGCCTATTTCTGCACTTTCCGATCGTCGGCACTGTACAATCGATAATAGGCGCGTCTCCGGACTTCATTCGGTACGTGTCCCCAACTTGAGGCTTTGTTTTGACCAATTCCAGTGCGTGGCGCAAGAGTTCTGCCCTGCCTTCGCGCCCTTCTAAGAGCTCCGTCAATATTCGTTTTTCCGCCCAGAACGTGCAGGAGCCTTTTTCCCAGACCAGCGCGAGGTACATCTTTTTCCCGGTTGTTTCGCTTTCTTTTCCTAGCGTTGGTTCCTCACCTGTCGGGGTGCGAGTCGCCCCTCCAGGACCTTCTGAGCTCCTTTTTCTCCTGTAAATCTTTCCATTGGTCTTTCCCAACTGATAGTTTTGAAGCGCCGGCAGCGTACCCCCCCTTCAGTTTCGTTGCCGGATTCTCCTATGTTCATTGCCGCTGTTTAGGCCTGCGTGCCTCCTGGCTAACCACCTTCGCCGGCTCATTGCGGACAGCTTCACATTTTGGTCCGTCCATGCTGTCCTCTCTGGATTCCATTTGCCTTCCCTACGATTTCACCTTCTCCTGAAGTTCGCTAATTCGAGGGAAGTGCCAAAGGTGGAATTCGATTTTACGGCTATGAACCTTCTGAGTGGGCCGAGTGTGGTCCCCTGGGCCGGATTTTCTCCGGATCCTACCACACTCCCATGCAACTTTCGTCGCTGCCCACACAACGAAAGTCTCAGCCCCCTCTGTCCGCCTTTAAAGGCAGGACCGCGCCCAGTAACACAGGAAGGTGTAAGCGACTGCAGGATGCGATCCCCTTTTCTGGCCCCAGTGTATTTATATTTCCCCACCTTCCCGCGTTCTGGTCGCTTTATATTTTAGACTTAAATGCGGAAGGGTCCCCCACTTATGAAAGTTTTTTTCCTCCCCCGTTGCAAACTCTACTTTCCAATTGAAGGATCTCCCACAAATTTCGCACCTTTACCTTAGATTCTTTTGTTTTTTCCTCCAAAAATCGGCATTCAACTTCCTGGACTCAGTTGCTTGTCTCCTTTCGCCCCCCCCCCCCCCACAAACATTCCCCCCCATTTTGGGAAGAAATTGTAACCTGACCCCTCTTCTCCTTTTGCCCCTCCCCCTGGCCCCCCTTGAATTCTGATTTCTAACCCGATGGTCCTCACCCTCCCCATAGCTTTCTTCTACTCCCCCTCAAACTGAAAAGTTAGGGCATCATGGGTCACAACAACACTAAAAAATGCTGGACGGATTCTTCCAGTCTTTTTTTACTCCCTTCACGGTGAAAACGAGTGTTCGTTTATTTTCGTTCGTCTCACAAACTTCTTAAACGATATAAGCGAGCTCACATTTCAGACAAAGGTCTCATCTTCTTTTTCTTCGTTGGCTCCCCGCAGGTCCTTTTTGCAGATGCCTCAGAAGAACTCCCCTCCTTCCTCCGTTCTTGAAGAGAATGCAGTCTTTACTCCTTCTTTCTCCCTGTTGCCAGGGTCGACTTCCCTTTTCCTTTGCGATTGCCCGCTTTGAAGAACTCTTTAGTTTTTTTCCTTGGCGTGTGTATCAACAAGTTTTTTCCCCGTATGCGGTGGGATCCCTCTTTTCCTCGCGCCGCTTGAATAACCATGCTGGACATCCAGGTTCCCCCCAGTCAACTAAACGGGGAGACTTCGGTGAGCAGTTTTGTTTTCTTTTTTTGCCTTGAGACCCATTGAAATTTCGCAGTTCTACCTGTCGCGTCGATTTCGATCTCATTCTTTCCTCTCCCCTCCTCTCTTTACAAGTTTTCGTTTTTGGGCTCGTCCCCGATGGCCCTGAATTTCTCTTGCTGAAAGAAATAGTAGAGCACTTCCGCTGTAGTGGAGAATGCATCCTTTGCTACTTCTCGGCGTCTCCTTTTTAGCACGGAAGTGCAGACCACCGCTGGTTTCCCCCCCCCGGAGGACCCCAGAACTTTATCAAAACATGACATCAACCCCTTACTTAGGCCATTAATCGTTCCCCCCCCCCCATTGCGCACTTTTTTTTCCCTTCTCTCCGCGGACCCCCCCCCAGTTTGCTTTCCGGAGTTCGCGTTTGTCCTTGTCACGGTCTGCTGACCTCCAATCATCAGCGCACGGCACCGACAATTCCTTACTCTTCCGCTTATGAGTGCCGACGAGTCCCATTTCTTTTTAGTTTGTTTCGTGATCTGCGAAAGACCCAACTGCCGTGAGCTTGTTTGGAACTTTCCTCATCCCGACTCCGTCGAAGCTTTTAGTCCCCCCCCTTCCTCGCTTATACATTAAGAGAACTGCCTGGTTCACGGCTTTCTCCCGACACGACAGTCGGCTGGCTCGTTTTTGCGCCGACAAAACCCACCAGCGGTTCACTACCCTTACGCCTCGAGTCACGTTGCAGACTACTTTTTCCCCCTTTTTTAGCCTGGCGTTGCTCCTTTTCTTCGCCCGCTATTGAATCTCTCCCTCAGTGATGACCTTCGCTCCGTGAGTTCAAGCGAGTTTCCTTTTCGTTTCATGCCCGGTCCCCTTTCGACCAACTCCCACGTCTCCTTTAAATCGCGTGGCGGAGCACCACTTCGGCCATTGCCTTCTTTGAGTTGGCTAAGAAGTCTCAAAGGACTCTGTTCCTAAAGCCTTCCTTTTTGTAGCCGGTCGGTTTTCCTCCGCGCCCCCCTTGCAAGTGGGATTTTCGGTTTTCTGTGAAGTTCCCCCTTGTACGCCATTAGCCGCAGTTCTGCCGTTCGTAATCGTCGTCTCCAAGATCACCCCATCTCTCCGATATTCGGTTTATAGGTTAGCCAGAATTTCGTTCGACGGAATTCTGCGGACGCGTGTCCTGCAATTTTCTCGCCCGTCCCCAGGTTTTTGCGACTTTTAACCGCCAGGCTTTCTTTTTTACCCCGCAATTTTTCCTCAGGTACAGATCAACTTCACTCAAGTTTTTGTACGTCACCCAATCACACCCCTTTTACTCCGTCTAGACATGCAAGTTTTTAAACTCCATTGAAGATTCGTCCGCCGCGCGTTTTCTCATTTTCAGCAAGTCCATAGAATCATCATGCCCATTAACGTGAAGGCCGGTCACCATCCCG
>Ga0179593_1519821_pt1 | contig 11726 bp, 8 predicted proteins | sample CZODoug2_1_08_16_FD_185931 | JGI IMG/M metagenome (GOLD analysis project Ga0179593, IMG submission 185931) | Vadose zone soil fungal communities from Angelo Coast Range Reserve, California, USA - CZODoug2_1_08_16fungal (PacBio error correction) | ecosystem: Environmental > Terrestrial > Soil >... | reverse complement strand
AGCCCCTCCCCCCCCCCCTTTCCTCTCACGAGAGCCGCCTTCTCGCGTCGATCTTTCCTTTCCTTAGCGCGCACAGCGCGGGACGCGAACGTTTTTCCAACTTTACCTGTAGATCCGCGCTTTTGAGCGCGGCGCGTTTCCCTCAAAAGCAACAGAGGAAGTCTTTTCTTTATTGTTCTCTCGATCCCTCTTCCTTCCCCCCCCCCTGATCCGGCTGAGCGCTTTTTTCTAACCCCTTTGCATTTTTCCCAGCCCTCCCCCCCTAGTTCAGTTTTCAGAGTAAAGCAACCTGGCTCTCTGCAATAACCAACCCACGGGAAAATTTTCTCTTTCTGGAGGGAAAAATCATCGCCCCCCCTCCGGATTTAGGGGTATTTCCCTTTTTTTTTCCTTGTGGGAAATGTCGAATGCCTTCCTTTCCCAAGATATGAGAGAGCTACGTTGTTCCCCCCCCCCCCCGCCCCGTCCGAGCGAGGTCCTTTATCGTCTGTCGTTGGAAGGAAAAGACTTTTCTTGTTCATTCGGTTTGGAACTCTTTCCTCGACGTGTCGAACCCCCCTTCGGACAGCAATGCCCCCCGCGCCCGAGGGGATGTCACCCCCCCCTTCAAAACCACCCTTTGTAGGAGATGACAACGGCCCGGGATGGACTCTTTCTCATTCCTTTGCAGTAAAAGCTTTTCTTATGAATAGGCGGTTTCTTCCTTAGAACTTCCTCCCAGTGTACATCTCACGAAGACGCCCCGTGATCGGGAGGCGAGAGTATTCGGTGAGCTCTTCGACAAAGCCTTCCTCCTGACCAGATCGGTCCTTTTTTCCTCTTGAAGGATAGTAGCCCTGGATTCCCTTTTTTTTTTACCCATGGTTTTTCCTTTTGCGAGGTTACCTCCGCGTAGTAGGATGATAGGGTTGGTGCATGGTGTAGCCCCCCACCCCCCCCCCCCCCCCCAAACCACTTGCCATTCTTTTTTCGGATGTACTTTCTTTTTCTCCTCGATGCTCTTCTGAGAACTCTTCCATAGTAGTTAACAGTAAAAGCCTATCACCCCTCTTTTTCCCCTGCTGCTGAGAGGAAGGATCCTTCCTGGAAAATTCTCCCCTCCTCCCTCCAGGAGGAGGCAAGTACTCCTTATTTTGTGATTTTTCTTTTTCTGACAAGATCACGATGCGCCTCCCACTTCCCTGATGGTAATTAAGAGATTAGCAATCCCCCCCCCAACCTCTACCCGATAGAATGACGCTTTTGTTGTTTTTTTCCTTTCCCCTCTTTTCTATACGGTCTTTGTGGGTTGTCACTCCTTTCTTCACATTTGGCAGAAGTTTTTGTACGGTAGAACGGCTTCCCCAGCAAGCAAAGATGCGGCTTCCTTTCCCGAACGCCCTGGAGCCTTTTTCTTTTAATTTTTCCTTTTTTTTTGTTTAAGAGAAGGAATACCCTCTCCCGTGCGTTCGACTGTTTTCCCCTTATTTTCCCCTAGTTTGCTCGTACTCTTTTTACCAAGGGAACTTTTACCTCTTTCCCCCCGCAAGTAAAGGTCCCTTTCCTTTATCTTGGAAAACGGTTCCTTCCATCCTCTGCAGAAGGAAGACGCCTTTTTCTCCCCGGTACCTAGCTTTCTGCCATTCCCCTCTCCCAAAGCTAGAGAACGGATGACTTCCCCCCAGAGTCTAGCCGCTTTTTTTCCTGGACAACGGTCCGGCTGGGTCTCCCCTCACGCCGAGGAACTTTTTCTTCCGGCAATCAACTTCGTCGTGGAGATGTCCCCCCTTTTTTTCTCTTTTTGAAGGCGGGACTACCTCTCGCGTTTTCCAGGTGCCTTCCCCCAAGAATGATCCTTCCCCTTTCATTCTTCCGTGGTTCATCTCCCCCCTATCGAATTAAAGGTCGGTTTTCTGACTTTTTCTTACCGCGCTTCCCCCCCCCTTGCGGTCTAAAGGTTTTTCCCTTCTCTGACGACCGGCTTCGCCTCGGCCACCCGGTAAACTAACCTCAGGGAAACTTGGTCAGGCCCTCCTCCTTTCCATAGGCGATGACGAGCGGAGCGCGTTTTTTTTTTTTCTTCGCGCAATAGCATGGCGCTGGTCCCCCCTTTTCGAAAGGGACCCCATTCTTTTCTGAAACGGCCCCTCGAAATCCCTTTTCTTTTTTTCCCTTCGAGCGGGCCGAGGATTTTCCCTTCCCCCACTACAATGTTACGCACTTTTCCTTTCCCCGGACGGGAGTACAAGGTTTTTTAATGGAAGGAAGAGCCTTCCGCGCACCGTGGCTCTTCGTGCTCGATTTTCTTTTTTTCTTCTGAAAAGGTGTGGTCAACGCTCTAAAGAGTCTATCCGAGGTTGGAATTTACTTTTTTCACGCCTACAGACTTCTTTATTGGAAAGTTTCCCCTTTTTTTTCCCTCCTTTTAGGAGCTGATCTTCCTTTGTGAAAAGGTCGCTTTCGGGATAGGACTGTATTGATTCTCATCCGGGCGTGCAGGGCGGTTTCCCTTCCTTCCTCGGGCGCTCGTGATTACTTATTCTATACTCTCCCCCTCTCCTTCGAGAGATAGAAAAGCCCATCTCCCCTCCCTTCCGCCTTCAAGCCAATCCTGCGGCGATAGCAAGCCGTCTTTCCTTCCAGCGCGCACAAGAGAGAAACTTTTTCCCACCGTAGCCCAGGACATTTACTCCCTTTCAACCGCTGCGCGGCGCCCCTTCTCCCAACGAGAAGATAAGGCTGTATTCTCCCTTCCCCCCCCAGTGTCCTCACTTCCTGATAAGGATGAGCGCCGTTTTTCTCCTTTTCCACCGTGGAATAAGAGCACCACTTCCTTCCCCTCCGACATTCAGAGACCTCCCTTTTGCATGACATTTCCCCCCCCTTCCCCCCGGAATAGTTACAGGTCCACCTTTCCCTTACTTTTTGTCGGTTTGGTAACCTTTTTCCCAAGACCCGGGATGTCTCTGGGCTTTTCCTACGCGCGCTGTTAGAGAAAGTTTTTATCTCATTCAGTATTCTCCTCATGCATACCCCCCTCCCTCCCCCGAGAGATCGACGCCTTCCCTTTTCTTCCCTTCGTCTTCGGGGCCTGACCCCCCTGTCGCCTTGCCTGATGGATGAGTTTCCTCGAGTCGAAGAAGGCTGCTCCCCCACCCGTCTCTTTTTCACCCTCTCAAAGAGAAGATGTAGTTCCCCCGAGTTTGAATCTTTCTTCCTGGAAAAAGGACCTTTCTTTTTTACTCCAGATTAAGGACGCTTCCTATCGAATTTCCTGTCGATTTCTCCCTCCCCCTTGTTCCAATAAATACAATTGTACCCCTCCCCCCCTGATGACTGGTTTCTTTGAATAGGAGTGAGATACAGGGGTCCCCCCCCCAACCCCCCCCCCCCCCCCCAACCCCCCCCCCCCCTCCCCCCCCCCCCCAGGAAGTTGGTAGAGGACCTTCTAGACGACCGATCGGTACCGGGCTCTTTGGCGGAAGGATCGTGAAGGGGGTGTGATTCAGATTTCTTTAGTCTTTTAGATAATCTTTAATTTTTTCTCTCGCTAAGAGTAGTCAGGCATTCTTTTTTCAAGTTGTGTCTCCCCTAAAGTGGTTCTCCCTTCTTGAGAAGGTAATGTAATTCTTTTTACGCGCCCCAGTGTAATTGTCTAGGATCCCCCTCTTCGTAGTACGGTACCCTTTTCCCGAGTTTTACCTTCTCTCTTTCCCCCACAGAGAGACAATGATAGCACCGCCAAATTATGCGCGTTCCCGCACAAACTCTTCAGTCCACGCTCTCTCTCCTTTGTGATTGTGGAGTCCTTTCCGTTCACGACCCGAGACGGGGAGTCCTTCTTTATGGTCATAACCGATCTCCCTCAACTATACCCCTTTCTCTCTTTGCCTTCTCTTTTTATTGTAATAATCATCCCTTTTTCTGCCTTGGTATATCGGCTTTTTTTTTTGGTGTATAGACTCCTCTCGGGCTTCACCAGCAATCCTCTTGCTTTTTTTCCCGGAGCTGGTCTCCCCCCCCTCTGCCAAAGCACGAACATTCTTTCTGGGGCTGACCTTCCTGTTCCCCCCTTTGGACGTGAACTGTGCGCGATTTTTGCAGTTAGATCTCCTCGAGGGTCCCCTCTTTTTCTCTAAGCAGCATTGCCTTCTTTTTAGTCTTCGATTTGTTCGTTTTCCAGCTCTCGGAGGACAAGGGTACTTTTCCCAGCATCCCTTCCTTTCAAGAAAAGTCGTGTTTTCCCAGTTCGCTCCCCCTTCCCCCAAACGAGCAAGCCCTACCTCTTTTGGAGCGCAGGTACCCACGCCCCTACCTTTGCTGACCATTTCCCCTCCCCCAAAGATCCCCCCCCCCTTATTCTCAGTCCAGCCCCCCTTCCCTTTAGGCCCTTCCAAGCTAGGTCTTCTACTTCTTTCCCCCTCAGGATGGGTCGACTTCCCTAAGAGGCACTTCTCTCTCTCCGAGCAAGAGGGCTCTTCGGGAGACTTTGCCTTTTTCTGGAAGATCCTTTTTTTCCCCCCTTCATCCCCAAAGATCCCCTCTTTCTATAGGCTGCACCGCCTGCTGGAGGCCAAATCCCGAGTTCGGGCCTGTCTCTCTACAAGGGCTGCTTTGTTCTTACCTCGGCGCGTGGGATTCCCTTTTTTGTTCCGGTGTCACACTTTCCTCCGCCGGCTTCGTCCCTTCGTCTTCTGGAAACTATAATTTTCAGGGCCCGAAGACGCCGTTCCCCCCCCCCCCGGGATGAAGAGCACTTTCAATATCCGGTCTCCTGAATGAGCCTCATAGTGGACGATTGCATCACCCATGGGCTCCGCGCGTTCCTTTACCTCTAAAAATCCCGGGCTTTCTCCTAGTGAGATTTCCTTCCCTCCTCCGAGGCAGAACCTTTTTGGAACGTGAAGGTCACGTGGGTGGGTTCTATCCAGGTTCTTTTTTCTTTGATATGACGGTCCGTTTTTTTTTGTGTCTTCTGGTGGTCTACTCCTCTCAGCCGGATAAGGGTTTATCTTCCTGCTCTCTCTGAGCAGAGGTAATTCCTCCTTACAGCTCTCTTCCTTTTCTGAAAGTGCGCCGCGATCGTTGGACCTTTCCCTTTAGGAGGACTTCTTCCGTTCCCCTTTCCCCCCGTCGCGTCGCGGCTGTGTCTCCTCTCTTTGATCGGCATGGATGATCAGCCTTGCTGTGAAGGATACGGCCCCCTCTGGCTTTTTTCTTCCTCCTCCTCCGTTGTTTTCTGACTCTCTCTCCCCCCCCACGCCATCCCCAACCCCCTTTCTTTTCCCCTGCACCGCCCGCGAGGCGGCTTTCTCCCCAAGGAGAAAGAGCGCACATCTTTCCTTTCACAACCCCCCGAGAAAGGTCCTCCGTCCGCCTACCCCCTTTCCTGCCGGTTATAAACAGGACCCTATCCTCGTTCACCCACTTCAGTGTTTCTACAACCCGTGATCGTTTCCGCGGTCAGCGAAAACCGTTTGTTCCCCGCCCAACAATACCCCCGGTCAGAGCCTCTTCAATCCTTTTCCATGAAATTAAAACCCCCTTTTCCCTTTTCCACCCTGGCACGTGAGCTCTTCTTCTTTGAAATAATAGGGAACGAACGAATCCCACGACACCGGGATGTAGCTTTCGATCGCTCCGGCGGTTACGGATGCCGGAAGACGTTTCGCCATCCTCTCCTTGAATAAAAGCGGGAAAGCTCCCCTGTCTACGTTCTCCATTACGGGAGTTATCGGTCCTCCCCGAATGTAGGGAATTGCTTTCTCCGGTTGACTAGGAGGATGATTCACGTGTCTCCCCCTTCTCCCCCCAGAAATGAAGAAAAGAGAGAGGTCCTTTTTTACAAGTCACTTTTCCGTAGGAATCTTTTTTCGATGACCACGAGAATAGGTTTTTTCTTCCGGATACTCTAGACCCTCCTGCTTAAAGATGGAGCGTACTGCTTCCCCCAAATTAATAGTCCATATTGTTCCCTTCTTTCCCTGACGAAGAACCACGTCTTTTCTTTTCTCTCGGTAATACGGAGGTGTTTTCCGAGGACTCCTCCCTCCCCCCCCCTTAAAGATAGGATATTTGTTTCCGAAGTTTAAGGCGTTTCTTTTCCTCCGAAGAATTAGTAGCGAGGGACCTTCCCGCTGTTCCTATGCTCGGGTGGGTCTTTTGTCTCCCCTTTCCCTTCGAAGTTCTTGCGAAGGTCCGTCGTTTCTTTCCAGGCCCTTTCCACTTTCCTCCCCCCCAACGCGAAATCGTTCTACTCCACGCCGAGCCTCCCGTCGGCATTCTGTTGTTGGACCCTTTCTACGAGAATCCCTTCTGCAAGTCTCACACCGTTCCTTTGCTCCGAGAAGCCGCAGTTCGTGATTTAGAAGGTATTGAACAGCTCCGTTTCCCCCTTCTCCATGCTTGATGATTTTCTTTCCTTTTCTAGCTATCCCCCCCCCTACAGATAGAATGACTATTTTCTCTCCTCCGGTTGTTGTTGTGAATCTTCCCCCCTTCCTTTCTATCGTTAGAGTGTTCCCTTTTTCGGGATTTATGAAAAGCCCCCTTTTTATCCCCCAGTCTCTTTCCTTTTCGGGATACTGATACAAGAAATCAACATCGTGCTTACTGACTTTTTTGGCCGGGAGAGACTCTTTGAATATGTAAGTTTTTGTTCTTCCCCAGCCTTCAGGAGTCCTTTTGCTCGGACGTTTTCCTCGTCTCTCTCCTTTTTCCCCTGGACTGGTGAAGAGTCACAAGCCCTAAAAGTTATGCGTTCCCCCCTGAAAAACGACACACCCTCTTCCCGACGACTCGGAGGCCGCCTTACCTCGCCCCCCGTCTCACGAAGTCTTCCCCCTCACCTCCCCTCTTACGAGAGTAAGACTACCGCTCCTTTATCCAAAGTCCTTGTCGTGAGACTTTCCCCCCCCCCCCCCTCCTTTCTGGGCGCAGAGATCACCGCCTTTATACTCTCCGGAATAAAGAGAACCTCTCCCCTTGTTTTCCTTTTGAGATGGACAATTTCCGTTCTTGCCTCCCCGGAATAACCCGCGTGAGTCACTTTGCTAGGCTTTCATCTCATAAAGACTTGCCCGTGGTAATTTCCCTTCATTCCCCACAGTCCCTTTGGTTCGTCCTCTCTCCTCTTTGGCCAGGAATGTGGCTTTTGTAAATATAAGGGTGGTACCTTCACCTACTCCCCGGATTCGTTCTCACATAAGTTACCCTTTCCTTGTCAGGAAGAAGGACGCGACTTCCCCGCAACGGCTTCCCCCCCTCACGTTGGATGAGCCCTGGCATAGGCTGGAAGAGTTCCCCCTTCCCCACCAATTGCGATAATTTACCAGAAAGAGAAATTACAGTTAGTTCCGTTTTTTTATGCTTCACCCGACCACCTCTCCCCCTCCCGGGAAAGTTGACCTATGCCTTAGGAACGTGGTGGGAATGTCTTCCTAGCCAGGGCTTCTCTGCCTCTGGCGGGATAGATGATGTTGGATCTTTTTTGTTTTTTTTCTCTCCCCCCGGATAAGGGTGATCCTCGTCTATAGAGAATGATGGCGGACTTTAATTCCCCTCTTCTGTGTCTTTTCTCCCCCCCCCCCCCTCGAATAGGGGAAAGGTTAGGGCTTCTTCTCTTTCCCTGCCCTTTGTTGTAGGTTTTTTTCCCCCCTCTGATGTGAGAGATGGAGAAGGGGACTGGCTTTTCTTCTCCTGCGCGGGCGGTGAAGGGATTTTCTATAGTGATGTTTCCTCTCTTTTGAATATAATAAAGTGTTGTTTTCTTCTTCCATCCCATCGCCCTCCCCTCTCCTCCCCCTCTCTGCAAAGAAAGAAGAGGCGCTCCCTTTTTTGCCGGATAAAAGGCGCCCTCTACATGCCCTTACTCCCTGAAGGTGAATCCAGAAGATCCCCCCCCCTTCCCTCCCCCTCCCCCCGAGAGAGGCGAATTCCCTTTCCCTAATCTCAGTTTAGTTTCCCCCAAAGATTGAATTCGCTCTACGCCCCCAGTAAAACCGGATACGCTTTTTCGCGGTTTTTTTAATTCCCTCTCACCACCCCCCCCTCCGACGTAAGAGAAAGTCCCTTTTTTTTGCCCTGCTTACCCTATCCCAGGATAGTTAAACGGGCCACTATGGCCCCCCTTCCTGTAAAGAAACCCAAAAAAAACCCCCACCCCCGTGGGTTAGGGGAGGGTTTTTTCCTCCCTAGAAGGTTCTTTTTCATTTCTGGGAGGTAGAGTAAGGCGTCTTCCCCATGGGGCCACGTCCCCTCCTCCCCCCTCCGAGATACAGGAACCCCCTTTCACGCGAGATTTCGCGGCCGCTGTCATAGACGATGGCGTTTCTTCTGTTTCTCATTCGTGATGACTCTTCTTTTTTTCCAGAGAGTCTGAGCAGGCGTAGATGATCTCTTAGGAGGGAACGTCCTTTCCGAGTTTCTCTTCGACCAACGACTTTCGGTTGAAGCTGCCCCTCCCCTTATGGGAATAAAGGCTCCTCTGCAGCCTAATCGGTCTCGTGGCTATTCTAGGCGTTCTTTAGTACCGTCACTTCCCCCCCATGGTAAATCCTTCAAGAAGCCGACCTCCTGAGCTTAGGACTCGGTTCCCTTTTGTCCCAGAAGGAAGTTGTACGAGGTCTACTACACGATAGGTTAACGGCCTTCCCTTCTGACTATCCGTGAGACTTTCTTCTTCTTCTTCCCCACCCCCCCCCCCCCCCCCCTTTCCTGCTTGAGCTTAGGTTTCTTTTTTGCTGATAGGGTGGGAGTTTTCGTTTCTCTGACGACAGGGCCCATCTTCTCACTGAAGTTCTTTCTTTTCTTTGAATCTTCCCCCCCATTGTAAAGAGAGATTCCTGAACGACCCCTTTCTCCCGAATCTCAGAATTCTTTCCTCATTATATTAAGTATATGAACCTTCCACGTATGTAAGAACCTTTCACTTCCCCCCCCCCCCCCCCCCCTCCAGGGAGGAGAAGTCATTCCTCCTTCTGTGCTGGGACTTCGAGATTCCAGTCTCCGTGTGACATGGCAACTGTTTTCTTTCGGTAATCTCCTTCGCTTCTCCCCAATAATACCGATCTGCTTATATTTCATTTGTTGAGTAGCTCATCCTGGTAAGGATATAGGATAGAGTTGTGTTTTTCTATCTCATCTTAGGGCCCTTTTCTTCCTGGACTTCCCCCTTCTTTTTTTAGCCTAGGATACATGCATCCACCCCCCCCCTTTCGGCTCAGATGGACTTTCCTCCCCTTTTTTTGACGTTTCCTGGATCCATTGGAGAATTCTTTCTCTTCTTGTATAGAGGGTTTTTTTCTGCAGGCCGCTTCCCTTCTTTGGAAAGTACGAAGATGGTCTCCTTCTTCTGAACAGTTTTTGATTTCCCTCCCCCCCCCGGACAGGCTCATCTTAGAGCTGAAAAAGGGTCCCTTCCCCCTCTAACCCCCCCCTCCACCCTAGGCATCCCCCCCCCCCGAAGAGGCCGGTACCCGGCCCCCCCGCTCAAGGAACTTCCCCCTGCTGCCCAGGTATTCCCATCCAGTCCTTTTTCCCCTTCCCCCCCCCCAAGAAGAGAAGTCCGCCCCTACCTTTTCTCCCCGATAGGTACGTCGTCTCTCCTGACAACGTCCTGCGGTAGCTAGCTAACCGCCTTTAATCAACTCTCCGTCTCAAGCGTTGACTTGTAGTCTTGGAGAATGTGGATTTATGGACGGAGGACCGTGAGTGACTAATACCTTTCCCCTCCGAGTTCCTCCCCTCCCCCCTTAGATAGGATGAAACTGTGATCCTGGATGCCCATCCGTCCGTGGTCATTCCCCCCCTTTTCCGAATTAAACGGTTCTTCAGCCCTTTTATTGCGTGTAATCTCCTTTTCCACGTCAGAGAAGAAGGATTTTCCACCCGGAACTCACCCCTTCGGGTCCTTTCCCCCCCCCCCTCCCTCCTTTCCCGAAATAGAGATGCTCTCCCTTCGCTCTGCCGCCTTTTTCTCCCCTTTAGAGTACTATGGAAGACTTCCATGGAACAAACCATGCTCGATCCCTCCTAGGACTCAGTCTCACCTTTCCTTCGAGAGGAACGGATTCTTTCGGTATTTACAATGGTTTTTTTGCCCTTTTTCCTGGGAGTTACACCTGTGGAATTGGGAAGGAAGATCCTTTCTTTACCTATCTCTTTCTTGACTTCCCATAGATCTTTTTTTCTGAAAAGGTGTTCTCTCCCTTCAGAAGACTTTTTTTTTCGATAGAGAAAGATGGAATTGGAAGGTCCTACATCCTTTTATTCTCTCGGTGATGTGGCCCCCCTCGGAAGCTCTCTTTCCCGTTCTTTTTTTCGATATTAATGAGGGCTCGGTGTTCCTCTGTGTCCCGGAGGGGGATCCTTTTCTTTTTTCTTCCTCCCGGTAGGTGAAGGGCAGGCTGAGCAGGAGCTCTACTCCCTCTTCCTTTTCTTGATATATCTATTTTCTTTTTTAACGGAGATCTCCCCCCCCCCCCTTCGCACCATCGGTATAAAGAGAGACCTCTCCTCCTAGGCCCAGCCTCCCCTATCCCCTCCCCTCTCCCCGAGAGGAAGACGAAGTGTAACAACCTCCCTCCATGAAGATAAGCATCCGCTCCTTCCCTATCCCGCGGGAGCCTCTCCGGAAGCTAAGCTTATTCCTTAAACATTACAGCTGCCCCTTACTTCAGTCTTCACCCGGTCTCCTTTTCTTTTCGAGAAAAACTTTTCTCCCGGCTGCACACAATATCGTGATGCTCCCCCCTCCTTTCCCTCCCGAGTCCCCTGCTTTCCCCCCGTGTAATAAAGGAATCGTTTTCCCCTCTCCCCATCTGCAGCAAGTCTTTCCTTCCCCCATCTCGGGCCCGCTGAAGGTTCCGGACAGGTTGAGGTAGTGTTCCCCTCCTCCTGCCCGACGCGTTCCTCAGAATGCCTCCCCTCCCCCCCCTATGCGAGAGTAAGGAATCACCCTCCCGGTCCTTCCCCGATTATATCCTCCGATGGAGGACAGTCGTTCCTTCTTCCCCTAATGGTCGAATGCCTTTTTTCCTTTGCCGGGAGAGGACGACTCTCTTGTCTCCCCCCCTTTTTCCAAGAAATGCCTGCCCCCCGCCCGATTTTAGAAATTCCTACCCCCCCCCCTTTTTGTAAGTCGGAATCTTTTCTATGACCAAGGACGCCTTTTGATTTGCATCTTTTGCCCCTTTCCCGAAGATCCCCCCCTGGTCGCCTCGTTCTCGAGTAGGCCCCCTCGGTAAAATCACCCAGTTCCTCGTCACCGAGTGCTTTCTGTCCTCGGAGTTTTCTTTCTTGGTCCCTCACGGTGTCGAGGAAAGTCTCTGACCTCCACACTGTCGCGTTCAGTGGACGGCCCCCTTATAAGAGCGTGGAGAGTTCCTTCCTCCTGACCGTAGTGAGATTCTATTTACCTTAGTGATAAGCTTTTCTTTTTGCCTTTTTTCTCCTTTCTTTTTTTTTCAGATATAAGACCGTTCTTCCGTGCTTTTGCGTCACTTCTGCAAAGAGAAAATCTTTCTTTCGTTCCGTATCCGCAAGGCGGAATGCTTATTTCTCTTCCTATCGGGCGGAGACTCTCTCCCCTTTTCTTCGCAGAAAGTTAAAGGGCACCCCCAGGGCGGATTCTGGCGTCAGCCCCCTTTTGAGTGATAGAAGTTTATCCTCTTCTTCCCTAAAAGAAGGGACGCTTAAGTTTCTTCCACTAGCTTCGCCCCCCCACAAAACTCTCCCGAGAGCATGGG
>Ga0179593_1312511_pt1 | contig 11726 bp, 12 predicted proteins | sample CZODoug2_1_08_16_FD_185931 | JGI IMG/M metagenome (GOLD analysis project Ga0179593, IMG submission 185931) | Vadose zone soil fungal communities from Angelo Coast Range Reserve, California, USA - CZODoug2_1_08_16fungal (PacBio error correction) | ecosystem: Environmental > Terrestrial > Soil >... | reverse complement strand
CTTTTGCCGTAACCATCCCTTCGGTCCTTCCCCAATTTAATCCCCCAGATAAAATCCCTCTCTCCCGCCCTTTGAGTTCCTGTGCCATGTTTTCCAGCTCCCCCCCCCACCTTCCGTCCTTTTAAATGGAACCTACACCCCCCCCTCCGCGCAGTAGAGATCCACCTGATTCTTTGTCATTCTCTTTCCGACACCCCCCTTTTCCCGTGGGTTTGGCTCTATAGGAGGGCCAAATCCCGGACCTTCACTTTTTAAACCAGTTTCCCACATTGGACCATAAATCATTTCACTCCCGTTTTTCTACCTTCCCTCCCCATTCTCTGTTGTCCTACGCCATATTGGGGGTGTTTCAAAACATGTCAATCCCCCGTATTGCCCCCCCCCCCATCACATATACACATTGGACTGCTAACTGTAACGACCGTTCCTCTGTGTCGCCCTTTCTTTGATTCCCTAGACCTTTCCCCAAATAGGATACCTCTCTCCTGTACTCGACGTTTTTAAGAACGTCCTATACCTTCCCCTTGACGACTTGTATGGAGAGGTGCATTTCGGCCGTCCTCCTTTTTTTATCTTACCTCTCCCCCCTTTTTCTCCGCTCGGCCGTCATCTCCGCATAGGGTTTCACCTGTTTTTCCCTTGATCATATGGCACCCTTGCCCGTTACAAGAATGTTCGTCCCACCCCACCTCCACCTATATTGAAGCCCCGACACGGCCAACTTGGTGTGGTCTGTCCCATCACCTTCAACGCCGATCCGTTCGCGTCGCCTTTGCCAGTCAAGATCCCCTCCCTCCTCCTCCTCCCCCCACCATGCAAACTTGCCCCCGATAAATTTTTCTTTCCTCGCAGGCGACCCACTCCAGAATTTCTTCGCAGGGCGTCTCCCTCCCTCAAGTGATTTTATCCTCTTTGCTTCCCCCCCCCCCATTCCGCGAATGTTAGGTCGGGGCCACTCTGCCTGCGCTTAAAGGTTCCTTCAGTAATCACCAAGCATCTCAAAAATTTGACCTGTGTTCTACCCATGGCGCGGACCAACCACTCTGTCAGCAGAGAATGTCCCCGAAACAATTGAATGCCTTCCAGTTTGAATACTGTCTACTTAGAGCGCAACTTCCCTGCACAAGCGATAGTTTCTTCATAAGTCGGACAATCCTTTCCTCCTAGCCATCTCCTCCCCCCACCCCCGCGAAAGTCCCTCTTGAAGGCAACCTTTGATGTAGGCAGCCATCCTCCTGTTTTTTTCAAAGTGCGTTCGTCTCATTTCCCTCCATTGTCCTCCTCCAAACCCCCTCCCCTTTCCGTCCCAGGGAGAAGTCCCGGAAAAAGCAAAATTTCTAATGTAGCAGCCCTTCAATTTTGGCTTTGTTATGAATAATATACCGGCCCGGACCGGGGTTGTTTCTCAACACTCCTCCCATTATCCCCTTTTTATTTGTGCGGGAACACCCCCCCCCCTTCTCCTGGTTCGTATGCCTCCTTTTAGTGACCTCGGGAAATATCGAGAACCCTTCCCCTCAACCTCCCCGTCAAGAGCAGGCAATATGGGATGAGTGATTGTTGGCTTTTTTTTAATGACCAACCATCAGCAGTAGGTTACGTTCCCTGAATATTTTGAAAACCTTCCCCTTCTTTATCCCCTTTTTCTCGCTCCCTCTTCCCTCATCTGGAATTTCTCTTTCATTTGGGACCTCCCCTCATTCGGTAAACCGCGAAAAACCCGCGATCAACCTGCCCCAGCCTAGAATATACTACTGGCAAGGGGTTTCCTTTGGGACTGCCTCCCCTCCTTAGTCCTGTCCCCCTCTTTTTTTCCTCTTTTTTACGTCCTGGGTCCCCCCCGGTCCCTCCTCAATTTGGAAGGATTCCCCGGATACGCTGGTCAGTACGTGCTAGTTTTTTTTTGGAGCGATCCGAGATCGCCGTCGATCCCGCGGCAAGCTTTCGTGATCTCCTTTCCTACGGTTTTTCCTTTTTTCCAGCTTTCGCTTCTTCCTCTTCTCCTCTATTAGGCGCCCTGTTCGACTTGCTGAGGTCCAGCGATCAGCTGTTGCTCCTCCATTTGCGGCGGGGTACCCGTCCTGGTTTTTTGCTGCTCCTCCTTCCGTCAGGTGAGAAGCGTAAGTCCTAGTCTGCTTGTTCCAGTTCGCTTTTTTGCTTTTTTGCTTTTTTCTTGGCCGTCGGCAAGATGACCTTTCCAGAGTTACTAGTCCGGTCTGTCATTCTCATGCCCTGGTTCATCGTCAAAGCTCACTTTTGATTTTTCTTGCGATGGGGTCCTTGTGCGTAACCAAGGCCAACACATCCTCCCCTCCAGAGTTGCCGTGGCGTGGGCGGTTTCTCGGTCTGATTTTTCTTTTTCCGTCTGCGGCCGTGGCGCCCCGTTGACCTAATCGCCCCTCCTCCCTGTTTTTTTTTTTTTTTGTTTTTTTTTTTTATGTTTTTTTTTCCTTCCCCGTGTTATTTTTTTTGCTTTCGACACCCAGTTCCGTCTCAGGATGGCCATGACTCCCCCTGGAAGGCGACGACTTCGGTGCTTTCTTTTTTTCCTTTTTTTTCTACCCTTGCTCCCAGATGGTAGCGTTCTCAGAGTTTTTTTAGTTAAGGTTCCCTTATTTTTTGTACTTTCCTTTTCTGCCTGCGGCCGAGGTTTGCTCCAGAAGAGGCTTCTCCTTTTTGGCGGCGATTTGGTTGCCGTTTGGTCCGCTGATCGTCGCGTGTTGCCTGAGTTTTCTTTTCCATTCGACCGTTTCCTCCCTCTTTTTTTTTGCCGCCTCTCTTCCTCGCCAGAGTTCTGCGACGACCGTGGTGCCGATGCGTTGAAGTCACAACAGCACTCTGCTCTTTGGTTCTTTCTGAGCGGTTTCCGCTTTCAAGGCGATCTTTGCATATGGCAGCCGTTCCCCATTTCCTCCTCTGTCTCCGCAGAAGAGATCAGCTTCAGGGGTTTCTCTTTTCCCCCTCTTTTCCCCTTGGTGCCCTTCTGCCCTGTGACCCCTCCCCCGGTATTCTGGAGTTTTTCCCCTTTTTCTTGAGCCGTATTGCTTACTTTGCCGGGAGGCCGGCGAATCCTGAACGGTCGTTCGTTCAGGTGATGTCCCGTTGTGCGTTCCCTTTGTTTTGAGGTTGTGCTTTTTTTCCCTCCCCCCTCCCCCTTCTTGGTCTGCTCCCTGTGTAGCTCTGATCAAGTTTAAGCTTTTGTGTGCAACAGATTTCGGATTTTTTTCCTTCGGCGGGCGTCTCATCCCCTCTTTGAGGTAACCCCTGATAGGTTTTCCCCAATCCTTGCCCCCTTCTTCCCTTCACTGTATTTCCTTTTCCTTCTTCTTTTCGTCGTCGTCTATAAAGATAGTAGCCTGTGAACGGCTCGAGTTCCTTTTTGTACCAGATGACATTAGTGTAGATTCTTCCAGTGCGATTGAGCCGTCGTAAGTCTTCAGCATTTTTTTGTTTCTAACCTTTTCTCCTCCCTCGGTGTTTCACACCCCCCCTCTCTCTATCCCGGGTGCCACATATGCGCCCCTTTTTTTGTGTCTACCCTCATCCCTCAGTTTTTTCTAGGATTTGTTTCCCTTTATCGTGCCTGGCCTTTTTTGACCGTCCCTCTAGCCCCAAACACCTTTCCGATAGGGTCCCCTTTTTTTTTTTTTTTTAAGCCCACTCTGTTCCTCTCTCCTCTCCTAGTTTGTGATATTGGTTCCATTCAAAGCCAGGAAATTCTTTCTTGTTTTTCCCACTTAAGGCCCCCAACTACCTTTTGCTGATTTTTTTTTTCAGTGTTGGCGGATCTTTTTTCTTTTTTTTTCCCGCCATTTTTGGGACGGAAACAGCCAAATCTTCCTCCCTCCCTCCTTTTTTTTTTTTCGACGAGAGATGTTTCCTTGGTTTTCCCCCTTAACACCATCCGTTCTTTACCGTTCCCCAATATCCCAAAGCGCCCCCACCTTCGTTTTGCATCGGTGAGGTCGTATTATGTTTTCGAAAAGCCACCCCAACCCTTTCTCCCTTTTCCCCCCCTCCCCCTCCCCTTCTTCCCCTCCCTGACCTCTCCTCTCGCCGACGGCCCGATGTCCTTTTCCCATTCCCTCAGTCCGAACTATCCTGTCATCTTTTTTTTCTGTTTCTTTGTTCCCTAGCCCTTGTAAATGTCGCCGTCACTCCCCCAGTTTCCGAACTCAATCCCGCCTTAGAAACTTGCCTTAACGGCGGTTCTTTTCCCTCCCTTTCAATTTCCCGCCATCTTTTGTCTGCCGTACTCCTCTAGGGGCGTTGTCCCCAATTACCACTTCAAATCCCCCCCTTTTCTTTATCCCCCCCCCACTTGACCCATTTTCTTTCCCCCCCCTGTTGCCTCCCCTCCAAGACTCGCCACCTAAGCATGCTTCTTTGGTCTTCTTCCGCACTCCCCAGTTTCACCAATCGGAACTTATAACGGTCCGCCTACGTCGTGCCAAGATAGCTTTTCCTCCTCCCTTGAAGTCTTGGATTTTCGGCGTTGCATCTTTTCTCCCTACAGCCTCCTTTCTTTTACCTCTCCCACATTTTGATGAGTACGTTCCCCTCGCCTGGCTTCCAACAGCGCTCCCCCCTCGTGTTTCCATGCGGAACTGGACCTTGCAAACTACAAAGTTCCATCCCCCTCCCCCCCAGATTTTTCCCCCTCCCACCACCCCTTCTCTAAGAAAGAGCACGCACCTTTCTTGGTAAAACTCCATTCACCAGCAGCCTGCCTTTTCTTCGGTTCCTTCCTCCTCATCCTCCTTACGACACGCGCGAGCCACCATTTGGAAACCTCCCCCCTCCCGATACCTTCCACCCCCCCCTGGCTTCAAGAAGGAGCCCCCTCATCCATTCGCAGGCGCCCTGTTACTTTCCTTATCGTTTTTTCGTTTCACGCGTTGGAAAGGATGAAATGATTGTCTCCATTGTCGTCCGACTTCCTCCTTCTTCCAACCCAGGCATACCTCCTTTGACCCCGGCTCCTTCCCTTTTTCATCGCCTTTCCCCCCTGACGTCACACCGTGGCGACCCTGTAGTCAAGCTTCTAATTCGCCTGCCCCCCCCAACCTTTGTTCACCCCTCTCGTCTAATCAGGAACAAAGAAGGGCTTTTTCGACGCATCCCCCTCTTCCCCCGCTAACTCAACAACAGATTGTTTGACAGGAAAATATGTTTCGACCAAGACTTTTGGAGACTGGCCAAGCCTTCCGCTCCTTAAAGCCATCCTTTTCTTTCCCCCCACAAACCTCCTTGACAGCCCATCCCCCTGGTTGAGTCCGGTAATGTTTAAACCCAAACCCATCCATAGTCGTTCCCTTTTTACCTTTGTCTTCTCCCCCCCTTCTCCCTTTCCCTTCCGTGGGTTTCCCCGCTCCAATCACTCGAACAGTTCAGGTTTTATCGGGCACGTCAAACCATTTTGTCCTTTTTCTTCTTGTTACCTCCTGTCTCGGACTGCGATCCATTATCTTACGAGAACCCCATCCCCCTCCCTCCCCTCCTTTCAGGCACCTCGTTTCCCTTTATGGAATGTTAAGAAATCACTCTCCGCCGTTCCGCATATACTCTTTCATTACACATTCCCGTCGACTTCCAGCCTTTTGCCTTAAATATGAAAGATAACTTATGTTTGATTCGCTTTCAGTGCTGGACCTCACTTCTTCACCCTCTTACCCCCTCTCTTTCCCCCCCTTCCCCTCGAATACCCTACGGAGACCTTCCTTCCCTGAACTGACGGACCGTACTTGAGGCTTTAAGATAAACGTCCTAAGGTGAACCCTGTTTTAAAACAGAAGACCAAACCTTTTATTTTGGCCTCTCTAAGTCTAGATGTTTTCCCCCCTGTTTTTGCCTCTCTCCGTTATCCCCCTCATCGCGATCGCTCACTATAATAGGACAAGTGGACCTTGTCCCTCTGATTATTGTTTTTTGTTGGAGCTATCTAAAAGAAAGATTGCTTCTTCCTACCGGCGTTCTTGATATTAAGATGCCTCTTCTTTCTATCGCTCCCATCTTTCCCTCTTCCCCCCTTGGCACATGGCAGTGGTGGATTTTTAAGTACTTTTTAGATTTCTCCTGCTATACGTCCGTCAGGTTTCCAGTCAGGTTCCTGGTCAGTTTTCGATGCTAACTCCGTTTATCCCTCGGGGTGGCCGCGTGCTTTGAAGAAGTCGTTGATTTTTTTCAAGGCCTCCTCCCCCCAGCTGCACTTCTTTCCTTTTTCTAAGTTCAGCGAGGGGGGGGGGGGGCGGGTTGGTTTTGGTTGCTCATTGCCCTGTCTTCGAAGGTCCAATGGAAGACTGAGGATGATGTTTGCTGTCGTACCACCAGGCCAACATCCGTTTCCCAGTACGTGGGAAGATTTTTTTTATTTTTTCGGGTTCTTTTTGGATTTTTCCCCTCCTTCCTGGTCCTTGCGATTTTTCCATCATAAGCTCAATTGTTGTAGTGAACTATTACACTTTCCCTGGGAGATTTTAGGTCGCCGACCTTTTTTCTGTGAAGTAGAGTCTTGTTCCCAGACCGCAAAACAGTTACCATGGTCACGACTATGAGGGATTTTTTCAGTTCTCTGGGTCTCGGATCTTCTTTCTTCTCTTGAAGGCCTTGCGTTTTTCCTTCTCCCCCCTTTCCAGGAAGGCACCTCACCCTTGATTGAGGACTCCAAGTTGCCTCTTCTTTCTTAGATGTGTGGTCGTTCTGGTATTCCTTTCAAAGTTCCTCTTGTCTCTTCATCCTGAGCGGGGTGAAGTTTGGCTGTAGAGTATTACCTCCCTCCTCCCCCTATTGCAGACGATTTTCTAGAGCCGCGGTTCTTTCCGAACGTTTTCCGTATGCGTTCAGTTTTCCCTCAAGATTGTTCGGTTTCCTATGTTATTCCCTTGCTCAATCTGCCGTCTATGGCACGTTCACCCCTGACAGCTCCCCTTTTCCTCCTCAGAATTCGACTTCCGAGGTTTCCTGAGTCGCCTGCGAAGAATTTTCTTTTTTGTCTCCTTCAGGCGGAGATAAGGTCCCTCTTTAGTTGCCTTTTTTTTTTCGGTCCTCCTTTTTCTGCGGTTTGAGGGAAGAGAAACGTTTCTTGCGGTGATGTTCCCCCTCCCTTTTTTTGTGTTTCCTTTCTGAACTAGATCCTTTTTGAGTGGGCTGTTTTTCACAAATCTTCTTGGTCTGCTCCTTTGTTCCCTCTCTCCATTTCATGTTGAAAAAAGCTCTTGCGCGTTAGAGAAGGCATTCTTCCCTGCGTACTAATCCCGGTGCTTTTCCCCCGATATTTCGTTCATCGTCCCCCTCTGCACCTATCCACCCCCAATTTTTTCGTCTCTTGGTTCTTTTTCCTCTAGTATTCGTCCAGTGATCAGCTTGATGTACACAGGATCTTTTTCCCCCCTAAGACAGATGCCTCATTTTGTCCTTAGTTTCTTTCCCTTCTTATTATGTCTTTTTTTTTCCCCATGTGCTTCTTTTAAGGGGGCACCAAACACTTGATCGTCCTTCAAAAACCCCGTTTATTCGTGAGAAACCGACCTGAAATGCAAGTTTTCTGATCCTAACCTCTCTTCTTTTCCCCCGTTCTTTTCAGTAAATTTTCGAAAAACCCAACGGGAATTAATAGTTAGGCCTTCGAATGTGTTCCCCCCCCTGTCCACTTTGCGCGCTGAAGAGATTATCTTCCTTGATCTTATTGCTTTAATTTAACAACTTCCAGGACCCTTTGCGTTGCTTTTTGAACAACTTAATTATCTAAAAGATTCTGTCTCGGAAGTGGTGATTTCTCGTGTTTTTATTAGGTGACGTAAAGGTGATGTTGGTTTTGGCAAGGACCCCCCCCCCCCACCATACATATCTTGTCTCTTTTCCTCCAGGTTTTGTTGCTAGTTTGTGTTTGTTTTTTTCCCCAACTCCGGGCGGTTCCCGGTCCTCATCCCCCACGATTCCATACCCCTCTCTCTTGATTCTTGTCCCTGATGACAGGTTTTCTCGCACCGCAACTTCCCCCCCCTGTGCAAGTTTACTGCCCTACCCCCCCTCCCCTTTACTGCGACTCGCTCGCGATCAAGATTTATTGGAATCTCTTCGCCTTTCACCCCTTCCCAATATTAATGTCCGAGGGGGGTGAGGTGCCTTGGCCGATTCTCGGACCTTGCCAATCCAGGCCAACCAGTAATCCCCCCTTCTCCCATGTTTCTTGCGCCTACAAGCATTTCATTTTTTTCCCTTTTCGAACACGTCCCCACCCGGCGAAGATGTTGATCCGCGCAATCTTGGTTGTCCCCGACGTCCCCCTCCCCCCCTTTTATGTCTAAAAAAAAATCTATTTGCCTGTGACTGCAATTCCATCTGTTTTGCCCCTCCTATGGGTCCTATTTCTGGTTTTCGACGACGCTCCCTTAGTTACCTTTTATACGTTCCCTCCCCTACGAGAGCCGACCGACTATTCAATCAATTAATGAAGATTGGCATTGAGTGTCAATAGTTCCGCCTTCCGACGGATCGTTTACCCCCATCGGGGATTGTTAGGTACGCCGTTCTTCCTTTCCGGGCTACCATCCATAACATGCGCACTGGTTGATAATCTGGCCCTACCACCCTGTTCCTTGCCCAAGAGTCTTCCCTCCACCCTACCACTCCACCGATATTCCTCCCCCTTTCAAGCCCCCCCCCCCCTGACCGTTGCCTGGACAACAACCCCTCACCTTCCAAGCTCCTTCGTGCGTCTAGCTCAGTTATCCCCGCACTGCCGCGGAGACCCCCAAAGGGACAACCCCCCGATCTACCTTTTCCCTTTTTCCCCTTCTCCCACCCGTTTCACCTTCTCAGTTTAACAAGAACACATGGCCCCCTTCTCGCCGCGTCTGCTTCAATACTGAGCCCCCTGTGTGAACGGTCCATTCTGCCCGTCATTCCAGGGATCTTCACCGAACCTCCCTCCCTCCCCTCTTCCCCCCCGGCGAACTCTGTCTTCCCCCCTTTTCCTTGCATATGCCCCACCACTGTCTATAGCCGGCCCGAACTCCCCCGTCGGCATTCACCCCAGCGAGTGTACTCTCCTTCCGGCGCACAACTTCCTCCCCCCCGGCGCCGAAGAGTCCCAGGCCAAAGCCCGCATCCATTCTAAGCCCCCCCGCGGAAAGCTCTGATGAGGCAAGGCCTCGCAGCCCTCGCAGTGGATCCCCTGCACACTCGCGGACGTTGCATTGCACGTTCCAGGCCGTTCCTCCAACCCCAGAGAAGATACCCTCGGGAGGTCCTAAACCTCAACTCATCTAGTCGTCGACCAGTTCCCTTTTCCCCCTGGTTCCTCATCCTTCTTCAAACGGTTCGTCACTCCCCCCTCCCATCTGCATTTTCTTTCGGGACGACCAAAAAATTATGAGGGGTGGTGGGCAGATGGAGGTCTTTGCGACCAGCACTCCGTCCCACCTCCCGATTACCCCCTCCCGAAGGCGGCCCCCCGGCCCTTTTGCGGCGGTGCTGTTACATCCCCCCCTGCCCTTCCCTTTTTCCTGCCTCGATAACAAGGCAACCACGCTTAAGAATTCGAAGCGGAACTATTTTTCAACTCCATCTGGAGTGTAGTGAGACAATTGCCTCCTCATTTCTGCAACCTTGCCCACCCCCCACCCCCCCCCCCCGCTTTTCCCCTTGCCTCTACACCCCTTCCATTTCTTCCCACTTCCTGCCGCCCACCGTTCCCTTGAGCGCTGCTTTAGTCTGAAGGAAACCGGCCCCCCGCGCAAGTTTATGGCGAGCCTTTTTCTTTTTTTTCCTTGCTCTTTCCTTCAGTTTGCGGACAGGGGCGGCGCGTCCTCGCGCCGTCGATCCATATCTTGGTTCCTTCGTGTGTTTCTCTCTCCCAGCTTGCTTGAGTTAGCGACGGCCCCCTCAGCTCTCGAAGAAATTGTCCTTCTAGTAGGCAGGTTCCCATGATCTCTCGAGGCCCTGCGGCGGGTTGTCCCTTTTTCTCAGGACGTCGCTCTTTCCAGCGTGTCATCCCCAGTCAGTTCTTCCTTTTCTCCGCCTATTTCTTCTTTCCTTGACTTGGTTGTGCGGGTGCCGACCTCTAGTGCCATACGTGGCCGAAATTCGCCCCACCCCCTCTCTTTTCACAGAGTTAGCTGGCTTCAGTTCCTCATTGCCCCGGTTCATCTCAAAGTGGTTTTTCCTTCTGTTCCTGCTTCTCGGTTTTTCCCGTTCAAATAACGCCCCTCCCTCTTGTGGTCCGGCTCGGTTCTTTTTTTTTTTTTTTCCGACGTCTTATGGGTAGCCGGATCTTAAGACCTTCGTGAAATTCCTTCCTCCGTATCAATTGTGTTGTTGTGATGTCCCTTCTCTGGGAGAGTTTTATTTTTAGCTCCCCCACAGCTGCCGTGAAGTAGAGGCTTTTCAAATGACGCCCCCTATTTTATTCTATTCCCTCTTTTAATTATGGTTTTCCCCCCCTTCCAAGGCGCGTCTGGTTTGGTGATTTTTCGATGCAGTAATTCTACGTCCCCGTTTTGAGTTTGCGCCCAAGCCAGCTTCTTTTTTCTCCTAGTTGTTTGCCCCGTTCCCTCCTCGGCCCCCCCGGTTTTTTCGGATTTTCCCTTTAGCGTAACTTATTCGAGTAGTGTTTCAGGTTTTGAGCAATTCAAGTATCACTTCTCTTTCCGATTCGACGTTTTCGGTAGATCCCCCATTTTCGGTGAGTTCTTTTTGCAGCTGTCTTTTTTAAGGGTCCGGCACTTCTTTCCGTGGGTGGACGCGGTTGATGCCTTTTGCCTTGATGGCTTTTTCAGCCTTTCCACCCCTTTTTCCCCCTCCTTGGTGCAAGAAGCGACTCTCGTTTCCAGGTGTCGTTGACTGTGCTTGCAGCATCTCGGGGTCCTGCGGCCTGATTCCTTCCTTCGGTTCTTTTTTCCTTTTTGGTTTTTTCCGCCTGTCGGAGTAATTCGTTTGACGGGGGTTTTTCCAACGGCGTCGGCGTTCCGGTGGTCCCCTTAGGTCCGTTGGGCGTCTTGCTGCACCTTTCTTGCGTGTGTTTTTTGCGAACATCTATGTCTTCCTGTTCAAGGTGTAGTTTCATAGTTTACTTTCCTGTGGTCAAACCGATTTCGGCCCGTGTTCCCGTCTCTGATTTAGCGCTCCCCCCTCCCCGTTTTTCTTCTTTCACCACTCCGGTCGGTTGAGAACTATGCCTTTCGAATCCCGTCGTCTGAATTTCATAATCTTCAGGTCTTGCGCTTTTCTGTCCCGTTGATCGATTATCCCCCTCTTACCTTCGGGCGCGAATCCTTTCTTCGGACCCATGTTTTTTCTGTTCGCGTCGTCCTTTCGTGATGTGTCAAGGTATCGATCTCTTTGGTGCGATCACGTGGGCTTTATGTAAGTGTGTTACCCCCCCCCCCCTCTCTTCGTACGGATCAACAGAGCTTTCTTGACGTGTTCCCTCCCCTTTTAAATAAATGCCCTGGTTATGATCTTTTTTTTCAACTGTCGTCGTTCCCTTTGCCTTCTTTTTGTTTCCCCTTCTCCAAACCCCTCTTGAACATGAATAGTTTTAACGCGCGAATTTCCTGGTGCACCCCCAGGGTCTCCGCGTAAAGCGCTTCCGGGAATTCTTTAGTCTTTACACTGTCCTTCCTTGATGGCGCTCATATTAAGGCCACTCCCATGAGATCTTCGTGGTCCGCTTATTTTGGGATTCTTTTCATGTTTCCTTTGGATTGACGCTTTCCCATCCCAAA
>Ga0179593_1274117_pt1 | contig 11726 bp, 16 predicted proteins | sample CZODoug2_1_08_16_FD_185931 | JGI IMG/M metagenome (GOLD analysis project Ga0179593, IMG submission 185931) | Vadose zone soil fungal communities from Angelo Coast Range Reserve, California, USA - CZODoug2_1_08_16fungal (PacBio error correction) | ecosystem: Environmental > Terrestrial > Soil >... | reverse complement strand
GCTCAAGGCACTTTCCTTTTTTCATTAAGAGAAATTCAGCCTCGATTCCCGGTCCTCCGCTTTGCCTTAGGTAGACTTGATCCTGAGTAACCCAACGCTTTTTTTTATTCTATTCAAATGTGTGTTTCCCAACATTTTCCTCTGCAGGGGATTGTCCCTGTAGTTATTCGCCCGACTTTAAGAGACTGTCTACTTATGATTTATTTCGTTGCTTGAATCGGCTAGACGCCTGTCAGCACCCCCTGAATTGTCGCGCTTCGTGAGTCTGCTGTTCACTTTCTTTATCCAGTCACGGGAGAGGATCGGGACTTCCCGGTTGCGAATTTTTTCATTATCCGAGCCCCATAAATTGAAGGGAGCCCCAGTCCTTTTGACAGCTTTTCTTGTTTGACATGGGTCCTCGTGCCCTTGGTCCTCCGAATCTTTTTTTTCCGGGATGTCTCCAATCGAGATCTTTTATATCCTGCTTTCACTCCGCTTCCGGGGAAAACTTAAGCTCAGCCAGGAAAGCGCCCCCCGCGCCACTTCCCCCCCCCGTCCGGGTGGATTGTATCCTTATCCTAGCCGTCGTGTTTTGGCAAGCTTGAAGAGCGTCCCCCCAAACATTCTATGTACATACGACCGTGGCCTACTGGCACTGGCCGTCACACCTTCCCCCTCCGGTCGCCCGAGAAGAACACTGGAAGTGCGTGCCGACTCCTCCCGTGCAACTCTCATGGCTGTCCATATTCTTGCTTCTCCCCAAATTTGTCTGCACCCAGTTTCGGTCGTCTTTGTGGGGTTATTAATAGCTTCTCTCCTTTGCAATAGTCCTTCCTCACCACCCAAAACCACTCCTCCTGCTTGTCGTAATGTTCATTAACGTCACTCCGCTATTCTTTTTAATGGTGCGCTCCCTTGCTGTTCTTCTTGTTAAGTCACCCTAACACGACTCGTCTCATCCCTTCTGGATAGTTTCATCTCTCTCATTGAATGGCAGTTATAAATCAGGTACCCCGGCACGTAGGTTATTTAGTTTTCATCATCTTCCCAACTTTTAAACCCAAGGAGTTAGAGATTCCTCCCCCCGCACCTTGAAGCCTGAAGCGTTCCCATCCCCTCAGGTTTATAGATTTCTATCTTATGGACTTTCTGCTTTTTTTTCTTGTTCCAATCAATGAGCCATTCCCGCTGCGGTAGCAGTAGTGTCCTCGGATTGAGATTTGTCGCGTAGCCAGGCGACGATGATCTCTTTCCTATTAGCAATAGGACGCTTAGTAGCCCACTCGTTCCCCCTCCCTATTAGTATCCACGTATTGGCACTGTTTCCAGGTCTCAGCACTTTTTTGCTCTCACCGAAATTTCCTCTTATGGTCCCATTCTTCTTGCCTCTTTCTCATAGTGTTTCTCTGTATTCATCCTCGGCAGCCTCTCCCCGCTGAATGTTAATTCTCCTTGCTCTATTTTAACCCCGACTCTCCTTTTTAGATGGCGCGCCCCCATATGGTCTTTGGGGGAGAAAGTGTACCCCGCAGCGTCCTCCCCCACAAACCTCTCGCTTATTTTAACCGGTCACAGGTGGTCTTTGTTTCTTGGTCCTCTTTCCTGAAATTGTCGGCCCTTCTTTCTTGGTTGTCTGTCACCTTCTTGGCTTTCCCCAGATTATCAGTCCAACCTCCGGGTTAACCCAGCATCAAACCTCCCCCCCAATCCAAACAGTTCCCCCACTCCAACCCGACCCCCCTCACAGTGAGGGGAATTTCCCTTATATAATCTCCTTCTTCCCCCGTCTTCGAAGCGTAGTAGTGATCTTTCTTTGGGCCGTCCTGTTTGGGCAAAGTTTGTCTTAGCGGCATGACTCTTCTCTCTCCGGCCAATGTTTTCCGACGATCTTGCTTCGTAAATTTCCTTTGCAACGTCGGGGGTGGAAGTCTGTCCTTCTGAATATCCTTCTCCCCAAATGACTTCTTTTGGAGTTTTTTTGTTTGTTGACCCGCCACGACTTACTACGAAGCACCATCTACATGTGCTCCCCCTGTCCTCATGTGCTATCCCCTCCCTCCTCACTTCCTCTTTTAAAGACTTTTTTTTCTATTAGCATCGTTTGTTCCTATTCCGAAAGAGTTGCAAAATTTTTCTTTTTCTTATAAAACTTTCAAAGCCGTTACCCCCACGATCTGAAGTAGACATTTTCCCTTAAGCGCCCGTTTCAAAGTTTTCTCACTACCCCCCCCCTAGTTGCTCCAGTTTCCAGGTTTGCCCCCCCCCTCCCCTCAATCATCCCCACCTTCTTGGCACCTTGAACTGAGCTCTCAGTCTGTCCCTTTTCCCTCATTATTATTATTTTTGAGGAGAATGGTCTATCCCCTCCTTCCTTGCTACTAGACTTCCACCTCCGTTGCCTCAAAGATTGACTGACTACGTACAAGCGTCTTTGGCACTTGTTCCCTCTTCATACACGTACATTCCCGTTTCATTACCGAAATGCCTCTTTTAGTCCAATTCCTTCTCCCCCCCGCTTCCCTCTTCTTCTACCCCAGTTGTTTTTGTGTCGTGCTTCCCGCTGTCATGGGATGCTCTCATGCAGAGATGGTCCCATTTGTATGTCCTTCTCAAGGATCTCTTACGCATTCTTCGTTTTACCAAGTGCTTTAATTTTTGTACGTATTCCTTTTTTTCTTCCCTCCTGGTATGGGACTCCCTTCCCCTCAAACATTCCTTCCTTGACTTCCCCCCCTTTCCCAACTACCGCTTAATCAAGAGGAATTTCAATAACTACTTCGTCCCCTCGTTTTCTCCCATTCCTGTCTATTCTATCTTGGCGTGCCCTGCACCTACGTGTCCCCGGTTTGTCCGCCCCCCTCCCTTCTATGAGACATTGTTCTTTTTTCTCCTTGACTTCTATCTCTGTTTTTTATAATTTCCCGCGATCCTTTTTTTTTTTTTCTACCTTTAACTTCTTTTTTTTCACTATGAAATGTCGTGACCTGTCAACTTTTTTCCGCTTGTGACTCCGTCCGTATCTTCTCCTTCCTCTTCTCCGTCTGTTTATAGAACTCCCCCTTTCAGACCCATCCGAGTATCTTTGGAAATGTCTCTTTTCGTAGGGGGTCTGGTCTTCTCCTGTATTCCCCCCTATCTTCCCCCCCAAATTATACCCTTCTCCAATGAATCCTAATTACTCTTCCCCACCGTTGCAACTGACCGTTATCATTCAGTAACAATTTGGTCCCCCCTTAATAATTCCGTTTCCACACCCCCTTCCCCCCCTACCTTTAACGCCCCGCTTCGACTTCCGTACCGGCTGCTGTTATTCCCTATCCCTCTCATACATTTTATCTTTTTTAGGTCGGCGGGGTATTGTGGTATACATTTTTTCTTGACTTTTGACGCTGTTTACGCTGTTGCATTCTAGTGTTTTTTTCCTCATTTTCGAGTGAGAGACCTCCCTACCCTCGGCCACTGTTTTCACCGACACCGTGTCCTTTTCACGCCCCTCTCTTTTTTTTTTCTTATTTCACATGTGAAACTCCTCACCCCTAATACTTGGTTATGATCTCTCCATCCACGCCTGCTGAGTCCTTTCTTTTTGACATATCAGTTTATCTCACAGTCTGTTTTAGGTTGTTCTTTTTGATCTTTCGCAGGCTCCTTTCCCCCCTAGAACGACACGCTTCTCCCTCTTTTGCCAATATTTGCGGAGCAGACCTTTATACGTCCGCTTTCAATCCTTGTCATAATCTGGCACGGTTGGATTAATGCCCACTCTATCTTTCATAAGCTTGTTTTGGCGAGACGTTTTCCCACTCTCACCTTCCTTTACCACAGCAGATAGTTCTTTGCATTGAATTTACAAATGAAGTCCCCCGTTCCTTCCCCTTTTTCTTACCACTGATAAATGAGTTGCTCCTTCCTGCGAAATGTTCCTGTCATCTGTTTGCTCCCCCCCCCTTTTTCTTATGTGGATAAATCACTCTGTGCCTGGTCCCCCCTGACTATACTTGCATTTTCTCTCCTTTCATTCCCCCTATTATGAGCTGCCACTATTTTCTTTTTATTTGGTATTGCCCCAGACCCAAAAAGGAGCTTCCCCTTAAGTCTAGATTGCTTGTCCTTTTCTTCAATCAATTTTTTTCGCAGAGGGTGTTATTTTGCATTCATGCCTCTATTTTCCTGCCTCCAGCCCATTTCTCTTTTTTGATACCTCGACTTTCCCCCCCCTTCCCCAGTACGAGCCGTGCCCGGTTTTTTCTATCTCAGCCAGTTTTGCTCTTCCTATTGAAGAACGGTGCCGGGTCCCGTTCTTCGTCCTCTCCCCTTTGGCTTAGTGCACTCCCAAATGGCTTTTGACATCCGTCTCTGTCTAAGTATCCCCCCAGCGGTCCTTTTTTTGTTTCGTCCGGTTCTGAGATAGGGTTTTTTTACCCATTTTTGACATTGCTATATCTTTCTCTCCTTTTTTTCCTCTGCTAGGATCTTTTTTTAGGGAACCCACCTGGCCACTTATTACCATTCCCGACGCCCCCCATACTTGACACCTGCAATGCAATGGATTTTCACAAAGTCCCGTGTCCTGCACTGGTCCCGCCCGGTCTTATCTTGTCCCCTTTTTCACCTTTGTTTGCGATTGTCCCTTTCCGATTCCCCACCTCCGCCCCTCATTCGTTTCAGATCCATTCTATTTCCCCCGGTCGATCACGACATCCAACCCTTTGCCTTTTCATACCCAAACTGTTCCCCACCCCATTTCCCTTCCCTTTGGTTAAGCAGTTGATCATATTGCCTGGGGAGGACTTCTCTTTCCCGGCTTTCTTCTTTTCTTTTTAGATCTCTTTACTCTTCCTTGTGTGGTGAGTCGCTTTTCAAGAGGATGCCTGCGAGTGACCTTGATCCTCGTGGCCGTCATCCCGCTTACGTTTTTGGTATTACATGACATTTTGTAATATGTTAAATGTTTAACCCCATTATTGTCCATGCCTTTTTGGGCGGTTCATGTCGTTCTTCGCCCGATTTCTCCTCTGATATCTTGCTTTTTCTTTTTAACCGGCGCAAAGCATGATCAGGCACCCCCCCCCAACCTTGTTTGCTACGTTGAGGCTTTTGTTTTTTTTGTTAGTCACTCTCGTTAACATTACTATCCCTTTTCCCCGTTGTTGATTTTTCCTTCATTTTTCCAGTATGTTCCTTTTCTGTTTGCAGGGTTCCGTGTTTTGTTTCCCCTCCCCTTCAGGCCTACCCCTCTGTCGAACTGTTAGTCTATATCAGTTTTTCATCGATTTTTTCACCCTACATCCTTCCTTTCTCGACGCCAAACCTGCGCCCTCTTTTGTTTCGGGTACCATCAGCGCTGTTAAAATTCCTTTATGCCCCAGCGTCTCCCCCATATCTATAAGTCCAGTCTGTGGTTTCCTTCTTCATCTGCACGCAATCCGTATAGAGCCAGAAACGTTGTTAGTTTTTTGTCCTGACTCTATTTTTCCCTCCTCCGGCCGATTGGCAATACCGCGGTATGACACTCCGTCACCCCTTATTCCGGCGGCTACGTTCCCTTTCTCTTGCAATGATTGATTCCCCCGACTTTTCCAGACGTCTGTTTTCGCATGTCTTCAGTCAATAGTCACCTCCTCCAGGGCTATGGTCCGTCTCTTTGATAGCTTTCCCTTCAAATCCCGTCCCCACCATCTTTTTTGTTTCTCATCCTAATTCCTGTATTCGAAGCTCGGTGCCTCTTTTCCCAATCATTTTCGTTCCACTTGAGGTTCTTGCCCCCTATCTCCCACTTTCTCACACCTTTAGGACGTTTTGCACCCTCCCCTTCAGCAGTCGCGTTTTGATCCCTCTGTCGATCAAGATGTTGATTGATTGCTTTATTTCAACAGTAATGTGCTCTCCTTGCGTTTTGTTCTTGCCGTTATTTTCGCAGTCTTTATATTCTCCTTTGGAGCATGGACGTTAGTGTAGCCCGCCTTTCCGAATACCTTGCATTCTTTCTGCTCAGTCGAGTACCATTTGTTCGCCAGATGTAAGACATTCCCGAATCGTGTGCCTGGGTTCATATATTGGATCTCAGTTCTTCCCCTATCCTTTTTGCCCCTGTACCGAGATGTAGAGACTGCCTTTTAAACGCCCCCCCCCCCCCCCCCCCCCCCCCCCCCCCCCCCCCCCCCCCCCAACGACTCGCCTGCGTGGCAGGAGCTCCCGATCAGGATTTTTTCTACATGTCCCCTTGGCCACTCAACCCGAGATTTTTCCTGGGATTTTCCCATTTCTGTGGATCTTTCCCCGGACAGTTCCCCCCACGCCTTCTTTGGTCTTTCACTTCTTCAGCCCCCCATCTTCCCCAAGCCCATTTCCACTTATCCCATTTCCAACAGTCCCAGCCCCCCCTCTACCTAACCATATCCCGATTGTGTTTCAAGGAGACTCTATTATCCTTTTTTCTTTTTTCGTTTCTAGTTTGGAAGGTCTTAGTCGTACTCAGACTCGCGCAAGGACCTTTTACTTTTTCCAATTCATTCAGAGTAATTAGCATTATACACCCCCCCATCTTTGCGGAGGTTCTGCCTTGTTGATGTCCCCCCCCCCTACCCCCCGATACTCCTAAGCCTCAACCTTCGTATCCCCCCAATTTGTGTCTATCCCTGAGAAACCTTACCCCAAGATAATCCTTTCAGGGAGCATCGGTTCGTGAGAGCCCCATTTTCTACCTTTCCCTATGGGAAAATCCTGCTCACCCTTTTTTGAAGAAAGTACCAATGTTGCTCCAAAACATGAGTTTTTCAGTTGATCCAATCTCGAATCTTTCGTCCACCTTCTTAGTTTAAGTTGAGCAATGCCAACCGACTCACCTTCTTAGACGGGACCTGTTTTTTCAACCTTTTCATTTATTTAGTTGGTGTTTTTTTTTTTTTCCCGGGGATCCTTAGGGTTCTTATAGTCCTTTTCCAATACCACCGATGCCATTTCTTTTTAAATGTGGCGGTGTCCTTCTTTCCATGTATCGTTTCTCCTAATCGCCACTTCAATCCTATGCATAGCAAGCGTAAACCCCATGCTTTTATATCTTTTTCCTCCTCTTTTTGTTGTTTTTCTCTCGGATAGGTTATTTGAGATTTCATTTTCGAGTAGGTACCTCCCCTGGCGATAGTTATAACTTTGACCCCTTTTGCATTGACCTTCTTCCGTCATCACATTTTATTTCCTTGTCAGTCTATCAATCCGGTCAACTCTTCTGATTCAATTTTCCTCAAGGGAATTTCATCGCAGTAGCTCCCACCATTTCTGTGTTGCTGGCCTGCACTTTATCCCCCGGAACGTGTGCGATACGACAGCCTGAGATCGTACTGTCTATTTGACAGCCTGTTGGATCCGAGTTCCTTTTCTTTTTTTATCTTTCTACCCCTTTCCAATGAATGTAGTCTCCGAACGATGTTCCTTCTCCCCTTATCTTCGTTATTTTACCTGGTTATACTACCCTCTTTTCGCTTTCCCGCCCGCGGTGGATTCGGCTTATTTCTGAGTCGGCTTTTCTCCTTACCGTTGCCATGCACTATCATTCATTTCCCCTTTCTTATCTACCCTGTACTCTCCCTCTGCATGACCTTTTTTTCCGACCAGTTCACAAGGTTTTCTATTTTCCCGACACCCCCTCCCCCCCCCACCTTAAAACTGCACCTTTCTCGACGGACTGAAGCTTACCTTCAATACTGAATCACCTTCCCTCATCCATGGATTTTTTTAGTTTCTTCTTGGGTAGTTGTTTGACTTGGAATGTTTTTATTATGTTTTTCGCTGTTTACGCTGTGCTTGAAGCCCTCGACGGGGAGACACCACATTTTACACGCTTTAACCACCTTTTTTTCCCTTTGGACCCTGACAACTCTTTTTGGGCCTTTTAGGTCCCTATGTAGCAAACATTGCTTTTTTGAGATCTTCCATCCTCCCCAGACCGATGTGGTTTCTTGACTTCATCTTGTTCTGACTTTTTCTCTGGCAGACATTTGCAATATTAATCTACGGTTTGTGATTCACTTTATTCCAATCTTTAGCAGAACTCCCCCGTGTCCCTACTCTCATCACCGTTCCTTCATTGGTTTTTTTCTATGACCCTTCCTTTTGATCCAGCTCCAGATATCCCCCTTGAGTCCCCATCCTTCTACATAACTCCCCGGCTACACTACTCGATCGCTCTTGTTTGTACTGGGTAAACATTCCTTTTTCCCCCCCATCCCTTTTGTTTAATCGACCCCCCTTTTGATAGGTTTCCTGTGAGTTTGTTGTTTGAAGTCCTCCCTTTTTCTCTGAAAAAGTGGTCGACTGCCTACTTCCTTTCCTGGAGCTTTTACAATGCACGCTTTCTCTCTTATTATATTAGGCTTTGCCAGTTTGTTTTGCGTTCTCTCCAGCATAACCAACTTTTTTCGTCCCCATTATCTGAGCGCGTTTAGTGCCGTTTCATCATTCTTTACCCCGTTTCTTGGATCATTCACAGATTTCCCATTTGGAATTTCTATTCACGTTGCCTTTCTCAGTCCTGATTCATACCGCGTATGCCCTCCAGTTTTCTCTCCCACTGTCGGGATTTTGCCTTCGCTCTTCAGTTTTGCTTCTTTTTGTGTAACGACACTTCGGGATTCCTTTCCGGTAGACACGATAAAGGTTGGGCCCGCGAATCCCATGGCTTCTGGAACATGCCCGGTTTCGCTCTAATTATCCCCCCACCGGTTCGCAGTTGGTCAGAGTTTTTTTTTGTTCTCTTACTTTGGTGCCGATCCCCTCCTGATAATGCTCCATTTCGATTCGTCTCTGAGAGGACTCGGCGGCGGTTCCACTTTTTTTGTTTTTTCTGCCACCGAACTGACCCCCCCTTCATGGTGTTTGGGTTTTTCCCGGTCAGTAGTACTATTGATCCTACCAACTCATTTGGACTGCTTTTGATCTTCCTCCGTGGACTGGACAGTGGAACGGCATCTCCTTCTCGCCCTGCAATTCTTGTTACCTTCCGCGATCCACTCTTCAAAGCAGTCGTTAATTTATCCTCTTCTTCCACTCTTTGGACACCGTAACTTCCCAGCCGCCCCTGTATGACATATTTGTTAACTCCACACCCCTTCTCCCCCCCGATCTGGGCCAAGCAAGTTTTGAGCATCCCCCCTTCGTCTCACTGTTTTTGAGGTTACCCTGTTCCTGCTAGCCTTTCTATGGCAGTTTGCTGCGGGTAGCCGAATATCATTTTCTTCCTCCTCCGTTTGTCTTGTCCTTTCCTCTGTTCCATGTGCGGATGTGCGAGGGCCCATTGCTCCAATTTACCCTATTTTCCTGTCGTGCAAATGTATTCTAATGAATACCACTCTTTGATTTACCAATTTGTTCAACTTTTCTTGAGTTTTTTCCCTTCGTTGCGCCGTTTTAGCCTTCCTTCTTGCGCGCCGAGTTGACTCTTCCATGTTCTTCCGCACCAAGACTGTTCCTCCTCTTTTATCTTTTGCGGTTCTTTTAGCCCCGAGTATTCCTTTTGCCCCAGTTACAGGTTTGTCACAATATTTCCCATTGTTTCAACCAGGCTGGACGTTCTGGTGCCTTCCCCTCTTACTCCTTCTTTTTCCTTTATCTTCCACTGGAGTAATGATATCATTGGCTTCTTACTTACTTCAACAAGGACGCGCCGTTTAGTCCCCCCCCATGCGAACTTTTGATTGACTTCTCAGAGCGCTATTTCCTACTTTATATTTACTCTGCAACCTTTTATTTGTCAATCAGTTTGGGTAATCCCCCTTCCCCTTTCACAGATCAGACTCACGATTACCACGGCCAGACTGTCCTTCGTGAGTTGTTCACTACTCTAACTTTCCCCCGGAAACACTTTCTCTAGGCCCCCTGTTTTTATATAGTCCGTATGCTCGCAATGAGCCCCTCCCCCCTTTGGAATGTTTTTGCCTAAAGTTTTACACTAGAGCCTTGTCACTGGATGAGCAATTCCCTCGACGGCCTTGGTCCAGATTGTAATAAAACGGCCTCTCAGCCTTTCTCGTTCCCCCCCTTTTTTTTTTCCCCTTTTTTGATTCTGCTGTAAGTCATCCGCCAATCCACATTGTTTCAAGCTCCAATACCTCTTTCCGTAATGAGACGCTATCCTTGCCTTCCGTTACTTCCTTTCCCGGTCCTTCGGTTTCTACCTCTATCATCACCTTTTTAAACAAGTAGGACGTCCCCCTCCCTCCCCTTCACATGCCTTCGGACCTCCAGAAAGTTTTTCCGACGGTCCAGATTTCTTGACTTGCTTCCTATTGTTACACTGTCTCAATGCGCCTTGCCCTTATTGTTCTGCCGTGATCGTAGTGCGTGATGCTGAAGTGATGAGGCTCTCCCTTCTTAGAACCTAGGACTGTTTGCAGTTCCCCCAATGCCGTGCCCCGTAATTCTTCTCCCCTTCTTGTACCACTTTCCGTTTCTCCCTTGCTGTGTAGCCACGCACCTGACTTATATTTGCAGAATTTTCTGTTCCGGTGCCCCCTTCCCTGGTTTATCCATCTTTGATCATCTGTCTGCCCCAATATTTTCGCGGCTCTGCCCTCCCGTTACTAGATTTCAGTATTCTCATTGTTCCAACGAACTCTGTGCACGGCTTTTCTGTTCCATGCCCGAGGCATTCTTGTGTGTGTCTTTAACCTCTTCGACCTTGGCCGGCACCATCCCCCCACAACAAGAGCTCTTTCTTTGGTGTCACTTTCCAGGTTTTTGTTTCATTCTCGACAGTGGTGACAGACCGTGTTAGTTTTCTCTCCCCCTCTTGCTCTCCCCTCTTTTATCCCAAACCAGCTCCCCTCCGGAACCACATTCCTTTTCCCAACAGTCCCCCCCCAGCCCCACCCCTCCTACACTCACCTCTCACTTATTCGGGGCCTGTACTAATCTCTTCCCTTTTATCCGATGCCACTCTTGTTCGCTTCTTTTTCCTTTCGTGCGTCCTATTGTTTTGCCGTGTCTTTCTTTCATTCAATCGTATAGATGCCCATTTCCCTGTTCCTAAGGATCGCAGCCCATCTTTCTCCACGTTCGTGGACAGAGTCCTTATTAATATGCCGCCTTACATCCAGTATCTTGCTTCTCTTATTTCTTGGTGGTTTGTCGGCTTCGGTGGCGGACCTCCCTCCCCACTTCTTACTTAACCAAGCAGCCATTTCCACCTGCGTTCCTTTCTTCGAGCCCTTGGAGGGCTCTAAAAGCAGACTAAAACTCCTCGCGCCCGCTACTCCTTGAGTCCTTTCTCCACTAGGTTCGTTTCTCCGACATTCCTCATTTGTGAACGAGGGAACAACCCATGTCTTCACTCCCTCCAACCTTCACTTTCGGTAATTAATCCAAACATGAATGCTGAAGTAGTCCCTTCTTTCCAGAGACCTCACTTCAATTTCTCAGGCTGTCTTTCTTCCAACCCACCCCCTTCCGTATTCGAAGTTGTACGTTGATCATGCAATTCACTACTCCCCCCTAGAATCATTTTGCCTTTCTTGACTGTGTTAAGTTTCATTGAATCCATTTATTATCGGGTCTTTCCTTGAGATCTTCTTCTTCGAGGTTCATGATGCGTATAGATTCCTTCTACCGGCTCCCCCCTCACCGATGAATGACTAGCACCCCATGCCTCTTTGCCCTTACGGGTTCCCCTCTTCAAGACTCTTTTCCTTAATACTTCCGTTCTATACCTACTCGAACTCAATCTCGGCTATCATCCGTCCATTTACGAT
>Ga0179593_1560105_pt1 | contig 11727 bp, 16 predicted proteins | sample CZODoug2_1_08_16_FD_185931 | JGI IMG/M metagenome (GOLD analysis project Ga0179593, IMG submission 185931) | Vadose zone soil fungal communities from Angelo Coast Range Reserve, California, USA - CZODoug2_1_08_16fungal (PacBio error correction) | ecosystem: Environmental > Terrestrial > Soil >... | reverse complement strand
TTTTGTTTTCGTACCTTGGGTGACTCCTCCCCCCCGTTGTCCCCCCGTGCCCCCCCCCCCCACTTCCCCCTTTAAAGCTGGTCTGTTCATCTTGCCGTAGGGAACCTCCACTTTCTCACCTTCCTTTCCCCTCGCGAATGGAGGTCTTTACCCCCCCCCCAGCTTTTTCACTTTGGCGGTGGAGTCACCTGTAATACGGATCCCGGTCTTTTCTGGCAGCCTTTTTGTGACACGCTCTTTCGGGGGTTTCTTGTTTCCCACCCCCCTTAGCTCTTTGGTCCCGTGGGTTCGTTAGGTTTTCATGGCCCCCCCCCAAAGTCTTAAACGGCTTTGATCAGTTCCTTTCTCCCTTTCTTTCCTCTTATTGGCTGACATGGCAGCCGTAGAAAGTCGCCTCGGCAGTACTTTTCTTTTTATCTCCCTTTTCTGGGGGGCGTGTTGGGTCGATAACCTACTGCCTCCGGCTCTGTTTCTCTCCCTCACGGTCTCTCGGTTTCGGCTGAACCCCGCCACGGTCGGTTTGCCCCGTCCAATTTTTTCTTCCTTGAAAACGTTTTCCCCTTTAATTAATGCTTTTAATCCCACTAAACAGGCACCCCTTCCACTGCTTGTCAGATTCCCCATTTCCTGTCTCTTTTGACCCACCCCACCCATTTCCGGGACGGAAGTTTCCATCCATTATTGCGACGCCCTCCTCCCCCTTTCATTAATATTGACACCTCTTCTCTTTTTTTTTTCCCCCTTACAGTTGGGTTCGTTTCCACAGGAGCATAATTTTTACCCCTGCTTGCAAACCGAAGCGTTTTTCCTTCTTTATGCCTGGGGAGAACTTTTTTGTTTTGATTTAAGGTTTGACCAGTTCTTCTGCAACATCGGATTCTTCCTCTGTTTTTCAACTCTTCCCCCTCTTTTAGGATCTTTTTTCTCTTCAAGCTCTCCCGCCACCCCATTCCCCGCTGCTTGGCTCTTCAGTGACTTTTTTACTTCCCCAATCAGATCCCTTTCCTCGAACCCACACTAGGGACCCTCTTACCGTTTTTACCCCCCCCCCGGATTTGTCCTTCTCCCCATATTAACGTGAGTTCCACGTCCCCCCAAATATGCAGTGGTTAGTCGAATTTTCGCGTGCCACCCCAAGCGATTACCAAACCCTCCTACCTTTACTTCCACCGTCCTACGGTGCTGTCTTTTCCCCCTCCCCCCCCTCTTTCCCCTGTGGTCTGTAGGCGTTTCTTCTCAGGCCGACGTTTAGCCAAAGCTTTGCCAAGTCTCCCTTCCTCCAGCTTTATCGCCCACTGGCATTTTTTAGATTTTCTAACCCCCCTTTCTGATCTCTCTCTGCCGAAAAGACGCTCTGATCCAATAGGCTCGTGTTTTTTTTTCCCTCCCCCCAAAGGCAACGCCCGCTTCTTCTTGAGTATTTTCCTCTTTCTAAATCACCCCCCTCTCCCCCCCCCTAAAGGACCACTCGTCCCCTAGCGCCCTGATTTTCCGCTTCGTAACCCTCCCTTCCACTCCCCCTGTTTCCGAACTCACACCCGGCGCATCCTTTTTTACGTTCTCCCTTCCGGTTTGACCCTAAGAGCCTCGTATCGTTAACCAGTCATCTGCCTTTCTTGCCCTTAGCGACCTTCCCGGCAAAAGGCACTGCCCCCTTCCTTACTCCACCCTCCTCGTTTTTTTTATCTTCTTTGGGCCATTACTTTCTTTTCCTTTTCCCATCCCCCTTTTTCTTGTAAGACGTTTGCCACGGACAGGGTCCGATGACTGTCACGTCTTCTGTCTCTTTCTTGACCGAAGAAACATCCTCTTCTCGCCCCCGTTTTTTATTGCTTTTCCCTCCTGATACGGCTCTGGGAGGGAACGATTTCCCTGAACCCTCCGTGGGCTCCCCTCACGGCTGGCTTGAGGCCTAAGTGAGTTCTTTTTGCTCATAGGTCGAGGAGCCCTTTTTTTAATTTCGGTTTTTCCTTTCTGAACCGCTCCTGATTTTTCCTAACGCCTCGGTTCTTAAATCCCCTTCTCGAGCGGTCTATGTTTTCGAAACCTCTTTTTACCGGCCTTTTCGGATGTTTAGCCTTTTCCAGTTAACTGGACTTCGGTCAAGGGCACCCATATACAACAAGTTTGTATCGGCGGTCCTCACCATCCATTGACAGGTTTCCACCCACTTTCCCCCCCCTCTCCCCTGTGTTTCACGATGTGTGCGTTGTCTCGGCCTCCCTGCTCCTACCATGCCATTTGGACTCCTTGGGTTTATACTCTATGAAGCGTTGACTTCCCCCCGTCCGTTTTTTTCCCCCATTCTTAGGTCCACTGAGGTGTGGTTTTTTTTGAGGTAAGCGTCTTGTCTCTCCTGAGTGGACCCTTTCCCATTGCGCGGTTACACTGTTTGTTGGCTTTGCTTTTCTCTCCTTCCTGAGCCCCCCTCATCTCCGACTGTGTTCCCCCCGGACGTCGTAGCGCCGATGTTTCAGGCACTTCCCCCCCCCCTTTCCGGTCTCTGCAGCAACCTTTTCCCCTGCTTTTTTTCTTCTCTTCCCCTTTGCTCATGATCCATGGTTTACCCAAAAAAAATTAGACGCCTTGGTTCCGACCCCCTCCTGCCTCAAATTGTCGCGGTCTTAATTCGAACTCTTGGCGTTTTGTATTGAACTGAAGGCGCCGTGTGAAAAACTTCCGCCCCGAAGATTGGGGAGTTTTGGCATCCCGCTGCCCTCCCTTTTTTTCCCTTTCCTTTCCCTGTTGGTCTTTTTTCTCTTCTTAAGTGTCTTGTCCCCCCCCCGGTTTTTAGAAGACAATTCTTTCCATTTCACCTCCACCACATTTCTACCCTCAGTCCCCCCCCCTCGGGCCTTTCGACCTCAATACCAAGAAGCCATCGTTCTCCCTTTCCCCCCTCCCTGTTGTACGATGTATCCTACACGAGTGCACTGTTGAGCGACCTTTTTTTTTTCCTTTCCTTTCCAGGGCAGCAAGCCTAGTTTGCATTCCGAGGGCCATCCTTCCCGGTTACCCTGATTTCTTTGAAGTTTATTTTCCTAACCCCTTGAACCACCCCCCCCCTCACCCCCCTCGAAGATACTACTCAGAACGACCCGCGTGCTGACGCTCTCGTTTTTCGGCACTTCCACGCGCCACCCCTTTCTCTCCTTTCCCTGTGGGACGCGTTAGTACTTGATTTCTTTTGGGTGCATTCGCACTTCCCCCGCTTTTTCGTTATTGGTATTTCCACTCCCGATCCATCCTCAGCGTGACTTTCAAGGTCCTTCCTTGGTCAAAACTTTTTTACACCCACTCGTCCCCCAAGGTCGAAACCCCATATTCTCTTTTTCTCGTTGTTGTGAGAATCTTTGTACCCCTTGGGGCCAATTTCATTAGTTGTACCACCTCAATGCCAGTCCCCCCCTTGATGATGGTTTTTCCCCCTTTTTGCCGCGGGAAACTACAACTTCTCTCACTCAAACCTGCTTTCGGGTCCTTTGCTGCATACCCCCCAGTTCACTTCTTTCCCCACTGTAGAGTTTCCCTTTTCTTTCCCTCCGGGATTCTTTCCCGGCGACGAGAGCGTCAGCACCCTCTTTTCGGCTTTCTTTTTTAAAAACAAGTCAGAGCTTATGGTACAGGCGTGGGTTCTTTTCCCCCCACGTTTTAATGAACTTCCACCTCCCCCCTTTTGAAACGGATTTGACTTCCACTCTCCTTTTCCTGCTTCTGCCCTGTTTTGACTCGAAAGAAAGTCGCTCGGCAGGTTGCTGGTACGTATTCTTTAGAGGTTCCCGATCACCCAGAATCAGTTCTTTTTTTTCTTCGAGTAACTCCCGGCCTTTGGTAGGGCCCCCAAAGCTTTGGTCCCCGGTCCCTTTTTCGACCAGAGCATCGCCACTTGTTCTTCCTGAAAACGGTGGTTTCCCACCCACGTGTTTTCTAGTACCCCGAATCCTTCCCCTGGTCACTTTTTCAGCTTTTTCTTCCCCACACTTGTCTTCGCGGGGGCTTCCTCAAACTCTAGTTGGCTTTTTTTTCCGTCGGGCGCACTTTTTCTCCTCCGTTTTTTCCCCCCCTTTGAATTTCATCAGCACCGATTCTTCGTTTGCAAAAACTTCCCGTCTTTGTGGTCCTGCCCAACCGGCCCATTTTTTTTTGGTAAAACCTTTATGTTCACTTGGACGCCTTTTTACTCCCGAGTTCTCCTTTTCTTTTTTTGAATCAGGGCATTTGGTCATTGAGTGATTAAATCCCCTTCTTCCTTTCCAAACTTTCTTCTTGGGACCTCCGCGCCAAACAGTGTACCAGATACGACTCCTTCCCCTTTTCTTCCCACTAACGATCTCCCATCAGATGTACCTTAGTGTACCCACCCAAATTTTCTGCCTACTGTTTTTTCCCAACCGTCGGATAGTTTAGCGTAAGATTCTATAACTTTGTGTAAGGGTCCCACAAGATTGCTTTTTTTTTCTTCCCTTTCCTGGAAGTTCTAACTCCCAACCCCGATTACCCCACAAAGAAATCGGCTTCTGTTCACTCCCTGTGCTTTCTTTGAACCTCCTCACTTTGTGTATATTAGGAAGCTTTTCCCGTCTCTTTTGCCCATAAGCCCCCCCTTCGTCCAAGGTCGGCATCAGCCAAGACTTTTGTCATCGCCCACTTGGCCCCCCATAGCAACCAGACAGGGCCACTGGTTTTCTTGAGATAGGACCCCCAACCTCTCTTTCCCCAATTGAGAGCTTGCCGCAAAGTCCCAAGACCGAGGGAAATTATTTGGACTCCCGATATAAATTTGACCCCTTCGAGCCCCCCCCTCCCTTCCCATCGCCATCCCTCCATGCCGCCCTGATTCGTATCTTGCTTTTTCCCTCCCAGTTCCTGACCCCCAATCTTTTTTGGTACGCAGGACCCAATACACCCCGCTTTCCCGTTCTAAACGAGCCCTTTTCTTCCCTCTCCCCCCAGAAGTTTACCCCTCTCCCCCCCTTTTACGAAGAAAAGTTGCCCCCTGCGGACTGGGCAAACCGGGCCGGACCTTATTACTTTATCTATCTCTCCGTTGTTTTGTGTGTTTTTTTGGTTGGGTGTTTGGGGGTTTTTTTTTTTTGTGGGTTGTTGGTTGGTTTTTGGTTGGTTTTTTTTTGTTGTGTTTTTTGTTTTTTTTTTTTGTGTTTTGTGTTTTTTTTTTTTTTTTTTTTTTGGTTTTTCTTTTTTTGTGGGTTTTGGTTTTTTTGGGTTGGGTGGTTTTTGCTATTTTTCCCTTCCTTCCTTTCCTTTCCAGGGCCGCGCGGGTCTCACGGTCTCCTTACGGGCTTGCTCCTTCTACTTCTTTGCCGAAGGAACCCTCCGTTCTTCTTTTACGAGGGTTGATCTGTTTCGGCGGACAAACTCTTGGTTCTGGATGCACCCTTTTTCCTTAGCGCTTTTGGTTTCGTTCCCCGAAGGATTGCGGCAAGTTCATTGCTTTTCTTTTTTTAATCGGGAGTGCCCCGTCAGAATTCCGGAGGGGATTCTGTTCCTCCATCCTCTTTTCGTCGCGCATCCGATAAAGACTGTCTCAATTTTTTTTCTTTTTTCCCCCCAGGGTCGATCCAAGTCTTGGAGTTCCTCCCCTGACGCTTGGCCTGTCGGTTGGAAGGCCCCCCCAGAAATGAGCCCCCTTCCCCTAGTCAGACATATGTTCGCTTTTCTGAAATTCCCCACGTCTTTTTTTCCCTCAGCCTCTTTTTCTTTGTGGTAAATCGGTTTTTTGCCCTCCTCTCTCCTCCCTTGCTGGGAAGACATTTTCGGTCAGCTTATCTTGAATCCTGGAAACGAGACAGATTTGGTTTGTGTACGCATTATTAGTTCACCCCTTGCGTGGTTTCGAGGTTTCGTCTTTCCTCGTTCGGTTGGAAAATTAATGAAATATTCCCTTCTATTTTTGTTCCCAACTCTTTTTTTACTTCTTTTACCTGCTCCCCTTTCCCTCCTTCAGACTGTACACTTCCTCGCTCCCTATACGACACAACTGCCCGGCCCTTTCGGTCCCCCACCCCTTTCCAGAGTCCTCGGCCGGTGTGGATATCATTCCCCAAATGGGTTCCCCCCCCCCTCTCCAGTAAGTGGTTCACCATTACGGACATTCAACACCGATTGGCCGACACTCTTGGAGGGGGTGACCCCTTCTTAAGACTTCCAAATTTCCCCTCCCCTCCAACGAGGAGTTTTGTTTCTTCCATCCCTCCCCTCCTTTTTTTAAGATGACCAAGCTTTTCGGTGCCGGATGAGGGCGTCATTCCTTACGTGTTGTCCCCCCGGTTGCAAGTTAAGACAAATGGGTGTCCTCTCTCGTTTCTCCCCGTGCTTTTTTTAACCAAATACCTTGCCTCCCCCGCCCTCTTTCCCGTTCGAATCTTCCCCCCGGGGGGGGGGGGGGGGGGACCAGAGCGGATTTTCCTTCGTCTCCGACTTCGAAAGACGGAGAGGCACTGCCTGGTCCTTGCCTTTCTGGTCAGACCGACGAGATTATGGCCTGGCGAGGGACTCCCAGCCTTTCTCCCCTTTTTTGTCCTTCCACCCGAAGGAAACCGACGGACCAAGCCTCCTTCAAAGGACGCCCGAAATCTCTTTTTTCTCTCCCCCCCCATTTTTTTCTACCACTGGAGATTCGGTATTACCTGGACCCTCTCCTTTTACGTCCTAAAGGACGTGAATCTTTTTGGTTTTCTTCCTGTCGTTTTGAGTCCTGGGCCTTTGAATTCCAAGTTTCTCTGAGTGCGGTTAAAAGGTTCTTCCCTTTGGAAAAACCCTTTTTCCCCAAGGTACGAAAAACTCTCTTGCTTTCCCTTTTGATTGGTACCTGGAAGATCCATTTTTTTTCCCCAACTTTCCCCAAATGCCAGTTTTCACACTTCCCCCCCTCAGTATGTTTTTTCTTGCCAGGCGTTCCTCCCCTCTTCACCTCCCCCCTTCCCGCGGCGAGTGCAGTGCGTTATTCCAAAACCAACCTCTTTTTCTTTCCAATTTTAAAACTCTGCCCCCTTCCGGATCGCGCTCTTGATGTTAGTTTGCCGAGTCGCACACGATTCTTTTTTAGGACGGCGTTTCGTCCCCCCCCCCCGAGCTTTTTTCCGTCGTGGTTTTCGGTAGGGGTTTGGAATTCCTCCCCTTCTCCCCCGGAAAAGGATTGGTCCTCTTTCCCGCGGCATGCAGAATGGCGGGCAATGGGCGTCCTTACACATCAAGTCGGTCCACTGAACTCGTGTCGCCTTCCTTGGGAGCCTTTCTCTCTTTTCCCCCTCCCTGGTTTATGGCCTTTTTTTTTTTTTTTTTTTTTTTCAAGTAATTTTCGGCTTGGTCCATGGCTTTCACCATTCCGGTAGTTTTGGGAGAAGTCGAGGAATCTCAACCTTTTTTTCCTCCCGAATGTGGGTTCCAATAATACTGATCTCCAATCACTCCGCGGCAAGGCGCTGAAACACCCCATTTTGTTCTTTGACCCAAACAACCCATCACCCAAAACTCTTCGTTGGCGCCTTCCTCTTTTCCTGCCCGCCTCCGTTCACCCCCCGCCGCCAGAGTTTCTCTTTACGCCTTCCTCTCTTTATTTGCAGGTACGTCTGTGGCCCCCCAACCGGTCGAATATTTTTTTTTTTGTGTGACCACCAGTTTGATCATTGATTAGCCCACGGTTTCATTCAGTGAGAGAAAGGTGTCTTGCCCTTGACTCTCCTCCCGGGCTTCCTTCCGTTCAGTACGTGGTTTTTTCCCGTGGAGGATTATTGGGACGCATGTCACAAGTCTCTCATTCGCTACCCACAGTGTACGCTAGTCTCATGATTCCCATTCTAATCCCCCTCAATCTCTCCCTGAAAAATTTGCATTACTCCCTCTCCCCTTCCCCCCACCCCAAGTGGCTACAATTCGTTTCCCCCCGACCTTTTTCTTTCTTCCCGGATCGGGCCAGTACCTTGCTTACACCTCCTTCCTTTTAGTCTCTGCCCCCCACGCAAAGAGTCTTTAAAACCCCCCCCGAACTCGCTGTCTTCCCAATTCATGAGGTGTTGACCCTCCTCTTTTTTCCTTCGTGCGTCCTGTCAATTCCGTGACGAGTCCTCCCTCCCAATTTTCAGGAATCATAACAGACTCCCTTTGTATGCGCCCTTCCTTCCGACCCTAGACCCCAACTTTAAGACCGGGCTGATCTCCTCCGAGATATTCCACTTTACCCGATCTCGACCAATCGGAGAGCGTTCTTCCCCCATTTGATTCGCACCAGCGTCCCCGATCCCCCCGAGTCCCTCCACATTCCGGCCGCAAGCCCTTCGGCAACGCCTCCTCATTTTTTTTTCCGGGTACCTGTTCAAGCCCCTCCAGATATTCTGTGTTCCCGACTTTCCCCCTCCCTTTCCCCACACCGCGAGTCCTCGGATCCTAGAACGAGCGGTTTCTTCTTTAGAAGTCCCTTATCTCTTTTACCTTAAGCGGCCCTGTCCGGACGTTCCCGTTTTCCCCCCTTTCTGGCCCCCCAAAGGGAAAGGAACGGATTCAGTTTCCCCCCACCTTTTCCTCCCCCAGTGTTTTTTTGTGGAGGAGCTCTTGGTTCCCATTCTAGGCCTTCTTTTTTATTTTTTTGCCAGGCGAGATGGTCCCCGGCGTCGGAAATTTTCCTCCACTTTATACTCTTCCTTTCTGGTATTTATTTCGACCGCTCGTTCCGTTCTGCTTTAAGGGTTTGATTGCGGGCCTTTGTTGTACCCCCATCTTCATGGCTGGGGAAACTTTTGACCCCCTCTCTTACGATTCCTGTTGAGTTTTCCCGTTCAGTTTTAGGGGCGTGTTTAGGCTTAATTTCATTCCCTTACTAATTATTTTGCCTCCGCTGAACCGACTCTCTTTGTTCCTCTTTTCCATCAGCCCGGTTGAAAGTTTTTCTATGTGGATCGTCCTGGCCATTAGTTCTTGTTGTCCGTTTTTTTTTTTCCTTTCTTCCACTGAATTCTTAGGCCCTACATAGACCACACTTTCCTTCCCATTTTCGTTCTCCATTACTTCCCAGTCGCTCTTTTTAATCCCTGGCTCTCAGCAGAATGCCCAATATTTGGCCCCTTTGGCTTATAGATATGAACTGTACCCCTCTCCTCATTCTGACGGCCCCTTCTTCCCCTTTTTGTTTTTCTTCCTGTCCATGTTTTATTGCTTTTCGTTGAGGTTGACCTTCCTTTCCTCCCCTCATAGAGGGTACCTTGTTTTCGAGTGTCTTCCGCGCTTGGCTCAATCCCCTCCTTTATACCCGTATTTGCCCCCTATCCACTGCCCCCCAAGCCTTGAACTCACCTTTATCCTGCTCATTATGATGGACCCTCGGCCGTGGGTTTTTTCCCCCCCCAAACCGGTCCCCCCAAACCAATTATGCCGCTTGGCTCCCGAATGTTGCCACCTCCCCCCCCTCTTCCCGGTCTCCCTTTTCTCCTCGTCGTTTTTCAAGGAGGCGAGCAGAAGGCCCCTTTTTTTGAAACCCCCCCCCCCCCCACCCCCACCCCGACGTTTGTTCGAGGTGGAGGATCCGCTGCCTCCCTGTGTTCCTCCTTCCTTTTCCGCTGCGTTGTGATTGTTTCCCCTCTTACTTTCTTTGAACTGGTCGACCAAATTTTTCCCCCCTTTAGCAATTTCTCCCTCCCCACAACGACCGATGCCGTGTTCAGAACCACCACCTTCCTGCCCCGCCCATCGACTTCCTTCCAGGACCTCTTGCTCTTTTCTGCCCCCGCAAGTTTTGACGTTGAAGCTTCCGTTTCTATCGACTTTCCCTGTCTGCCCGGGCAGCCGCCTGCGTTCCTTCTTCTAGCGAAAGATCTCCAACTCCCCTTTTCCACTTTCCTTTCCCTACCCCAAGAAACGGACCCCTCTTCCCATCCCTCTTACGGTTTTGACAACACTCCCGGCCAAGAAGCGTTTCGCTTAGTCTTTTTTCCCTCACCTTCAAGATCCCCACCATGTCCAGAGCTCCCCTCTTACTGTTTTCCTCCGAAAGGACTTGCCTTTGTTTGCATCCCTCCCCCCTCTCCTGCCGGAAATCTTTTGGTTCAGATTGGATTTCGTTCAGGCTCATCCTCCCGCGTGGGGAACATTGGCGCTTTTTTGTAAATTTTTTTTTCCTTCTATTCCAAGGTAAGCAACTATATCCCCCCTTTTGTTTTGTGTTGATCGCTCCTTCGTCCTTTGGGAAGAGCAATTTCCCCCCCCCCCGTTTCCCCCCCAGCCAATGAGTTTTAAACCTCCCCTTGGCCTCGGTCAATACCAATTTGAACTTTTCCCCTCTTTTCTTTAATGTTTTGCTGCAAACCCCCACCCTCCTTCCCTGCGTCCGAGTTTCCCCTGGTACTTCTTTTTCTTCTTGATTTTTCTTTGGAAGCAGAGTGTTCAGCTCTTTGGATTTTTGTTAAAAACAAAGTCGAGCTTAGTTTTTTCTGTTTTCATGGTTCCAACTACAATCCATTCGGACCCCCCTTCCCTTTTCTCTCCCCCTCCCAGCTCTGAAGCCTTTTGCTTCTGCATGGTCTAGCCGACAAGAAAGCCTCCCCTTTTCATAGTTCGAAACGTTCGTTCTGGGGCGGATAAGAAGGCTTCTTTTTCCTGAAGTAATCCCGCCCCGTTCCCTTGTTCCCAACGACGGCGGTGTTTCCTACCTTTCTATCACCCCCTTGAATGGGGAACAACTCACCCTTAATTCCCCCCTCGGAACCCTAAAAGGATTGGCCCTGCCGGGGGGACCCCCACCCCCTCCACAAACCTCTTCGTTGCGGCCCTTGTTTCCGCCCCTCTCGCCTCCGTTTCCCCCCCCTTCCCTTAATTTTCCCCTTCTCGTTAGTTTCCCATGTCCGATTGGGGGTTCCCTTCACCTTCAAATTTTTTTTGGACCACTTTGGAATTCCGACCCACGGCCGCGTTTCCATAAGTTTACTCCTTGTCTGTTGGGCCGGCAGTTTGGTCTTCCTGCACCTAGTGCCCTTGGTAAACTTGCCGTTGATTTTCTTTTACTTTTTCCTCGACCAACCGAAACACAGGTACCGCTAGCAGATTAATCTTCCTTCCTTCCCTCCAATACCAAATCAGTTCCTCTTTTACCGTCCCCCCCCCTCCCTCCCCGTTTCCCAACCCCCCTTGATTAGGTTTCCACACTTCTTCTTTCCCCCTTTTTCCAGTATTCCTCCAAAATGATGTGGTAGTAGCATTTCGCGATTTTCCACCGGACCAAATTTTCACAACTGACTTTGGGACCGTCTACCCCTGTGTCTTTCGACCCTTTCTTTTTAGTAGTACGACCCCGTACCCCTCCGTAATCAGCCTTCATGAAAAGGCAATCTCATAATTCCCCATGTCGCACCCCCCTTCCTTTTCCCCCCCCCTCTCCCCGAACCCTGTGGCTTTTTTCCTCTCTTTTGCCAGAAACGTCTCTCCAAATTCTCCGGTAAGATTCACCCTCGCTTCCAATTCTGATTTTTTCGCCGAGACCAATGACCCACCTAACCCAGCTCCTCCAAACCCCCTTAAACTATCCCGAAATGATGATTTCGTTTTCCCTTCCCCAAAGATCCCTAAGCCCAGCGTTTTCCCCTCCTGCACCTGGAGTCCTGGAGAAGTATGCTCCTGAGTTAATAACGATCCTACTCTCTATCCACCCCAGTCTTCCCCTTTCCCCTCCCCAGTTCGACACTCGCGCTCCCCGGCAAAAGGAAGGCCTAAGTGAAGTGGTCC
>Ga0179593_1446714_pt1 | contig 11727 bp, 10 predicted proteins | sample CZODoug2_1_08_16_FD_185931 | JGI IMG/M metagenome (GOLD analysis project Ga0179593, IMG submission 185931) | Vadose zone soil fungal communities from Angelo Coast Range Reserve, California, USA - CZODoug2_1_08_16fungal (PacBio error correction) | ecosystem: Environmental > Terrestrial > Soil >... | reverse complement strand
CGTGCGTTGCTGCACTACCCTGACTTCTTCGATGCGCGCCCTTCCCACAAATTCTGCCGACTAGCCCGCGATCCTTTCCTTCGTTCATGGCCGCGGTTTCCGTTCTCAACTCTGACAGTTTTTTCCTGCGCGTTTCGATGACTCCACTGGAACCCTGTCTGGTACTTCCCCACGATTCGGGCGCAGCAATCTGTACCGAAAATGTTGCGTATGCAGCTTACTTCGGTCTACTTTGCAGCTTGGCCCCGTTTCCCTGATCCTTCTCTTGGGGAGTGCGATTTTTCTTTCCTGACCTCGACGGGAAGCAGGACGCCCACCCCCCCCCCCCTGTGGGGCGCGGTCCTTTGACCCTAACCACTTTAAACTTTCCCAGGGCTAACGGGATTTCTCCTTCTCTCTATCCGCCTCTGATTCAATCGTCCCCTCTCCCCTGAAACTTCCTGACAGGGAACTTTTCAAACCTCCGCCTGAAAAACCTGTCGACATGGGTGCTGTCCGTCTTCCTATATGACGTTCTTCCCTATGTCTATCCTGATTGCCCCCCTCCCCGGATTTCTGGTCCAGGTCTCGTTCTGTATGAAGTGAAGCTTTCTTTTTTTTTAGTCTGCCCAACCCCTCCGCAGGAACCTGCTACCCGGAAAGATTCAACCTTTCCCCTGACCTTCATCCGATCGGATCGGCCCTTTCACCCTTTCTGTTTCTTTGCAATTTTGCTCTACACCTCGCGACGGCAAAGTTTGTTCTCATTTTTCCTTTGGCTTTTCCTGACGACAGCCGTTTCCACCGCTCGCAGACTGTTGACCAGAGGTAAGATATCTCCCCCCTAATGCCACTTTCGTCTCTTTCGTCCCTTTTGCAATGTCTGAATCCACTCCTTTTCAAGGAAGGGCTTTCGTTCTATTTGTCCATCGCGACTTCTCGCCGACTTCGTTGGACGATGAGGACTTCATCGCCAATATCTTGCAGGCTTTGCTTCATTTTTTTTCGCACTCGACCTAACCCTTTTTTTTTTTTTCGTCAGCTTGAGGAGATTTCTCAAGCTATTCCTTTTTTCCTGCACACCTTCGACCCCAACTTTCCCAATCGACTCGTGAGAAGAGGTTTTTAGTTCGCAGCGAACCTTTTTTTCCAGCCCGTTCTAATGTCTTTCCATTCGGTCACTTTCAGAGTACATTTCTTTCTTCCCATGCTGTTCGAACCGCTCCCCCCCCTGGACTTCCTGCCGGATATACAGTTAGGGAGACCGGCTTCATTTTTGGATAATTCTGTGTGCTGAATTTATTTGGTTTCCTCGCCTCGGGGGATCTCCCACCCCTTTCCTTTGCCAATTGTCGCCGGGGACTCTTGTTCGGGTGCATTTGGGCAATGAACATCGCGACTCCCACGAAGAGCGCCGCTCCTTGTCCTCGACAAGAAACAAATAGCCTCCCCACTTTTTTTTTTTCCCAGTGGTCCCATCTACCATATCTCTCCCTGCTACGTATCGCCGCCGTCGATGTCCCCAACCGCGTCTTCGTTCCGACCGGAATGCTCAGTCACCCCCTTTTACCTGGGCTTTTACCCTCCTCACCGGTGCTGTTCAAGAAATCCCAACTCCCTCCCTTTTCGGATCGCCCCCCCCCGATGCCCCTTTACCCCTCTTGCCTTCACGTTCTGAGAAAGATTTTTCCCTCCCCCTCACCTCTTTCCAACTCGGTAGTTAATCTTCTAAGATTTTACTATCACGCCTCCCCTGATCCTTCCTTTTTTTTCTCTGCCAAGCTATGCCGGCCTTCCTCACCAACCTTTTTTGGCACTTTTTATTTGAAGAATGTATTTGCTCGCAGACATCGAGCAACCTACAGTGGTCGACCCCCCAACTAACCTTACCGTGGCCCCAACCTCTGTAATGTTTGAGCTCGCAGGCCCCATTCGAACAATTTTTTTCCTTTCCCAAACACCTTGATTGCTGATATGAGATTAATTTGCTCCCCCTTTGGAAATGTCCCCCCTCAGTTTGAAATTCCTCCCGTTGCCCTTTTAAAATTGATACATTCTTCCCTTCTGGTTCCCCTCGAACCCTACTCCGTAAGTCATTACGACTCGTCAGCTACGCCGATTTTTAACCCCTCCCGGCTAGCGTTGAATATCTCAGTCTTTCTCCTTTGAGATTGATTCCTTTACTATTGCTTACTTCTCCAATCTTGCGAGTTTCTCGGTTTTAAGAGAAGTGTTGCCTTTTACCCCGTTTGACTCCCTCCCAACCACGTTTTTCCTTTTTATCGCGAGCTCATGAGTTCAGTTCTATCTCCATCTCGCGCGCCTGTATTTGCAACTGAAAAGGACACATCTCGCGGGATGCCGTTTTTTCCTTCTGCTTGAAGAACCCATTTCCCTCACCGCGCTGGCGATTCTATTGCTTTTCTGCGCTAATCATCCCCTGCGGAGTTACTCAACATGTTTTTTTTACTTGTTCAATAAAAACTGTCTTCCCCCCCGAGGCCGTAGGTGTGCTGTTTTATTTCTGCTGTATTCCTCTTTGCGCCGTCGCAAGCCGCGCAAAACCCCCCCCTCGTCCGCTGTAATGTGCCCATCAGTCCTCCAGCAGAAGTTTCTTTCCTCGTCCCCAAGACTCGTTTTTTTTTCTTTACCCGTCTCCCACCCGCCCGAAGCCACTCCATCCACTTCCTCGTTTTCACCCAACCACTACATCTGTCGTACGATTTGCGTGAATATACAGTTCGAACGGATTATCCTGGGCCCTTCAGGTTTTCGCCGTGCGCTGTTTAGATCCGATCTCCCTCACTTTCAACCAAGCTTCTCGGTCTTCTGTGCTCACATTTTAGAGCTGTGCTTTGCTCTCATTCTTTCAGATTTTGTCCCCTATTGTCGCGCCACCTGCCGCCTCGACGCTAATCACCCATAGAACATGGTGCTCGGAACATGGCATACGTGGCCCCATTTTTCATTTGTTCACGGCCGGCCGGCCCATCTAAAAACCTTTTTTCCTCCCCCCCCCTCGTCCTTTCTTTCTCTCCTCCCCCTCTTATTTTGTCCTTCTTTTTTTAGCGCTTTCCCCTCTTTCCTGTACCGACCGACGAGTTGGAATTTAGTTTCCGCGATTTGCCCTGTTTTCCGGTTTTTCCCCCCCACACAGTACCCCTTGCTTTTTTCCGGTGAACCTTTGCCGTAGTTTTCCACCCTTTGTTCGTTTTGTTTTTTGTTTTTAGTTCTCGTCTGTATTCAGTTGTTTTCAGGTCCCCCCCCCTCTGAACACAGTTTTTTCACTCGCGCTGCAAAGACAGCTCATCATTACCCCAGGAAATTAGTATCTTTTGTGGGTGTTGATTTCGATGGACTTCTCCGCTTCCCCTGCACCGTCACTTCGAAACCCTCCACTTGCGCCCGGATAATCTTTTTGACCCCTAGCAAATTGGTACTCCTCTGAGTATGCTGTATTTTTTTCCCGTTTCCTGTATTTGCTTTTGGCTTCTTTTCGTGTTTAGAGACCCTTAAGTAGATTTCGCTTTTCTAACGTATGGGATCGGGGGTTGAATGCTTTTTCCCCTTTCCCTTTTCTCATTTTTGTTTGTGCGCTTTTTTCTGCTCTTTTAGCCAAGATACTTCAGCGAGAACGTACCCGCACCACTCGGTCTCTTTCTCATCTTGTTTCACTGTGCGTCACCGGAATTTACGACTACTCATTTCTTATCGCTCCGCTGCCCCTCAGATACAAGCGATTTTGGTCCATCTTGTGCTTCTTGCCCCCGTTAATAGGCTGTCCCCCTCCCCCATCGCTCTTTGTCATTTCCTTAGAAATCCCTTTAGCTGCAGCTCTTTCTATCAGCCCGATTAACGCCTTTCTTTTCTTGGACGACCCCGTCCCCTTTTTTAGGCTCGGGTTTTAGTCCTTGACTCACTAAATCCCACTTTGAGATAGTCAGTCCTCGTCTTGTTCAAGAAAGCCCCCTTCGGGCTCTTACACATTCTTTTTATTTTTCCATCGTTTCGTGAGTCCTTTCTGAGGCCTGGTTAACTGATTCTTATGTTTTTTTCTCGTCCGAGTCACTCGGGGGGGCGTAATTCCCTCAGAGACTTCCTTACGTTTTCCGACCATTTCATTTTCGGGAGCAATGATTGTTTCGCTCTTTAATTAGTTTTTTTGCTTCTTCTCGAGTGTTTGACTCCCCCTTTATCGTCTGCATTGGCTTGCTTCGACTTCAATCCTTCCGATATTGTCCCCGCTCCGGGCTTTGGTCGAACCCTTTCTGTCCCTCTCCTCTTTCCTGTTCCCGTGCTTCCGTCGCTCCTTTTTGAGAATTTCCCCGGTGCGAGTTTTTAATGTCTTCGTGTCCGTTCAGTGGCTTTTTTCTCGTCCTTTCTGGACTTCTGTCTCGGCTCCCAAGCCTCCCCCTCTGACTAGTTTTTTCCTCCCATAAGTTCCCCCTTTTTTCGGACTACACATCTCTCTCGTCGCTTTCCTAAAGGGTAGGATTCTTTTTTCGTTCGTTCCGTATCTGTTGAAGGGAATTTTTTTTTTTTCTGCACTCCTTCGGCTGTCCGCCATCTCTTTTTTATGTCCCTCTTAGGTTTCGTTTACGTGTAAGTGAGTTTGCACCGGAACTAATATCCTCTCCTTCCGCCTAGTCATCTCCCCCTCTTGAGATCTTTTCTTTTCCCAAAGCTCCGGCTGTTTCTAAGAGGTTCAATTCCTCTTCCTTTCTCTTCAGGTTTGATGTTCTGCTTCCGTTGGCCTCCTTCGTCCTGTTCATTCCCCAAATGACGACATTCCGCTCTACGCCAGCTTTTCCGCGGACAATTTCCCCGTCTTCGTCCCTCTTTTCGCCCATGGGTTGCTGCACGAATCCAAAATTCAGGGTTCACACCCCCTCCCCTTTTCCACTCGACTGGTTCTCCCTCGCTTTACTAAGGCAGAGAGCAAAGTTTTGAGTGGGCCTCTTTTCCTCCAAAGCCATTTCGTCCTGCCGCTCATTCAACAGGTTCACTCCCTCGTGGTGGAGATGTGCATTCTCCCTCTGTAGACAGTTCTCCCTTTGCCAGAAGTCCTTTTCTCTCCCTCTCGGCTCTTTCCCGGCAGGTCGAATTTTTGCTTTCTCGTCCCCCCTCGGCTTGGCGGCCCTGTCCTTAAAGCGGACTACGCCCACCCCCCGTTCTTTTCTCCGGCTGATACAAACCATCTTCCCTCCCCCCTGTCAAGAATTCTTTTTGCGATGCGTTTAACAGCTTCCCCCCTTTCCCGGAGCGCCCTTGCCGTACCCCCCGATTGCTTTCGGTTCATTTATAACCATTCACTGCCTTTCGATTTCCTTTTCAAGTCCATCCTCCAATGCTCCTTCTTCGCGTTTGAGTTATGTCGATTTCTTCCTCATCTTGTCCCTTTTTGTCAAGCGCGGATGTCTTCTTCACCCCCTCCCTCTCCCTGTGGACTCTGTCTCCTTCTCATGTTTTCCCGTTCTCTTCTTGTTAGCGCAACATGATCATACCCTTTCCCCTGCCCTCTCCCCTCGCGGATCAGTTTTTTTTAGTATCCTTCCCCTTTTGGCTTTGCCCTCGGTTGCAGGTCTTGAGATTGGCAATGCCGTCCAGCCATCCTCTTTCGACTTATTTCAGATCCTGACTCGATCTTTCCCAGACCTTAGCCTTTTTCTTGTCCAGTAGTCCTCCCCCTTGATACCCTTAACCTTCTCCCTTTGAAAAGGCCCGCTAACACGACGCGGCTTCGCTGAGGTTTTTTTTTCCACGCCGTTCTTTTGGGGAGAGGCAGCGAATTGCTACGCGTGTTCTTCGATCTCTCCTAGTGTTCGTTTCCCTTCTTTCGCCTTTCAAGGTTCCCTGTTCAGGCCTCTCCTTCCTGCTAGACCATTGGCTCTTCTCCTTTCCTGTGTTTTCGCTTTAAAAAAAAAAATTTCCACCCCATCCCCTCAGCCCAGGATCTCGGCCCCTCTTCTTGAGACCGTCCCTTTAAGCTTGTTTTACTTTTTTTTTCCCCGTTTTCTTGTGTCGTTCCAGCGTGGAGAAGTACCATCCGGGTACCTCGTGACGTCTTACCTCCCCCATCGCATTGCCAAACCTTTTCTCCTCTCTTTCTCAACTTTCAGCCAGCGTCTTTGCCTCTCGCTTAAATCTCGCGATACATTAGTTGAAGCGAGCATTCCAATTTGGGGTTTCCTTGCGCTCCTTTTCCCCTACCCTTTAAGTTTTTCTTTATCTCTCTAAAATATATAGATTTTCCGACTAGTTTTTTTTGGTGATAGAGGTTTCCTCGATCAACGGCACCTCATCAGATGCGCAAACGGCCCCCCCCCCCTTTCTGTTCGAGGTAAAGCCTTTTTTTCCCCTGCGATTCTCACCTCTTCGCCGTGCTACCTTTTTAGAAGTTTTCCTTACTTTTTTTTGGGGATCTCCCTCCGTCCCTTTCAAAATGATCTGTACGTTTCTCCCCCATCCCCCGGTTTCGCCCCTCACGTTCCCCCCTTGGCTCCTGTCTTTCCCCTTATTTCTCAGTGAAGGACTGTTTTCTCGATGTTCCTTTCTCTCGTTTCTTAGTTTGCGTTGATTCCACAGCGACGGGACTCAATTACGTATCCTCCTCCCCCCCTTTTGGTCGGTTTCCCCCCTTCATGCGCTTTGACCCAATCCCTTTTTTCCACGGTTCAAATGACCTTCCTTCTCTCTATCGTCCTTTGAGCGCTCTTAGCTAATCCTCCATCTGGAACGGAAATACCCCCCTCCTCTCCCCCGCCTTTTCTCGACATTGGTTTCGCTGGTCTGTGTCTCCTTCTGCACTTGAACCCTCTTCCTCCTTAATTACATTTCCACCTTTCTGGTACAGAGAGACTGCCCTGACCCCATGACGTCAAGCTTCTTTCTTTCTTGCGGTTCCTTCCCCCCCCCAGACCGCAGAAACCTGACTCCCTCGCACCCTTACACTTGTGTCCTTCCTCTCAATAAAACTGATCGCTCGTGATGCGACTTTAAACGGTTATTGTAAATGGTTTTTTTCCTACCCCTCGCGGAACCCTTTTTCCGTTTTGTCTCCTTCTCAATTATTTTTTGATCTTTTTGCCAGTACTCCCTCCCGCTCCTTTCGCATTCTCCCTGGTCATTTCTTGAGACCTAGAAGCTTTCTCTCCAAGCTCCGCTCTTCATTTTTTTTTCCACTTGGGGTCATGACCGGGAACTTTCCAGTGATTTCCCTTCACGCAGAGCCCCTCCTGCGAAGTATGTGACGCTACCCCCGTTCCTTGATTGAAGTAGCCCACCCCTTACCTTCTTGAAGGTGGCTGCGTTATTTTGGTTAAGAAGTCTCCCCCCTTTTTTTTTTAGTCCATCTTGCGTACGGGCCGCCCCAAGCTTCGCGTACCAGCGTTTCACCCTCAAACCCTCCCCCCCTTCTGTTAAATCGCCGAACTCGACTTTTGACAGTATGCTCGCGGAGTTCGCAGAGTAAAACTTTCTCAAAGCCCCTTTTTTGCTTTTCTTTTCCCCAGGCGGACCAACGCTTCAGCCTTGAAACTTTGCCTTTATCTTTTGGACCCCCACAAAAAACCAGGGTGTTTTTTACTCTCCCCCTTCCTCCGGACATTGTCGGGCGACCCTGTTTGTAGAATTGTTATTGTGACCTTCTGAATTCTGGCGGCGGCCACAGCGTGTGGCGAACCAATTTTTTCCTCCTTTTGTCGCGCCCCCCCTTGCTTTTACCGTTTTAGAAGGGGTAATGAACCTATGCGCAAAGAAGCATAGATGCCCTTGCCGCTCCAGCAAATCTCTCCGGACCCACGATGTTTAGCCACAACTTCCCCCCCTATTTCGCTCCTCTTTTCGGTTTCTTAGTACATACTTTAAGGGGCGCCCCCCAGAAGACTCCACTGATTCAAAATCCTCGTTTTTTTTTCCCGCCTGTCCCCTTTTTGACTTTCCCAAATCCCTCCACAGAGTCCGGCTTCCTCACCCAAGGCCTTACCCCACCGTCCCCCCCTTACCTCCTCTTATGAAGAAGTTCCTGTCAGCCGCACCCCTATCCTATTGGAGTCTCTCTCCGCCCGGATGATCACGCCGCGACCCTTCAAAGGAATCCCCCCCTCTTCCCCTCTATTGTCGCCGGACTCTTACTAACTTCCGTCTTTCCTTTTCCTCCTCATTCTTTCGCTGAAGCTTCCTCCCCCCAGAATATGAGTACTCCTTACCTTTCCTCCCAATTACAAGGACCTTTCACACCCTCTCTTCCTTTTTCCATCCCCCAGCCTTCAACCAGTCGGACTATGGCCTTGGCAATCAAAAATTTTGACTCCCAGCTTCCTGACTCGCTTTCCTTTAACACTGGTCCAATTGTTTCCGTCCTTGCCCTTTTGAAATTCTTTTGAGTTTTTTGACATTTTCAGCGCGGCCCTCCCTCGCACCATTAAACCGGAAGTTCCCCTCCCTCTCGGATGCTCTTTTACGATTGGACCCCATCCCCAGCTAGTGTGACATCTCTCCTAGTCTCCCGTGAGCTTGAGGTACTCTTTGACTCGAACAACACTTTTTACTTTTCGTTTTTCTTCGCCCCTACTTCCCCCCAGTTTTCATTTGATCGCGCTTTACTGATATTATTTTCCCACTTCCCCTCCCCTTCTTGTCTCATTACCAAAACCAGTGTCAACCCCAGCTTTATTGCTGAAACTTTTCCGATGCAGCCGCCTCCCAGATTTTCAAAACTCCCTCTTTTCTGATAAACTTATTTTTCGGCGTCCTAGCGACCTGCGAGTCGGACCCTGCTGTGACGCCACCTTACACAGTCCGCAGATGGCCGTCATTTGTGCTTTTTGCGTTCTATATTTCCGGAATTTTTGCGTTATGAGCACGCCGCCAAAAACACCTTTCTCTTCCCTGGATGTTGCCCAAATGAAGTCGCCCGAGATCTCTGTTCCGCCTCCCCCCTCTCAGTGCGCTATTGGCCGAAACCGTGTTTCCCCCCCGAAGCCACCAAGAAAACATTCCACGGCCAACAACCATCTATTTTTTTTTTTTTTTTTTTTTTTTAATCTTATTCCTCTTTTTTTTTACTTTTGAGGATATCAGTCCGAACTTTTATCACGTGCGCCATGCAATTTTTTCTCCTTTGTGAGCCTGCAGATGAAGAATAATCCACCGCACCCCCTTCCCCCCCGCATCTTAGTAATTGTATATGTTTTCCCTTAAGATGGATCTTTTGCGCAGGAGTTCTTTCGTGTTTTTTTCTGCTCCACCTCATCCCTCTACTCGCATACAACTCCTCTGGGCAGCACAAGTAACCTGCCCCAACTTCCTTTCATTTTGAGTCCCCCCGCGCTCCTTTCCAAACTCCGAAAATACCCATTCCTTGTACCGCAAGCCCCTCGCTTTGTTGTGTTTGAGATCTTTTTCTTCTTTACGGTAAGTCCCTTCGCGGTTTTTGTTTCTCGATTGACCTTCCGACGCGTCACCCATGTATCTGGAAGGCTGTTCCCGTTTACCAGTGCTATGGTTGATCTTTTCGCGTTATTTTTTTTACACGGGCCCTACCTTCTCGCAGACTGATTACTTGCGCCTATAAATTAACTTTGTTTCTTGTTCTTGGATTAGGATCGATGCCCGTCCAAACGATTCGGCACCACTTCACGGAGAAAGGATAATTAATGTCGATCCTGCTCATAAACCCTCATAGTCAAGGCTTTTTCTTCTTTTCTGGATTTGTTTGCAGAATTATGGTCTTTTTTTTTTTTCGTTTCCCGCGGGGGTTTAGCTGGAATTTACTTCTCTCTTTTCGCGCACGGGCTTCGGATCTGTCTTCGGCTTTTGCACATTATTCTTACATGGTTTGAGCTTCTTTCTCTTTACACGAAAGATCCTAAGCTGCTAAACTCCCCCCCAGAAAAAAATATTACGTTGTTCTTCTCTTGTGTTTGCGTCACCCTATTTTACTTAACTCCTATTTTTTTCGTTGCTGTCTGCGCCTAAAAGCTCCTTTTTTTTAAGAGATTATGTTTGCCCCTCTGTGAGAGGTTTTCCCCGTCGGTCTGTCACCCCCCTCTCGCTTTGTCCTTTTTTTAGCCGACCCACTAAAGGATAGCGTTCTTGATTACATCCTTTATAGAAAAACTTCCTCCCTGGTCTATCCCCCGACTACTGTTCTACTTTGGATGGGGTTGGGTGTCTTCTTTTCGCATTACGACTCATCCTTTTTGAATTGACATTTGTTGAGCGCCGTCCCGCTTCTTCTTTGAAGCACCGGACTTATCGAGATATGTCATCCCTATCTTTTTTGTTAAAATCTTTCTTCTTCTCTCCTGCGAGTTGTGTAACCTACTTGGATTTGATTTTCTGTTCGAATTTCGCTTCAGTCTTCCGTCTTAGGATTGTTTCCTTTCCTTGCTACATTTCACAGGTTTTTTCGCCCAACTTTCCCTTTTATAGTCATGCCTTACCCCCAGCTTTTTTTATTGCCCACCGGCCAGACTGCTTGATGCTCTGAAATTTCCTTAAGATCTTACCAGTCTTCTGGTTCTTTTTTTGTCCAGAAAACTTTCTGTCATTTGCTCATATTGGAGCTTAATCGAAATCTTGAGAAATTTCCCCCGTTAAGTATTTTTAGTCCCCCCTTCGATAACTGGTTGAAGATGTTTTCATTCGTGTTTTCGATTCCAAGGAGACCTGCTTTTTGGTAATATTTTTCTCCTCCATCCACGTTTCCCTTTTTGGAACCCTCTTTCCTTGGTTCCTGCCCTGTTAGCCCTTTTCTTTTCGTTTTCGGACTCGAAGGTTATTTAGTAGTCCCTTTCCCGTTTTTCGTCTGTTAAAAAGGCACTTGTATTGATGGATCTTCGTCGGTTTCCCTTTGCGGAAGTTCTTTTTTTGGCCCGGAAGATCGCTTCCGTCCGACGATAACTTGTGATGCCAACGTCTTTTGGTTTTGGCAGTTTTGCAGAGTGTGGAAGGAAGATTTTTTCCTGCGGCCCCCTTGAGCGTTTTGCCAATCGTCTATGTCCTTTTCCAAACTTCTGCTTCCGCGCTACTCACTGTTGGCCTCTCCCATTTTCAAGCGTCGCAATTTGTAGAAAACCTGGTTTTTCTTCTCCTCATCCCCATGTCCCTTCCTCAGGGTCAAACCCGAACCTATGCCCGCTTTCTCCTACCCGTTTCCGTGACAGAGAGAAGTCCTTGGCGGGTTCGCGCGCTTTTTTTCGCACCGCCATTTTTTCCTCTAGAAGTTTCGTTATTCTTAAGAGTTTGGGGCCTGCATGTGAAGATTAACTCCTAATGGTGCGACCGGTTTCCCCTTGCCACTACTATCCAGTTATCTCGCTTTCCGGAGATTACCTGAGGTCGGTTTTTTCGTTGTTGTATACCTTGTTCACTCGTGAGTATTCTTTTCTTAACTTTTTCCCGTCTGCCATAACAAACAAAACGTTCGTTTTGCGTATACCCCAATCCCTCTCCGAATGCCCCGAATTTCGTTTTTTTTTGAGTTTTAAGCGCCGGTTACCGTAATCCCTATTCGTCGCCTCTGATCCTAGGTTCCGTTCCTTCTCCAACTTCCTAATAGTTCATAAATTCTACCCATTCTCGGCATCGTTCGCTGGGAGATTATCTGTAGTTGCTTCTTTTCGTCGTCCTTTCAGGGTAATGTCTGCTCTGCTAAAGCGCGTGACTTTTCGTTCATGGAACCACAATGTTGGGTTGCGAACCCTCCTTTGTCCTTACGCGATTGTGCGCCCCCCAACAGCAGAG
>Ga0179593_1418319_pt1 | contig 11727 bp, 17 predicted proteins | sample CZODoug2_1_08_16_FD_185931 | JGI IMG/M metagenome (GOLD analysis project Ga0179593, IMG submission 185931) | Vadose zone soil fungal communities from Angelo Coast Range Reserve, California, USA - CZODoug2_1_08_16fungal (PacBio error correction) | ecosystem: Environmental > Terrestrial > Soil >... | reverse complement strand
TTTCCCTTTCCAGGTGAAGGACCTTCTCTGGTTAGAGCCCATGTTAGTCCCCTTTTCTTTTTTTTCTCTTTTCGGCGTACGTCAGAAGGTGAAGAGCGTGAGAGTCCCCTTTGGTCCTTTTGCCGGTTTATTTCCTTTGTGACGGCTTGGCCTGCTCCGGTTCCGACCAGTTACAGAGTGAGTCGGGCCGGTTCCTTTGATTTCCGTCAGTTGTGGGCACGGTGGCCGCACTGTGTTTTCGTTTCTTTACCCTGCTTTCCGTGTTGCTGTGGCCCGTGTCTTCCTAGTCACCTGTGCGTCCCCATAGGACCCCCCCTTATCTTTTCCTAGTTTTTTGTCCCCGGTGAGACCGACGCACCACCCCCCCCCCCCCCCCCCCACCCCCCCCCCCCCCCCTTGCGGTTCTCCTCCCCCCAGTTCACCTGTATCCAGGTCGATTTTTCCCGGTGTCTTGTCTCCACATTCCCATCTTGCCTCTTTTTTCTTCACCGTCACCTTGGGCCCTTTTTAAGTCCTGTCGTCCGGTGTGGTGGTGTCCTTTTTTTTTGCCACCCTATTCTAGAAATCCGATTTGCTCTTTTGACCGTCGTAAAGAGAGTTCCAGACCTTTTCTTCCCGGTGGTAAGTTGTCGCCTCAGGTGAACTTTTTAATGTCCCCCCTTGTCTCTTTAATTCTCCGCGGAGTAGAATGGACGAGGCAGACTCTTTCTTTTCCCTTTTGATCTTCCGTTTTTCCCTTCCCTCGAGTTGTTGGTTGCGGCCCAACTTCCGGATACTTTCCCTTCCCACTTTATGTTTCCTGAGCGATCTTTAGACCTCAACTGGAACAGCTTTGTCCCCAGCTTTTGGTTTTTTTACCGTCTCCCTTTTCCCGTCGTGTAAACTTTCGTGTTTCTTTTTCCCGTTTTATGCTTCGAGTTTAGTCTTATACGCGGTTGATACCCTTTTCATCCTCACTTTGGGGAGGCTGCTTCCCCCCCTACTGTTTTCTGCTCTCTATTTTAAGCTTTCACTTCTCTTTTCTTTGGTTGGTTGAAGTGAGTTCACTTTGGAGAGCTCGCCTTTAGTCCGTTCCGAGGAAGGTTGAAGCCCCTCCCCATTTTTTGAAGTTTTTTGACAATTCTTCTTATGCACTCCTATCTAAGATTTCCCTCCCTTCCCTTTTTGTGTGAGCTTTGCCTTCTTTTGGTAGTGTGCTAATAGTCAGGTTTTTCCCACCTCCCCCATGTTCGTGTCTTCCGGCAATCTTTTTCCTTTCCTCCCTTATTTCTGCCCCCCATTTCTTCCAACCTTCCCATCCTTCCTCACCCAGTCCTTCCCTTAAACGAAACAAACTTCTCTCTCCCGATCAATGTCGATTCTTCAGGTTCTCCTTCCACATTTCTTCTTCTCCCGACAACCTCAGAGAAGGAACTTCCTGTCCCCCATTATCTCGTACTCGAATACCCGTCTTTGCACACGGTCTCATTCCCCCCCTATTGTTCGTGAAGATAGGACCACCCCCGCCGTTACGCATTTGGAGAAGGTTTTTTTTTCCTCGTAGCCTCTTGACAGCACCACCAAATTTTTTTTCCTGAAGCTCACTTCCTTGTGTTTTCCTTTCCCCGACCTATCGGTTAAGTGCTTCCCCCTCCCCAATTCACTTCTGTCGCCGGCCTGCCTATTGCGCTTTCCAATTTTGTCCCCCCCCCCGGTAACTGTTCACAAGTCCTTCTCCCCCCCTCTTTTCTAAGTTCTTATCTGTATAACGCGACCCATGTATGGCGAGGTCAACTTTCCTCGAAGATTATACCTTCTTCCACTCCCGAAGCGAGTCCACAAACCCCCCTCCTCCCTTGCCCCCTTTGCCACTTCCCAGTTAGTTCGTCACCCGATTTCCTTTTTTCTAGTCCCCCCTCACTGTTCCGTCTTGCCTTCTACCTGAAGTGAAGGGCGATCTGACCCTCCAATCTACCCTGTTCAATTTCTCACATGGGTCACCAGGCCTTCTCCCGCTCACATGTTCTTTCTCTTTTTGCGCCCCTTTACTTCGAGTCCATTCGTGAAAAGCAGTGACGCGTTCCGGCCAACCCCCTAACCTTCCCAAACTAGCACTCCCCTTTTAGGACCCCCACTGTTTTCTTCCCCTCCAGTCCATGCTCTCCCATTTTACTTGGGCTCGTTCCTTCGGAAGCGGCCTTTCCTGCTCAACCTTCTCACTATCTTGACCCCCCCCCGGTTCCCTTACTTCCCCTTTTTGAAAGGTTTTAGTACGACGACACCCCCTCTCCCCCCTCAACCGGTTTTCCTTACTTCCTTCGACGGCGCCGTAGGCCAAAAAGTCCCCACCCCCTTGCACAGCCCCTTTGCTCCTTCCTTCACGCATTTTCCACCAGTGCCTCCCCTGTTACCAACCCCTTTTCCCCCCACTATTCACTTTGAACTGGCTTGACGACTTTGTTTCTCTGTTTCCTGTTAAGACTTTTTTCCCGGAAGTTTTCTTTTCCTTTTTCCTTTACTGGTTAAAACAAGCCGAACCCCCCTCTTCCCAATTTTTTCCCCTTGATTCTCTTTCCTCTCAAAATCTTATGGGAAAATCCCCCACTTTCCCTTGAAAGGCCCTTTTCCTTTCAGAACGTCGCGTTTTTCGTTGACCGCGTCTCATTAACGGTTCATCCGGCCTCCCTACTTCCCTTTTGGTTCACCCCCTACGGGAGTTTCCGCGTACTTCTGACAGTGGCGAATTTCCGAAATATTTTACCGAGTTCAAGTCATCCTTCCCTAGTTTTTGTTTTGTGTTTGTGTCTGTGTTTTTTTGTTGGTCTTTTTTTTTTGTGTTTTTTTTGTTTTTGTGTTTTTTTTTTTTGTTTGTTTGCTTTGGGGTTTGGGCTCACAGACTCTCAAATTTCTTTTGGAGGTCGTGCCCCCCTTCTTTTACCCTTTAACCAATCCTCGCTCGTCCACTCCAGTTCGTCCATTTTAAGTGGTGCTTACATCCTGTTTGAAACAACCGCCTCCTTCTTTCCCGCCATAACAACCTTCCAATTTCCTTCTGTTTTATTTTGTTTTCAGGTGTGACCGGCCCCAAACACCCTTCTCCTACCCTGAATGAAGCATTTATCCAATAGATCCCTCTCTTCTAACGCAACTGTCCTATGAGTTCGTGTCTGAATGGTTGCTTCCTCTTCCCACCTCACATTCCTTTTCCCATTCAAAATTCTCGCTTGAAGTTGAGAGGTCTCGGCACCACCGTAAGGTCGGCGCTCTACGAGTCCCGAACTATTTCCCCTTTTACGTCCTTGCACACGGTATTGTGCCTCCCCCCCTTTTTGTAACTCTTCTTTCCGTTTACCAAACGCGGTTTGAGATTCTGCAACAAACCCCCGCCATAGTTCTTACTCTGGGTTTCTTTCCCCCGGTATCATTAAGGCACCCTCCAATCTTTTCTTATTTTTTCCTCCTCTTGTTGTTGTTTTTTTTTCTTTTCTTCCCTTATTCCCGTTGTTTTGGGCCACCACCTCGGTATGACCCCCCGTATTCCACGTTTTGTTGGTCCCTTTCCTTTTTTCTTTTTCCTATCACATGAGTGGCTTGTAGAACCGGCGTACACTTTAGCTGCGACTTGGGAAGGATATTTGTTACAGTTCCCTAGGTCATCTGTCCCTTCCCTCTTCAAGACCGGGAACTGTTGCCGCCCCTTTTCTTGAAGACATTTTTCTGTTTTTAAGATACAGATTTTTCCTTATGTTATATACCCCATGGTTTACGCCCGTTTTTTTTTGTTTCTCGCCGCTAGTCCCTCCTCTTAAGATTTTTTGCTTAGTTTTTTGAAAGAGCTCAGCCGGTCTAGGGTCGTTCCGGTTTGTGTACTCCCCCCTTCCTCCCAGAGTACCTTTTCCGAAGGGGCGCGGTTTTTCTTTTGACGCCGCTCCGAGGCTTTTTCGTTCAACCCCCTCCACTTTTCTTTTTTTCCACCCGTTGGTGAAATGGCAGAGACCTTCCTTTTTTTCCTTAGACAGCTTTGTTCTGTCGATCTTTTCCCTGGTCCTTTTCCCAGAATGTTCCCTTTGGTTCATTTTGACAAGCAGGGTAAGTTTCCTCTTGAAGTTTCCTATGCCCAGTTAACCGGAGTTACTCTACCCGTTTCTTCCGGGTTAAGAAGGGGTCAATCTGGTGTGTACCTATCCTTTTGCGTCTAGGAAACTTTTCCCTTTTTGTACTTTTCTCGTTCTTGCTTTATATTTTAGGCCTCACTGTTGAATAAAGTTTTTTACCGTTTTTGGCCTTCTTTCCCCTTGCCTGTTGAAGGGAGAGCCAGGTATTCCCCCTTTTCCTCTTTTTGTCAGTTTTGCTGTTTTTTTCCCCAGGTGAGAACTCGGACTGACGTCGCTTTTCCTTTGAGGTCACAAGTAGTACCCCACGGCGCATTTCACCTCCCTCCCTTTTTTTTTCCACAGTGTTTTTCTTTGTTTTCGGTTCTCTTTTTTGAGTCTGGGTTGTTTGAAAGATCTTCTTTCATTCGGACGGTGATGTCTGTTGCCTGCTTTTCGGTTTGGCTGGGTGTCCTCCCATGTGACCCCTTGCTCCTCTGGAGCTTCCAGATTAGGAACGTTGAGTTTTTCCCCCCCCTTTTTTTCGTTGAGGAATCTCCCCCCTTGGTTCGAGAGTTTTGGGTGCCGTCGGGTAGACGTGGTAGCGGCCATGCTCTTCTCCCTTTTACGGTAGATAGTCCCCCAAGTTATTTTCATTAGTAGTGCCCTTCCTGCTGAGTACAGTTGCCGTCTCACCTGGGTGCGGAGCGGTTTGTTTTTTAAACGTGCGCTCCCCGGGGTGTTTTTCCTCAATTGTTTAATTTTTTGAAGGCAATTTCTCTCCCAAACTTTCCACTTGCGTTGCTTTGCCCATTGTAGAACACTTCCTCTGTGGCGTTGCGAGCGCAACGTTTTCCACCAGTTTTTCTTTCCCTGACTCTTTATCGGTGTCAGGTTTCCTTCCCCGTCATCTTTATTTTTGGTTCGATTTCGAGTTGGCAGGGCTGCCGGGTTTACGTCGTCTTGGTTTTTTGTTCCTTCAGAGTTTTTACCCTCCTCCTGCTACCTTTTCGGAGAGTTTCCCTTCTTACCTACGATTTCTCCCTTTGTACCGGATGGGAGTTTTTCTTTAGCAGGTGACTTTCTCCCCTGTCGACTTTTCTGACTCCCTAATTCCGTCTGGTTTTTTAGGAGACCGATGCTAGTTCCTTGGAGTTGTCACCCCCCCCCCCTTTATGAATGGTAGATTTTTGCTGGCTCCACATTTGCCTTTCTTTCCCTTGCCATGTTTATGTTGGTCTCTTCTCCCTGTTGATTTTCCACTTGTAGGGAGGTTGTTGACGCTCCCTTAGTGGCACTTTTTGTCCTTTTTCTACTGAAATCGTTCAGTTACCCTTCTGCTTTTCTTATCCATTTGGTGGCCGGTCCCCCCCTTCTTCGTCGTTTTTCTTTTTAAGACGCGGTTTTGCCGAATTGAAGGTCATACCTTGGTGCGACCCGCTTGTTTCTTCTTGTTCAGAGGACTTAGAGGTTCTTTGGCCAGCCCTTTTAGTTGAGCGTCCCCCGTTGTTAGCCGCGAAGGTCCCCGAAGATTTTTCCTTTCTCTCCTTCCAGTTGTGGTGTGCCTTTTCCAAGTAGATTTCCCCCGTTATATCTCCTATAAGTTTTTTTGTGCAGCTCTCAGTCCCGTTGCCTGCCTCGTCACTTGTTAAATCACCCCTTAGTTAGCTTCTTTTGCAGGCCCTTTCTTGCCCCCCTTCCCCTGAGACTTACCCCTTTGCTGCTCCTTCAAACGACTGCAGCAAACTGCTCCTTTTCCGTCCTGTGACTATACGCGAAAACCGGCTTTTCTTCCAAAAAACTGTCCCTAGTGTCTTTTTATGCTCGTCTTCTCGAAGAAAAGCGCCTCCGGACTTTTTTCCGCATTTCGTCAGTTTACCCTTCTTTTCACCCTGGTATCCAGTCCACCCCCCCAGTGACACATCTTCGAGAGCCTTTCCCCCCTCGTTTCCCGCCTTTCTTGAGAGGTCTTCCTTCACGCTCCACTTTTATCCTCCCAACTGTGGGTCTTTCCCAGTTTCTTGTGCAGGTTGGCGCCAGAAAACAGACCCTTCTCTTTCCAGTCAAATACCTACCCTCCCCCTGTAGTCGTTAGTCCTCAGACTTTTGGGACCGAAAAGGTTGCCCTCTTTCCATTTTAAAAGCCTGCTTCCCCCCTCTAAGTCAGAATCCCCCTGCCCCAGAAAGTCTCTTTCTTCCTGTTCAACCCACCAGCTTACTAGTCGGTGTACGTCCAAGCAGACTTCCCCCCCCCCTCTTACTACTCCTGGACCCTGCATCACTTCGGGACACACGATCCCTCTTCACTTTGGGTTAGGCCAATACCCATTGCGGCCAGCGGATTGCCTGTTTTTCCCCACGTGCACCGTGTTTCTTCGCTCGTTTCCATTTAGGCATGTTTTTCCCTGGGACGACCCAACGACTTGCCACTAGACCCCGGTTTCCCTTTCTTTGAGTTCCGGGAATGTTTTAAAACCTTTCTGTAAAAAACGACCCACCTCTTTGAAGCGTCCCAAGACCTCCCCCCCTCTCTCCGGAACCCCCTTTCCCCCTGTCGTAACTTTTTTTTCTTAACTTCGCCAATGTGCTTTCTGACCTCCCCTTCGGTCAATTTTTTTCGGCTCCAATGTTCCCTCTCCCAGGTTCAAGGTCAGCGAAGTTTCCCCAGTGATGACTTACGCCTCCACCCAATTTTATTCCAACTTGCACTGCCAATCACCTCGTTTCATCTGTCACTCTACCCGTCCAGGCCCTGTAGGCCAAAAGTCCCCCCCCCTTCCCCCTACCGGTCTTTCTTTCCCTCCCTCCTTCTTTTTGAACGACGTCTAACCTCACCATATCCCTCATGAATTTTCCTCCTTCCCCCCTCCGTTTTCCCTTTTTTGAGACTTCCTATTTGTTTAGCACCTCTGACCCCATAGGTCACCCCCCCCTTGTTGTCCCTTTTATTTTTCTTTAATGAAACCCTACCTTCCCCCCCCTCTACTTTTCTTTTCACAGTGAGTCTTACCCCCTCCCTTGAAAAGTGGCGTGTTGAACCGCAAAACTTGTAACAAGATCCCCCTTCTTTCCCCTTCTACTTAACTTCGTCTTTTTGCGTTTTTTTTTGACCCCGCTGACCGGTCGCGTTAAAGTCTCCCTGCTACTCTGACATTTCCTTTCATTCCCCCACTTCCTTTGTACTTTTTTTTCCATTTTAAAAGCAGGAATGAATGTGGAGCTCTTCCCTCCTACAAGCTTGCCTCGGTCAATTAGGAACTTTTTCGTTGTTTCCCCCCCTTAAGAATTTTAGTTTTTCCCCCTTCGTCTGTAATAAACAGACTCATTTCTCTCGTCCCCCTCCCCCCCCCATGTAGTTTCCTTTTCCCACCTTTGGTGCCCCCGTTTTCACAAATCGGCAGGCCTTTCCAACTCACCCCCCTTTCTTACCCTTCCGGCCAGGTCGAGGAGGGGCTTTTCTTGTGCTGGCACCCCGCCCAACTCCTTTTCCGCGTAAGCTCTTTCCCCCTTTCCCCGTTTCCCCTGACTATCCCAGATAACGTCCTGAAATTTTTTAAATACGTGAACTTCCTTTTCCTCAGTTCCCCCCTAGCAAATTTCTGCTTTTCCGGCGAGTCGTCGGCATACATGTCGGCGCGCTGATGATACCTCCTTTCCACTCATTCCCCCAGACCCCTGAGCTGTTCTTACACGTTTCAGTCCTTTCCTTCCGGTACAACCCTCTTTCTCGTATCAGACACTACGTCCAACAAACATGCTGTGGCCTCGTCCGATGTTTGGCCCAGTCCTCCCTTACCGTTCCATTTTTTACCCCCTATCTCTCTTTCCATCATTTTTCCTAGTTTTTGTCGAGAGCTTCAGGTTTTTTTTTGCCTGTCAAAATCTTGCTTAAAATGGCTTCCGTTTTTTTTTAGTCGCCATCCCCGGGGGCGGTTCTTTTTTTTTGACCCCTTCTTTCCAAAGGTAGTTCCATAGCTTTGTTATGAGATGAAAGCTCTTTTCTATTTTCTTTTCAGCTAGCCGACATGGACTTGCTTCTTTTCCCGTGCAAAAGGCGAGAATTTGGCTCTTGTGGGTCCTTCCTCCTATAGTTCTTTTCAGTAAACCCTTTGAATTCATGCTTTCTTCGCGCTTTCTTCTCGACGTTTCGCCCTTGACCGAATCGACAAGTCGTCTTTTCTCCCCTTCTCTTTTTGTATCAAATAGATCTACCCAGAGACATTCTTACTTTTTCGAAGTTTTTTTTTTAATCCTTTTGGGGTCAGCCGCACTCTCGTTGTGGACTCACCCTTTATTCCTTTTACCACCTTTTTTTGAAATGAACCTTTAGTTGGACTCTTCCTCTATTCTTTTGCTTATACTAACGCCTTGGTCCAAAGCAAGACACCTGTCTTATTTTTGGGGACGGGTTCCCCCCCTCGGTTCTTAGATTTAGGCCCGCCCCCTTCCGTGTACGCTTAGTTTCTCTCCTATCTCCCCCCCCAGGTTTGTTCTTTCTCGTTTTCACTCCCGTAGGTGTTCCGCCTTTTTTTCTGATTTTCGCCGGTCTACAAATTTGACCAGGCGGACCCCCTGTTTCTCTTTCCCCTTCCGCTCAGCCTTTTTTCATCCGGTCACGGGCCGTGGTGACTTGTTGCTGTGTACCCGTTAGGTTTTCCCTTTCTTTCCGACGTTTTCTTTTTAAAGTTAGAGGTGGGTCAGGCTTTTTTTCTTCTGTATCACCTTCCCCAAAGTTTCTTCCTCTTTCCTTTTTTTTTTCACACGTCTTTAAACGGCCCGATGCCGGCACGTTTTGACTTAACCACCTTTTCCTCGTTGATAGTTTTTCTCCTGTTTATTACTTTTCCTTTTCCCGGTCACTTTTTTGTTTTCTGCGGTTGTTTTTGTCAACTTTTTTCTTGGCGACAGGTGCGTCCGGTTTTTTTTTTTTGGCTCGCACGCTTTATTACCCGGTTTTTGGTCAGGTCTTTTTTCTGCTTACAGTAGAAGGTTGGAGGTTAGGAGTCTTTTTTTCCCCTTCGTTCTCTTGTCGATGCAGTCCTTTTCGCCGTGTTGTCGGTTAGACGGCCCCCCCAGTTCAGTCGTCGTATTGACGGATTCACTTACCAATTTTTTTGTCCTTTTTGGTTCTTTATTTTTACACGTGCTACGTCCTTTGTGATGTTGGAAGCCTTTTTTTCCCCCTTCGCCTCCCCTGTCTTTTTTTTTTACCCCCCTTTACACATTTCGTTCGCCCTTCTGCTGGGCTGTCTTCAAATTTGGATGCACCCTTACCTCTCTTTTCGTTAGCTAACTTCAACGGTTTACAGTTCGCCTTCAGGTTCTCGGTGTCGGTGGACCTGCCCTTCTGCGATGTCATAGTTTTTCCCTCACGTAGACTTGTCCCGTTTCCGTTCACCTTTTTTTTGGGTGGTTTGGTGGTTGCGGGCGGACTTAACTTTGTATCCTCTATGTTCAATGACCGGCCATCGGTTACGCTTTGATCTCATGCGTCGTATTGTTTTTTATCCGATGTTCCACCCTTCTAGCTTGTTAGCATTTTATTTTTTTCTTCATTCAGAATGGCCGAGGCGCCCCCCCTCTGTGTTCACTTTGTTGTTATTTTGCTTCCCCACTGGATTTCGGGTTTTCGTCCTTTCTCACCAAGTATCCTGGGTACTCTTATTCCTTTTTTTTGTCGGCGCTGTAGAACTTTCCCCCCTCAGTTTTTCTTGTTGGCCAGTAGGTTCCTTGTATTTCAGCGGTTTTTTTTGCGACGGGTACCTTTCTCTTTTCCGCTCTTTCCGGTTGTCGGCTTTCTGACTTTTGGTTCGTCTTTTTTTCACTCCTTTGTGCCGTAACCTTTTCCTGCTGGTCCAGTTTTTTTTCGCTCATCCCCCTTTTGTTTCGCGTCGATGTCCCCCTAGGCCCCGTAGCGGGTTTTCCACCCTTCCTCCTTTGAAGTTGAGTCACCGTGTTCGAGCTCGCAGTTTTTTCCAGAAGCGTTTTTTTTATCTCCCAGGGTGGTGGTCCTGTGTCACCAAGAGGATGACATGTAGATCTCTTATTTACCTCACAACTTTTTTTCTCCTGAGATCAGTGTCCTTTCCTCCCTTCTCCACGTTTCCAACTTCACCACTGTTTCTGTCGTAACTTCCCAGTCTTGAAAGGCACGGGATCCTCAACATTTTGAGGTCTCAAATCAAATCTTTCCCACTCCCCTAAGTTGAACATTCGCCTCTCACCCCCTTCTGTTCTCGCATTCCCCCAATTTTTGAGATTCAGGTGGTTCTCTTGGTCCTGTCCCACAGATTGTCGTCATATCATTCAACCCCACACTTTATGACGCCGGACCCTGTGCACCTGCACACCCGCTCGCTTATTCACGTACCACGTCGGTCATCAGTCTCCCGGAACCAGGCCCACCTCTAGTTTTTCTCCTTTTCTCTACCCTTGTTCCCTTTTTTTGGTCAAGTTCTCCCCCCCTTTCTCCCTCTTCTTTCCAACACAAGTGTCCTTTCTATTTTTTCCGCTTTTTTCTGACCCCCCCCCAGAACTCTCTTCAAGGCCTCATGAAAACGCCATCTTCCCCTACAGTAGAATGTTTCCCGCTTCCGCTAACTTCCCCCCCTTCTCCAAACTGGTGAAGATACCTTTTCCCCTCCGGCGCCCCCGAACGCAAAGGGCCCCCCATCGCCCAGAGTATTGTTTGCAGTGAATGGAAACTAGAAGAGTCTTCTTTCGGCGTTCTTTGTTCCCGCCGCGTTTTCTGGACACCACCTAACTTTCTCACACCCTTTTCCCGTCGACTTTTTTTCCCCAACTATCACTCCCTCCTTTTCGCGTACCCCCCTTTCACCCGGGGTTGGATTTTTCTTACCAAATTTTCCCCTTTACGGTTAGATGTTGCCTACACTCTCCGGCTTCCTGGTTCCTTCCACCAGCTTGAGTCACGTTGCGGTTTCCTTTTGTTCCCCCCGTAACGAGTTTTTTTCAAGTTCCCACTGTGTCCAAACCCCAAGACCCCCTTTGACGCTGCTTTTCCCCACGACCTCCAACGTCCGCGTTCTTTTAAACCTTTCTTTCACTAGTAATAATGCCGCTATCATATGCCATTGTTTTTCTCTGCTCCCGCCCCGTCGTCCTGGTTCCTGCTCACGTACTCTAGGCACCCACCTTTTTCGCTCGATCCCTTCCCCCTGATGAAGTAAGCTCCCAGCCTCCCCCCCTCACCTTTTCCCTAATCTTTTCCTCGAGTCCCTCTCATGACGCACCTTTTTGCCCGCGGCACTCCCACGGACTAACGCCCGACAGTGCCATTCACCCGTCCCCCCAACCCGTCCCTTCCTCTTCCCCTTGACCTGGGTTTTCCAACTTCCTTGGTGCGTTTTTTTTTTTTTTTTTTGCCCTGGGCTGGTCCCACGCGGTTACGACGTGTCCTCCTACTTTTGCTTTGAACATTTTCCTTCTCCACTTTTTCCCACCCAGCTTTTTCCTCGACCGTTTACTCTTTGCGCCGTAACAAAAGCGCCTTTTCCCCCACAGTTTTTCAATGTTTCCCGTGCACAGTGACTGTTCCCGACCTCGCGATTGCAGCCTTTCCCGATTTTGTCCTCCGTTCACGTTCCCTTGCTGCCCTCCATTTGGTCTTGTACACCCCATCCCATATCTGGGATTT
>Ga0179593_1364559_pt1 | contig 11727 bp, 12 predicted proteins | sample CZODoug2_1_08_16_FD_185931 | JGI IMG/M metagenome (GOLD analysis project Ga0179593, IMG submission 185931) | Vadose zone soil fungal communities from Angelo Coast Range Reserve, California, USA - CZODoug2_1_08_16fungal (PacBio error correction) | ecosystem: Environmental > Terrestrial > Soil >... | reverse complement strand
TGAAGTGTTTCCCCCCTCCCCGCATGTCGCCTCTCTTTTTCTTCCCCTCGCAGGTGTAAGATAATCATAAGCACATGTACTCGAAGCCGGTTCGCCCCTTCTCGTCGTACGGACACTTCTCGGCCTAGAGAATGGTTCTGCCGGGCCTCTCTCCCCCCTATCTTCCCCTTTTGCAAAGTCCTATCGAGCGGGTTCTCGCCCTCTATTATTCCCGTCAGCGGCTAGGAGAGTATAGATTCGGGATATTCTCTGCATATTCATTTTTCCCCCTTCCCCCCTTTCACCTTGCATCAAAGCTCGGTGAGACGCGAACTGAGCAGTTTTGAGTGCCTTTCCTGTAGTCGGTCTAGCGCAGCTTGTTCTTACACTCGTTCGTAGATCGATTTTACCAAATGTATTCCCCTAGTGTCGGGCTCTTCTCGAGCACCTCTTCGCGTCGGTGTCAATAGTCCTCCTTTAAGTAAGAGACTGTGCCGCTTTCACCCCTTCACCCTTTCGACCTCCCAACGCTCTCCTCAAAGGCGGCAACACCACGCTTCGGCCTTTTCTTATTTCCCCTAGGACGTCCGTCAACTGGTTTTTTCGGATGTGCAAATTTTTTCCCGAACATTTTTCCCTCGTCCTTCTCTCTAAGGTGTAAATATGGGAAAGTTCCCCCTCATCCTGAGCGAATGTCGTGAGTGATTCCCGTATCCGAGAAGAGCTGAGGTTTGATCCTCGCCCCCGTTGAGATCCAATCTATAAATGCGAACCGGATTCCCCGCGATGATACTCATTTCATGAGCTATCCTCGCTTTTCCTTGGAATTCGGAAGACGATTATTTTCAGAGGGAGAAGTAAATTCTTTCGCAATGTAATCACTACATTCAACCCCCCCTCCGCGCTTTGCCGAATGTCTGCATCTGAAATTGAACTCGCCATATAGAGAAGTCAAGAGAATTTCCATGAGTTTTCTTCGCACTCGACAATAATCAATGTAGAACTTCCGAGCCGTTACGAAGATGCATGATGCCTCTTTCTCCTTTTCTCCAGTCTCTCGCCTTCTGATTAATGATCAAATTGTCCTTAGGGAAATCCGAATCTATTACCCCCCGTCATCTTTTTTTAATCTCCGCCCTCTTAGTCATTGTTAGAGGTCAGAATAATGTTACATCTTTTCCTTCAGCTTCCGTCCCTCAATCTCTCCCGTTGATTTCCTCCTTTCATAATCTTTTCCCCCTCCTCTGACCTGAAGGTGATGGCTCCCGCCTTTCTCTGATAAAGAATCGTATTCAGGATCGGCGGGTTTTCCTTCTAGGGGGGGGGGGCTGTGGGGGTTGGCGTTGGGGTGTTTTTTGTGGGGTTGTCTTTCCCCAGCCCTTCATGTGAGTATAGCCCGTGTTCCTCTCCCCCTCTACCAACCCTCGCCCCACCACAGGATCCCCCATTTGTTTTCTAATGCGGCATTGAGCCGCAAACCCGGTGGTTTCCTTTTTTTCCTCTCATGGAAAATCCCTACGTCCCCTTTCTATTCTTTAATCATACTCCTTGTGGTCTTTGTCCGTCGGTCACCCGCTTTCTATTTCTCCTTGTCTTCCCTCGCCATTATCTCAGGGTTGTAGTATCGTACAGCTGCCTCCTCACCATGGTTTATTTTTTCGAAGTTTAGTTTCTCTCTTTTCTTTTTCCACGGCGATCCCCGCCCTTTAAGAGGGAGTGGTGCCTTTTTTCTCCCCTCCTCTCCTGGCTGGATTAGAATGCATCACGGCGGTCGTCCCTGTCGCTTGAAAGAGGAGGTTCCCCCCCAGCTGTCTAATCCTTGTCGTCACCCGTCCTCTTTCTTCTTCGCGCATGCGTGACACGATTGCAGTTTCTGGCCCTACATGCCGTCCGTCGGGCTTTCAGGAAGTCTGACGGACATTGCGCGGGAGCTTGCCTTAGCGAGGTTGAGGACCTTGCTTTTCCCCGGCGTCTTCTCCTCCGACGGCGACACCTGCTTCGCCTTCCTCGGAAATGAGATAGTTGGATCTCCTATGCGACGTTTCCCCCTAATCTTGAATAGGAGGCAGAGGTCCCCGCTTTCCGGATGGACCGTCTTTTTTAAGTACTTTTACCCGACATCGAAGGGCGCCCTTCGTAGAAGTGAATTTTTTTGTGTTCTTGACACCCCATTTCACCATTCGCTCAGCTTCCGGAGGAGCGTCGAGGACGGTGTAACTACCCGTCTTAAGATCAATAAATACATAGACGTCGCTTCCTCGAAGATTGAGCTTGTCATTTCTTTATTGTCCTTTTTTATGCGGGCATTGCTAGTCCATTGAATTACCTGGTCTGCTTCAGGTGGAACTCTTTCTCCCGGTCTTTCCCTTCCCCCCTCTAGATGGAGGAAGTTCTTCTGTGACGTCGTTCGCCCCCGGAAGTCGTTGGCGCAAAGTTATTAGGCCCTTTGCACCTCCATTACGCTCATCCCGGTGACTTTTCATTGACTCGTCTTGTTGAAAGACATGATGGCTGTATCTTTGACTGCTCATTTGTGAGAGCAGGACTTTTATCATGAGGAGTCACAGAGAAGAGGTTGCACTCTTCGGCTTCTCTTTCCTAGGTGCTCGATGACGTAGACCTTTTTTAGAAAGGGTTCATCTCTACCCTCGTCCTCACCTCAGGTCTCTCCAGGACCCTTTACTTGCTCTTTGCAGGTTCGGAGTTCTGAGAGTTGTCCGGTGTTTGATGCTCCCTTCCATGCACCTCCTATATAAGAGATGCCACTCAATACTTCCCCTGGATCCGACTTGACTCTGCAGTGAGAGAAGAACATCTCTCGGAAATTTGTTCGTGGGAAGGCGTTTTCAGCGGGGTTCCCATTTCCCCCAGTCCCCAAATGCCTGCTATTATAGTGAAGTCCTACGTATCGGAGTCCGCTTGCACATATTCGACTCCCTTGTATTCGGCCTTATTGTCCCCTTTTTCTCCCCTTCTGAGCATACCAAGTCTCTCCCCTGGTCTGAGGGGAGGTGAAAAATTCTTCTCTCCCCCCCGCCATCGGAGAATCTTCTAGCGATTTTTTACTGAGCCGAGCAGTCGCCGACCTCCCCTTCCGCTTTTAGAACCATCCGATCCGGAGGCCCACTTCCTTCTTTTTTTTATGACTCATTGATCCCGTTCTGTCTTACTATGAGGGGATCATTCCCTTGGAGTCTAAACCTGAAGCTGTGGCATCGCTACCCACACCCTCCTCTGGCGCTCTTTCCTATTTAAGTGTGGTTTCCCTCCCCCCCCTCTCATTCGGAACAGAGCAACCCCACATCCCTCGATGGCCAGGTGATACTCGTCTGCAAAGTTTAGTTCTATAGACGGCCCAACTTTACAACAGGCACCGCCAGTCGATTCTTTTGTCCATTTCCTCCTCAAGTCTCAGACATCTGGAGTCGAAGGTTCAGGTACTTCTGTAGTACATCTTTCGGTTTTAGGACGCTGCGGCCAGGCTGACCGGCGAGGTACGCTTGCTTGCGGTCTTCTTCCGCGCCGCGGCTCCCCCGCTTTCCTTCTCGTCTCGATGCTGAATGAATATTCTTTAAGGATCCTCCGTTTTTTGATCTCTCTTTCCTCGTCGCCTTTCGATATTCAAAGCCCTCCCTCCCGCCCGTGGCGGATCGGCGGCCCTATCCCAATCCAGGGCCCTCCTGCCTCCTCTTCCCCCCCGCGCTTCCCACGGAATCTTTTTCAGAGAAGGCAAATGCTGGTATCTCCCCTCCTGAGCCCGTCTCTTTATGCGAGATCGGCCCATTCTCCAATGGGAAGTTTGGCCGGTTCCCCCGGGGGAAGTATAGAGCGGCCCACCCCTCCTCCCCTGCTAACTTGAGTGGAGCCCCATGGCCTGTCTTGCCCCGAGTTTTCAGAGCTTCCGGTGTCCCCTAGGACGATCTTGCCCACAACTTTTTCCGACGCAGCGATTGGTCTTTATCGCCTTCTCCGATAGTAGGATGTGCGTAGAGCCCCAACTATCCTCCCTTCGGGAAGATGATTTCGGCATGTTCGTCCGAGAAGAGGTGAGAATGGTCTTGGGTTTGAGAAACTTCTGGGATGTTTAGCCGAGGGCTTTATGATGAGATTGAGAAATCTCCTCTCTGAACTTAATTCTTGTCTCGATAGCTGATGTTTTCACAAGAAAGCCTCGCTTTTTGTTCCTCCTCCTGACCCCTCATCCTCCCCTTTAGGAGCAAGAAGTGAAGAGTCTTCACTCGTCATTCTCTAGGTTTGTATTCTTTTTTTTCCCCATCCGATACCCAGAGCCGTCGTGTGAAAAGCAATTTAAGATCGGGAGTCGCCTCCCTCCCCTTTTCCCTTCCCGATTGAGGAGGTTATATAGCTTTGAAGGTCATTTGATATAAAAGAAACTGTCACTCGACCTAAGAGAAGTTGAGAAGGAGTACCCCTGCCCTCCTTTTTTGCCTGGTAGACCTTCTTAGCTCTTCTTTTTTATTACTCGTATTCCCTTCAACGTGTAAATTTCCTCGACATCGAGAAGGTCGACTTCAGTGTGCACCTCATTAGACGAGCAGCCCCCCCCCCTGTCGAGTTCACGACACTAGGATGATACTAAGACCTTTTCCCTTCCCGGACCCCCTTTCTCCTTCCCCGATATAATAAGAAATCTTCAAACAGCCGCTTTTCCTCGCCGCTTCCCTTTCCCGGAGAGTACCAAATGGTGGTTTTTCTTTGTCTTGCTCCATGTCCTTCTTACCTTTTTCCTTCATTACAAGGTGGTTCCCCGATTGGCTTCCATACCTCTTATAATCGAGGATAAAGACAGAAGAGCGTAGCATTGAGAAACAACCTTTTCCCTTCCCCTTCCTTACACCCTCCCACTTACAAGTCACCCCCGCGTATGACAGCTATTATATTTCTGATTTTTCCTGAATCTTTGGCTGATGTAAGTTTTGCCTGGAAATCCCCCCCTCAGTGAGCCTCTTCCTTCTTTCCCCCCGACTGTCGCCTTCCCCATCTCTCCCCTTTAAAGCTAATTACCTAACTAGATTGGAGATCTCTTTTGTCACTTACTGAACAACATAGAAACCATAGTCTCTATACTTGCTTCGATACTCGGAATCTTGCGAGTCTGCCCGTCGGCTATCCCCTACAGATATACAGGATGCCTTCTTACTGCTTCTCGCTTTCGCTTCGCGGACCCTACCCTATTCTCCTGAATAAACTCCTTACGGGAAGAAAACTTTTCAATGGAACCCTCACTTCCCCGCTTCGCGGTTCCTTTGACCCGCCCAACTCCTTATGTTTTGCTTCCCCTTATTACTCCTTTTTTCCATTTGGGTCTGGTTCTCAGTCACTCATTTACGTAGGGGAAGACATAGTTTGCCCCCCTCTTCACATTGGAAGAGGAGCCTACGGTCGGTTTTTTTCGGACAAGTCGGCCTTCCTCTTTGCCCCCTCGCCCCTTCTTTTCACGCCGGGCTGTTTAATAGTTCTCGCAGCTTTAGGCCACCTCTCCTTCGTTATACTTTAGGCCTCCTGCCATCTCTCTCCCACCCCAAACGCGCCCCCCCCCCTTTTCTCACCCCTTCCTTTTACACGAAAACGGTGTCTCATTCCTACCTTTCAATACGCGCTTTGATCGGCCTATCTCTCCCTCCTCCTCAGTGTTTTTATATATCTTCCCCGATTTCCCCCCTCCCCCCCGATATCGAATGTCAGGCCCTTTCTCTCCACCGTTTCCTTTCGAATAGTCCGGGACCGAATTCTTCCCCAAAGGTTTCGCTTTATCGGGTGACGGCTTTTTTTATTGCGATTCCCCTCCCGATACTTCCCTTCAAGAGGGCGTTTTTTCCCCTCCACTTCTCCTCTTTTTTCGCGGCGATTTGGAGGGAAGCAACAGGTCCCCCTCACTTCCTCTTCCAAAGTAGTGCTGAAGGAACATTTCTCCATGCAGGACCTAACCTGACTGCCGAGGCGTCCGCTTCTTTTTAAAGATTATGCCAAGAATGAAACCCGCGCCAGGGTTTTCGGCTGGACGATGCCCTGAATGCTCTTTTTTTGCCCGTATCTCATTTTTAGCAGTCGAAGAGCTCGCAATCGAAGGAGCCCTGTCATTTGACCTGTGTCCGCTCTTTTAGAGCTACTCTTTTATTCCTTCCGATCCTTCCTCTCCCCTGATTGGCCTCTTAGGGCGAGAGAGGAGTTTTTACAGTCTCGAGATTGGCTTTTTTTCCGGGTTCCTGATCCCCGCGGGAGCGAAAGGCGTAGATTTTCTTCTACCCAGGACAGGCGATCAAGGGCCCTTCCTCCCCTCAGCGAGGAAGAGGGGCCTTGCTCCCGGTCCCCCCACGGCACATCTCCAGCGTCTAGAACGAGAGGTTTTTCCATAGGTTCCTTGAAGCCGTTTTTCGCGTTTTCTCCTTGAATTCACCCGTGGGGCGAATGACTTCTTCAACGTGATCTCCATCTCCTTCTCCGGTCCGTTCTTTCCCGAGATTCATAAGGATTAACCTTTTTCCCCCCTCTCTGAGTCGATCTCCTGACCCTTTGCTGGCTTGCAAAGGTGCATAATTAACACCCCTTTTGACGCGCCGCTTGCCGCTTTGACTCTCCCTCAGGCTCGTGGCGTTTTCAGACGCATGTCTTATATCATCTGACCCGTGAGAGCATGAATCGGAAGTAGGGCCCCCCTCGTAAGAGGATTCTTGTCTCTCTTTTGTCTCTTGCGCCCCCTATTTTTCTTCTCTCTCAACCTTTTCCCGGAAGATGTTAGAAGAGGGGGAATTGAGTTTCCCAATCATCCCCGATTTCTTCTTCCCTCGACCAGACATGACCTCCGGCAGGCGCAGGTTCCTACTCCTCGGAGGTGCAGTTGTCAGTTATAGCAGTCCCCTTTCCCCCCCCAGAAGTCCCCCCCCTCTCCCATATCTCGGCGCCGACGTGTGAACCGGCGGGCGTTTCACCCGATCGATCCATGTAGAAATGCCTGGAAGCTCTCCCACCGGCCCCTCCCCTTCTCTATGCTATCCTTCCTCTCGGATCGTCTCCCTCCCATGTATAGTTGATAGATGACCAGTCAGAAGCTCGTGGCTTGGGTTCCACCCAATTCCTTCTTCTCCCTCCCAAAGAGAAAGGCGATGCCTATATGGCCCGACGCGCATCGCTCCTCCCTTTTCTAAACCTGCCTACGTGTGCCACAAATAAATAGGCGAAAGACCTTACCGTCTCCCCTTCCTCAATCAGTCTGCCTAGTCTGCCGGCTGAGGGGAGCGACTTCATCGTCGTCTCTTTTTTCCCCTATCGCCCCCCCCTCAGAGCATACCATACTCTACCCATTTCCCTATTCCCTTTTTGGTGGTTGACCCTCGCTCTTTGCAAAAAGGACTGAGAGATACCAGACCCCAAACTCTTTCTCTTCAATCCTTCCCAGTGCTCTCTTAGGCTTAGAGAGCCCTCCTGCCCATCCCCTGAGTTCCTTTTTTGATTCCCCTCCGTAGAGGCGCCTAGGTGCTAGCCCTCCCCGTCCCTGATTTCGACCTGACTCGTACGGTTTCGTGCGAGGCTTCCCCCTTGCGATGAAGGAGGAGAGCGTATGAGAGGCCAGTAGTCCCTCCTCTTTCTTCTGCTTGGAGCGCTCCTTCGATCCTTCCCTACTATCCTTTTAATCATAATTGTTGTCTTCGACTCCTTAATCTCCCTTTTTCATTCCTGTGGAGGCTTTTGGCCCCTACGTCCCTCGCCTTTACCAAGAGTAAGCCGATGGTATCGCCGAGAATTCCTTTGCGGCCCCCTTCCTCTTTCGATTTAGTCCTTTACTCGCCCCTCCTGGTCCTCCCTCTGATATTCAGTCATACTTACGCTCCTTTGACCCGTCACGGAGGGCCGGGTTACTCCTGGAAAATAGACTGAGCCCCTTTGCAGCGGTCGGTTAATCCAGGACTTGCTTGTGCCCTTTTGGTTCTTCCTTCTCTTCCTTGTTGCAGACATTACGTCCCCATGATACTAACCTTGCGCCAGCGTCTTCTGTGATGAGATCTGATGCCGAGAGTAGTTCGCGAATTCGAATCCTGCCCCCCTCATCTCCTCCCCCCCGCTACTTTCCTTTCCTGCATGTCTCTTGTTTTTTTTTTGTTTTGGGGTTGTTTTTAGATTTTTTTGGTCCTGTTATGTTATGTTTTCGAACGCTCGTGGATGGTCTTCCCTTATTCGCTGCGTCTCTCTAGGTCTCTCGGACCTCCGGAGGTTTCCTAGATGGAAATCGAGACTGCCCGCAATTTCGTCTAGCTTTTCTCTCCCCGCCGTTTTTCCCTAGTCCTGAATCAGAAGAAGTCATTAGGCCGCCCTCCTTCCCCTTCCCCCTTATCTTGCCTATTCATGTTTCCTTTCCATTCTTCCTCTGCCCCTCGAAGTAGGTGTGACAGTTCCCCCCTCTCTTTTTGATGCTCTCCGATGGATTTCCTTCCCCCTGATCAGAGATGATCGGGTAAGAGTATTGATAGGATGTACATGTGTTTTTTTTTTTCATCACAGGCCCCCTTGCAAAGGAGCAGAAGAGTGACGCCAGTCTACTTTCCCCGACTTCTTCATTTTCCGTCGCTTTGAATGAATAAGGATTGAACGTTTCTTAGATCCCCCGCATTTTTTGACATTTTCCCGTCTATCGCTCCCTAGAGACCTGAGCACCGGAGACTCCTCTCCCGTTGCGTTGACCTGCTCACCCGAAAGAGAATCCTTCAACCTGCTCTCAAATGACGCGAAAGTCCCCCTCAAGTTACCCAGGCCTTAACAGCCGCCCCCTTCCTGAGGTCCAGAGGTCCGATAATTGGGGTCGGTGGAGTGCACCTCCCCGGACTCCCCTTTTCTTACTTACTGAGAAAAGTTTGACGAGGTTTTTTCCAGATTTGAATTCCTTTTTTCCTAATGAAGAAGGATAACCGACCGTATCGAGATTGTCTCAAGTTCACTGTCCTAATACGCCCCCCCGTGAAGGACAAAGATATAAATCCCTTCCCCAGGCTATTTTTCAGAAGCCCTTTCCTTTCGAAGATGAAGATGTCCGGCGCCCTTCCCAGAAGTTCTTCCCTCTTAACCTTTCGTCCCTTCGAAGCCCTGCTCGCCCTTAATGGATAAGCCCGACGGCTTCTCTTCTCTTTTAGATCTCCACATCGCCATCTCATCTGAAGTTGAACTCTGAGCTCAATCTTAAACTTCTGTCTCATTTCCCTAGAGCAAATCTCTCTCCCCCAACCTCTAGTCCCTGTTAAGCTCTTTTTCCCTGCTGCCAGCGTAGTCTTCTCCTTCGGCCCTGATTTTCTAACGTCGATACTTTCTGAGAAAGTGCCGATGCATTCTTATGCTCGCCTGCCCCCTCTCCTTTTCTTGTAAGGGAAGTACCAGGTTTTCCTCTTGCCAATACTGGGCCAGGAAGAGGCCAAGGAGGAGTTGAAGGATAATTTATACATTGGGCCTCCAAGATTGCCCCCCTGAATCCTGGTGTGTTGCTGTGCGCCTTCGCTCTGGTCTATTCGGGCACACCACGCAAAGAGTTTAAGTATTTCTTCTCCTAGGAATAAGCCCCCCCCGTTATCCCCCTCGGCCACCCTTTCCAGTCCTCAAATGGTTGTAGGAAATTCGGATCTCAACCGTTTGATTTTTTTCCCGTCCACTTTTGCCCTCACAGCGGTATCGGTCACCCTATATTTTACTCACTCCTGTTTTTGAGAGAGAGTTTCCGATCACCGCGCCATTCCTCCTTGTCGAAGCGCCCCCACACCTTGTGTCTTCTCTTTCGTCCCTGCTGAATTCGCACATTTCCCCCTCCTTTTTTCGATTTGCTGATGGAGAGGCAGTCATTCATAGCTCAGTTCCTTTTCCCTTTGTGCCCCCGCCACTTTCTCCCTCCCGGATGGGCCTCCTGGCTTTCTCCCCGCACCGTTCGATTCCCCCCAAATCGGCGTGCATTGAACAGATAGAAAGGGCACTGCCGCCGTCTTCGTACTCTGCTTTCCCCTATTTGAAGAATGAACTTGAGTAACGAAGCTTCCCTACCTCTCCTTCGTCGCGGACGTCTGCCGTATGTCGCTTTGCCTCGCCGTAGCGAAGGTTGTCGCGGACAGACTTCCTTCGAGAAGCGACGGATTAAAGCCCTTGGGAATTTCCCCTTCGTGTTCTATCTCTTGGTATGATAAGTGCGGCTTTCTTCCCCTCCTCGATTCTAGGAGGGAGCTCGTCGCGCGGGAGATTGTTACGGTTTTCATTCAAGAATTATCAGAGACATCCTCCTTCTTTTGCTTGTACTTCCTTTTACCTCCCCTCTCATTCGAATCCCCGAGACTGAGGCCTCCTTCCTGGCTGACTAGGGACCCCTTCCCTATCTAAGACTATTAATATTCTCTCGTCGAGTTCGCTTGTACTTTTAGTCGAAGCGTTAGGTGGGCGTTTTTCCTCAGTCCCCCTTTCTCTTTATGGAAAAGTGGCAGTCTGCCCGGTACGGTATCCCCATCCCGACCTCACGAAATAAGGATCCCCTTGAAAGAAAACACCCTTCTTAGCTAAGGCCCTTCTTTAGTATGCACATTGCCGACATCCCCCAACAACTTTCCTCTCGATGCTTCTTAGTTCCTCAGTTGTCCTTTTTGTATTTATTCTTGCATAGAAGATGTATGGAGTGAGGTGCAGGAGAGCTGTCTCCAGCTGTGAGGTCCCCCCCGCTCCGAGGGTTCGTGAGAGAGGGATGTATGCGCGAGTTGATCGAATCTCCTTCGCCGATGTCTGACGAGGGGAATCGGGAATTTTCTTTTGATATCTCTCCTCTTTTTCCTTCAAGCATCCTCTGCTGTGATGCCTCCCCCCTAATGCCTCCCCTGCTTTAGCCTGAGCCGGAGATTCGTGAGAGTATGTTGTCTTCTTACAGTACACCATTCAGCGCCCTATCCCTAGCTTTATACCCCTCTCCACTATACGGAGCCTGACGGAAGACGAGAGTTCCGCGTAACCTTCCACCCCCATCTCTTCCCCGCTGGTTGTCCACCCCGACTGCTCTTGGAATTGTTAAAGCCATTCACTCTATGTCCTAGATCGTGCCTTTCGGGGACGGTTCACCCCTTATTATGCCTGACATTGTATTCGGAGTCTTTCTCCGCCCTACCTCTCCCCTTCTTCTTTCCTTTTCCCCCAATTCTATTCTCCGCAAAAACGAAGGAAAGGAATCGCCTATTGAGCCCTGGCCGGTGCGCGTCCGTCTTTCTCGTACAATGAGCCCAGCCCAGCGTCAACTGGCCTCTTCCCTCCCGTCTACCATGCCTAAAGCAAGAATGGCTTGAGTTGGGTTAATTGCGATGTTGCTCAACGCCACCGCATGTTCCATCCCCGCGAGCCCTCCCTACCCATCGATGCCCAGGCCTGTTTTTTTCCCCCCCATCTCTTCCTGTTCACCCTGCCGGAGTTATACAAAGACAGAGATCCACCTTTTTGCGCCGCTTCGCTCCCTTGTTCGGCGAGGTGGCCTCCGACAGTTATTTTTTTTTTTCTTTTTTTTCCTTTTTTTTTTATTTTTTTTTTCTTTTTTTTTTCCCCCGTGAAGGCCTTTAGGATTTTTTTCCTCATATTCCGACATCGCTCTAGCGGGAGAGAATGGGAGGGTCTTTTTCCGTATGCTCTCGTCTCGGAGATTTCGGTTCTATAAGAGGGAGAGGGGGGTCTTTGCGAAGAGCAGCATATTTTTGCTCTTTGGACCATCAGGCCACCCTTCCTCTTCGAAGG
>Ga0179593_1270486_pt1 | contig 11727 bp, 11 predicted proteins | sample CZODoug2_1_08_16_FD_185931 | JGI IMG/M metagenome (GOLD analysis project Ga0179593, IMG submission 185931) | Vadose zone soil fungal communities from Angelo Coast Range Reserve, California, USA - CZODoug2_1_08_16fungal (PacBio error correction) | ecosystem: Environmental > Terrestrial > Soil >... | reverse complement strand
CTCTCCAATAGTACTTCATAGATACTCTCGAGACGTGGAGATGCTCCCTTCACCACGCTTTCCGAATTACGACGGTTTCTGATACCCTTTTTTCTTTCCCCCTTTATAATCCGGCTTTCTCTCACATTTGTCCACTTCGAACGTCCTCTTCTGGCCAACACTCCACTCCACGAGGTCTTGCCGTAGGCGATTTGACTCGGACATGACCAAGTCCGTTTTCTCGGGATGCGCCTATGGATTTCCGGCTCCCTTTTTTTCACTTTCACTCTAGGCGCCTTTCCCTGCCTCCCCTCAAGTACCAGTCGGGATTGCCCGATTATCGAGGGCCGGCCGCTTCCTCGAGCAGCTCCGCCATTCTGGAGAGTCGAATTCCCCCCCCAAGGCTTCCCTTTTTTTTAATTGAGAAACCCCGGAACCCAACTTTCATCCTAAAAGGCAAACAGCCCCCCAACACCTTAATCGAATAAACACGTTCGTCTCGGACGATTTCGTATTCATCAAGGGAGCCCAAATACCCCCCCCCCACCCCCCCCCCCCATATTGCATCCGGTACAAATGCGCCAGTTCTCTTTTTTCTTATACCGGCATCCCCCAAAGGCGTTGTACGTCTTAAACCATTATCCCAGAGAACAGGTTCCGTATCCTACGCCTGCATTTTATAATAGTTCTGAGCAAGGCAGCCCCCCGTTTTCACTTCCCCCAACTCCGATTCGCGACTCCTTCTTTCCTTTGCCCCATCGATTTGTCTTTGCCCAGTACAGCGCGCTCTTTTCCCTTTTTTCCTCCCTCTTCCTGCTTCTCCGCACCCCCCGTCGGCTGCCTTTCTTTTCGTTTGATGCGTTCACCCAACCTTTCACTTGTACCGACTTCTCTTTTTCATGAAGATTTGGATTTCTTCCTTCGCTTGCTATTACCCGACTGGGACTCCTCCCCCCCCTTTTCTTGCGAATGCCCGACAGATCATCGGCATCGGTCATACCCGTCTCTGACCTTGCTTTCTCAGAATCTTGCTCGACTTGCCCCCCAAATATCTTGCTTGCGTGTACACCATTTGCCCTTTCTGGAAAATGTGTCATAAATCGGGCCCCAGTGATGGATGATTCCAGTAAAGAACTGTCCTCTTGTCGCCGGACATCCAGAATCTCCCAGCCCCAGACCAAGCGATCTTTTTTCCTTTTGAAGACTACCTTTTTTCCCCCCCATTTCGATAACGGACTCTCATACATTTCCTTTTTTCCGACCTCCGACGCTTCCCCCCCCCCTGTTCTCCCAAGACGAGTCCGCTTCCCGAACCTGCTATCCCCAAAAGTCCCGTCCCATCCTCCATCCCCTTTTTCTATCCCTGGAACTATAAAAACATTCCTTCGGCTCCCCAGAGCTCTCCAGCCTTTCAAGTCTTTCTGCCCGTTTCTTGTTAATAACATGTTCGGAAGTCCCCCCTCCCCTAGTGTTTTCTCATTACCCAAATCCCTCGCAAAATATCCTTCTTCACGTCACATCTTCCTTCCCATCACCTTTTTTTAATCTATACATATAGTCTGAAGACGAAGAGGGTGGTCCAGCCGTTTTGCAGTTTTTTCCTGTTTGGCCCGGTGAGCTGGCCGCTTTGATCGCCGAGACCACTTTGCCCCCGTGGCGGTAGGACAATAGAAGCCGTCCCCCTGGTCAGGTTTCCCAGTGTGCTGTTTTTTTGTCTATTTTGCCCCATCGTTTTGCCCCCCCACACAGGACGGCCCCTTCTTTTTTCCCAATTTTCTCTTTATTAAAGCCCCTTCCGAGAAGATGTGAATTCGGCCTTCCACCGGTCCCGAGTAAGCGGGGCCGGCGTCTGTATTCGGACTGGTCGACTTCTCGAGTCTTCTAATAGGGTGCGAAGCTCTTTTTCTTTTTCCTTCTTTTTCTTTAATGTCTCTTGGTGCGGTTTTCCTTAAACTTGCCGTCCCTTTGCTAAGACCTCCTACGTCCCTCCCCCCCATTAGAGACTAGCGGCGCGGTACTTTTGCTAGAGGCTTGCCGTCTTAGGGCGGCTCCGAAAATATAGTTTCCTCCTGTGTTTTCTTCTACACATTATCGTGTTTGACTGTTACCCCCTTTTGCAATAGTCATTGCTTGCGAGCACCGTAGCTCCTTTTTTAGTCACCCTTTTTTGATACATTTCCGCCGTGCAGCCCTCAGATCCCTACATCCGTTGTAGAGTAATCAGGCTTTGGTACTGCTGAGTTTTTTTCGGAGTCCGAACACTATTCAATAATCTTTCACTTTTCTTTTGTTGAGTTAGAGTTTTTCTCTTTTTTTGATTAGTTCCTCCCCTAACCCCAACGCCTCTCGTTTCCCCCCATCTCCTTGCTCCCTCAAAAAGAGTCCCTCATTCTGTCAGGCTTCTGACCGGCGACCCCGCGTGATCCCCACTTATAGACCACGGACGGACGCTGAAGGCTAGCGACTACCCCTGCCAACCTTTCCCCTGTACACCATTTGGTATATTTTACATCCAAACTTCCTCCCCCCCACTTTTAACGAACACTCCAGGCCTTGCCTCCGCAGCGATCCAAGCGATTCCCCGGCCACGTGAGAGAAATTTTTTTTCTGGCGTCTACGGAGCCGGATCAAACGCCTTGACCAGGTGTTGACTCTCCGGAACCCCCACTTGGATGACTCCTCCAAAAAGTGGAATCGTTTTAACACAGATTCCGCGACCGCTTTTTTTCAGTAGCACGTACTCTAACCGACGCCGCCCCATCTTTCCAAGGCGTTTCAGGTTATTTCCCTGGCCTGCCTGCTCGGCGTGATAGCCGTGCTCTTTCCTTTCTTGGCACCGGTCCACGAGGACTTCCTTTTTTTTTCCGACTGGATGTAAATCAGACACCTCACCCCGGACACTAGGGGACCACGTTAAATTGATGCCATCTCGTTCTTTTCCAACGCCCGCTTTGCCAAAGTGTCCTTCGCATCAACCCGTCCCTGAAATCACAACTGTCAAATGCCCTTCCCCCTCCCTGGCCCCAACTCTTGTCTGCTCCTGCTATTCTATCCTCCAGTTGTGAGGACGAATATGTCCTGTTTTTTTTTGACGAGGGAGAGGCTTTTATTTTTTCCTCTTGATCTTTTCCACGGTATGTTAGTTTTTCTTACTGAACCATTTCCCTCAATTCTCAAAGAAGAAAAGTTATTCCCTCCTCGAGGAAGAATTCCTTTTTTCTTGTCCCCTTCCTATGGCGCTTGGATCCGAGATTGATTTACTTTTTTTGCACGTTCAAGGTCTTTCGGCCTGTACCTCCAAATAAGAGCTTTTTTTTTCTTCCCACCCCCTTGTTTGGAAGCGTCGCTGTGTTGATTCTTTGTAACAAACTCGTAGATGTCCTTCTGTCACTCAATTTTTTCGTCGTAGTTCCCCTCTTTTATGCGGTGGACCGATTTTATGTCTTCCGGAGACAAGATTTAAGGATCTTCCTTAGTCCCCTTGGACCGATTGATAACCAGGTTCCCCCCCCCCGTGTCGCGAACGGTTTTCCCCCATTCGAAGATATTTGGAGCCAGTAGACTCCTTCTCCTCTGTTACAACTACAATTTCATTAACCTCTTCCCTCCGATTTCCGAGAGTAACACATTTCCTTCGCCCAAAGCTGCCCTTCTTTTCGCAAGAGAAGCGAAGACTCTCACGAACCCTCTTTTTTCGCAAACTTTCCTTTCTCTCTCCCCCTTCCGTAGTGTGATGCCGCATCAAACGAATCTTGAAAAAACGTGGCGGCATGCCTTCCCTCTGGGAGAAGCAGGGAGAGAGCTCAGCAATAGCGACGCATAATAGAATCCCCAATCTATTTTTTCCAAAACTTACCCTCTTCTCACCTGACTCGGCTTTTTCCTTCAACCGTGTTCTTCTCCTCCCTCCTTCTTGATAATAGGGTGTCAAGAAGACTCTACTTCTAACTTAGCGTCCCCAATACGATACGTCAAAACTTGCTTCAGGATACTGTAAGGACGTAGGAACCCTTCCCAGTTTGAATTATCTTGCATAGTTTTGTTTCGATTGAGAGAATTGGTTCTCTTCTCCCCCTTCCACGACTCGTGAAGACAGTTTAGTACCTCTTGCAATTTGCATTGGCCCAATCCAATCGCCAGCTTCACTTTTTTCTTTACCGAAGTGACGACCAACTCTCCCGCTTGGAGGTTTTGAGCCTCTCAATCTCCTCGTTAAATCGACGCTCCCCCCCCTACGACGTCTTCCGTCTCAGCTGACTTGGGGGGAAGTTATTCCCTTCCGATGGCAAATTCTTTTTTACCCCACCCCCCTGTGGAACTCCCTAGTTCTGTGAAGTCAAGAGCTCCATTAAGGCCTTGTTGTCCTGTCCGTCTAAGGCCCATCGCCCCCCCCTTTTTTCCACTCGTGGAGGTGTTCTTTTGACTCATCCTAAGAAGGGGTGAGAAGAGTGCCTTCCCTACAGACCTCCTGCTTTCTCAAGCCACCGTTCTCCCACCAACCCTTTTATGTTCAAGGGCGCAATGTTTTTAGATCATCTGCCAGAGGATCGAGGATATCGGACCCTCTTCACCGTTGTTGGTGTTGAGAGAGCTCCCGTCCATTCCTATGTTCCGCTGGCTCATTCTTTCCCGTTCCTTAAGTCACTTTTCCAACCTCGTTTTGTCCCAGTCATGCGTTTGCATCACTTCGCCCCCTTCTCCTTTTTTTAGGCGGCCAAAACTCCCCCTCGGGAAAGTGGACTTTAGCGAGTTCCCCCCCTCCTCCCCTTCATGTCCCCCCCCGCTAATGATGCTGGTCCTGCAGCGTTTTCTTCCACGCTGAACTTGTTTGAAAGCTTGCCATCGCCGGCGCTAATTACGCTCCAAGTCGCGTCTACTGCTCCGTAGTTAGGATTGCGGGCGCTTTCTCCGCTACTCCCCTCCCTCCACGCTGGAGGAATCTCCCGCGGCGAGCTTTCTCATTTGACCGGCCTTTCTGCCCAAACCCCTGTGTCCTCGTTCACCGTTCTTCGATCGTTGAATCGTTATTTTAATCCAAGGCTTTTTCACAGAAACCAAACCCTTTTCCGGCACTTGACATTTTTTCCTAAAGTATTTCTATAAAAAACGTCTGTGTCCGATTATTTGTCAGCAGCAGTCTTCTATTAAGAGAATTCACGCTGAGGACGGCTCCCCAGTCCATGGTTCAATGTTTCCCCAAAGCTTGTTTTCATTCTCTATTGTGCTGAGTTACCATCGTTTTCTCGTTTTTTTAGTAGCGCTCTTACCCTTTATTAGATAGCTGACTTTACGGCCTTCCCCCGGACGATGAAACTTTTTTGACGTATTCGTTTGCATCGTTCACCCCCCTCCACTTGTAATCGACTAGCCACTTTTTCCCTGTCTTTTCTCTTACGTTGCTTCTTTGAGACTCCATCATCCCTCACTTCCCTTGAGAATGAAGCCTGCTAAGATCGAACTTCTTCCCCCCGTCCCCCTTTTTCTTTTTTTTTTTTCCTCTTCTACGATTTTCTGTCCTTATCTGCTCGACTTGATCCAATTTTTTTTCCGTCGGTTCCAGTCCGTCTTTTATCTGCCCCGTTGATCTAGGGACCAGTTATCCTAGGATCCACCTGTCTTTCTTTTTCTTCCGGTCCTCCCGAACCTAGTTCCTAGGACAAGCGTCCAGGAGGGACTCCGAACGACCCTTGCTAAGAATGTCCTTTTTTATTACATCCTTCTTTAGTGTTGAAAACGTCCTAGCCCTAATTCCCAAGGTTTTACTCCCATTTGACTGAAGGCGATTCCCGGTAGTCGACTCGACCTTGAGCCGTTCCCCAGTACGCATCTTCTCCACTCCTTTCCTAAACTTTGGTGAAAATATCCCCAACCAGTCTGCTGCCTTTCAATTGCGCTGTTCATCCCCCCTTTTTCAACTTTTTCTGCGAGGAGTTTCCAAGGTTAATGACCCGAACGAACATCCCCCCCCTCGGCATCTCATCTACACACTCCTGACGTCGTGCACAGTACCGTTCCCGTCCTTCGTCCCACCTGTCACGACACTATTTTCTTCTAAGACATCACCGACGGTTTGTGTCTCGTAAAGACCTTCTCTTTGTTTTTCTCCGAGAACGTGTTGATTCTGTCGTTGAACCTCAATTTATTTTGGGCTGTAGTTCTCAATAGACGCCCGCCTTCAAGGTGGAAAGATTGGACTTGCTGTCGTCTGGACCTACCCCAAGTACGTTCCCCCCCTGAAGGACCTTTATTTGAACCCCCTTGTGTGAGTCAAGTTTCACGCGGCTTCGCCGATGAGTGCCTTTTCGGACACTCCACTTACCCCTTCCCATACTGCAGGCGTCGTTTATCTCCCTTAAGAGGGTTATTTTTTTTTTTCCTAATAGGTGATCCTCAGAGGCCGTTGCTGGACTCGTAACTTCCTTGGTGCTTCCTTCCCTTACCCCCTTTCTTTATTGCTAAGACGATATCCTCATCCCCATAGAGTCTCGTTGGTCCGTTGTATTTTCTCGCCCTGCTTCCTTGCAGGCCGCCGGTCGTGCATCGGTAAAACTAGTCTTTTGATTCTAGTTCACCCCGAGTTTTGCATGTTGTAACCGTTTTCCCTCCTACTCGTCGATACACGTCAGATTCCTTTCTTTAGACAGTTGATCAACCTCCGGTTCTCCTTTGAAGACGTCGGACGAGTTCGACTCGGGTCTTGTCTTTGCAGAAGGTCCTTTTCCCGGATAGGTCTGTTTGTTGCGAAGAAATTCCTTTCCGCCTCCTCGTTTTCTGGGGGGATCTCTCTTTTTTGTATCCCCCGTGAACGCAAGAGCGTTACACAGGGCCCCTAGTTCGCTCGCCCCCGATTGTCCCCGCCATTTTCTTGCTTTGCCCCAGGCGACCGTTTCCCTCCCCCACGGAATCGAACCCATCCCTAAGATGATGTGTTCTCCGCGTCTGACACTGACGAGTTGCCCAAACGTTGTTAACCATTGCCAAGTTATATTCTCTTAATCACAGGCAGACCCTATTTACAACTATCCCCCCCCTCCGGCTGGTCCGCAAGCCTACCTGTTGCTCTCAAGACAAGACCCTTTCCCCCTGCGAGATCCTCTTTGTTTAGGAACCCCCTGTCCTCCCCCCGTACTTCCCCGTTGTACTTTCCCCCCCAAGGAGATGAGCGCCCCCACACTTCTCTTGTTTCTTCCCCCATTCTAATGAGCATACGTCGCACAGTTCCTACCCGACGCCGCCCTCGCATGCTTTTCAGGTTCCCGCCAGACCTTCCTTAGTCGCTCCCCTCGTGTTTACGATGCGACCATTTGGTAAAGAAGGAAGTTCCGGGGTTTGCCCTCCCCTTTGTATTGGACATCGACAAGCAACCCCCCTCTTGCCACCTTGTCCCGGCTGTTCTATTCATAACGGGCGCTTTTCCCCCCAAACAGCTCAGGTTTCCGCATCCCCCATTGGAAATGATCCCCCCCCCCCCTTCCAACTTTTTGAAACCATTCTTCTCCCACCGGAAAAAACCCCCTATTAGATTTCTCCCTCTACTGCCAGCTTCTCTGAAATCTGCCTTTTTAAAGACCACTTCCCGGGCTCTCCTTTCTTCTTGTTCTATTCAGCGCCCCCACCGGGCCTGTTTCTTATTGCACTTTTTTTTTCCCATTTTTCTGGTCCCAAGTAGAGAACGACTTGAAGGTTCCCCTCGTTGAGGAAGTCCCCCGGAATTTTTCTTTTCCCCCTTTTCTTAGGAGTTTACACGCTGAATTGAGTTCTTTTGTCACGTTCCAAGTTCGAGTGCCGGCCAGAAATCGACTCGTCGTTTTCAAAATTTTGGTCAAGATTTTGAGCCGGTCGTTGAACCACTTCTTAGTTGCTCGATACCCTTCCCTCCCCCAGTTTTCTTTTTTTTATTCTTTCCCCTATTTACCGCTTGTCGGAACGATTTTTTTTGTATTCCCCCTCGAAAGATCTTGGCTTTTTCCCTAGTAAAACGTTCTTTCATTTCCCACAGGTTCCATGCGGTTCGACTGGTTCCCGCGCTCGGATATTGTCTATTCGAGAAGAGATCCTAATCACTGTTCCTTCCGTTTATTCCGATGCCCGCTCGATAATGCTGACCCCCCTCTTCGTTCCTTACTTTGCGCGCTTTAGTTTCTCCTCTCAAGGCACATAAGACGCCTTTTCCAATCCTCTTCTGAAAAATTGGATAGTTCTTCCCCCAGTTTCCTGATGGGTTGACTCCCCCACTAAATACGGAAACACCGTGCCTTCCCACCCCTGGCTTTCTCAAATTCCGGACCATCCGACCGGACTCGAGATGAAGAAATTAGCACACATCATTATTACTCAGAAGAAAACTCAGATAAGGATATCCTATTCGCCCACACATTTCCTAATAGGTCCACAAGACATTCAACTCCCCCCCCCAATCAGTCCACACTAGTCCCTCATTGAAAACCCCTCAACGTTAGTTCCCAATGAATCATCCGAACGATGATTACTTCTGCTCCCATTGGTACAAACTTTTCCTTCGTACCCATCCCACCCCGGTTTGCAGAATATCCTTTAAGAGATAAACTGGCCCCACATTTCCCCTTAATATACCTCGTTTTTGGTAGTGTCTTCCTTTGCTGATACCCCCCTCCGATAGACTCTAAACGCACCTCTGCCCTGTAGTTTTTCCCATAGTCTTTCACCCTTGACCTTTCCCAATTGATTCTTTTTGCACGAGTTTCATCTCATCTTTCCCGTTTTCCCATCGCTGCTCTATGCCGTTTCTCCAGCTCCTCGCACTCGCTCGTCTCCGTTTTCAGCACCTTTTAGCGGCATTTCTCTCCCTTATAGGATTTACACAACCTTTCTAGTGGCCATTCCTCCTCCTGTTCAGTCCCGTCCCATTTCGCTTTGTATGTTTTGATCGATGCCTCTCACCCTCCAATGGACCTTCGTTAGTTTTTTTGATTAACTCCCACTCTCCGTCTTTCTTCGAAGTGAAATCTTATCCGCTCTATCTTGACACCGAAAAGTTTTTTCTATGAACAAACCTCGGCCACCTCCTCCCGTGAATGTAGAGACATCCTTTTTCCTCGGGCTCTATAGTTTCAATTCCCCAGTTGTCTTTTTTTTCGTTATAACCCCCGATATCTCGTAGCCTATGGCGAGCCTTTTTTTTTACTTCCCCCCCTTCAGCACCCGGGGTTGGCTCGAAATGTGCGTCCACTCTTTTTTAGATCCTTCAATAGCCCCCTTGCATCTTTGATGAATTTCCAAAGTTCCCCCTCCCTCTTTCATGTGAAAGGGTCGATGACGTGTCCCGTCCATTCAAAAAGATTAATGTATGCTCTCCTCCTTCTTAACGCGACCCTTTTTTTTTTTACCATGATTGACATAGTACGGCGACATCTCCCCGCCCCCCCTCCCCCCCGCGGGGAGGTAAGCTCCGAGTCGATGGCGACTAGTTAAGCGCTCGCCGCAGAATACGAAACCCCGTTGAGAGAGATCTTTCCTCCCCAAGAGGAGCTCTTAATCATGACTTCCTTCTAATTCCCACTCACCCTGGACTCGACTAACGTTATTAGACCAGGAAGTCTTTCTCAGGTCTCTCCCCCCAAAACAAACTTTGCTATGCCCTTGTCACCCGGGCAATTTCTACTTCCCTTCATTACTCCAACCTAGCCCACAAACCCCCCCCCTTTTTGAACGCTCTTTTTCTTTCGAGAAGGGAATCTCTGACTAGTAACCTTGCTTTTGACAGGCCTCCAATACAACAGTTGACGTGTCCCCCCCCCCCCTAAGTCTCGACGATTTTGCCCCTCTGAGATGGTCTGACGCTTCCCGTCTGCTGCTTTATCAGCTCCTCTCCCGATCCCTGCATAAGAAAGTGGTGCCCCTTTTCTTTGTCCCGTCACCAAATCCTTACCCCTTTTACCAGACTAGAACTTTTCAGAAGAGTGCTTGCCTCTTCTCTTTCTTAGCTCCTTCCCCTCATCGCCCACCAGTCTTGCCCTCGCAGTTGATCAGTTTTGCCTTTTTGATAACCGTCCTGACAAGTGATTGGATTCATTCCGTCCCTTCCCCAAATCTCCGAGCGCGGGCCCCCCCTCCCCTTTTCAGATGGGACAAATTTATGAATTTTTTGACTTTCCTTCGTAGTCCCTCCACTCTCTGGTCGTGACCCGACCATATTTCAGGCCCGACCCCCCCCAGTATGTAATCTTTTTAGACCGAAAGAAACTTGTTCTCCCCCTTGAATAGAATGGCCCTCTCCTCGTTTTCAACGTCCCCGAATCGTTCCCCCCCCACAGGTGTTTCTAAAAAAGACGACTTTTCTTCTTTTAGGCTACTCGAATCTCCTTTTTCCACCACCTGTCAATCCTCTTCCCACACCCGCTTCAATGTGGGAACACCCTTCTCCAAAAATTCTATGATCAACTTCTGTTCCCATCCTTTAAGTAGTTTTCTGTCGTTTTTTGGACCCTTTTCCCCAGACCAGACCCATCAGTTTGCCCTCCCTTTCCAATCCGTGCCCTCGACCCCTATTCCTTATTACAGCTTCGTCATCACTTTCGATATAATATCGGCGCCCGACTCTTTTGTGGAAGGCGTCGCCGGATTTGCCAGTTTTCCCTTTTTTTGGAAAGTGTTTTTTTCCTGAGGCCGAGCCCTGTCCTCGTCTTTTAGGCAATAGCAGACGCCCGATTGTGGCAAAGAGGTGGCCTTTCTGTTTTCATTGGAAATCAATCTGGCCCCCTTCTCTTACTTTTAACCAATTTCTCCTTTTTTTTACCGCACGCTCTATTTCTCCTGAGGTGGCCCTTTTTTCCCCCTTACCAGAATCCCCCCCCCCCCGATGCTGATGTAGGTCTCTTCCCTGGGAGAATTAGAGCGTCTTCATCTGTGAGAAGTCCTATTCCTCTTTCTCGTCCTTATGGTGAGGTGAGCGGCACCGACCTCCCTTATCAAGTCCTATTGCCTCCCCTCCACCCCCTTCGAGCTCTCCGTTGGGCTGCTTGGTCTCCCCTCCTCCTTTCATTACGTAGGTCGTGCAGGAAACAATATATTTTCGTCCAGGGTTCTTTCTAGACCCATCTTGGGAATGGGGAAATTTCCCACCCCGTACTTGTCGGATTCCACGTTAGATTACCAGTCTTCTCTTTTGCTAAATCTTTTGAAGTGGCCTATCCTTACGAGCTGCCATCGGGTCCGAGGAATGCCGTTGGTGTCCAGTTTCCCGTGTTTCGGAGAAGAAAAGCCCTTCCCTTCCCTCCCTCCGTTTTTGTTGTGTGCGTGATCTAGGAGGATTTTTTCCTTTTCTAACTGACCTCTAAGGGCAACACAACCGTCAACCCACTTAGTTGATTAGTTCACCCTTCTGGCGTCCTTACCTCTGGAGCCACCTCGCTCCAGTATGTTTTTATTTCCCCCACCCGAGCTAGCCCCCCCGAGACTTACGGTTTCTCTGCACGAACAGTTAGGGCAACCGGGGGGAAACGCCCCCAAAAGATCTGGTCTATCATCCCCCCTTTGCCCCATCGAGGTTCTCTCCAGCACTACGGCCTTCCTAATGCTTCTCCATACCCGCAACCTTTCTCCCTCTTTTTTCCAGGCGTCTTCTTAGCAAATCCGGCACTTTTTTTCGATTTGCCCCCCTGATTTTTTTTGCATGGTCACGTCTCGCTTTTGGATGCATTTTTCTTTGCATTCCCCCCCACCTCCCTCGCGCGGTATTAACATGTCGTATGGCCACTATGGTCTTCAGTT
>Ga0179593_1731957_pt1 | contig 11728 bp, 10 predicted proteins | sample CZODoug2_1_08_16_FD_185931 | JGI IMG/M metagenome (GOLD analysis project Ga0179593, IMG submission 185931) | Vadose zone soil fungal communities from Angelo Coast Range Reserve, California, USA - CZODoug2_1_08_16fungal (PacBio error correction) | ecosystem: Environmental > Terrestrial > Soil >... | reverse complement strand
CTTTTTCCGCGCTCCTTTTGGCAGGGTAGAGAGGTGATCGTGCTCTTTTCCCCTCTGCATGTTCCCCCTTTTTTTCCAACCGTCGGCATGGAGTGCCCCGTGGATGGGTGTCGCTCGTACTGGCCGTCCAGCGACATTTCTTCTTATTCTCCCCAGTTTCTTCTGTTAGCAGGTCATTTCCATACATAGTGAGCGCTGGTCCATCCTACCCATGTCTTTTTTCTTCTTCCTTGGTCTTTGCCCCGCGTCTTACATCCCTCTTTGCTGGCTTTTAGTTAGGAGCTTCTTTTCCCCTCCACCTTTTCAAGTCTTTTTATATCCTTCTTTTTTTCTCTCCTCGAGGATCCTTCCCCAGTCGCTTTTTATGTACGCCGCCATAGGAGACTTCTTTTGGGGGTTTGGTGGTTTTTTTCTAGTTCTCGGGACTCCTCGTTGTTCGTCTCAATGTTTTCCCAGTCTTTTTTCCTGGCGGCGAGCGTTTTTGCAAAAGAGGGGCTTCCTCTCCCCGATTAGGGCCCCAACATGGACTTTCGCGGACAGATGCGTTTTTCTTTTCCTCAGAGATTTCGCGAAGGGAGACTTCTCTTTCCCTTCCTGTTTTTTGCGTTCCTTTTTATAGAGAGCGAGCTTACCGAATTCCCCCCTTCCTTTCTCGAATAGAGATTCTTTCAGTCGTTTTCCTCGATGTCCCCCCTCTTCGAGACTTCTTTTGGGAGCGAAGTAGGTGCCTACTCTCTCGGGTGTGCCCTTCTTTTCAGGAGGCGGACTCTCTTAGGGTGTCCGGACTTTTCTAGTAGGTACCTTTTTTCGCCCGATGGTTTTTTTTTCGCGGGAGATGGAGCCGCCACGGTTGCGTCATTTTTCTTCCTGGGAGAAGCTCGCTGTAGTCCCCCTTTCCTGGCCTTTTCTTATTTCAATAAAAAAGGTGTTCCTATGTGTCCTTTCATTTATTTCGAGCTTCTCCTTGAATCCCCCCTGTTTTCCCCCTTGGAGTCCTCTTCTTCCCCACTCCCTGCGCCGTCGATTGACCCTCGCGAATGATTCATAACTTCCCCTCTTGCTGCTTGCGAATGACTAAGATCGGTTGCTCAGCGTCGATTGGCCTTCCTCCCCTTGTTTTTCGTTCCTGGGTCGGGATGAGCGAGATGTGATGAACCTTCTCCCCAGTTTACCCCGTTTGGTGATAAGTATCGGAGAGGACTTTTTATTATTTCTTCCCAGGAGACTCTCCTCCAATACTACCCTTTTTTTTTCTATGCAAAAACCGGCCCTTTCGAAAGAATTAAAATCCTCTCCCCAGGAACAAAATTTTTCCGTGCTAACCCCTTCCACTTTATGTCCCTTTCATATAGATAGCTCCTGTCCAGGAGAACGACCCTTCGAGGTCCCCCATCTGGTTCACTAGCTAAGCGCTTTTACCCGCCCCCTCCTCCACTGCGAATATGATTTGACCATCCTGCGACAGGTAATCGAAGGCGCGTCCTGTCTACCTACGTCCTGTCCTCCTTATCGGCGAGTTTTCATTTTTTCTTTTTCGATTTTTCTCCCCAAGCTCCCGCCTCAAAGTTCCCTCCTCCTCCCCCCCGGTTTTATTTTCCCCTCGGCAAGATTCGCCATGATCCCCCCCGTCTCGCGAGGCAATCCTCTTCAACCCCGTGAATCTTCCCCCCTTCCGAAGAAAGAAAACCCACCCCGGGCCGATTCCAAAAGCCTTCTCTAACTAAAAATTTCCTCTATTTATTCCGTCTACTCTTTCTCAAGTCACAAATTTTCCCTCGGCACCTACTTCTCATAGGCACCCCTCCCGCGCGTTTTCCCACCCCCAAAATCCGCCCCACAATCTCTCTTGTACTTTTTCAGCATTGAAGGACGGCGCTCTCTGTATCTATATAACCGAATATTTCTTCCTCCACCGACGACCTCCGCGTCCTTTTCTGGACCTTCCTCTCAGCGCGGAAGGCGTTTTCCCGCATCGCCGAAGCCATCGGTCCTTCCCCCAGCCCTGCCCAGGTCGAACACACAAAAATCCTTACTTTTTCCTTTCTGGATTGAGAACGTTCCGTCCTTCCCTATCGCCGCGGACCCTCCCTATACGGCCGGCTCCTTTGCTACGACCGGTTTCTTCTCCTGAGCCACAGAAAGTGCTCCCTTCCTTCTCCCAGAGGTCGAGAGAAATCTTCTTTTCCTAAACCTTCTTTACGCTTTTTTTTTTTCTCCGGCGTCTCATCTCGAGAAGCGGAGATAAACGCCTTTTCCGATTCTTTCTAGAAGTGGCCTTTTCCAGAAATCCGACATCTCCCTATTTCATCGTCGTTCTAAATCCGGCGCCACTATTTCCAGCGCCGACCTTGAGCTAGCCAGCCTTCCTCTCTCCTCCCCTCGTCAGCTATTCAGACAACCATTCCACTCTCCCCTCCCCATGCCGCGGTTTCTGGCTCCCCCTTCGAGAAGGACACTAATGCATTTCCCCCCCGACTAGAAAATATCTACTCCTTCTGCCCTTAGGGATTCTCCTAATAATTCCCTTCGAAGTCTTCTTTCCCCCTTGCTTTGGGGAGAGAGGGTGATAGGCTCAAGAGGAATGAGGGTCAGTCGAGACATATCCAAGCCGTTGTCCCTCTTTTGATGTTGTGTGAGCTTCTTCTTTCCTTTTAGTTAGTTTTTTCTCAAGGTTTTCTTTTAAGGTATTTCCTCCCTTTGCCCTTCATAGATGCTCCGGATTGAGCTCGAGCCGCTGAAATCATGAGTTTCTTCCAATGTTTTTTTCTTTTTTTTTTTCTTTTTTTTTTTCTTTTTTCGTGTTCTTTTCCATAGAATTCCGGTTTGCAGATGTCTCAACGCGTCCAAAAATTTTTCCTTTTCCCCTGCTTTAGTCCGGATGATCGCCGCGCTGTCCTCTTCGCGCGAGAACGCGGGATCCTTTTGCTGTTACTCTCTCCGCCATCTTGAAAAAAAAACTCTGGTGGTGGAGCCTTTTTCCCAGGTCTATTTCCTCGTTTCGTGCGAGTTGAATGGCTTCTCTCCGTTCGTCATGTTGCCACAGCGGTTTCTGACTGCCCCCTCTTTCTTTCACCCCCCCCCCCCCTCTGCCGATTTTTTTGTGCGGGACGCTCTTTCATGTTTCTTTTCTCTTTCTCCCTTGGCGAATTGCTTTGCCATGAGTTCGTAGTTTTTCCGTCGGAGATTCTTTTTCCGCTAGCAAACGCCTTCCTTCATTCTTCGACTACCTTCGGCTTTTTTTTGTTTTTCTCTTACCAATCCACCGTTTCTTAATTTGCGCTGAGGCTGATTGGCGCTTTTGTGCCTTGCTTTTTTTCCCTTTTCCCTTTTGTCTTTTTTTTGCTCGAGGCCCCCCCTTTTTTCTCGTTTTTTTCTCTCTCTTTCCCCGGTGATTCTTTTCCCTGGGAGAGCTTGCTCAAGCGAGCTCTTTAGCTAACAGGTCCTTTCCCTCTCATTCAATAACCCCCCGCCTTTTTTTTGTGATTTCCCCGAGCGTCTCTCTCCTCCTATTCCTTCTCCCTTCAATACCAGGTTATTTGCCGGGAAGTCTATGACGGGCGAACGACTCACCCCTCACTTGATGTGGTCCTTCCAATGACTTCCTCCTCTCGGAGCTCTCCGCGCTTTCCCTCTACTTGAGTAAGGGTAGGTTCCTCTAGTGTGATGAAATAGGTCCCTTGTTTCCGCTTTGGTTATTCCCTACCTGACGTTTTTCATCTTGTTTCCAGCAAGTGCCTCTATATCTTTTCCTCCTCCTCCCCCTTGAGAGAGTACAAAAAATTTTGGCTCGAAGCTTCCACGGCAAAGCTTCTTTCCCCAAGGCCCTTTCCTTCTCCCCAAGCCTTCCCCTTTGCGGCCCTTTCCACTCTCGCTCTCCAGTCCCAGCCGCACCAAACAAGTCTTATTGTTCAATCTCTTCCCAGCTCTCTTCATTCCGGCCCCCGTCAGGTTCCTCGGACGTTTCGGCAATCCATTTTATTCTCCTGTAGCCGTACAGCGGCCCCTCCCGAACCTTTTTTTCTTTTGAATCAGCTCACGCCACCCAAAGGCCTCGGTTTTATTTACCTGTTTGTCCGACTTTTCTCTCTTCTTATTTCGATGAGCAAGCTCTCCTCCCCGGAAATCACAGGTGAAGGCGCTCCCTTCAGAATCAAAAACCATAGGGCGATGAAACCGTTTTCCTCACCCAACTGTCTTCTTCTCCAGGGCCCCTTTCCCTTTGAAAAGGTCCACTGCCCCTTATAACACGGAACAGACGTACGGCTCCCTCCCCTTCTCGATTTTTCTTTGGAAGACAATCGCCTCCCCCCCCCCCACGCCCACATCTTTTCTTTTATGACTTACTTCGCCTCTTTTATAGCGGCCGAAATCCTCAAAAACCGAAGACTCCGTCGTTTCCCCCTTGCCTCTCCGACCCTCCCCCCGACTGCTTCCTTCAATTCGACGAAGACATCCCATCCCGAGAAGAAAGGTTTGCCTCACCCAGCGCCCCGTTTTTTTCCCTCCTTTTGGGGAAATCCTCCCCCTTCTTTAGTCCATTTCCTGCACTCCTCCCTTTTTTTTTCCGGACGGCGCCCCCCCTGCTCGCTTCAGCGCTCCCGCCTGGTCTTCGGCTCAACTCTGCTGCTTTTTTTGCCTTGATCCAGCGTTTCTTTCTCGACCCTCTTTTTTTGGAAATTACCTTTCCCACTCTTTTTCTCCTTCCCTTCAGAAGCCGGAGAGAACAGCACCTTCAAAGGAAGACGCTCGACTCCCCTCCTCTGGACCCAAAATGTCCACACGTCATGGATTTTCGCTCAATTCTTCTCCCTCATAGCTACCTTCTCCCCCCTTCCCCTCAGCAAGCCATGGCATATTCCGAAGATAACTACCTTGAAGGAAACAACCACCTACGACCGTCACCCCACGCGCGATGTGCTTTTTGCCCCACCCCCTCCTATGCAATCCCTTGATCAACCTATCTAAACGCCCCAATTTACAGCAGAGGACTATTTCTTTTTAATCCTACGAAGTTGTTGTTTGTTGTTTTTTTTCTTCTGCGTGCCCTTTTTTTCGTTTTTCGGGGAGAGGTTATCCCTATTTTCCTTAGGTGTCTTTCCCTCCCGTCCTGGACCCATCGCTCCCTTGGGTGTTCTCTTTCTTCAGTTTTTACAATTTCGTTAGCGTCGAGTCTTTTTTTAAAGGGATGGCTGAGGCCGGGCTCGTTAGGCACTATATGCGGATTGAGGTCGCTGTCAGCGACGACTTTTTTTCTTTAGGAGGATTTCCCTTCTTCCAATGGCTTCGAGCCCCTCGCCCTTAGCTACGGCTTCTTAGGCGTTTTTTTCACGCAGGGAGCTAATCCACACTTTCCTTCCCCCCATGGGTCCACATCATCTTCCCCGCGCTTTTTTTTTCGAGAGCGCTTCCTTCTCTTGGCCCTTAAGCCTGCCCATCCCTTAGGCGAGCGAGTGAATCTCTTTGGGCGCCGGAAGGATAGGTCCCTTTCCTCGTCCATATCCCGTGAGGTCCACTCTTTTTTCAGGCATTCCGTCCTTACCGATGCCATTGAGGGGTTTTTCGGGAACCTGGATTCTGCGTCCCCTTTTCTGGCTTAGGCGAGTGCGGGCATTTTTTTCGCTGCGCGTGTGTCTTCGAGCTCGGTCCCCCTTTCCCTTTTCTTAGTCTTTCTTTTTCCTCCGGCGGATAGATGATCTCGGAAAAGAAGAGAGCGCCTCTGTGCTTATCCTCTTTTCATTTGGTCTGAGTTCGGTTTTGTTTCCCCCCAAATTTGCGCGTTCTCCGACGTCTCTTTGAGCGGTGTGCTTTCCCGGCGGCGGAAGTAGCAGTCCTTTTATTGCCCTGACTGTGCTCGAGGACTTCTTTTTTTTTCGTTTTTTTTTCCGCATCTTCTGATTTCCGTTTGCTCCTCGAGCGCTACCCTGATTGTCGAGGAGAGCGAATTTTCTCTCCCTGCATGTCCCTCAAAACCGGGTTTTTTGCATTGATTCCTTTTTTAATCGCCCCCTTGCGCCAGATGCAGGCGCCCCCGGCGGAATCCCCTTCTCGGCCGCCGTTTTGCCTTTCAATCCGAATGACATCATATATTTCGTGTCCTCTCAGATCGGCGTTTCAGCGGATGATTCCCTAGTTGGACCGTCTTTTTGCGTGTTCCTTTCTCTCCTCTCGATGTGTCCCTCATTCCCCCAGTTGTTTCCGTTTTTTCTTAGAAGGCGTAGGGCCTTTTCTGAATCAGATTTCTTCTCTGTATTCGAGCCGCCCCTTTTCGGTTTTTTTTGATCTTTCCTCCTCCTGTTCTCAAACATTTAAGACAGACTACCCCGTTTTTTTATGCTCACAAGGCCCCCCCCGGCCTAGACGGATACCCCCCCCCCAAAGCCGGAAACCCCCCGTCTTTCTTGGAAGAGTTTCCACATTCTCGCTTCCCTGGACGTCTCCCCTGTCCTTGAGCTTGGTGAAACTCGCTAAAACGCCGATCTGCGTAGAAAAGCTGACACATCCGGCTTTTCTTGCCATTCGTTTTTTTTTCCAGTTTCATCTGACGTCGCCCTTATTCCGCCCCCTTTTTTCCTTCCTCCCTAGCGCTTTTCCTTCAGCAGCTCCTCCATCCCCCAAATAAATCGAAAAATTCACCGCATCGTTTCCTTTTTTATTTGACTGCTTATCTTTCCCGAAGTTTTTCCCCTGAACCCTCCCCTTCCGGGACCCAAACGGAATAATGTTTTCAGGATTTCCAATAGCTAAGCATTCCTCCCCCACACGTGCCCTTTCTCCCCCAGTTAATAGAGGCCCATTTCCCCTCCCCCAACTGGTCTTAGAAGGACTTTCGGAAAAAAGCTCACTCGGCACATAAGTTAGGCCCCCTCTGAACCCTGTCCCTTTGGGAAGACCCACCACCACACCCCTCTCTGAGATCCAAATGATGAAATTCCTCTCGCAAGACATGAAGGATTGCTGGCGTTTTTAGCGCGTTATCCGTTCGCAACAAACCTCTTACTCATGGCCCCTCTCGCCGCAAGATACGTGGACTCTATTTCCGCTAAGCGAAGGCTCTTCCCTGCCACTCCCCTAAATCTCCCCTCGATTTTTTTGCCCGTCGAAATTCCCCCATCAAGCTTCTTCCTTTAAAGTTTGGTCCCAACATGAAGAAGTCTTCTCCCCCCCTCCCTTACCTCTCTGGCCTCCTTGCGGACAGTATACTCTTTTTTTCGCCACCCTCTCGTGCTCCACGGCCTTTCTCCTATGCGGGTCCCAGCACATTGCTTCGCGCGCTCCTTTCTTTCGAGCTTTGAGACTTTTTTTCTTCCTGCGGAAACACTTCGATTTGTGGATTCTTTGGCGTTCTCATCGAATCCGACTTTTCCTCGGAGTTACCAACACTTGAACTCGCTCCCCCGACTGATTCCCCCTCTACCAAGATCTTCTTCTTTTTTTTACAGAGCTCAATTAAGGCCTCTATTTCATGGGACAGCGAATCCTTCCCCTCCCCCGGCCTGAGCTATCCTCGGCTAGACTCTTTGACTCCCCCCCCCTAAGCTTCCCCCCCCCACGAGCGAGGGCTCCCGTTTCTGGACAATTATGTTCTCTTCCACCTCATGCTCTTGAATCCGCCCCCTTTCCTCATAAACCTCTCAAGACCCCCCACCGAGATCTGGGAAGCCGCTCCTCCCCTTTTTTTTTTCTTCTCCGGCCTTTTTCCTTTCGGGGAGAGAGTGATCTGCGGCTTGAGGAATGACGGTTCCTTCGAGGAAATAATGGCCCCTCCCACTCATGGAGCCATCTCGTCTTTTGTTCTTTGTTTCTTTTCGGTGCCAGCGACATTTTTTTCGATGTAAGTACCCTGGCTTCCTGACAGGTGAGCAAGTATTATTCCGATGGCCTTTCCCCGATTTTTTGTTTGAGCGCCTCTGAACATCTTCTTTTATTCTTCTTTTCCCCCTTTTTTCTTTTATTTCCCCCTCATTTTCTCTTTGCTTCTCGGCGGATGCGCTTTATCCTCGGAGATATACAAAATCTTGTCCCCTTTTTTCCAGTCCCGGATGATCGTTCCCTTCTTCTTTTGATCCTCCGAAACCGTCCCTCGCGCGCGAGCCTTTTTTCGACCCCCCTTTCCCGCTTCCCAGATTCTCCTTTTTCTGACGGATAGGGATACAGGTCTGCCCCCTCGGCAGAGTCGCGCGAGTGTTTTTCCTTCCGGAGGCGTTACATGTGCCCCAGCGGGGCTTTGCCTTTTCTTTCAGATTTTCCTTCGCGCCGATGCGGTTTTTTTTTTTCGAGAGTGCGGGCATTTCGCCTTCGCTGCGCATGTGACTTTTTGAGGCCGCAGTATATGCCGCGGACTTTTTGCGAGGGCCTGGTTCGTTCGGTTTTTTTCCCTTTTTGATATTCTCTCTGATAGAAACGTCTCGCGCGTCTTGATTGCTCGAGAGAGATTTCTTTCTCGTTTCGGGTGTGGTCTCCGTCCCATCGCCATCTGCGCCTTTTAGGGCCCTTTTTTCTGGACTTTCCCGGCTTTTCGTCCTTCCGTCCAGGGTGGTCCCTCCGAAGTTTTATGTCGAGGAACTTTTTTTTTTTCGGTCTTTCCCCTACACCTTTTTTCCCCCGTGATGCCCTGGGAGAGCTTGAGATGGTAGCGGCGCACTCCCGTAGGACTGGCCGAGCATGTTTTTCCCCCTTAAAAAACGGGTTCAAACCAGCGTGCCTTTGCATCCTTTTTTGTGCTCTCCCCTGTCGTTTTTCCGCTCCCCGATCGCCGCTGACGGTCGTCGGAATAACCGGGCTTCCCGCCGTCGATGACCTTCCGCGACCATGATCCATTATTCGCGGGTTGCAGCTTATAGTTCTTTCGGTCCTCCTTCCCCTGCTTGCCGCTTAGGAGGAGTCCTTGGTAGGGAGAGAGATTCTTTTTGATTACGAGTTCCCCCCCTTTCCCAGTTTGTTTGCCCTCTCCCTGATATGTCTAGCATCAGATTTCCTTTTCTTCCCTTGGAGCCGAAAGTGCCGTTTTTCTCTATTTTAAGCATCCTCGTTGTTGAGAGAGTACAAAAACTTCCCCTTTTTAGTCCTAAACATACCTCACTTCAAGATGCTTCTCATTCTCCCGTTCTTCCCCCCCCTCCTTAACCCACCTTCCTTCCTATGTCAATCACCTGCGCACGACTACGCCGCAACAACAACGTATCGTTCCCCCTCTGGCTTACTCGTCCTCTACAAAGACCTTTTTCTTTAAGCGCAACCTCCCCCTTCTCTCATGCTGCTTCATTCCTTTCCAAGGTATCGCTCGGCAATAACTGGTAGAAGATGTAGAAGTAGCGTGACGCATTTCTCTTTTGAATGCCCCCCTTTTTTAACTAACTGAATCGTTTCCCCCCCCCCCCTCGACATGCTCGGCACTCTTGCTTATACTAGACAATAGGTCCGTTTTGAGAAAAGCTATCCGGGCAACCTCCATAACCGGTGAATCTGTCCTCCGAAACCCCCATCGCCCACCCCGTTCTCTCTCCCCCCAAACTTTCCTCCCTTCTGGACCACCCCCTCTTAAGGCAACCGCCTTTGATCAAGGCACACCGACTAAAGATTTCACCCAATCGCTCTCCCAATTCGCGACTCGAAACTCTCTCCCCCCCCCCACACTCGCACTTGCCCCCTCTTAGTCGAGCAATGCCCCCCCCGGAGAAGGAGCTCTCCTTTTCTAGCGCGATCATTCTTTCCTCCTATTAGAACCCCCTCCCTCCCTCATGTCCTCTCCGTCGACCCCATCTTCCTTCCTCTACGCCACGAACCTCAGCGAAGGCGGCTTCTTCCCGCACTCGCCGAAGCCTTCTCCCTCGGCCCTGATACCCTTTTCCCCCTGACAAATCTTCCTTTCCCGCTGTCCTTCTCAACTCCGTCTGAAAATCGCGCGCGACTCTTTCGATATCGCCGCGGACATGTACTCGGACGGGCGAAAAATCGTCTTTTTTCCGACCTGGGTCGCTTTTTCCTTACAGTAACTTCGTTTTAAGGATAACGCGGTTCGTTCTCCTCTTAGAGAACGAGAGGGCGATCATTGCCTTACCTTATTTACGATTGTCCGCTCCGGTTTTTCATCGCAAAGCGACCGTCCTTTCCCTCAAGCACTCTCTCGCACGTGGCCCCTTCCTGGTCCCGCCGAAGACACGGAATCCTTTTCCTGTCGTGACAGCGCTCAATTTTCCATCTATTTCATGGCATCCTCCCTGCGCGGCCGCTCCCTTTCCTCATAGGCCTCTTGCGTGGACCCCCTAAGACGCACAACCATCCCCCCCTTATGGGCTCCATGCCGCGGTTTTCTTCTTTTTTCATTTTGTCCAGGAGGACACCTTCTTGAAGCCGCATCCGACAGATTCCTCCTCCCGCAACGCCCCTCCTGTCCTCTCTCTCTTTTGTTTTTTTTTGATGTCCGATGCTCGCGTCTGGTCTTTTTGAGAGGTGATCTTGCGGATTCAAGAGGAATGAGGTGTAAGTCGCGGACCTAATGGCCCAGTTGAAACCTCGCAGGCGCCACATTTTTTTTTTTTTTTTGTAGTGGGTTTGTCTTCGCTTCTATTCCTTTTTGGAGGCCGGTTCGTCTTTCCATGAAATAGATGGCTTTTCCGCTGTCAGCGACGATGAACCATGATCTTGGTCTTATTCTTTTTTCTTTCCAGTTGACCTAGCTTTTCCCTCATTTTTTAGCGCTTTCTTCTGACGCGCCCTAGTAAAAGATTTTTTTTTCCCTCCTGATGATCGCCGCGAGTTCTCTTTTTTTTTCCGAGGAACAGCGGGATCAGTCAAGCTCTAGCAATTTGTACGTCAGCCCTCTTCCCCATGTTGCGGGAGTCTGATCTTTTTGTGCCGGCCTCCTTCCGCTGTACTGAGTTTCTCCTCTCGATTTTTCTCGGCAGAAGACGTTCTCATTGCCTCTTAAAGATGAAAGTGATTCAGATTTCGAGGTGCAAAACTGGATTAGGCCGGAGTTTCTTGCGGGCCTCCTCCTTCGCTTTTTCGAGGCCCTGCCTTTCATCCCCTGGAATGAGACCTTTCATGAAGTTAGATCGGTTTTGCGACATCTGCTGATCGATGAGCCTCTAGAATCCTGAGTCCCCTTTCCCTCCTTTCTTGCTCGTCTTGGTCGAGTTCGGCGTTTGGGCGCGATTGTCTTACCCCCATACACCGCTCGAGAATTTGAGAGGAGCCTTCTTCCGTCTGTTGAGCGGTGCTTTTTGAACTCTGGCTTTCCCTTGGGCGTTTTAGTTCTCCGGCCCTTTCTTTTTCCTGAGGAACGGTGTCATTCTTGTTTTCGTTCTGCGGAGAGGCTTCTCCACTTGGATTTCCGTGGTCTCCCTGGAGGATTGCTTTTGTGAGTTTTTCCCCTTGACTTGTATTTGGTTGAACCGATCGGCCCTTTTCATTGATTTAGCGCTTGGCTTTCCCTCAAATAGCCAATGCTCCTCTCTCTCCTCCCGAGTAAGCCCTCGTGCGGGAACCAAATTGCACCTCCCCTCTCCCTGGCCATTTCCATTCATATTCGCGGATTTGTGCGGAATGCTTCCAGCTTTCCCTTTAGAGGCCGCCCCCCCTTCCTCCTGCGCTTGGCCCGGGATTTTCTGGCGCGGGTAGGATAGCGAGATGTTGAATCTTCCCGGCCATTTTTTGATCCCTGCTGGCCTTGCCGTTTGTCTAAGGCTTGACCGTTTAGTTCCGGAGCCGAACGTCCCCCCTTTTTTTG
>Ga0179593_1628580_pt1 | contig 11728 bp, 16 predicted proteins | sample CZODoug2_1_08_16_FD_185931 | JGI IMG/M metagenome (GOLD analysis project Ga0179593, IMG submission 185931) | Vadose zone soil fungal communities from Angelo Coast Range Reserve, California, USA - CZODoug2_1_08_16fungal (PacBio error correction) | ecosystem: Environmental > Terrestrial > Soil >... | reverse complement strand
CTCGGCATCATGCTGAGCGAGGGATTCTTAATATGTCGTGAAGATGTGGACCTTGAGAGTCCCTTCTCCTCCCTCCCTGTTGTCCCCCCTTTAATTTAGGAATCCCTCCGGATACCTCACAAGAATCTTCTTCCCCGCAATCTCCCCCCTTATCCCCCCGCGCTTTTACAAGTATTATCCGTCTCTGGGCTCGTCAGTTAAACGCCCCCGTCACTTCAGCGAACAGGATGCTCTAAGGGAAACGGTGTCCCTTAATTGTTTGGTGGTTTAGAAGAGAACGACTGGAAAGTTCTTTCCTTCTTCCCCCCTCGTCAATTCCCCTTCGCAGTTGCCTAAAGAGAATTTCTCTTAATTTGATTTTCAGAATTTCTTTCTTGTTTTCCCCTTCCTCTTAACTTTGAGGTTCATTCGCCCCAATCCCTGACGTATTTGAAGCCCCAGAACGGGGGCCCCCGGTGACGTTTTCCTCTCTTCCGTCTGCACAGTCCCCCCTCACCTCCATTTTTTAAAGGTCTACCGACGTCGGTCCGGCTCGTTCACCACGTAGCGCCTCCCCCTCTTAATTCTTTTTCGTAGTTAGGGAGCTCCCTTATTTCCGTGCATTAAATCCACGTTGGGCCACGCGTTCATCTATCCCCTGCACTTCGATTTCCGAGGAATCCTTTCTTTCTTCGTTAAGGATTGAGTTTTCCCCCATCGCCCAGACCCCGTGTCGAGAAATGTGCTCCTTTGTTCAGAGGCTCTCTTATCGCCGGCTCCGGCCCCCAGATTGCTGACACGGTTTTTCTCTCCCTTCTGGTCATGACGTTCGTTTTGTGATGATGGAAGAAACCGGTGCGCAACTCGGAGGGCTTTTTCTTATTTCTGATCACTCCCTGAAATGTTCCTTTCTTCCCTCTATTCTTTTCCGATCAATCAGGGAGCCTTCACGTCTCGTTTTGAAAGGTTTTCGATCCCTGAGTAAAATTTTCCCCCTTTCCGACACGTTATGGAGGCTCTCCCCTTGAGGACTTCTCCGTGCGCTTTTCCAAAAGCTTCGCCGAATTGAGCCCCCCTGAAAGAGCTTCCCCACGATGCAGGCTCCTTTCCCTGTGATTCCGACAAGAAAGGGATTTTTCTGTTCCCGAGCGCCTGATGGAAGAAGGAAATCCCTCGGTCCTCTTCCCAGCAGCTCATTTTTCAGGCCCCCCGAGTCGCTTCCTCTTCGGCTTTTTTTAGTTTTTCCCTTCCCCGAACTCCGGCACTTCGGAAAGTTTTTCTCCCATTCTCCTCATGAACTTGATGTGGAAGTTTATTTTTGTTGTGCGATTACCCCAGAGATTACCATGTCCTCTTGATCAGTAATGGTGCCTTTTTCTTTTCTAGCCAAGGTTCAGATATAGAATGAATCTCCTCATGAGTCCTTTTGACGGTGGTCTTAGCGGTCCCCCCTCATTCCCTCTATCTCCTCCGGCTTGAGAGGAGAGAGGGCTTCTCCTTGATGTGCATTTTTTGAGTAGTTTCTTTAGGTATTTTGAATCTCCCCTTCTCTTGATATGTTCGCTTTTTCCGCATCTTTTTTCAGGAGGTCAGCCTTTCATTCTTCTTTGCTACGATGAAGAATGTCCCTTTTTTCTCTTTCTTGCGATGGCCTCCTTTCGCGCGCGGAGGACGGAAATCCTTGAAGGATTGTTTTTTCTTCCCAATATACACAAATTTCCTTCCTCCTTCCTTGGATGAGGTGTCCGACGACGTTTTAAGATAAAGACCCCCCCCCTTTTTTTGGGGGGACCCTTTCTTAATCGGCTTGCAGACGTGCACGTCCTTAGCTTTCTTTACGTCTCTTGCGGGGCTCCACTGTTGGTTTGCCCCCCTTCTTTGGCTGATGTAGGCAGCCTGCCTTCTTTTTATGTTCTGGATCCACATTCGTTCCTTCTCCCTGGATGGAGCGGTTTCTCCTCCTCTCTTACTTCGATATCTATCCTTCCTTCTTTGTTGTTTTTTTGACGGAAATAGAGCGGCCTCAGAAGCTACTTTCGAACCGCCGGCCACGCAATGCATGATGAGTCACAGATCATCCCCCCCCTTCCTTCCCCCGTCGCAGAGGAATCTCTTCTCCGGCCGGTTTGTGAATTTTTTTCAGCATGGCGTCACAGCATCTCGTCAACTTCGCATCTTCTTTTTGCCAGCCAGCGAGAAGACGTTTCCTGCTTGGAGGTGATCTTCCTTCTTCCCCCCCGTAATCCCTTTTCCCTGAAATGGTGAGATGAATAACAAAATCGTCCCCAAGTATTACGTCGCGCTCCTCCCCTTTCATCGCAGGTTTCTCTCAGGATCATTATCTTTTCCGACACTCCCTCCTTTTGACCCGCCTGCCCCCCTCAAGAATCGGAGCTCTGACACCCTGCGAACTTCCTCACCTCCCCTTTTCCCACGAAAAGATCGCCTTCCCCCTCTCCTCCGCCGGACCCTCCCCCTCTTTGCGTACGCGCCGATGCCGTCCTGAAAAGAGAGTCCCCTATGCCCAGTATCAAGCCGCACTGCCTGCATCGGCGCATGCTGCTTCCGTTTTTTTTTGGGGGGGCCCGCGCAAATTCTCTCCCCGCATGCTAACAAAGGCTGCAACAGGTATCTTCTCGCTGGTTTTTTGAGCAAACAACTCCGAATTACCGCCAACCCCTTTCTCAACCTTCCCCCCCCTCGTTTTTGGCGCTTTTTCTTCGTACGGTAGCATGTTTCGGGAAGAGTTCAGCCACCAGCCCCCGACGACGAAACGATCTCTTTCTGCTGAACTGGTCTTTTGGCGGACATTTCGAGACATAGTCGATTTTCCCCCACCCAGTCCCTTTTTATAACGATTCGGTCTCCCGGCAGTCGGTTGCGATCTCCCCGGCCGCATTCCTCCCCCTTTCCCTTCCGGACTCGAGGCGCGGACTTAGCACGTCAATGTGGGCTTCCCTTTGGCTTCAGCCAGTGAAGCCGGTTTCCCAACGCCCTTTCTCTTCCGGATTTGACTCTCGGGGCTGCCGGCAGAGAACTTCTCCCCCCTTCCCGCGCGCCCAGAGGCAGCACCCCCCAGCGCCCGTACGACGAAGCAAACCTCCCTGGACCCGGCTAGGGTTCCCGAATCGAGTGCGGAGCCCTTTCTCCTCTCTTCTTTTCCCGCTGAACCCTTTTCCTCCCGCTTTCCCTGATGTCCTTCGCGATGGCGCACGGCGACTCTTAAACGCAGCAGACGACTCTTCTTTGCGGCGTATGCTACCTCTCCTTTTGCTGAACGCGTGCCACGAGGTTTGGTTTTCATAAACCCGCCGCTCCTTTCCCGACTCCCCCTTTCAAGATGCCGAGCTCGATCGTACTGCATGGGCCCTTTGTCCCCCCAGATTTCAACCCTGTTTTAGAAATTGCGCAATCTGTATAGTGCTTCCTTGAAACTGTTTCCCTCCCCTTCGAAGGAAACGAAACTTTTTTGAGCCTTAAGCAAGATGTTCCCTTGCCTAGTCTACCCCTTTTTCTCAGAAAGACAGCGGCTTTCCTCTTTCCATCGGGATTCTTTTTCCCTTTAACCCCCTGCTCGAAATAGAGAAGTGAGAAGGACGCGAGCCGATACATTTTCGTTTGGACTCTCCCCCTTGAGCCCCCCCGGGCACCCTCTCAAAGGGGTCCTTAGGAGAATCCTTCTTTCGCAGACAGGCTGGCTCCCTTCGGGAGAACCCTCATAAGTGGAATGTCAGGCGCGGCGTGGGCTCCGGACCCCATGTTCCTTCCCTTTAGACCTTCTATGAGGGCCATAGGATTCCTCGCCACCGGCTTTTCCCCGACTGTGACGCTTCTGGCCCCCCCCCATGACTATATTGCTCCCGCAGGTCGCGCCTTGCCGCCTCCCCCTCCCTCTCTACTTCCCTCCTTTGTTGTGATACTATTGCGATGTCACTCCTTCGCGAGGGATCGTAATCTTTCTTTTCAGATTGTTCAGATGCGATTTCGCTCCCCCCGCCCCCCCGTTGCGCCAAATGGACAACTCTCACAGAGTCGGTCCACAAGTATGCGGACCCCCTCCCCCTCAAAAAGCGAATGCAGAAATCTTCCCGGACTTGTTGCTATTCCTCCCCTTCAACGTCACCTTTCTTCTGAAGTCCCCTTTCTCTCTCGACTGCGGGACCCTTAGGCGAATGCCTTCTTCGGTTCGTCTCTCTCCACGACATGCCCCTTTCCCCGAAATGGCCTTACCTCTTACCCTTCTCGAGAAACTTCGTCTATGTGTCCTCCGAAGGAAATTTCCTCCCCCCCGAGGCAACGACTCTGTCAACGGCAGAATTTTCTTTTTACAAATTTTTTTTTTTTTCCCCTCCGTACGAAGACATCGGGTTAAAGGCTTCATTCTCACCGGTGAGTTTAGGCCTTCCTTTTTTCAGTACACTGAGCACGACTTTGCAGTTGCAGAAAGTGTTCCCCTTCATTCCGGCGCGCCCTCCACGTCGCAATGTTCAAGTTCCTCCCTCTTGGAGTACGTTCGGGGCGCTCTCCCTCCGGTATGCCATCACCTTCTGGCACGCGTTCCTCTCCCGCCCCAAGCTCTCCGCGGCCTCCCCGCACGATGCGTCCCCTTTTTGACCCTCTCCCGAGCCATCGGTCCCCTTCCCCCGACAGATTCCTACGAACCTTCTTTTGGTGACCCCAGATTCCTCTCACTTTTTTTTTTTTTTTTTCCTATTGCGGACCGTTTTTTCCCGAGACGGAGTGTCCGGTGACGGTTTTCGTCTTTCCTGCTCCAAGGGGGTCTTTTCAGGAGGCGACAACCTTTTTTTTGTTTCTCTCCATTGTCAGCTCATCCGGCAGCCTATCATTTGGCCCTTCTCGGCGGATTGCCCGGCTCGGGGAATCTATTGGCCGTACCTGGATCGGCTCCCTCCAGGTTTTTTTGTCGGAGCTCCCTTTTTTCTCTCTAAAGGAATGAACTAAGCCTGATGGCTTCTTCCCTCCCGGAAGGAAGCTGCCCCGCAGTTGAAGGGATTCCCCCTCTTCAAGACAAGTCCTTCTGTGGTGCAGGGTCGACTTTTTCGGAGCTGGTCGACGCAATGAGATTCCCGTTATTTTTTTTTTCGTTAGTCTTTTAGTAGACGGAGAGTTCTTGTGATCCACCCCTAAGACCTCTCCCTTCCCAAGGCGAAAGCCCCTTTCCTTTCTAATTGAAGATGTGCCGAAGTGGGGGTGAGGCAATGCTTTTTATAGAAGAAGCGTCCCCTCTCCGCGATGTGATAGTCCTTTGTTCCCTCCCTTCTGGATAGACCTAATGACGCTAATAGCCTACCTCCCTACTCCCTCCTTCTGGCGTGGAGGTCGTTCCGGCGTTATAGTTACTTCTTTCCTATTTTCTTCATTTAGGAGTTCTCTTTCCTCTTATGCATGGATGCAGATTTTGCCGTGCGAGGTTCTTCCCTTTTTTTTCCCCCCTTTCGACCGGTGGTCTCGCTGCAGCGGATGCTTCTTCCTTGTTTTCGAATGTCATTGCGTTTTCGCGACGATGAGCATGAGACTGCCTTTTCTTCCCGCTTCTAGCGCGCGGCGGACTTCCGGATTGTGTTCGTCATACCCACCAATTCATGACGGAAATCTCTTTTTCCGGTTTTCTCCTCCCTTTTCCCCCGAAAGAATTTTTCCGTCTGGAGGGAGCCGTGCCGATTAGGCTTTTTTTCATGTGAGGGCCATGTGTTCTCCCCCCCTTTCAAAAAAGTGAACTTTTTTCCTCGGAGATCCCTTTTCCTCTTCTTTATGAGGTTATGGCATAATAATGTCATTTTCCGGGCATCTTGAGGAAGACTCTGTTCCTCTCTACTTTATCTCCCTAAGTTGTTGTTTTCTCCTCTACAGTAATAGACTCAGACGCAGACTCGGCCTCCCTATCCTCACGCAAAATGCATGATGATCCCTTCCAGGCATCAGCAGATCCCTCCAGAGACTCCTCCTAAGGTTTGAAGGGGTCGTCCAACCCAGCATGGCGCCCGCACAGCAATATCTCCCCGAATACTGAGGCACGGCTCCCCCCCCTCCTCCAGAAGACTTTGATGGCCTTCCCCAACCGTATCCCGCCACGTAATCAACCCTGACCGTTCCATTTCCTTGGGAGATTGCCCACAACAATTAATTTTTTCAGCCCCCCCTTTTTCCCCTTCCTCTTTCAGCGACCCCCCCCCCAGGAAAGGGGCTTTCAGTCTCCTGAGGCCTGTCGCCCCAGAAATGACGTCTACCGCTGAATTCCCGCTTTCTTCCCGAGAACACATCCTCTCCCGCGCCGTTTCTTTGTTCACCACTCACTCCCAAGAGGAATCTCCGATCCTTTTCTTTCAGATGCCCTCCTGCCCCGAGCTAAAGATGTAGCAGAAGACCATCCCTTGAACTGAAGGATTCGTAGATGCCTCCTTCCTTCTGAGCCTTTTCCTTTTTTTAGAGAATAGTATGAAAAACCTTACCACCCATTCTGAGTGGTTTAAGAAGACTTCCTTTTTAGCCCCCCCCCCTAGGAAATCCAAACCATCGAAAAGTACCATCGTCAGTTATGATAGAGGGAGACGGTTGAGGACAGAGTATTCCGTCCCTTTTCCCCAGCCCTCCCCGCGCGACCTTGAAACGGCAAAAGCTTCTTCGAAGGTAGCCTTTCTTGGTCCCTCTCCGAAAGGCTTTTTTTTCTTGACCTCACCAGGAATAAAGTCTAGATCAGCGGACGTGACCTTCGGTCTTCCTCCCGGATTTAGGCCTGCCTTTTCCGCTTACTGCAGTTTCCCTTAATGTGGGCGTCCTCCCTCCACGTGGCGATGTAGGATACGCCTATGCAGGTCTCCTTTGGAAACCCCACTCCCCCTCACGCCGGTTTCTTCGTTTCCCTTTTTTATAGGGGCACTGTGCGAGCACTTCTAGCATTTAACATTCTACGCAGAAGAATAAGGTGGCTTCCCCCCCCCAGTGCCCCCCCTCCCCCAAGCATCTTCCCCTTGAACGCTACCCGTCAGGCCTTTTGGATAGGAAGAAACCCCCCGGTCGCCTTAGATTTTTTTCTGTTTATAAGATCCCTTTTCTTCAACACGAGGTAACCGTTTCCCTGTCGCGTCTCGTCGGGGTCTGCCAGGCCATTCTCGTTCTACTCAGTAAAGAAGAAGCTTTCGGGATGCCGCGGAAGCGTTCTTTTCTCGGACTCTTCCACCTTTTCTTCGGACCGGTGGCATAAACAAGAGCTGTCTCCACTTCACGCTGCCTCTCTAAGGATGTATTTTTTATGGTGACCTCAAGGAATTTTGATGAGAATAGTGTTAGGACTTTTTTCGGGTCTTTTCGGTGATCCGGCTCCGCCTTTTCCTCCGGTGGAGAATATCGCATTCACCCTTCTTGCATCTTTCCCCCCTTGTGGCGACATGAACCCTGCAGCGGAGCGGTTTTTTCCGAGGTTACCCTTTGAGGTGAGACCTTCATACAATCCTACACCTTTTCTTTCCGAAGGGAAGAGATTGTCATTCCATTTAGATGCCGAATGAATAGCATGTCTTCTCAAAAAATTCAATTTTTCATTCTCTTTGGAAAAGTCTCGATAGAATGTTCTTAGACATTCCTTAAGATTCCCTCCCCTTCTTTAGAATCGTGAATTCAGGCCGTTTTTTCAGGCCCTTTGCTTTCCGTCAGATTCCTTTTCGCGATTCACCCTGATTCCCTAACGGCTTGCTTTCCTGCTGCGCGTTTTTTCCTCCCCCCCCTTTCCTCTCAATGTCACGATCCAGAGATAAATCCATTGCCCCATTTCCACTTGATTTAATCATCCTACGTTTTTTGAGAGGCCATTCGCTTTCCTTTTCCGGCGCGGCTCTCGAGGGACGTTAATAGCATTTTCAGATTTCCCTCGACGGGAGTCCGCTCTCCTCCCCTCCCTTTGCGAAAACTTTTTTTTCCGATTCCCCTTGGCGAACCGGTAAAAAATGAACAGCTTTACCATATGGCCTTTCCCCCAAAAGATTCTGATCCCCTTCCTTTCTTGGAAGTTAAGCCTTCCCCCTTCTGTAGGCGGACAAGCGACGATGATCCTTCACCCTTCGTTTCTTCCATGGCGGAGGGGTTTCTCCCTCCAAGAAGGACCCTCCCCATCCCCCTTTCCCCATGAAACCCTTCCCGAGCAGGTCGCGCTTTCTTTTCTCGGAACAAGCCTCCCATGGTATTTCTTTCTCCCAAGCTTCAGATCGGAAAGAGACGCTGCATTCGAGTTCAAGTCGACCCTTTTTTCGCCGATTCCATAGGGCGGGAAGGCCCCCACAAGGTTCTTTTGTCCTTATGTCACTTCCTAGAAAGACCTCGCTGCGCAAGGTTACCAGTCTCTCCCTTCGATTTTTAGACATGAAGCCGATCTCCCCCCTTCTTGGTTCGCCTTGGTGTTTTTTCATGGCCATAACCGACCGGGCACCAGTTTAATCGTTTTCTGCAAGTCACCCTTTCGCCCTTCTTCCCTCTCGCGCTCTGCTTTCTCTTCTTGAGCCGTCGCCGCGCATCGGCCTGGTCAGACCCGCGACATGTGACGGTACCCTTTGTTTTCCTTTGAAACCTTCTTAGGAGCATTCATCTTTTGCGGACCGGTTCGTCCTTCCCGAGCCGTATTTCTTTGGCCCCCTTTTTTGGCAGGATGCTGACTCTTTGGTGAGTCCCTACGTATTGATGCTTTTTTCATGACGAGCTCATGCGGAAGCCACAGATCTGCATCCGCGGCATATCCGCCGCGTCTTTTTTGGAAGCACGAGCCCGGCTTCATGGCTAGGTTCCCTCAACTTTCCTTTCCTTCCCGACAAACAATGGCTTTGAAGTAGCCCTCGAAGTTGAAACCTTCCCGGAGGCCGAATACTGTTGCGGACTTCCCTAAGTGCCCTTCTCCAGAGACCCTAGTGATTAACGACAATACTGGCTGGCTTTTCCGACAGATGTCAGGCGCTGTGGAAGTTTTTCTCCGTCTTTTCTCCTCCTTGGAGCGTTATTTCGGAGTAGAGGCGCGGCGGTTCTTTTTTTTTATTAGAACGCACGACCATTTCCTTCCTTCCTTAGAAATCTACCTACTCCTGAAAGAATGATTGTGAAGTTCCCTATTTTTTTTTTGGAGAGCGCCTTCCGAGTTTTTCACCTCCCCTACCACGCGAATGAGTGATCTTACCTTTGTCCTTTTAATGAATACTGGATAGAACTCGATCTTAGAATTAGACGAAGCATTTTCTGTGGAGGTAGTATTTCCCGGTCCCCTCGGTCCCCTTGTATTCCTCGGATAGGACTTATTTGTCCTCTTGAGGATGCACTTGGACGGCGTCGTTTTTTTTTCATATTGTCCGAGGGATCCCTATACTTCCGAGGTGGATTCGCTGCTGGGGGGGTTTGGTTGGCTTTCGGTTTTTTCAATTTCCCTGTTTCTGTAATCTGTAAGGCTGCGCGATTTCCTCTTGGCCCTCTTGCATTCCTTTCGGGCTTCCACTTATTTGTTTTTAGTTTCACATTCACAACTTTCCCCATCGAATTGTCTCCTTGGCCTTCATATCCCCAAGCATTTTTTCTCTGCTGGATTCTTCTAAGCAGGATGCGGGTCAGCCTTTTTCCTGAGGACATGATTGGTTCGCACCACTTAAACGTTTTGTTCCCGAAATCTGTCGGCTCTTCCCTCTAGGCTTCTTTCTTTTATGAAGTTGTTCTTCGGCATCTTGAGGAGCCTGCTTGCATCTCTATACGTCTCCCCCCCTATCTTTTACTCATAATAAGTTGTTTTTAGTCTACCCTAAGCGGCAGCAGCTCGGCCCCTCCCTCCGCCTCCCCTTTCTCCTAGACAGACCCCCACTCCCGATCGGCAGTTTTCTGCTACCTCTCTTTAGGGAAGTTCCCCCCGGACTTGAATTTTCCCCAAAGCCTGGCGCCTCCATGCCCTCGCGCACTCAAGTCTTGCGGCATCGTCGCCCCGCCCCCCTTCAGTTCCTAAAATGCTTTCTTTTCCTCGGAAACCCTTTTTTTCGGCCCCCGAATCCTGATGCCGCCATCCCGAGATGACGAACCCCCTCCGAGCTCCGCTCCCCTCTCCGAGCACGAGGCCTCTTGGTACCGGAACGGCTGAGCCATCTTTCGGTTTTTCTCCGACACCAGAAATTGACCCTAGCTCCCTTCGGAATTAGCCGCCCCCTCCCCATTTCCTCCCCAACCCCCCCTTGCTGAGCTCTTTATGGTCCAAGACCGAAGCCCTGACACTCCCCTGGAAGCACAGGCAAGCGACCTGATCTTTATCAGAGCCGATGATGATTGAACCCAAGCGTAAAGGGACCGACGACCTCTGCTCCGAAATATTCGCCCTTTGCCTCGGAGCGCGCATTAGTGGCGATACAGTTTTCCTCTCATGTCGGTAACCTCTCACGCCCTCCTGGAGATTTCTCGGCTGAGAGAAAACCAACTCTAATTCCCCCCTTAACCCATAGCCCCAATAGTAATTTGCGGGTTTATTTTTTGCGACAGGTAGACTTTCAGGACGATTCAGTCGGCAAGTCTTTTCCCCCCAAGCCCGCGCCCCGGAGACCGATCTTTGAAGAACGGATGAGCTTCATTTTTTCCATCTGCATGAGAAAACTTCCTCACCCCCCCAGACAGGTATTGTAGTTCATCCGGTAACCCGGCACGTCCCCCGATCATCGGAGGAAAAGCACGTTTTCCCCTCCAGCATTCCTTCCCAGGACTTAGCAGGGCTAATTCCACCGCAGTGACAAAAATAAAGTGGCTCCTTCCCCGGAGAATGGAAGGCCCGTTTTTCTTCAGTGGATCGTGTAAAAAATCAATCTCCTAACCGCGGGATTTGCCAGGCTGTCCTTTGGGGCTGCCGGCGAGCCATCTTCTCATTTTAACCCCTTCTCTCTGCATAGGGTTGAGCCATCAGGTTGCGCACCCCCTTGTCGTCCTCCTTTAAGAAAACGCTCACCCGGAATAGTCTCCCCTTCCTCCCCTCAGAAATAACCTGCGAAGGAAGAAATAGCCTTTCCTTTTCCCCCAAGGGTCCGTCAGCATATTCCTTTTTCTCCTCCCAGGAAGATGGCTTCGACGGCTCCTCCGTTAACTCCGAGCGCTTCCGGATGAAGCTTAGCGACCGAGATTGATCCCCCTCCTTTCTTGCGGTGATTTAAACGGCCGGAGAAGCGGGCAGTCCCCCCTTTCCATGGAAGAGCGCGATTTCCTGCTGCCTGGAGAGTTCCCTCTATAGACGTTTGTCGTCCCTTGCGCCAGCGCCAGGTCGGCTGCATTATTCCCGGGGTGACCCAGCAGGCCGCTCCCCGGTTTTCTCTGAAGCATCGCCCGCTGGCTTTCGGCCTTCTACATTGGTGGCGACGGAACCTTCGAATCTCGGGTCCCCCTCTGTTTCCTTGAGGCGTGCGTTCAATACCAGTCTTCCTCACGAAATATCTCCGGTCTCCCCCCGTTTCCCGAGCTTATTTTTCCTCTTCCCCTGGAAATATGGAATTTCTGCTCTGCTCTCACACCAGACCGTCCCCGGTTTCAGTCCTACCTTCCTCGGAAGCGATATCTTGATACAGGCTTTTTCCCCTCGGAGTAAAGGCCGAAGCCCCCCTTTAATTCGGAGCCCCTTTTTCCAGGGAGAGTGTGTGAGAACTCCGATCTTTTCCTTTTTGGATTAATAGGATTCCATTTGCACCTTCTTTCGGCTACCGATTCTCCCTTCGGCACCGGACCTCCTACCCTACAAAGCGGC